>Ga0209161_10002763_pt1 | contig 14356 bp, 9 predicted proteins | sample GraSoiAngelo_155_FD_186169 | JGI IMG/M metagenome (GOLD analysis project Ga0209161, IMG submission 186169) | Grasslands soil microbial communities from the Angelo Coastal Reserve, California, USA - 14_1009_13_30cm (SPAdes) (version 2) | ecosystem: Environmental > Terrestrial > Soil > Grasslands ...
GGATCTCGGTCGGGGGCACCAACCCTAGTGATTTCCGACAGACCAACAGTTGCGGATCGAGTGTTGTGGCAGGAGGGAACTGCTCGATTGGCGTTACGTTTACGCCCACAGCCACAGGCTCTCGCTCAGCCGCCTTGAGCATTGGCGACAACGCGACCGGGAGCCCGCAGTTGGTGAGCTTGGCAGGTACGAGTGTGCCACCGGCCACCCCGGCGGGCACCTACACGATTACGATGACTGCGACAAGTGGCGCCCTCATTCAAACCATGCGTCTGATGCTTACTGTGCAGTAGGAATCACGCATTTCGCGCACGGCGGTGCGCCTCTTCTTGCGTCATCCCTTGGGCGACGTATTCCTCGGTTTTTCGTTCGAGGTGATCGCGCAGCTCGTCATCCACTTCCTGGTCCGCCTGCGTCCAGCGGAATAACGACCGCAAACGAAGGGGAATCGTGTATAGCCAATGTTCCGGTCGCATCTCCAACCTCCTCTACTCGTACCTCAGAGCGACCATGGGATCAACGCGCATCGCCCGCCGCGCCGGCAAATAGCACGCGGCAAACCCCGTAAGGACAACTACTACCGGTGCGAAGATCAGGACCCATATGCTGTGGAACTGGAAGTTCTCAAATTCCGCCGCAGCGAGCTTTGGCAATCCGAGAGAAACGAGAATTCCGATCCCCGTGCCAACACCAACGAGCGCCATGCCTTTGCGAATCATCAGGCGCAGCACTCCGGCCGGCTCCGCACCCAAGGCCAAGCGAATCCCCATTTCCTGCGTGCGTTGTTCAACCAAATAAGACACCACCCCGAAGATTCCGACTGCTGCCATCAGCAGGCCGAGAAGGGCAAAGACCCCCATGGTCTCCGCCATCGCGTCATCTCCTGCGCCGGAATCCCTGATTACGCGGTCCATTGTTCGTATCTCGGTCACGGCCTGGTCGGGGTCAACCGCCCACACGGCGTGCCGTAGGGAATCCGATAGACTTAGGGGATCGGTTCTCGTTCGCACTATGAACCTCATCAACTGGCTGGGATGCGCGGCGAACGGAACAAAGATTTGCGGCCGCGGTTGAACTTGCCCAAGGAACTCCATCACATTCCCCACCACACCGACGACTTCGCTCCATCGGTTCTGGTTCCTGTCTCCAAGATCCAATCGGATGTGGCGTCCAACTGGGTTTTCCCCGCCAAAGAAGCGCCTGGCGAATGCCTCGTTGACGATCACCACGGGAGACGCATCAGCTGTATCCGAAGATGTAAACTCGCGCCCTTGCAACAGCGGGACTTGCAACGTTGCAAAATGACCGGGGCTGACGGTGAACCAGCCACTTTTTGGCTGGTCGTCGGGTTTCGTCACCGGATGCCCTTCGACAGTGAAGGGCACATAGCCCGGGAAATTGTAGGGAAGATCAGTGGCTCCGGCCGCCGACTGCACTCCGGGGAGATTTGCGAGACGTTGCAGAACATTTTCAAAGAATTGCCTCTGGCGCTGCGGTTGGAGGTGTTGGAGGTCGCGGAGCCAGACGGTTCCTGTGAGCAAATTATGCGAATTAAAACCCACGCTCGCTTGGATCTCTTCGAGGAAACCTTCGACAAACAACCCCGCGCCAACTAAGAGAAACAGCGACAAAGCCAACTGGCCGATGACGAGCAGGCGTTGCACACGGAGCCGCCGTGGAGCTGCCGTACCCCCGCGGCCGCCCTCCTGCAAGCCATAGCTGGCGTCCTGCCGCGCAATCTGAATCGCCGGCGCTAGCCCAAACAAAATACCAGCGCCAAGCGAGATGGCGAGCGTGAAAATCAGCACTCGACTATCGACAGAAATCTCTTTTGCCATCGCCAGCGCGCCTTCATTCCAATTGAATTGCGAGCGAAGTAAGCGGACTCCCCAAAATGCGCCAAGGATTCCCAGGCCTCCCCCGGCTATGGAGAGGAGCAAACATTCCGTGAAAAGCTGGCGAGCGAGCCGAAAACGCCCCGCCCCGAGCGCGGACCGGATGATAAATTCGCGCTGCCTTATGGAATTGCGCGCGAGCATCAGGTTCGCCAAATTCGTGCAAGCAATCAGCAGCACGAACCCCACTGCGGCCATGAGAAATGCCGTGGCCGTTTCCGAGTTCGTGTCCGCAATGCTGTACCGCTGGAGAGACATTACGCTTGCACCCCATCCTTTGTTCGTATCTTTATGCGCCTCGGCGATTCGTTGCGTGATCGTCTGCATTTCCGCTGTGGCCTTGCGTTCGTCCGTGCCGGATTTCAATCGCGCGAAAACTCGAAGGAGCCTCGTAGACCGCGACGGAGGACGCAGATCGTCTGGCCAAAACGTAAGGGGAATCCAGAGTCGAGCCTCAAAGTTCCAGAGGCGAAAGGTGCGGGGCATGACCCCGGCAACAGTGTGGTTCTGACCGTTGATCTTAACGAGGTGGCCGAGCACGCGCGGGTCGCCGCCAAACCGTCCCTTCCACAGCTCGTCGCTCAAGATGACCGAGTGATCGCGTCCCCACTGGTTCTCTTCGGGCAAGAAGGTTCGCCCCGTCGCAGGACCCACGCCCAAAACCTCGAAAAAGTTACTCGAGACCCTGGCGCCTACCACGCGCTCTGGCGCCGTGCCGCCGCTTATTGTGAAATCCTCGAAATCCGCCGCGGCCATGCCGTCGAAGGACTTGTCCTGAGCTCGCCAGTCAAGATAATCGGGCGCTGACACGGGAATTCGATCCGGCGCATAGGTATTCTTTTCGGGACTGACGCTGCTAACGATCACCACGCGATCAGGATCGCGAATGGGCGGCTTCCGCAAAAAGAAGGCGTTCACCGTGCTGAAGATGGTTGTGTTGGCCGAGATTCCAAGCGCCAGCGTGATTACTGCAACCGCTGTAAAGCCCGGCGTCTTCCGCAGCATGCGCAGACCAAAGCGCAAATCCTGAATCAGGTCTTGAATCCAATTCAGTCGGCGGGTGTCACGACACTCCTCTTTGCATCTTTCGATTCCGCCTAAGTCTAGCGGCGCGCGCCGCCGCGCTTCCTCCGGTGCCATCCCTTTTGCGACGTATTCCTCGGTTTTTCGTTCGAGGTGATCGCGCAGCTCGTCGTCCAATTCCTGGTCCGCCTGCGCCCAGCGAAACAACGACCGTAACCGTAGCGGAATCGTGTACAGCCAATGCTCCGGTCGCATACTCCCACCCTCCTTTACTCATACCTCAGAGCAACCATCGGATCGACGCGCATGGCGCGACGGGCAGGGACGTAGCAGGCGGCGAGCGCCACCAACATTAGGAGCGTCGCGACGGCCGCAAGAGTTAGTGGATCTGTGGCACTGACGCCGTAAAGCAAGCTCGACAGGACCCGTGTTAGGGCTAGTGCGCCTGCCACACCGATCGCGATGCCTGCAGCGACAAGTCCAATTCCCTCGCGCAACACGAGATGAAGCGTGTCGCCTTGCCGCGCGCCCAGCGCCATGCGTACTCCGATTTCGTGCCGGCGCTGAGCGACCGACTGCGAGACAACTCCGAAAATCCCAATACCGCAAAGCACCAAACCAAGCGAAGCAAAAATGCTCAACAAACCCGCGCGGAAGCGAGGCTGGTTGAAGAACTGGGAGAGCCATTCGTGCATCGTGGTTAAATCGAGTGGAGGCAGGCTGCCGTCCAGATGAGAAAACTTGTCGCGGATTGCCGGAATAACAGCGGATGGCTCCCGCGCGCTACGCGCAAGGATGGCGACTTTCGAATCGGGGCTCTGCGTCAGCGGAAGATAAACGCAAGGGTCAGTCACGTATCCCATTTCTTTAAAGACTACAAAACCCTTCACATTGCCGACGACACCGACAACGGTAAGCCAAGGATGCTTGTCCTCTAGCTTGCCCAATCTGATGTGCTGGCCGACAGGATCGCCGTGGAGATATTTGCTGGCTAGGGCTTCGTTGACTATCGCCACAGGCAAGGTTTTTTGCTGGTCTCTGGCCTCGAACTCTCGCCCCTTCAAGAAAGGGATTTCCATCACGCGGAAATAATCCACGTCAACAGCCGCTTCGCTGACATCATTTCCCAGTGCACCTTGGTACTCTCCGCGCGTTCCCTCGACGCTCAAACCGTTAGATCCGGTAGAAACAAGTGGAGCAAAGGCCACGCCTTGCACGCCGGGGATGGCCGACACGGCGCTCTTCAGCTTATTGTAGAAATTCAACCGCTGGTCGGATGTCGAGTAGGTTTTGGATGTCAGGTCGATATTGGCGGTCAGGAGATGCGCAGGCTGAAAACCGAGCGGAGTGGAGATGAGACGATGCAGGCTCTCGACCATCAGAGCCGTACCGGCAAGAAGTACCAGAGAAAGCGCCACCTCACTGATGACGAGATATTTAGCAACGAGATGGGTTCTTCTGCCTTCCTTCTTAAGGACAGCATTCAGATCGAAACGCGACGCTTTCCACGCGGGCGCAAGGCCGAATAGCAGGGCACTCAAAATGGCGAGGAGAGCCGTAAATGCAAGAATCTGCCAGTTGATTGTGATGGGGTTCCCAGGTGGAAGCTCCACCGGATTCATTGCGTTCAGGTAACGAATGCTTGCGGTTGCCAGGAGCACTCCGAAAAGCCCGCCAAAAATGGATAGCAGCAAGCTCTCCGTCAACAATTGCCGCATTGTGCGCAGCCGGGACGACCCGAGAGCTGCTCGGACGCCAAACTCTCGCTGGCGTTCCGCAGCTCGGCCTAGAAAGAGCGTTGCGACGTTCACGCACGCGATCAGTAAAACGAATGTTACCGCCGCGAAGAGTACGATGAGACTCACGCGCAGATTGCGTCCCGTCAGCCATAGGAACTCAGATTGCAAGTCGAGAACGTCCGGCTCCGCCGTCCGGAGAACGGATTCTGGCGGCGCTTCGTTGATGATTCGCGCTTGCAGCGCCTTGAGTTCGGCCTCGGCGCCTGCCCGAGTGGCTCCCGGCGCGAGGAGGCCTACGACGCCGACCATCGAACTCCAGGGATTCTTTGCGTATTCCCCCTGCGGAGGAATGAGCATCCAAAGCTGCGTTCGCTTGGGATAAAAAGAAAAATCTTTCGGCATGATGCCGACGACGAAGCATGGTTCATCGTTGACTGTCAGAGTGCGTCCAACGATATCGGCGGCGCCAAGCTCGCCATGCCAAAAAGCATCGGAGAGCACGACCGTGCAGGCGTTTTGGGAGTCCTCAGGGCTGAACGTTCGGCCGTAGGCGGCTTCCGCGCCCAGCGTCGAGAAGAAGCCGCTGGTCACAGGAATCCCGAGGACGCGTTCTAGCTTGTCGTGCAGTCGAACTGTCGGGGGCACGCGGGCCCATGTAAGTGCTGCCAATCTCTCGAAGCTCTTGCTGTGCTGCGCCCATTCCTCGAATTCTCGATAAGTGTCGAACCAAGCCCCGCTTGCGCGGTGCGCGGCATCGGTTTGCCAGACAATCGTGAGCCGCGATGGATTTTTGTAGGGCAGGGGCCTCAGTAAAACGGCGTCAACGACGCTGAAGATCGCCGTGTTCGCACCGATACCAATCGCGAGCGTCAGGGCAGCGACCGTGGTGAAGCCGGGAGATTTGCGCATAATCCGCAATCCGTAGCGCAAATCCTGAATGAAATCTTGAATCCAATTCACGCGCCGCGTGTCACGACATTTCTCTTTGGTTTGCTCGATACCGCCCAAGTCGAGCTGCGCGCGGCGGTGCGCCACTTCTTGCGTCATCCCTTGCGCCACGTATTCCTCGGTTTTTCGTTCGAGGTGGTCGCGCAGCTCGTCGTCCAGTTCTTGGTCCGCCTGCACCCAACGAAACAACGACCGTAACCGTAGCGGAATCGTGTACAGCCAATGCTCCGGTCGCATTTGCCTGGCCTCCTTTACTCGTACCTCAAAGCGACCATCGGATCGACGCGCATGGCGCGGCGTGCGGGGATGCAAGACGCAACCACAGCCGCCGATACGACGATCGCTGGGGCGATCGCGAGAACCAACAATCCATGAAGCCAAGAGTCTGAGTAAGCGGCGCTAGCAACGATTCGAATGATGGCAAACGATCCGATGAGTCCCACTGCCGTGCCAGTTGCAGCAAGAAAGATACCTCTGCCTAAAACGAGTTGGAAAATATCACGCTTCTGCGCACCAAGTGCCATTCGCACGCCAATTTCATGAATTCGTTGCGCAACGATGTACGCAACTACACCGAAGATTCCTATCGTCGCAAGCCCGAGCGCAATGCTGGCAAAGGCGGCAAGCAGGCCGGCTAGGAAGCGGTCCCCAGAACCCTTCGCTCCAATCACCTGAGTCATCGCCTGGACATCACCAATCGGCTGATCTTTGTCAATTGCCCAAACCGATGCACGCATAGGGGCAGAGAGAGTCGTGGGGTCACCGTTCACGCGAAGGACGACCGTCATAGAACTCATCGGGTTTTGAGTGAACGGTACATAAATTTGGGGAACGCTCTGTGTCTGTCCCACGCGGTCGATGACATCCGCCGCGACTCCCACGATCTGGCGCGAAACGGCTGGGCTGGAAGGGCCGGCGTAAGTGCGAATGAACATCCCAATAGGGTCCGTGTTCGGAAAGTACTGCTTCGCAAGAGATTCGTTGACGATACTCACCCTTGTCGAAAGCGCACTGTCAGAGGCTGAGAAAGGCCGCCCCTTCAAAATCGGGATTCGGATCACGCGAAAATAATCGGGAGAAACGAAGTAGCCTCCGGCCTGGGGTCGCTCCTCCGGCTTCAAGGCTAGATCGGCCCCAGGTTCAAATGCGAGTCGGCGAGGGAACGACTCTGGAATCTCCTGTGTCACGGCGGCGGACTGAACTCCGGGAAGCGCCTGAATTCTCTGCAAAAGTTCGCTAAAAAACGCGGCCTGCGTCTGAACGCTCGGATACTTTGAGCTCGGAAGCGACAAACCGGCGCAAAGCACGCCTTGGGGGTCGAATCCTAGCCGAGCCCGGATTTCGCTTATCACCAATTGGATGGACGTTCCCGTCGCAGCGATCAGCATTATTGTTAATGCGATTTGGCCGACAACGAATCCACCCCGCAGACGGCTTTCCCTTCGACCTTGAGACCGCGTTCCACCACTGCCGTGCAGAGTCGACTGTATTTCAAGTTTCGAACTGGTAAGCGCCGGAAGGACCCCGAACAAGAGCACGGTCAGAAAGGACGTTGTGCAAGTGAAGATAAAAACGCTGCTGTCGACTTCAAGCTTTCCAGACAGCCAAGCTGTTTCAGCATTGAAACTCAGTTTAGCCCGGAGAAGGTGAACACCCCAGTCCGATAGCAGCAGAGCAAAAGCGCCTCCAAAGAGTGCGAAGAGCAGGCTTTCTGCCAACAATTGTTGAATCAACCTTAGGCGCCCAGCTCCCAGAGCCGCACGGACGTCGAATTCAGTCATGCGGCCCGCGTAACGAGCAAGGAACATGCCTGCGACATTGGCGCACGCGATGAGAAGAACAAAAACTACCAGTCCCATTAAGAGCAGCACCGCAATTCGGGTGCCCTCCTCGATTAAGGCGTCCTGGAGCGTTAGGACGTTCGCAACCCAACCCTTGTTAGTGGGACTGTTGCGCGCAAGGCGCTCGATGATCGCGTTCGTCTGCACCTGCGCGTGACGAAGAGTCTGACCCGGCCTCAACCTTGCGAAAATGTTGAGGTCTCGCTTTTCGCTCTGCGCTGAACTGAGTGGTCGCACATCGAAGGAATCCGGAATCCAAACCGCACACGGCACAAATGCATACTTGAACTGGTCCGGCATAATCCCAATGACCGTGTAGATTTGTCCTGCCAGTGTAAGTGTCTTGCCAATGATTCCAGGATCGGCACCGAAGGTACGCTGCCACAGATCGTAGCTGATTATCGCGTTGAACTCTTGCTCTGCCTGGGTCATCTCAGGAGCAAAGGTTCGCCCCGCGCGGGCTGGTACACCGAGAAGTTCAAAATAGTTGGGCGTAACGCGTGCGACAGTCACGCTTTCGGGATCTCCGTGTCCAGTCAACGGGAGGTTGTCAAGCTGGAGTGCTGCAATCTCATCGAATAAATGCGGCCCCCCGCGCAGAGCTAAGAATTCAGTTGCTGTTGCCGGATTCCGTTCAAAGCGTTTCGAAGCATCGGCCATCGTCACCATAACCACGCTGGAAGGATCTGTGATCGGAGGCTCGCGGAGCAGAAAACCATTCGTCACGGTGAAGATTGCCGAGTTCATGCCGATTCCCAATCCGAGTGTGAGAATCACTGTTGAAGCAAACCCAGGGTTCTTACGTAGGATGCGTAGGCCGTAGCGCAAATCCTGCATGAAATCCTGAATCCAATTCACCCGTCGTGCGTCGCGGCACCTCTCTTTGGTTTGCTCGATACCACCTAGGTCGATTCGCGCGCGGCGATGCGCCTCTTTTTGCGTCATCCCTTGCGCCATGTATTCCTCGGTTTTTCGTTCGAGGTGATCGCGCAGCTCGTCGTCCAAATGCTGGTCCGCCTGCGCCCGGCGAAACAACGACCGCAACCGTAGTGGAATCGTGTACAGCCAATGCTCCGGTCGCATCTTCAACCTCCGCTTCATGCCGCGCGACGCTCACGCCTCTTTAAGTTTAATAACCCGCGAAATGGCGCTCGAAAGCCTGCCCCAGTTATCTGCTTCCTTTTCGAGCTGTCGCCCCCCGAGCCGTGTGAGCGAATAGTATTTCGCCCGCCGGCCATACTCGGATGTTTTCCACTCGGCTGTAATCCAGCCCTCTTGTTCCAACTTGTGCAAAGCCGGGTAGAGTGATCCGTCGCTCGCCTGCAACACGTCGCCGGACACTTGCTTTAACCGCTGACTGACGGCGAAGCCGTTCATCGGCTCAAGCGCCAAAATTTTCAGTAGCAACATGTCCAACGTGCCCTGCACGAGATCCGAAGGTTTGCTCATCTTTATGTCCTCGGTAACCGAGACTAGCACCTCTGCCCTCGGTAAGCAAGGGGAGCCTCCGCTAGCTCGCTCTACGACCGGCGCACAGGCACACCTGAGGACAGTCCGACATTTCATGCTAAATATGCTAAATAATGCTAATGGGGTATCCATTTGAGCGAGTGGACGCCATATCGAATCAGGATACCCAAAGAATCCGCACCGTCGTCGCACGACCAAGGCCGCGCGTTGTGTTACGGATCGAATGGTCGATTAATTCTTGAAGCCAAGAATTCTCGCCCTGTAGGCGCTAAAACAATCCCGAAAATCCAACACGGCACTACATTCTTATGACAGCGCTTGTTGACTCTGGACATGTTTCTCCAGAAAGCACTTTCCCCTCAATAACTTCCACATCAGAGATTTACGCTACGCATCCCAGGCATTCGGTTACGAACCGAATGCTCTACCCAACCCGTAAGTGCGTTCTTGGACTGAATGGACCGAGAATCGAAGTTGGAGCCGTTCAGGAAATCGCTGAAAGTATCTGATCGGAGGAAGGTTGCGCTCGCTGGGCTTGCAGCTCGGCTTGCGAGAGCACCTGCTTAGAAGGCAGGTGGTCATTCGCATGAAATTCGATTAGAATCATTTTAGAATCATACAGTTGCAGGGGGCGTGTAGCTCAGCTGGGAGAGCACCTGCTTTGCAAGCAGGGGGTCGCCGGTTCGATCCCGGCCACGTCCACCAACCGCTTTGCTGTCAACAAAATAGCGTCCGAGTTTTTGCGGCGTACCTCCTTCTGTTGAAGCAGGGGGTCGCGGGTTCGAAGCTGGGTTCCCAGGCCTGGATCTTCGATTCCAAAAGACTTGCTAGATTCGTCTCTACCCGAACCTCTCATTTTTTCCCCACTGTGCACGGACTGTGCAAAATAGCGCCGATTTGAGCCACTGTGCACAATCATCGGGAGTATGTGTGGCAACCAAATTAGGTTGTATATGTATTTAGCAACCAGAATAGGTTGCTCTAGCTTTAGGCAACCTTATTAGATTGACATAGCTTCGAATGCCCGTATGATATGAGCATGGCGCCGACCAGGAAAAAAGAGGCACTTCGTAGCGAGCCTTGCCTTGCTCTCATCGGAGACATGGTGGGCTCGCGTGAATTGCTTCCCAGCCGACGCCCAAAGATACAAGAAAGGTTCAGAGAATTTATTCAATATCTCAATAAGAAGTACGCGAAAGACATCTTGGCGAAGTTCGTCATTACCCTCGGCGACGAATTTCAAGGCCTGCTCTTGTCAGCAACACCTGTTCCCGACTTGATGTGGGACATTGACCAGCGATTCTCCGATCGCGACCTGAGAGTGGGTGTCGGATTCGGGGTCTTGACTACACCCATCCAAGAAGAGGCCATAAATGTCGACGGACCCGCGCTCTATAACGCGCGGGCGGCAATAGAGAACGCAAGGCGCAAAAGATCCTTGGGTGGGGTCTTTTTTGGCTTCGGCGAGGCCGATCAAGTGATGAATGGCATCGCTCACCTTCTGTCCTTCCACCGTTCCGAGCTTACACAACAACAGCTTCGCATCGCTGAACTTATGCGCGAAGGGCGCACTCAACTGGAAGCCGCGGAGCACCTGAAGATCAGCCGACAAGCGGTTAGCAAACAGGTAAAGTCTATGGGCTGGAGAGCATATGCCGAAGCAGAACAAGCTTGGCGAGTCTTTATCGAAAAATGGGTAAATCCAGCATTAGAGAAAAAACGTGCCAAGAATCATCATTAGCGATCAGTTTTTGATGTGGTCCGAATTGTTCGCGCTGTGGTCCATCGTGTCTTACGGAATCACGGCCGATCCCCTGCCCGAGGATGCGGACGGAGTCACGTTCAAATGGCAAATTTGGCGCTGGGCTCTGCTTTTGAGGATCGTGGTCGCAGCAGTTTTCTCCTATTGGATCTGCCGCTCCGTCATTGTCAGCGCTTGGCTGGCTACATTGATCGCCATTCAACCGTGGTTCCGATTCCGAAGTCCTAAGAAGTGGACGGCCGAACTCGAGATAGTAGTAGTGGTTCTAAATCTACTTTTTGACTTTGCCTTCATAAGACACTTCGATCTACACATGCACGCCCATCTTTCGTTGCCCATCTCTCGCGAACAAATATCGGCAATTTCCATTGTGAGCGGTGTCTTGCTATTCGTCATTCGAGGTGGAACATACATCGTCCGCGGATGTCTCCGCAAAACCGAAACTCTTCCGCAACTTACATTGCGCGGCACGGAAGCAGATAGCGATACCGGAACGAAGAGATTTGATCTAGTGGAGATGAACCGCGGCCGCCTGATTGGAAATCTGGAGCGCTTGGTTCTAACCCTGGTCGTGGTTGCGGGGAGTTATGCGGCGTTGGGCTTTCTCGTCGCAGCAAAGGGCCTAATTCGGTCAGAGGAACTCCAGGAGCGGGAATTTGCGGAATACTTCCTGGTGGGCTCCTTATGCAGCGTCTTGGTTGCCCTGTGTGCCGGCCTGGTCATAAGGTACACGCTTCTAGCATTATGGCCGGAGCTTTTGACGCTACAGATGGGATCCTAAACTTGCAACACCCAGGTTTTTCCGATGAAAGAACGATGGCCCGGTCGAACCAACCTGATATCGGTATAGGCCACTGTGAACCACTAGAGTGAGACAGTTTGATGATGCAAACTTTGCGGCAGTGACCTGCCCCGCATTTTGAGACAACCGCGAAGTTGAATCCGAGAAACAGGCACCGGCGCTAAAAGACAACATCGCGGCGGACGAGCGTCTGGTCGCCAGAATGGCGCTGTACCTGATCTGGCGGACGCGGGAAGGGTGCGGTTCCAGACAGCGACGGAAGGCCGCGCGAAAGATCGATCACAGTTAGCTGCAGAGGGCCAGTGGACTGCAGTGTGAGTTGCAGTGCCATTCCTTCCGAAGGCAGATTGCAGTAATGCAGTACCCATTCATGAGGCTTGCGACGCGCTTCACGTGTGTCGCCGTAAGGTTTTCCATCGACTTGCACGGAAGCAATCCGGTCCAGCGGCGCGGAGAGCACGATTTCCGGGGCGCCGCGAGGGGAAGTCACGCGTAAATGCAAGGTACGCACGCCCGCATCGCGCGTTTCGCGCAGCAATGCGATTTCCGGGGGGCGCAGGGAGAGAATGGGTGCAGGCCCTTGCAGATACGAAGATGAATCCCAAGGTGCGAACGAAGAGAGTTTGCCCTGGACCGGACGCGAACCGACATATTGCGAAGACCAGGTATCGGCTTGGGCAGCATCATTGGCCCAAAGGGCTAATTTGCGATCGGAATCCAAAGCGTACAACATGCTGCTGGGCATGGGATGCACAAAGGAATAGCGTGTGACCGCGGCACCAACGAGGAACAAAAGCAATGCCGAGACGGCGCTGATGGTCAGGAGTTGAGTCAGCCAGGTACGGCGAACTTCTTCTATGGCCGGAGCGAGCGACACAAGAAATAAGGCAAGTGTGAGTCCAGTGGCAGAGCCGCCTGCCACCGTAAGGCCGAGCGCTTCGAAAAAGCTGCCGATCATGCTGACGAAAATCAGCAGGGCCGGGATTGAAATCAACAGGATCAGTAGAACGCGGCGAAGCGGGATCTTCTCCGCAGAACCATCTTGGATCAAGAACGGCGCAAGCGCGAGGGCCAGTGCCGGCCAGGCAGTGACAAAGCTTGCGCCGGGGAGCCACCAGGCAAAAGCGACGCTAGCGATCAACAGGAGCAACCCCGAAGAGAGAATCAGTGAATCTGGCGAGAGCCAACGTCGTAGAAATAAAATCAACAAAACCCAAAGCGCGAAAATCAGAACTATCAAGGCGCCGAAGTAAAATGCGCTTTCATAGACGGGACCAGAGGGGAGCAGCGAACCATGCAAACGTTCGATGCCCTCGACGAATCCAAAGCCGACGGCCGAAATCGCCACAGTTGTCACAAACAAGGCGAGCGCCCCGAGCAGGACTGAGAACAGGGTGGCTGAGCCGCAGCGCAATACTCGTCGAGCGCTAGTAACCCACGCGAACAAAACAAGAGCCAGAATCGGCCAGCGCCACCAACCTGCGTAGTGAACGAAAACTCCAATTGGCAGCGAGAAGAACACTGCGTCAGGAGCGTTCAATTTTCTGAGGTCGGAATCGCCGAACTTCCGGGTCAGTGCGAGCGCAATCTCTCCCAACTGCTGGAGGCTGCCTCGATTGAGTGTCAGCGGATTATCGAGTGGCGAGTGATAGGCCTCCACGTGTCCAATAAATGCGAAATTCGGTCCGCCCTTGCCGGCACGCTTGAAGATAGTCATGTCCGTGTCGTTGGGCATACGCTTGTAAACCTCGTAACCGAGCGAGGAACCTTGCGCGCGGGGATAAGCGCCAGCGAGGGCAGCGGCGACCGCTCCGTTGCCGGAAGAGGTCTCGAGCAACGTTTGGACTTGGCCGGAGTTGCCGCGAGCCTCGAAATTGAGAGAGAGGCGCACGTCGCGCGCCCAGGGATGCTCAGCAACGAAGGCAGAAGCTCCAAGCAGCCCAACTTCTTCGCCATCCGTAAATAAACAAATTACATCGTTTTGAAGCGGGGGACCTGCGCGGAGAGCGCGAAGAGTTTCGAGCAAGGCGGAGACCCCTGCGCCATCGTCGCCCGCACCTGGGGCGCTGGGCACGGAGTCGTAGTGAGCGGCGAGTAGAACGGCGTCGCGTGCGCCTGCAGAGCCTGGAATGCGCGTCAAAATATTCTCGATGCGCCCAGCGACTTCGTAGAGCAGAGTGATGCCGGTGGTGCGCTGGATCTCCGCATTGAGTCCCAAAGCGGTAATTTGCGAAACGATGTAATCTCGTGCACGATCGTGCGCCGCGCTGGCGAGCGGGTGAGGCTCGTGCGCAAAAGCGAATTCGTGGGCCATGGCGCGGTCTGCGGAGAAAACGGCAACGGGCGCGGAAATGGGAAAGGGATGAGGCGGACTGCCGAGGAGCACAAACGCGGTGCCAATCGTAATCAGAGCGGCGAACAAGATCAACGCGGCTACTCGTGGCTTCATGGCTGGGCTCCGGATTCCATTCGAATAGTGGATGCGAGAGCATAGCACGTGCCATTCCCGTCGCTTACTGTCGCTATTCCTCTTGCGCCTAAAGAACTTGGTTGATATCGCGACTGAGAGGCTTCACGCTGCGGAACTCGAGAAGATAGGATTAGCGGTCGGACATCGGGGAGGAGCTGCCGCATGGGGATGCAGCGGTTTGCGTCCGAGACTCTGGATTCGCCGAACTTTGAAGTGCAGCGTCGCAGACTCGCAATAAAATCGCGGCTGCTATTGGCTGGAATCTCGAAACAACGATCGAGTAACCACTGTGTACGAAGTGTGCAAAAATCCAACGTTTTCATGCCATTGGACATAGCTTTGAGCGAGAAGCAGATTCCCCGATTTGTTGGAAATGTTAGTAGTTAGAAGTAGTGGATAGAGGGGT
>Ga0209161_10002772_pt1 | contig 14324 bp, 12 predicted proteins | sample GraSoiAngelo_155_FD_186169 | JGI IMG/M metagenome (GOLD analysis project Ga0209161, IMG submission 186169) | Grasslands soil microbial communities from the Angelo Coastal Reserve, California, USA - 14_1009_13_30cm (SPAdes) (version 2) | ecosystem: Environmental > Terrestrial > Soil > Grasslands...
GCTGGCGGGCGACCTGCCGACGGCGGAGGAGCTGGTGCGCGACGCGCGCAAGAACGAGCCGTCGCTGCCCCAGCTCTCCAAGAACCTGGGGGACCTCGCCTATCGCGGCTCGCGCTACGACGAGGCCTGGGACGCCTTCAACCGGGCCGTCGAGCTCGCCCCCGACCTCGGGGACGACGTGTATTTCAAGCTCGGCAACATCGCGTACAAGCGGAACGACCGCGAGCTGGCGGCGCAGCTGTGGCGCAAGGCGCTCGAGATCAACCCGAAGCACGAGCTCGTCAAGGCCAATCTGGACACCTTGAGCGCGTTGTCGTGACGGCGGAGCCGGACGAGCGCGCCTTCAAGGCGCTCACCCAGCAGATCTCGCGGGCGCGTGGGCTGGCATGCGGCTCCTACAAAGACCGCTGTCTCAGGCGGCGCATCGCGGTGCGGATGCGCGCGCGCGGCGTGCACACCTACGACGAGTACCGCCGGGTGCTCGACACCGACCCGCACGAGTACGACCTGCTGCTCGACGCCCTCACCATCAACGTCACGAAGTTCTTTCGCAACCTGGAGACATGGCAGGCGCTGGCGCCGCGTCTCGCGGCGCTGTGGACCGAGCGCGCGGGGCAGGTCCGCGTCTGGTCGGCCGGGTGCGCCTCCGGGGAGGAGCCGTACACGGTCGCGGTCGCCCTGGCGGAAGCCGCCCGGCAGCGCGGGCAGGAGACGCTGCTCGAGCGGGTGCGCGTGGACGCGACCGACATCGACCGCGCCAGCCTCGAGCGCACCCGCGCCGCGGCCTTCCCGGAGGCGGCGTTCAGCGAGATGCCGCCCGAGCTGACGCGCCGCTACTTCACCGCCGAGCCGCCGCGCCATCCCGTCCCGGCGCTGCAGCGCATCGTGCGCGTGCACAAGCACGATCTCACCAGCCAGCCGCCCCCTGCGCCCCCGTACGACCTCATCGTGTGCCGCAACGTCGTGATCTATTTCGATCGGCCGCTGCAGGAGCGGTTGTTCGAGACGTTCACGGACGCGCTCGCCCCCGGCGGGATCCTGGTGCTCGGCAAGGTGGAGACCCTGTTCGGACCGGCGCGACAGCGGCTCGTGCTGGAGGAGCCGCGTGAGCGGATCTACCGCCGGGCCCGGTCCGGATGAGTGCGGCTGCGCCGCGGGTGACGATCGTCAAGGTCGCGGAATGGGCGGCGGCGCGGGCCGACGGCGTGATCGTGACGCTCGGGCTCGGATCCTGCGTGGCGATCATGCTGCACGATCCCCAGGCGCACGCGGGCGCCATGGCCCACGTGCTGCTTCCTTCCAAGAGTCTCGCGCGCGACGCCACCAATCCGGCCAAGTTCCCCGAGACCGCGGTGCCGTTTCTGATCGAGCACTTGAAGGCGCTGGGCGCCGATCCCCGGCGGCTCGTCGCGAAGCTGGCGGGCGGGGCGAGCATGTTCGCCCAGCTGATGACGCCGGGGTCGATTCAAATGGGCGAGCGCAACATCGTCGCGTCGCGCAACGCGCTACGCGCCGCCGCCATCCCCGTCGCGCGTGAGGCCGTGGGCGGCGACAAGGGCCGGTCGATCCGGTTTCACGTCGCCGACGGGCGCGTCGAGATCCGCTCGGTGGGGGCCGATGCCGTCATCATCTGATGCGCGGCCGAGCGTGCTGGTGGTCGACGACAGCGCGTTGATGCGCCGGGTGCTGTGCGACGTCCTGGGGGGAGAGAGCAATACCGGGGCCGAGTTTCGCATCGTCGCGACGGCGCGCGACGGTTTCGACGCGGTCCGCAAGGTGCACCAGCACGACCCCGATGTCGTCACCATGGACCTGGAGATGCCGGAGCTCGACGGCCTGGGCGCGATCGGGTACATCATGTCGGAGGCGCCCCGGCCCATCGTGGTCGTGAGCGCCCACGCGGGCCCCGGCACCGGGGCGGCGATTCGGGCGCTCGAGCTCGGCGCCGTCGAGATCGTCGCGAAGCCCGAGGAGGCGAACCGCGCGGCGCTCGAGCGGATGGGGCCCGACCTGCGGGCCGCGGTGCGCCGCGCGCTCGCCGCGGACGTGTCGCACGTGCAGGTGATGGCCCGCCCGCCCGTCGCCGCGCGCCGCCCGCTCGATGCAGGGCTGCGCGCGCGCGCCCGGATCGCGGTCGCCATCGCGGCGTCGACCGGCGGCCCGCGGGCGCTCGCCGAAGTGGTGCCCCGCCTCCCGGCCGGCCGCGGCGCGGCGGTGCTCGTGGTGCAGCACATGCCGCCCAATTTCACCCGCTCGCTGGCCGAGCGGCTCGACTCGATGAGCGCGCTGCACGTGGTGGAGGCCGATCACGGCGCGCCCGTCGTCGCCGACACGGCATACGTGGCCCCGGGCGATTATCATATGCGGGTGGTGCCCGCGCCCGACGGTCCGATGATCGCGCTCGACCAGGAGCCCGCCGTGTGGGGCGTGCGACCGGCTGCGGACCCGCTGTTCCGCTCCGTGGCGCAGCTGTTCGGCCCCCGTGCCGTGGGCGTCGTGCTCACCGGCATGGGACGCGACGGCGCCGAAGGGGTGCGCGCCATCCGCGCGGCCGGGGGCGGCGGGATCGCGCAGGACCGCGAGTCGGCGGTGATCGCGGGGATGCCGGCGGCGGCGGCGGCAGGCGGCGTGGACGCGGTGCTGCCGCTCGGCCGGATCGCCGAGCGGATCGACCAGGAGCTGGTGGCGCGGGGAGGGGACACCCCGTGAGCCGCGGCTACTTGCTCGTCCGCGTCGACGGCAAGCAGTACGGCCTGCCGCTCGGGCGGGTGCTCGAGGTGGGCGACCTGGGCGAGGTGCTCGACGTGCCGCGCGCCCTGGCGGCGGTGCGGGGCGTCACGCCGCTGCGTGGTCGCCTGGTGCCGCTCATTCATCTGGGCGCGCTGTTGGGCGAGCGTACGCCGCCGGCCGATCGCGGCCGCACCGCCGTGCTGGTGGAGCTGGGGGCGGGGGAGGGAGTGCGGCAGGTGGCGCTGGAGGTCGACGATGCCGACGACGTGGTGCGGGAAGCGGCACTGCCGGTGCCGCGCGGCGAGTCGCTGCCGTGGGCCGCGGGCGTCGCCCGCCGCAAAGGGACGCTCGTGCCGATCCTCGATCTGGACGCGCTGGGAGACCGTATCACATGAGCGCCGACGACGACGTCCAGCTCGTCACCTTCAAGGTGGCGGGCCAGGACTTCGCCTTCAACATCTTTCAGGTGGAGCGCATCCTGCGCTACGAGGCGCCCGCGCCGCTGCCCAAGGCCCCGGATTTTCTCGAAGGCGTGCTGCGGTATCAGGGGGGTGCGGTCCCGCTGGTCGACCTGCGTAAGCGGCTCGGCGCGCCGGCGCCGCACCGTGAAGAAACGCGCACCGTCATCCTGGAATGGGAGGGCGGGAAGCTGGGCGTGGTGGTGGACGCGGTCACGGAGGTGCTGCAAGTCGCGGCGAGCGAGGTCACGGCCCCGCCGAACATCGTGAAAGGGCTCGCCGCCGAGTACATCACGGGGATCGTGGTGAAGGACGGGCGGACGGTCATCGCGCTCAACACGGCGCGGCTGCTCAACTCCAAGGAGAAGCTCGCCATCGACGGCGCGATCAAGGAGACCGCGAAGCCCTGATGGTCGATTCCCCGGTTCGCGCCCTGCGGGCGGAGTACGATGCGATCGCGCGCCGGCTCGACACGACGGCCGGCGGGCCCGAGCGTGAGGTGCTGAAGCGCGAGATCATCGCGTTCTTCAAACAGGTCGACTCGCTCATCGGCGAGTTGAGCGAGCTGAAGGAAGAGATCCGCAAGCTCGTCGACCGCTACAAGCAGCTCGCGCCGCCGGCGGCGGAGGCGTCGGCTCCGGAGTTCACGGGCACGCGGCCCGCGGTGCACGCCGACCACATCGGCGCCTCGACCTTCATCGAGAAGGGGTGGAGCCTCATCTCGCTCGGTGACCACGCGGGCGCGATCCAGGCGCTCCAGAAGGCCCTGAAGCTGTCGCCCGGCGAGACCCAGGCCGAGTCGCTGCTCGGCTGGGCGCAAATGCTGCACGAGGAGTACGACGACGCCCTGGGAACCTTCCAAAAGGTGCTCATGAAGGAGCCGGCGAATTCGCTCGCGCGCATCAATGTCGGCTACATCTGTCTCAAGAAGCGGATCTTCGGGGAGGCGATCGAGCATCTGTCCAAAGCGATCCGGCTCGACAACGACAAGAAGGCGACGCTGTACGCCCACTTCTACCTGGGACTCGTGTACCTGCAGCGAGACATGTACGAGGACGCCCAGACCTTTCTGGAGAAGGCGCTCAAGCTCGGGCCTAACCTGATCGAGGCCCATTACGAGCTGGGCCGCGCCTACTGGTTCTCGGGCGACCGGGCGCGGGCGCAGCAGACGTGGGAGGACGGCTTCAAGACGAACAAGTTCAATCCCTGGGGCAAGAAGTGCCAGGAGACGCTCGCGCTGGTGCAGCAGGGGCAGGAGCCGCCGCGCACCTGACGCTGCTGTTGCTCCTCGCCCAGGGCCCCGGTCCCGGCGCGGTGCTCGTCGGTCGCGTGACGGCGGTGGCGTGGCCGGCGCAGCAGGGCCTGGCCGCGGCGCTGGCGGAGGCCGCCGATCGCGCGCCGCCGTTTCCGGGCATCGGCCCGCTCCCCCCCCGTCCCATTCGTGTGATCCTCGCGCCGACCCGCGCGCGGTTCGACTCGCTCACCCGGGGGCGCCTCCCGCGCTGGAGCGAGGGGGCCGCGTTCCCCGAGGCCGGCACCGTGGTGCTCCTGACCGACGGTCCGCACGATCGCTTGACCGGCGCCTTGCGCCACGAGCTCGCCCACGTGGCGCTGCGCTGGCGCGTGCGACGCATGCTGCCCCTGTGGTTCGAGGAAGGCTATGCTGCCGTCGCGGCGGGCGAGTGGGACCGGCTGGACGCGCTCCGGCTCAACTGGCAGCTGGCACGGGGCGTGCACATGGACCTGGACGAGCTCGATCGCGCCCTGCGCGGCGATCGCAGCGACGCGGAGACCGCCTACGGCCTCGCGACCACCGCCGTCCTGTTGCTCGACCGCTGGGGTGACGGCCGCGGCGGCCGGGGACTCGGATCCTTGATCGACAACCTCGCGCGCGAGCCGACGTTCGATGCGGCGTTGCGCGCCACCTACCACGTGACCGAGGGCGACTTCGAATCACGCTGGCAGCGGGACGTGGCGCAGCGGTACGGCTGGGTCTCGTGGGCCATGGCGGCGGGCGCGTTCTGGGCGGCCACGGGGCTGGTCCTCGTGTGGCTCGTGCGGGTGCGGCGGCGGCGCGATCGGGAGCGGAAGGCGCTGCTGGACGAGGGGTGGGCGGCGTCGGATCCGGACGGCCCAACTGCTTGACGAGCTTGGAATTGCCGCGTAAACTGTCGGCCTTATGCCCGACCACAGTTTGGCCCGCTCGCGTCTGCACTTCGGACCGAGGAACTGGCTGTTTCTCGCGGCGGGGGTCGTATCGCTCGCGGCCGGGTACGTGTTGTTGGCTGGCGGGTCAACCACCGCCGCGCCGATTCTGCTGGTTCTCGGCTACTGCGTTTTCTTCCCGGTAGGCCTCGCCCTTTAGGGCCCGCGGTGCGACGGGCGAATAGCTCAGTCGGTTCAGAGCGCCTGCCTTACACGCAGGAGGCCGGGGGTTCGAATCCCTCTTCGCCCACTGGGGTACCAGACTGCAACGTGAGAGGACATCGCGCGTGAGAATCCTGCGACTGGTGGCCGGCCTCGTGCTCGGCGGGGCGGGCGCCGCGACGGCGCAGCTCGCCATCCAACAGCCGACCGAGAAACTGCTCCTGCTGCCGCTCGCCGTGAAGACGCCGGCGGACTCAGGCGCCAGCATCGCGACGATGGACGCGGCGCGCGCCCGGCTGGAGCAGCTCGCGAAGTACAAGGTTCTCGTGATTCCCAAGGCCAAGCTGTGCGACGCTCTGAAGGCGTCGGACTTCGCCTGCGACGTGCTGCTGGACGACGCGCAGGCCCTGCTGCTGGCCCGGTTCCTCAATGTCAACGCCTACACCATCGGCACGCTGGAGCGGAGCAGCGGGCTGGTCGCGCACCTCCGGGTGCGGGACATCGGCTCGTCGGGGTACGCGGCGCTGTTCACGGTCTCGAGCGGCAACCCCGCCACCGCCGCGGCGCTGGGCGAGGCGATCGCCCAGAAGCTGAACGCGATCGTGCGCGCGGGCGAGCAGGTGCGCGACTGCAACGATCTGCGCCAAAAGAGCCAGTTTGCCAAGGCGCTCGAGGCGGCGCGCAAGGCCCTGGCGACCGAGCCGAATCTGCCCGGCGCGCATCTGTGCGTGGCGACCGTATACGAGGCGCAGCGGATGCCGGTGGACAGCCAGCTCGCCGCGTACCACCGCGCGGCCGCGCTCGACTCGCTCAACGGGACCGCGTGGGAGAACATCGCCCGGCTGTATCAACAGAAGGGCGATACGCTCAAGGCGATCGACGCGTACATCCATGAGCTGCACGGGGAGCCCCAGAACACCCCGCTGCGCCTCGGCATCGCCGAGCTGCTGCGGCTGCAGAAGCAATACCAGCAGGCCGTGAACCTGCTCGACGAGGGCCTTGCCCGCAACGCGGCCGACCAGAAGATCGCGGACTTGAAGCTGCGAATCTGCCTCGAGGGCGAGCTGTGGCGCTGCGTGGTAGACGGATTCGTGCAGCAGCTCAAGAACGACAGCACGCGGCAGGCGGACTCGTCGTTCCTCAAGTCCGCGATCGGCGCGGCGCAGCAGATCTCGGACACCGAGCACCTGCTGCTGTTCGCGCACACTGCGACGCGGCACTTCCCCAAGCACGCGCCGTTCTGGGAGGCGCTGGGCGCCGCGTTCGACTTGAAGGGCCAGCGCGACTCGTCGGTGTGGGCCTACAAGCAGGCGTTCGCCATCGACCCCAACCGCTATAACACGGCCTTGCTCATCGCCAAGACGATCGTGGAGGGGACGGTGTACGACACGGCGCACGCACCGCCCAAGTCCGACAGCGTGATCTTGAAGGCCTATCGGAACGCCTTCGCCGACAAGCTGGACAGCGCTCGCGCCTACGTCACGAAAGCGCTCGCGTCGCCCGACTCGAACCTGCGGGTGAGCGCCGCCGTGATTCTCCTCCAGGGCGGCCAGAAGATCGCGCAGACCCAGGCGTACGACCGCGCGTATCCGTGGCTCGACCAGGCGCTCCAGCTTGTACCTCCCCGCTCGCCCGCCGACACGCTCGGCCCTCGCCAACAGATCCGCGTGAACGCGAGCTTCTGGTACGGAGTGTCCTCGGTGACCCCGCTCTTCTCCCAGTATAGCACGATGGTGAAGTCGAAGGACTGTGGCGAGGCGAAGCGGATCAACGACTGGCTCACCCGCACTAAGGACGCGCTCGTCCTCGGTGCTCGCGTGCATCCTCCGACCGCGAACACCATGCTCCAGAACGTTACCAAGCTCGAGGCGATCATGCCGCAGGTGAAGAAGCAATTCAAGTGCAGGAATTTCTGAGGCATTGAATTGACTTCCGCGCTTCCCTATATTGCGACCTTCCGTCGCAGGGGGCTGTAGCTCAGCTGGTTAGAGTGCCGGTCTGTCACACCGGAGGTCGCGGGTTCGAGCCCCGTCAGCCCCGCCTGAACCCGCCCCGCGGGACGACGCACCAGGCCCCGCCTGCCACGGCAGGCGGGGCTTTCGTTTTTTCCGGGAGTGCGCCGACGTCCGACTATCATGTCCCGGTCCTCGCGGCGGCGGTGCGGAGTTGGGCGGAAGGCGGCCGCCGCGCCGTGGACGCGACGGTGGGCGGCGGGGGCCACGCCGCGCTGTTGCGGGAGCTCGGCGCGGACGTGCTGGCCGTCGACCGGGATCCCGATGCGATCGCGGCTGCGCGTACCAGGCTCGGCGAGGATGGCATTCGCTACTCGACCGGACCGTTCGGGTCGGCCAAGGTGCTCGGCACCGTGGCGGCATTTCGCCCCGACCGCATCCTGCTCGACCTCGGGGCGCCGCTCGACATGCGGATGGCCGGAGGGCGGGGCCTGACGGCCGCAGACCTGCTGAACACCTGGCCGGTCGAGCGGCTGGCGCAAGGCTTCGCGGAGCTGGCCGACGAGCGGCGGGCGAAGCGGCTCGCTCAGGTGATCGTGAAGCGGCGGGGCAACGCGCCGTTCGTCACGAGTGACGACCTCGTGAACGCGATCCGCGAGGCACTGGGCCCGCGCTCGGGGCCGCCGGACTTCGCGCGCCTGTTTCAGGCGCTTCGCATCGTGGTGAATCAGGAGCTCGAGCAGCTCGAGCTGGGGCTGCCGGCGCTGCGGGCGGCACTCGTCCCCGGCGGCCGGATGGCCGTCATCACGTACCATTCAGGTGAGGATCGCATCGTCAAGCACACATTTCGCGAGTGGGGCAGGCGGTGCGTCTGTCCGCCGGGGCAACCGGTGTGCACGTGCCGGGGGCGTCCGCTCGGCCGGGTGCTGACGAAGCGCCCGGTGCGCCCGGGGGCCGCCGAGGTGCGCGCGAATCCGCGCGCCCGCTCCGCGCTGCTGCGCGCGTTCGAGGTGGCGCATGAGGCCTAAGGGCCGCCACTGGGTCGCCGTGTGGCTCGTGGCGTTCCTCGCCGTGACCTGGCTGGTGTACGCCCGGCAGACCGCCGCGATCCACGACGCGCGCGAGCTCATCGAGATCCGTGCCCGCCGCGCCAACCTCGAGGGCCACCAGGCCGAGCTCGAGCGCCGGGTCCGCGCCGAGCAGAGCCGGGCGGTGCTGGTGCCGCGCGCCCAGGCGAAGCTCGGCCTCCACCTGCCGGCCGACAGCGAGATCATCCTGATTCCGCTGCCGGGGCCGGGGAGCGGGCCTCCCTAGCGATGGCGAAGCCGGCGGTGCGCCTCGAGTTCGTGGAGCGCGGCGTGTTCGTCGCCCTGGCGCTGCTCGTGGTGCGCGCGGCCCAGGTGCAGCTGCTGGAGGGTCGTCGCTGGGCGGAGGCGGCGCAGGCGCAGCGCACCGAGCGGATCGTGCTGCAGGCGCGCCGCGGCACGCTGAGCGACCGGCACGGCACGCCGCTCGCGCTCACCCAGGAGACCTACCACGTCGGCGTCGCGCCCAACGAGCTGCGGGATGCGGCGCGCGACGGCGCCCTGATCGCCCGCCAGCTGGGCCTCACCGCCCGCGGCTGGCAGGAGGCGCTGCACAAGCGGTACTCCTATTTCGCGGGCCCGTTCAGCGCGCTCGAAGTGCGGCCGCTGCGGAGCGTCCGGGGCGTGCACCTCGAGCCCGTCGTGAACCGGTTCTATCCCGCCCCCGAGCTCGCCCGCGCGACGATCGGTCGCGTGGGCGACGACGGGTACGGCGCTTCGGGGATGGAGAAGACGCTCGATTCCTTGCTGGCGGGGCGCTCGGGCTCGGCCGTCGTCCTGAAGGATCGCGCCGGGCGCGAGTACGAGTCGCCCGCGCGCGTGATCGCCCAGCCTGTGGCGGGCCACGACGTGGTGCTGACGCTGGACGCCGAGCTGCAGGAGATCGCGCAGCGCGCGCTCGACGATGCGCTGCGGCGCATGGACGCCGACGGCGGCGACGTCGTGATGCTCGATCCCGCCACGTGCGAGGTGCTGGCGATCGCCTCGCGGCAGCGGGACGGGACGGCACGACCCAGCGCGTTCATCGACACGTTCGAGCCGGGGTCGGTCGCCAAGATCTTCGCGGCGGCGGCCCTGCTGGCGCTCAAGCGGGTGCGTCCGGGCGAGCACGTGTCGGGTGAAAACGGGGTGTACCACCTGCCGGGACGCACGATCACCGACGATGACCCGCAGCCGACGCTCACGCTGGCCGACGCGATCCGCGTGTCGAGCAACATCGCGATCGTGAAGTTCGCGGCGCGCCTGAGGCCGGCGGAACAGTACGGGATGCTGCGCGATTTTGGCTTCGGCGCGCTCACGGGGGTCGAGTTTCCGGGAGAGGCCGTGGGGCGGTTGCGGCCGCCGTCCGAGTGGACCCGCCCGAGCGCCGCCAGCCTGGCCATCGGGTACGAGCTGTCGGTGACGCCGATCCAGCTGACGGTCGCGTACGCCGCGCTGGCGAACGGCGGACTGCTGCTGCAGCCGACGCTGATCCGCGAAGTGCGCAGTCCGGAGGGCCCGGTGCTGTACCGCCACGAGCCGGAGCCGGTGCGTCGCGCGGTGTCGCCCGAGATAGCGGCGGCGCTGCGCGACCTGCTGCGCGGGGTGGTGGAGCGCGGCACCGGCGCCGAGGCGGCGCTCACGAACTTTCCCGTGGCCGCGAAAACCGGAACGACGCGCCGCGTGGTGAACGGCCACTACGCCGCGGGGCAGTACACCGCATCGTTTGCGGCGTTGTTCCCGGCCGACAAGCCGCAGCTCGTGCTGGTGGTGAAGATCGACAATCCGCACAAGGGGAGCCATTTCGCGGCGCAGACTGCGGCCCCGGTGACGCGCTCCATGCTCGAGCAGGCCCTGGCGGCGCGCACCGTCGCGCTCGACCGGGCCCGGCTCTCGACGGCCGCCCGGCCCGCGGCGGCGGTGCCGCTCGAGGACGACGGCGGCGTCGTTCCCTACGTCGTCCCCTGGCCGTACCAGCCGGATTCGGTGGGCGAGCGGCGGCGGCAGACGGTGCCCGACGTGACCGGTCTCCGCCTGCGGGAAGCCGTGCGGGCGCTGCACCGGCGCGGCTTTCGCGTGGCCTTGAAGGGGTGGGGGACCGCCGAGCACACGTGGCCGGCGGCGGGCGACAGCGCCGCCACCGGCGCCACGGTCACGCTGTTCGCCGAGCCCGTGAACCCCGCCGCGGTCGGCACGCTGGCGCGCCGGCGGGCGAAGCGATGAGCCGCCTCCCCGATATCGTGAGCGCGCTCGAGCGGGGTGGCCTGCTGGTCGGGACGCCGGACCTGCACACCTGGCCCGACATCACCGGGCTCACCGCCGACAGCCGCCGCATCGCGCCGGGGATGCTGTACTGCGCGGTCCGGGGCTCGACGCAGGACGGGCATCAGTTCGTCGCGGCCGCGCGGGAGCGCGGCGCCGTGGCCGCGCTGGTCGAGCACGAGCAGCCGGTCGAGTTGCCGCAGGTCCTGGTGCGCGACGGCCGCCGCGCCGCCGCCGTCGCCGCCGAGACGTGGTTCGGGCGGCCGGCGACGCGGCTCGACCTGGTGGGCGTTACCGGGACCAGCGGCAAGACGACCTCAGTGCTGCTGGCGCGCCACGTGCTGTCGGCGCTCGAGCCGATGGGCTCGATCGGCACGCTGGGCGCGTTCGACCCGGAGGGCGCGCCGGTGCCGAGCGAAGCCGGCAATTTGACCACGCCCGGGCCGATCGACCTGCAGGCGACGCTGGCGGCGCTGGTGGCGCGCGGCGCGCGCGGCGCCGCGATGGAAGTCTCGTCGCACAGCCTCGACCAGGGGCGGGTGGAGGGCCTGGTGTTCCGGACAGCGGTCTTCACGAACCTGACGCGTGAACACCTCGACTACCATCACACCCTGGAAGACTATTTCAAGGCGAAAGCCAAGCTCGCCGGTTACCTCGCGCCCACCGGCCTCGAGGTCGTCAACGCCGACGATCCCGCCTGGCTGCGCCTGCCGCACCGCCATCGCCGCGTGACGTTCGGCGAGCACGAGGGCAGCGACGTCTCGGCTCGCAAGGTCGCGGTCGACGGAACCGGCGCCCGCTTCGATCTGATCACCCCGACGGGGAGCGCGGCGGCGCGGCTCCCCCTGCTGGGCTGGTTCAACGTCTCCAACGCGCTCGGCGTGGCTGCGTGTGCCTGGGGGATGGGCGTACCGGTCGAGGCGATCGTGGAGCGGCTCGCCACCGCGCCGCAGGTACCCGGACGGATGGAGCGCATCGCGGAGCGGCCGTGTACGATCCTGCGCGACTATTCCCACAAGCCGGATGCGCTCGAGCGCGCGCTCGAGAGCGTGCGATCGCTCACCCGGGGCCGGATCATCCTGGTGTTCGGCGCCGGGGGCGACCGGGATCGGGGCAAGCGCGCCCCGATGGGGGAGATCGCCGTGCGGCTCGCCGACGTGGCGATCGTCACGTCGGACAACCCGCGCACCGAGGACCCCGAGCGCATTCTCGACGAGGTCGAGAGCGGGATGCAAGGGAAGCCTCACCACCGCCGCACCGACCGCCGCGCAGCGATCGCGCTGGCGCTCGAGCTCGCCCGCCCGGATGACACCGTGGTGCTCGCCGGGAAGGGGCACGAGACCTACCAGATCATCGGGACTGAGAAGCAGCCGTTCGACGAGCGGGCGATCGTGCGGGAGCTGGGCGCGGAATGATTGAAGATTGCGGATTGCGGATTGCGGATCGTACAGTTTGGGGGTCGGTCGCGTGACGTGGACCGCCGCCCAAGTGGCGGCCGCTCTGGAGATTCCCGTCACTCACCCAGGCGAGTATGGCCGCGTCTCCACGGACACGCGCCAGATCGGCGCCGGCGATCTGTTCGTCGCCCTCAAAGGCGACCGGTTCGACGCGCACGACTTTCTCGCCGACGCGCTGGCGAAAGGCGCGGCGGCGGCGGTGGTGCGGCGGGGCACGCCGCGCGTGGACGGGCTGCCGGTGTTCGAGGTGGCGGACACGCTCGCGGCGCTCGGGCTGCTGGCGCGCGCGCGCCGCCGCCGGCTGCCGCGCGGCAATCCCGTGGTCGCCATCACCGGCTCGAGCGGCAAAACCAGCACCAAGGAGATGATCCGCGCGGTGCTCGCCACGCGCTACCGCACCCACGCGACCAGCGGGAACTTGAACAACCTCGTGGGCGTGCCGCTCACCATTCTCGCCGCGCCCGAGGACGCTGAGGCCCTGGTGGTCGAGGCCGGGGCGAGCGTGCCGGGGGAGATCGCCCGGTTGCGGGACGTGATCGAGCCGACGATCGCGGCGATCACGAACGTCGGCTACGCGCACGTTGAGGGATTCGGCTCCCTCGCGGGCGTGCTGCGCGAGAAGCTGGCGCTGGTGGAGGGCGCCGGGGTCGCGGTCGTGGGCACCGACCCGCCGGAGCTCGCCCGCGAGGCGCGGCGCCGTACCCGCACGGTCGTCGCGGGAACGGGGAGCGAGGCGGACGTGCGTCCCGAAGCGGCCGATCTGGACGACGCGGGGCACCCGCGGATCACATGGGGGGGAGGTCACGCGGTCACGCTCTCGGTGTTGGGGTTCCACCAGATCGAGAACGCGCTGCTCGCGCTCGCGGTCGGTCGCGAGGCGGGGGTGGACCCCGGGCGCGCCGTGGCGGCGCTCGCCGGGGTGCAGATCCCGGGCGGGCGCGGCACGGCGCTCGAGCGCGGCGGGCTGACGATCCTGGACGACACGTACAACGCCAACCCGGCGTCGCTCGCCTGGGCGGTGCGGTTCGCGCACTGGCTGGCGGGGCGGCGCGGGCGGCCGCTGGTGGTGGTGGTGGGCTCGATGTTGGAGCTGGGCGACGAGAGTGACAGATTGCATGCGGCCGCGGCCCGGGAGATCGCGGCGCTCGCGCCGGCGTTGATCGGCGCGGTGGGGGCGTTCGTGCCGGCATTCGCGCCGCTCTCCGGCACGCTGGGGCCGCGTCTCGTCACGGCGTCCGACGCCGCGGCGCTGGGCCCGAAGCTCGCGGCTGCGCTCCGGGGCGACGAGATCGTGCTGCTCAAGGCGTCGCGCGGCGTCGCCTTGGAGCGGGTGCTGCCGTTTCTCACCGGACGGCCTCGAGACTAAAGGAGGGGGTGGCGTGCTCTATCACCTGCTGGCGCCGCTCGCGAAGCAGCACATTCTGTTCAATCTCTTCAACTACATCACCTTTCGCGCCGCGGGCGCGACGGTGACGGCGCTGGTGCTCGCCTTCGTGTTGGGACCGGGGATCATCCGGCTGCTGCGCGATCGGCACGTCGGCCAGGTGATTCGCGCCGAGGGGCCCGCCAGCCATGCCGGCAAACGGGGCACGCCGACGATGGGCGGGCTCATCATCCTGCTGGCGACCGTAGCGCCGACGCTGTTGTGGGCGCGGCTCGACACCCGCTACGCGGTCGTCGCGGTCGCGGCGATGCTGTGGATGGGCGCGATCGGCTTTCTCGACGACTACTTGAAGATCGTGCGCGGCAAATCGCAGGGGCTGGTGGCGCGCTGGAAGCTGATCGGCCAGATCTCGTTCGGGCTGGCGCTCGGCCTGTTTCTCCTCTCGTCGCCCCTCGCGCCGAATCTGCCGCCGACGTCCACCCAGCTGCCCGTGTTCAAGTACCAGCTGATCGTGTTCTGGCCCGCGACCTACGTGCTGTTCGTCACGCTGGTGGTCACGGGCAGCTCGAACGCCGTGAACCTGACCGACGGGCTCGACGGCCTCGCGACCGGGCTGACGGCGATCGCGGCGGGCGCGTTCGCGATCTTCG
>Ga0209161_10002776_pt1 | contig 14312 bp, 13 predicted proteins | sample GraSoiAngelo_155_FD_186169 | JGI IMG/M metagenome (GOLD analysis project Ga0209161, IMG submission 186169) | Grasslands soil microbial communities from the Angelo Coastal Reserve, California, USA - 14_1009_13_30cm (SPAdes) (version 2) | ecosystem: Environmental > Terrestrial > Soil > Grasslands...
ACCGCAGGTTGTCCACGCTGAACGGCAGGTCGCCGTCCCGGGCCTGTTTGATCGTCTTCCCCTGGTTCTGCGATTCGAGCGGAGCGAGGCGGTCCATGTCTGCCTCGATGAGGTTCGCGAGTTTGAAGAGGGCCGCGGCGCGGTCCCCCGGCGTCATGCGAGGCCACTTGCCTTGGTCGAAGGCCGCGCGGGCCGCATCGATGGCCGCCCGCGTATCCTGCAGGTCCGACTGCGGCACGGCGGCGATCTTCCCACCGGTCGCGGGGTTGATCACCGTGTACGTGTCTTCCGTATGCGACGACACCCATTCTCCGTTCACGAAGTTAAGATACTCGGACTTCCCCACCCGATTCACTCCCGATACAGTCCCGCTACCGCGGGCGAGCGCTAAGTAGCTTTCGAGCAAGGAGAGCGAGGACTCGGAAGAAGTCCGGTCACTCTTGCTTGCGGGTGCCTTCTCTGTCTCCGGGCCTTCCCTTCTTGGGCCGCTTCGCGGCCTTCTGGGCGTACTCGATTTCGCGCTCCACGAAGACGAGGGCCCCCGCGACCGTGGCGCCCGCGGTCCGCACGAATGCGTCCGCGAATTTACCGCCGGCGGCGGCGACCTCCTCGACCCGACCCGCAATGTCCTGAAGGAATCCCATGATCCCGCTCCGGGACAGGCGTCTGGGCCTATGAGCCTGTTGGGCTCATTTCGCGAGGGTCTCCATGACCGCCGGGAAAGCCCCTGAGAACCGTTCCGCGTCGGATTCGGGGACGGTGAAAGATACCCGGAGGAATTTGCCTCCGTGCTTCCTCGACAGATACGAACCGGCACGGGTATGCACGAGGTGATCGAGCAGGAGCCGTTCCTCGACCGTTTCGGGATTCACACCCGTCTCGGACAGATCGATGACGAACATGTTCGCGCTCGATGGGTAGACCGGCAACGAAGCACCATCGACCTTCTCGACAGCCCGACGGATCGTCGCCTGATTCCGCTCGCACGTAGCTCGAACCTCCTGGAGCCACTCCTTCTTCGTCTGGAGCGCCGCGAGGGCGGCTCGTTGGGCGAGCACGTTCACGCCGAGGACGTTCGTGTCGAATCGCCGGAGGGCCTTCATCACGGTCCCGCCGGGAGGCGCCACCAACGCTCCGATGCGCATTCCCGCGAGGCCGGGACCCTTGCTGAACGAATACGATGTCAAGGTCTTTTCCGCATGGAAGGAGGACGCGAGGACATGGCCCTTGCTGAAGTCCCGGTAGGTGACGTCGTTGAGGAGCCACAAGTCGTGGTCGCGCGCGACATCGGAGAGGCCGCGGACCTGATCGCGGGTGTAACCGGAACCGAGGGGATTGTTCGGATCGATCAGGAGGAGCATCTTCGTGGCCGGGGTGATCGAGGCGTTCGCCCGTTCGGGCGTGAGGACGTACGGCTTCCGATAGATGTCGACCTCGATGGCTTTCGCTTCCGCCATTGCGACTTGATCGTGGATCGGGAGGAACGATGGATCCGTGGAGAGGACATCGTTCCCGGGACCGAGGAGCGATCGGGTGGCGATGTATTCTCCCTCGATGCCGCCGTTCGTCAGGAGCACGTCGAAGTCCTCCAAACCGAGATCCTCCCGGATCGCCTCCGCGAGGCCCGGCACTCCCGATTTCCGAGGATAGAGGTTGAACTCGCGTTCGTCGACGCTCTGTCGGATCGCGTCCAGGATGGCGGGATGCACCGGGAGCGTGTTCGTGTTCTGCGACATCCACGCCACTTCCCGGCGGTGCTCGTGGGCGAACTCGAAGTTGTCCTTCGACGTCATGGATGGCGACCTCGTCTCCGGACGTGCGAGGCCTTTGGCGGACATATCGCTTGCGGTCGGATCGATTCCCGAACGTGGTCATGTTGTAGGGCTGAGGCGCCCCAAGGTCCAACGTGGCGATCAACGCAAGGCATTTCTCGGGGGACCGCCTTCCCGTTTTCATGACGCTCGAAGGGAGAAAGATTGTCGTGCTCGCGGAAGACGGCCATGAAGACCTTGAACTATGGGTTCCGTACTACCGCCTGATCGAGGCAGGTGCCGAGGTCGTCCTCGCGGGGCATGAGAAGCGGATTTACAGTTCGAAACACTCGTATCCTTGCGAGGTCGACATGAAAGCGGCCGACCTGAAGTCGAAGGATTTCGATGCCGTAGTAATCCCCGGCGGCGTCGCAGGCCCGGATCGGATGCGCCAGCACAAGGAGATCCTGGCGTTCGTCCGATCGATGAATGACGCCCGCAAGATCGTCGCATCGATCTGTCACGCGGCCTGGGTGCCGATTAGCGCGGGCATTGTCAAGGGCCGACGAATGACCTCGTACGCGAGCGTGCGGGACGATTGCATCAACGCGGGCGCGGACTGGGTGGACCAGGACTGCGTCGTGGACGGGAACCTGATCACGTCCCGATTCCCTGACGACCTCCCCGCCTTCTGTCACGCGATCGTGTCCGCCCTCACGAAATGACGCTCGGTCTCCCGAGAAAAGTCATTCATCTCTCTCCCCGCCTCGCCAAAGGCCCAACGACGTCATGGCGCAGCGCGTCAATTCGAATGTGCAGGGACCGCCGAAGTTATCCTTATGATGTGAATCGGCCTCGCACATGTTCTTATAGCCTCTTCGGGTCGGACCAGTCACGACGCCGATTATTCGCGAGGTGCTTCCCCCTCGACGTCGAGTCGATGGCTTTGGATCGTCAGTCTCGCACCACTTTCTGGTAGTCGGCGCAAACCATCGCACATCAAGTCTCGAGACGCGAGAGTCGCTGCTCCGGAAGGTCTCGTATGCCTCATTGGGGAAAGCGGGCGGACCCTGTCCACCGTGGTCCGACCTTGTCCTACTGTCGACGTGCAACCGAATCGAAATCTACGCGATTACGGAGACCCCTCACCGCTCCGCCGACGCTGTTCGCAGGGTCCTCGGCGTGTCGAAGGACGGACCCACCCTGTATGTCCTGGAAGACCGCGATGCGGCGGCGCATCTCATCCGCGTCGCTAGCGGGTTAGACTCCCTTGCAGAAGGCGAGGAGCAAGTGACGGCCCAGGTCCGGAACGCCCCGGTCGATCGCCCCGCCGGTACATCGCCTCGCGGCCCCTTGGCGGATTTGTTTCGTCTCGCCTCCCAAATCGCGCCCCAAGTCCGCAGGATCGCGGGTGTGACTCCCGCGGACGCGTCCGCCAGCCACGCTGCGGTCCGATTTCTGGAGGCCGCCGTCGGTGTCGAAAATCGAATCGTCGCCTTGATCGGAACGGGAAAGATGGCGCGCATCGCCGCGAAGAGTCTGCAGCCAAGGGCTGAGATCCGCATCTTGAATCGGAGTCTCGCACGAGCCCGCGAGCTGGCAGACAGGCTCGGCGGGAACGCCGTGCCTTTGGGCGATCTGCAGAAGGTCCTCGGCGAAGCGGACGTCGTCCTCGCTGCGACGGCGGTCCGACACCCGATCATCACGACTCACACCCTCCGCGCCGCAATTCGTCGACGCAACGGTCGACCGATATGGCTCATCGACCTCGGCTTTCCTCGGAACGTGGACCCAGGTTGTCGACGACTTCCGGGCGTGCGCGTGTTGGACTTGGACGGACTCGCGCCGTGGGGCCGGCGTCCGCCCTCACCGGTCGTGCACGCGAGGCTTGAACATCGGATTCAGAAGGAGGCGGAGCGGATGATCGCATCCTTGCATCCCGCCGAGTCGATCGAGGTCGCGGTCTTTCGAAGGACCGCGGAATCGGTCCGACGGCGCGAGGTTGAGCAAGCCTTGGCCCGGCTCCCGGATCTTTCTGAAGAAGATCGGGCGATCGTCGACAAGTTGGCGACGCGCCTGGTGAATCGCTTCCTGCACGACCCGACGGAACGCTTGCGCTCCCTCCCGGACGAGACACGGACAAAGATCGTCCAACAGATTGTTGCGGGCCTCCAGGGAGGTGCAGATTGACTGCGGCGGTGCGCGTCGGCACGCGTGGGAGCCCCCTCGCGCTCGCGCAAACAGAGGAAGTCGTGGGACGACTCCGCTCGATTCACCCGACCCTCCAGGTGGAGCCGGTCGTGATTCAGACCCATGGGGATGAGGGATACCGAGAAGACTTGGGAACGGCCTTCGACGGCAAGCGAGCATTCACGAAGCGAATCGAGGACGCCCTCGTCGAAGGCCACATTGACTTCGCGGTTCATAGCCTGAAGGACGTGCCGATCGAAACCGCGGCCGGGCTCGTGATTGCGGCGATTCCACCGAGGGAGGACCCAAGAGACGTCCTCGTTGGCACGGACACGGTGCGCCCAGAGGACTTGGGACCAGGGGTTCGAGTCGGCACGAGCAGCCTTCGCCGGCGCGCGCAGCTCTTGTCCCGCTGGCCCGGCCTCGAGATCAACGACCTCCACGGTAACGTGAACACGCGCCTGCGCCGGCTCGATTCACGCGACTTCGACGCTATCGTCGTCGCTGCCGCAGGGATGCGGCGGCTCCAAATCATGGATCGGTTCATTCACCCCCTACCTCCGGAGATGATGACTCCCGCTCCGGGTCAAGGGGCACTGGCCCTGGAGGCGCGGAAGGGGGACCGCTCCGTCCTCGACCTGTTGTCCGCGATCGACGACCCAGGCACGCGCCGCGCCACAGAGGCGGAGCGGACGCTCAGCGCCCGCGTCGGCGGGGGATGCAACGTCCCATTCGGGGCACTCGCCACCCTCGATCGCGGCATGACGCTCCGCGCGGTACTGGCTGATCCGGACGGGCGTCGCCTGATCCGGTCCGAGGAGCACGGCGACGAGTCCAGCTGGAAGGAAATCGTGGACTCCGTGTGGGAAAACCTCCTTCAGCAAGGCGGATCCGACCTGGTCTCGGAGGCAGGGTAGAATGGGCGACCTCGCGTTTCGCGGTCGGACCTTCCTCGTCGCGACGTCAGAGGATCTCGTGGACAAAGTCGCCCGGGCGATCCGGGAGAAAGGCGGACATGCAATCCAGTTCCCGACCGTTCGGCTCGTTCCTCCGGAGGATTACGCCGACCTGGACCGCGGCCTTCGGTTGTGGCGCACCCTGGACTGGGTGATCTTCACCAGTGCCCACGGAGTCGAGGCCGTCGTCGACCGGTCCCGAGCCATCGGAGTGGACTTGGCCGGGTTCCAGGGAAAGGTCGCAGTCGTAGGACCGGCGACAAGGGCGGCGGCAGAAGCCGCGGGTCTCCCGGTATCGTTGGTCCCGGACGAATTCCTGACCGATGCGATTGCGGGTGCCCTGGGCGACGTGTCCGGGCAGACGATCCTCCTCCCCCGGTCCCGCATCGCGCGACAGAGCCTCTCGGACGAACTGCGGAATCGCGGCGCAACGGTAATCCAGGCGGACGCGTACGACGCGGTTCTCGCGGCCCCCGACGTCGACCTCGTGCGGAAGGCGAGCCGGATTGACGTTGTCCTGTTCACGAGTGCGTCCGCGGCGGCCCATCTCGTCGAGCTGTTGCCGGAGGACGTACGACACCGATTGATTCGGGAGGCCGAGGCCGCGTGCATCGGCCCCGTCACCGCGGAGGCCGCTCGATCCCTCGGATTCCGAATCGGCCCGGTCGCCAGGGACCATACCGTCGAGGGTCTGATTGAAAGTCTCGCGGGGGTTCGAGCCCGTGGCTGACCTCCCGCGTCCCCGTTATCGGCCGAGGCGGCTGCGGAGGACCGCCGCTCTCCGCGCACTCGTCCGAGAGACGACCATCGACACGGACCGTCTCGTGCAGCCGCTCTTCGTCCGGGAGGACCCCCGGACGGATGCAGCGATTCCCTCCATGCCGGGCATCTCTCGCCTGACGATCGATGAGGCGGCCTCTGCTGTTGAGGAATTGGCGGCGCTCGGTGTCCCGGCCGTAATTCTCTTCGGCCTCCCCACGGAGAAGGATCCACTCGGACACGGGGCCTACGACGAGCACGGCGTGGTCCAAGAGGCGCTTCGTGCAATCAAGAGGGCCGCACCGGAGGTCGTCGTGATGTCCGATGTCTGTCTCTGCGAATACACGGAACATGGTCATTGCGGCGTTGTCCGGGACGGACGGGTCGACAACGACGCTTCCGTTGAGCTGCTCGAGAAAATTGCGTTGAGTCAGGCGCGCGCCGGCGCGGATATCGTGGCTCCGAGTGCGATGATGGACGGCCAGGTCGCCGCTATCCGCGCCGCCCTGGACCGCCATGGATTCGAAGGGACCGCGATCCTCGCCTACGCGGCGAAGCATGCGTCCGCGTTCTACGCCCCCTTCCGGGAGGCCGCGGATTCGAAGCCTGGTTTTGGCGATCGGCGCACGTATCAGACAGATCCTGCGAACCTCCGCGAATCGCTCCGGGAGATCGCCCTCGACGTGGAAGAAGGTGCGGACATTGTGATGGTGAAGCCCGCCCTCGCATACCTGGATGTGATCCGGGCGGCGCGGGAGCGATTCGACACGCCCCTCGCCGCGTATTCCGTGAGTGGAGAGTACAGCCTGATCAAAGCCGCCGCGGAACGGGGATGGGTCGACGAGCGCTCGATCGTCGAGGAAACCATGACCGCGATTCGTCGCGCGGGCGCGGATCTCATCCTGACGTACCACGCCAAAGACGTGGCACGATGGCGCCGGGAGAGACACGCATGACGGATTCGCCCCTTGAGACAGGGGATCGTGGCCGGAATCATGACGGGGAGCCGCGCGAGTTCCTGAAGTACACGTTTTACAAGGTCCGACCTGAGTGGCGTTTGGTTCCGCCGGAAGGCAAGAAGCAGCACAAACGGGAGTTCGTCGCTCTCCTCCACAAACTCGAAGAAGAGGTCAGCCTCAGGTGCTACTCCCTCCAGGGCATCCGCGCCGACGCGGACTTCATGGTCTGGGCGATTGATCCGCATCTCGAGACGTTCCGCGACATGGCCCGCCTGGTCTCCTCCACAGAATTGGGCCATTACTTGGAAACCACCTATGCGTTTTTGGGCGCGAGCCAGCGCTCTCAATATTTGGGGGGTCACACCCACAAAGGACAGGATGGTCTCGCGACGAGGCCAGAGCCGCTCGGGAGCCGCTACCTGTTCGTCTACCCGTTCGTGAAGAAACGGGAATGGTACTCGATCCCCTTCGAAAAGCGACAAGAGATCATGCGAGATCATTTCCGCGTGGGACACAAGTATCCTGGTGTGACGATTCACACCGCCTACTCGTTCGGGCTCGATGATCAAGAATTCGTGTTGTCCTTCGAAGCGGATGACCCGCTCGACTTCCTCGACCTCGTCATGGAGATGCGCTCAAGCGAAGCGAGCAAGTACACGGAGCGGGAGACCCCCATCTTCACCTGCCTCCTCTCCATGCCCGAGCAGATGATCGACGGCTTGGGGATCTGACATGGGCTCCGAGGCCATAGTGGCGCCGCGCGCAGCGGAGTCGGAGAAACTGTTCAGACGGGCTCGGGAAAGCCTCGTCGGCGGAGTGGACAGCCCCGTCCGCGCATTCCACTCCGTCGGAGGGATGCCGCGGTTCGTCGTGAGCGGCAAGGGCGCGAACATTCGGGACGCGGACGGACGGCAATATCTCGATTTCTGCATGTCGTGGGGCGCCCTCCTACTCGGTCACGCCAATCCCGCTATCGTCCGAGCGGTCCGCAGTGCCGCGGGCCGTGGCATGAGCTTCGGAGCCGCCACGGAATCGGAGGTCCTCTTGGCCGAGCAGGTGAAGCGACGGTTCCCGAGCATCGATCTGCTCCGGTTCGTCAATTCGGGCACGGAAGCGACGATGTCCGCCGTCCGAGTGGCCCGCGGATTCACGGGTCGCGACAAGATCGTCATGTTCGAAGGAGCATACCACGGCCATGCAGACGCCTTGCTCGTGAAAGCCGGTTCGGGTCTAGCCGCGGCGAGCTTGCCGGGTTCTGCGGGCGTCCCCGAGAACGCGGTGCGAGACACGTTATTGGCCCGATACAACGATCTCGATTCCGTCGAGAACCTCTTCCGAAGCCAGGGAAATCAGATCGCGGCGGTTCTCGTCGAGCCGGTCGCGGGAAACATGGGGGTCGTCCCGCCGGAGCGCGGTTTTCTCGAAGGCCTTCGTCACCTCACATCGGAGTTCGGAAGCCTGCTCGTCTTCGATGAAGTCATCTCCGGTTTTCGGGTCGCGCCTGGCGGAGCCCAAGAGAGATACGGCGTGACGGCGGACGTGACCTGTCTGGGGAAGGCCCTCGGTCACGGGATGCCCCTCGGAGCCTACGGAGGACGGCGGGATGTCATGGAGCGGATCGCGCCCCTCGGGCCTGTGTACCAAGCGGGGACCCTGGCTGGCAATCCGTTGGCGATGGCGGCCGGCCTCGCGACCTTGGGCCAGCTCCGTCCGGACCTGTATCAACGTCTAGAGACACGCGCCGCTCAACTCGAAGAGGGGCTCGGAGACGCGGCCGGAGACGCACACGTGGAGGTGCAGGTGCCGCGCGTCGGATCGATGATGGGGCTCTTCTTCCGGGCCGAGCGCGTCCGGGACTACCGGGACGCGCAGGCGATGGACAAGGCCGCGTACGGGCGCTTCTTCTGGGTTCTCCTGAAACATGGCGTGTACTTCCCGCCCGCTCCCTTCGAGAGTTTCTTCCTGTGCTCGTCCCACCGCGGGACCGAGGTCGAGCGGACGATCGAAGCGGCCGCGGCCGCGTTCCGGGAGGTTCGGACCTCTTGAATGATCGCTTCCTGCGCGCCTGCGGACGCGAGCCTGTCGATTGCACGCCAGTCTGGTTCATGCGGCAGGCCGGTCGGTCTTCGCCCGCTTACCGCGCAATCCGCGCGAAGCACGGCATACTGGAGATCGCGAAGACGCCGGACCTCGCGGCTGAAGTGACTCTCCAGCCCGTACGGGAGCTCGGGGTCGACGCCGCGATCCTGTTCGCGGATCTCTTGTTGCCGATGGAAGCGATGGGAGTCCGGGTCCGAATCGACGCGGGCGAGGGCCCCGTCATCGAGCCCCCCGTTCGGACGCCCGAAGACCTCGACCGATTGAAGCCGCTCGATCCGGTGAGGGACTTGCCGTTCGTCTTCGAGACGATTCGCCGGGTGCGCGCCAAGGCGGCGGTCCCTGTCATCGGATTCGCCGGCGCCCCGTTCACGATGGCGAGCTACCTGATCGAGGGCGGCGTCTCGAGGGACTTCGCCGCAACGAAGTCGTTCATGCATCAGCATCCCGTCGAATGGAGCATCCTGATGAACCGCCTGGTCGACGGGACCGCGGAGTACTTCCGGGCCCAGGTCGCGGCGGGCGCCCAAGCCCTCCAACTGTTCGACAGTTGGGCCGGTGCCCTGAGCCCCCGGGATTATGAAACGAACGTGTCCCCGTTCACACGCCGTCTCTTTCGTGAAATCCGTGAGACGGGAGTCCCATGCATCCATTTCGGCACGGGGACGGCCGGATTCCTCGAATCCTTTGCCGCCGCGGGAGGGGACGTCGTCGGCATCGACTGGAGAATCCCGATCGATGAGGCCTGGCGGCACATCGGCGAAGACCGCGGAGTTCAGGGGAACTTGGATCCGGCGGCACTCCTCGGTCCACCGGACGTATGGCGACCTGCGACGGCGGATGTGTTGCAGCGTGTCGGAGACCGCCCCGGCCATGTGTTCAATCTTGGCCACGGGGTCCTTCCGGAGACACAGCAAGACGAGTTGCGGGCCGTCGTGCGATTCGTTCATGATTCGACCCAAAGGAGTTGAGGGAGCCGCGATGTCAAGGATCGCAACGGACCGATCGACGGCCGTCCTGTTGACCGCCGTCGGAGGACCGGCTTCCCTCGATGAGGTCGGTCCGTTCCTCCTCGACGTGCGTGGGGGGCGGCCGACGAGCGAAGCCCTCGTCGACGAATTTCGCGAACGATACCGTCGGATCGGCGGGAGGTCGCCGCTCCTGGATATTTCGCGGGCCCAGGCAAAAGCCTTGGAGGACCGCCTGAACGGCGACGACGGAGCCTACCGTTGCTACGTGGGCATGAGGAACTGGCGACCGTACATTCGAGATGTCCTCCCGGAAGCCGTTAGGGACGGCGTCGAGCGACTCGTGGTCCTCCCCCTGACCCCGTACTACTCCCGCCGGAGTGTGGGGGCCTACTTCTCGGCCGTCAAAGATGCCCTTCGCGGGCTCGACCGGATGCCGAAGGTGGAGTACATCGAGAGTTGGAACACCGAGCCCGCGCTGATCCAGATGTTCGCCGCGAAGGTGCATGCTGGCCTCGGGCGCCTCGTGAAAAGGGGATTCCGTGACCCCGTCGTGATCTTCACGGCTCACAGCCTGCCGAAAGGACTCATCGACGAGGGCGATCCGTATGAAACGGAGCTGTCCGAGACGATGGCGCTGGTGCTCCAACATCTGCCGCCATTGCGGGCTCAGATGGCTTGGCAGAGCGCGGGTCGCACCAACGAGCCATGGCTGGGCCCGCCACTCGAGGACGTCCTAACGGGCATGAGACACTCAGGGGAGACATCCGTCCTCGTCGTGCCTTTCGGATTTGTCTCGGATCATCTGGAAATCCTCTACGATGTGGACATCGAGGCGAGGGCGATCGCCGAAGCGAACGGGATTCACTTCGAGCGAACGGATTCGGCCAACACGGACCCGGCGTTCATCGACGCGATGGCCGCGGCCGTGCGCTCCCTCCCGGTCCGGCCTTGAGGTCGTGATCGGTTCCTTGTTGCACCGACGGATCGCCGCGAAGAAAGGCTTAAACCGCATCGGAGGTTAGGCGCGGTCGCTGGGCTCGTGGTCTAGTGGTTATGACATCGCCTTGACATGGCGAAGGTCACCGGTTCGAATCCGGTCGAGCCCATTTCCTTTCAGGGGGTGTGTACAAATGGGGTCCGGCTTGCCGATCGCTCGGTCTGGTTCCATTCGACGGGGGGTACCCGAAGGTTCCGTTTCGCGCCGGTCGATTGGCGGCCCCGCTTCGATGGATCCGGCCTCAGCCCATCGGGGGAGGGCCTTTTCCGGATTCCGGGCTGGGTGGACTGGCCGACATCTCCTGGGCCATTGTGGGAGGCGGTTCCTGTTGCTTCTTCCTGGATCGTCGCCGCATTCCGACGGCGGCCACCGCGATGACGGCCGCGGCCACGACGATAATGATGGTCAACATGGTCGAATCCAACCCAAGGAACAGTCCGCCGACCGTGCCGCTTCCCGCTCCGTAACTGTAGGATTTCAGCTTCATCGATTCGGGGCCCTGGGCGGATGGGCTTGTCGAGTCTCTGGCCACGCTGTTCCCGGCCTTTTCGGACCACGAGGACGTGGTCGTGTTACCACCGCCCGACTCGGTGACCGGCGTCACGGTGAAAGTGCCCGCCGGCACCGTGATCGATGTATCGGCCTCCACGGTGACTGTCTTCGTGACGTTCCCGAAGGTCGTGCTCGTGAGGCTGCCGTAGTCAAGGAACGTCTTGGTCTCATACGATTGGGACCAGGATGCCCCTGCGGTGAGGGGCCACTGGTAGGAGGGCGGTGGGATGTTGGTCGTAGTCGTCGTCGAGGACGCGCCGCCGAAATTGAAGGCGACGACTTGTTTGGCCTGGGCCAGATCCGAGGTTCGATACCATGAGTCGCCTTTCACCGTAATGGTCGCCGTCGAGCTACCATAGGTGAGCGTCATGCTGACGTTGTCCTTCACATGGTACGCATTGAACGTTGACCCTCCAATCGTGAGGGATTCCGTGCCGACCACGTCCATCCGCCACGTCCCAGAGGAGGATCCGAACAGCACCGAGTTAGCGGTCACGTCATACGACCAGTAGTCTCCCGCGCTCCATTTCGGCAAGGCGGTCAAGCCGCGGCTCGGGGCGGCGACTGCGAGGAGGACGAACACAGAAAGCGAGATAACGACGACCCCCCAGGCCCGTAGCTTGCCGACGGCTCGGATGCCCGAGGATCGCCGAGACTGGTTATCCGTCGCAGGGACACGCCTTTCCGGGGTTTGGAAAATCAATGCCGCTCCCTCCACGCTTGGCCGAAATCGGGGAGGATTTGGATATACCCCACGTTTACATTCGGTGGATGCGGCGCAGGGAGATGGCCGGCGGGCCCGCCAGAAATCTGATCCTGAAGGTGGTCGTGAAACGAGGCCTTCTTAACCGGGCGCTGTTTTCAAGAATGGAACCATCGTCAGCGATCGTTCAAGCCGATTCAGTCCGGGACGAGAGCTTCCGTCTTCAGCCACTGAAAACGTACGAGCCGGGATCCCTTCGCGGTTCTTGTTCGCTCGACCTCTGCGACGACGAATGCGGCCCCGCCGAATTCGGCCTCGTCCAGAATTTTCACACGGTTCGGCAGGAACCGGAAGAAGGCATAGGACCTCAAGAGAGCAGCTTGTCGGCGACCCGGTGTGGTTTGACTTTTGAGCCATCGTCCGAACGCCGGAAACCGTGTCCCGTAGACCGTGGCGGCGAGGTCGGCTTGACGCCCTGCGGTGCGGCGCCCTGTCCCGAACAGCTGGACCCCCTGCCCCGGTCTCTCCCATCGCTGGGAGGAATCGAAAATCGTCATCGCCAGGGACGGGTTGGCCTGCAAGTTCCGGGAGTGGAGCGATTCAGGATCGGACAGAAAGTAGAGCGCGAGGTCCGCCGAATAGGCGAAGAAGGCGGTGTTGATGTGGGCCCGGTTCCCGCGAGCAACGGTCGCGATCGAACATAGCTGGGTTCTAGCTAGAATCCGGAAAAGGCAGGCCCGGATTCTCCGGTCCGAGACGGGCTCGTCCTTCTCTTGGACCACCATCGGGGTTGCAATCCGCCTGCGTCGGAAAGCCTTTCCCCCTGCGAACCGCGAAAAGCAGGCTCACCACGATTTCGATTCAACGCCACGGGCATCTTTGAGCTCGTGTCCTTCGGTTTTGTCGGGCTTCGGAATCTCGGAACCGATCGACGCTCGCCACCACTCCATCGTGCATTCCGATATCCGCAACGTGCGACCGCTCCCATGCCATCGAAGACTCGACCGTCTCGAATCAGGATGTCGACAGACATTGGACCCGAAAAACACGGAATCTCCCTTCGCAACATGGGCGCCCACTCCGGGAGGAATTGCGCGGTTCGAAAATACGCCGCGGAAGCGCGACGTTCCGCCCATCATGTCTTCGATTTGTCGACCACGAACCGTTTATACTATGCGAGCGTTCGAGCTCCCACATTAAGATATCATGCACACGTGGGAGGAAGAACTCCAAGCGTATCGTCGGCGGACGAAGAAGTCCGCGCGGGCCTGGGAAGCCGCGAAGCGGCACATTCCGTTCGGCGTGAACAGCAACTACCGCGTTGTCGACCCATATCCGATGTATGTCCGCAAGGCGCGGGGCTCGCGGTTATGGGACGTCGACGGGAACGAGTACGTCGACTTCAACATGGCCTTCGGGGCGCTCGTCGCGGGGCACAGCCACCCGGTCCTTGCGAAGGCGATGCGCGACCGCGTATCGAACGGCACCATCTTCGGATACGAATCGGTCGACGCGGGCCGGCTCGCGGATCACCTGTGCGGGCGGTTCCACATGGACCGACTGAAGTTCTCTATGACGGGTCTCGACGCGACGCTGTTCGCGGTCCGTCTTGCCCGCGCAGTGACCGGTCGCCGGAGGATCCTCAAGTTCGAGGGATGCTACCATGGATCCCACGACTCCCTGATGGTCTCGATCAAGCCGCGAAAGGAGCTGTCCGGGGATCCGAAGCATCCGAACTTCGTGCCTTCGTCCAAGGGACTGCTGAAGGAACTCGCCGAGACCGCGATCGTCGCTCCCTTCAACGACATCGATGCCACGGAGTCCCTCGCCCTATTGCACCGCGATGACGTGGCCGGGATCATCCTCGAGCCGGTGCCGATGAATATGGGCTACGTGCAGCCGGAACCCGGCTTCCTGGAAGGCGTGCGCGCCGTAGCCGACGAGGTCGGCGCGATCCTGATCTTCGACGAGGTGAAGACCTGCGGCAAGTGGTACGGGGGAGCGGAGGAGGCGTTCCATGTGACGCCGGACGTCAAGGTACTCGGCAAAGCGATCGGAGGCGGTTTCCCCTTGGCCGCCGTGGGCGGCAAGGCGTCGATCTTGGACCAGGTCGTCCCGGGTCAGATCTCCCACGCCGGGACCTTCAATGCGAATCCCCTCAGCATCTCCGCCGGGCTCGTGACGCTAACGAAGATCCTGACCCGCGCGGGCGTGCGGCACGCGCAACGGATGGGCAACGACCTCGCGAAAGGCTACACGGATGTGATCGCCGACCACCGGCTCCCCATGAAGGTCCAGGCCGGTGGAATCAGCGGGACCGTCCACTTCGCGCGCAGCATCGTCCGGGATTGGCGGTCCTTCGAGGAGGTCGACGTGG
>Ga0209161_10002777_pt1 | contig 14311 bp, 15 predicted proteins | sample GraSoiAngelo_155_FD_186169 | JGI IMG/M metagenome (GOLD analysis project Ga0209161, IMG submission 186169) | Grasslands soil microbial communities from the Angelo Coastal Reserve, California, USA - 14_1009_13_30cm (SPAdes) (version 2) | ecosystem: Environmental > Terrestrial > Soil > Grasslands...
CTACTGCTGCCGTCGAGTCTTCCTCACGAGCATGGCGTCGGGGTCGAAGCGATCGGTATCGTGAGCGGACAGGTCACGCCGGTCACGGTGCACGTCAACGGTGGCGGCGGCCTCGATCGAGACGACCGACACGCCTTTGTGATCTGGGGGGTCATCGGCGAGCTGCCGGTGTATCCGAAGCTCCGGCTAGTCGCTGAGGTGAACGGCGAGAGTACCCAGGGCCAGCGGCCGAACAACTCAGCACTCCTCGGCGTCATCTGGCAGCCGACGTCGAAGAACGTGTTTCTCGACGCTGGGGTTCGGCGCGGCATCAGTCGGGCTGCGCCGGACTGGCAGTTCACGATCGGTCTGACGTTGGGCTTCTCCCTGCCGACGTCGTCGCCGCAGTAGTGACACCGTTCGTCACACTGGTGCTGGCCGGCTTCCTGGCTCGCTTCGGGTATCAGATGGCCCGGAGCCCCGTGCTTCCGCGCTTTGCCCAGGACCTCGGCGCCGCTCCAGAGTTGCTCGGTCTGATCTTCGCTGCCTCGACGATCACCGGGGTGGTGATCAAGCTCCCCGCCGGAGCGCTCTCCGACGTACTCGGCCGCAAGCGCATGATGCTTCTAGGCTGTCTCTTCTTCGCCGGCCCCCCGTTCCTTTACCCCTTCGTCCATTCCGCGGGCGCGCTGCTTGCGTTGCGCTTCCTCCACGGCTTCGCCACCGCCATCTTCTCGCCGGTGGCATCTGCCTTCGTGGCGGACCTCTCCACGCGGGGACGCGGACAGAAGCTCGGGTGGTTCGCGTCAGCGAACGACCTCGGAGGTACCGTAGGGCCTCTGCTCGGAGGGCTCTTGCTGTTCTTCACGGCCAGCTACTCGATGACCTACCTGGCCGTCGGGGTCCTCGGCATGCTTCCACTGGCGATCATCCTCCGCTTGCCAGAGGATCGAAACCCTCGCCCCGTGGGCGGCTCCACGCTCGTCGCCAGCTCCCGGCGGTTCTGGTCGGGGATCCGTGAGGTCGCGTCGAGCCGCGCCGTGGTGATCGCGTCGGTGCTCGAAGCGGCCTTGTATGTGGGCTACGGGGCTTTCCTCGGCTTCTTTCCTCTATACGCTCAGGGGATCGGGCTCAACGACGCCCAGATCAGCCTGGTCCTGGGAGCCCAGCTCGCCACCACCATGGTCGCCAAGCCACTCGCGGGCTGGCTCTCCGATCGTGTCGGGCGAAAACCCATGATCCTGGCGGGCCTCTTCCTGTGTGCCCTGATGCTACCCGCCGTCCCTGCGCTCACTTCCATCTGGCTTCTCTTTCTGGTCTCGGCGCTCTTCGGATTGGGGGTCGCCATCGTCACTCCTTCGACCACAGCCCTCGTGGCTGATCTCGTCAAAGCTGGCCGCATGGGTTCAGCGATGGGGGTGTTCGGCACAATCTGGGACTGCGGAGAGGCGGCCGGACCGATTCTCGCGGGCGTGCTGATCGCCTCGCTCTCATACGCGCCCGCGTTCCGGTTGATCGCGGCCTTCATGGCGCTCGTGGCCCTGGTCTTCCTCTTCGCCGTGAAGGACCCGACGGCCGCGGTCGCAGCCGCGCCACCTTGACGCCCAATGCGGCGATATTTGCGGCCGACTTGCCGTGAACGCTCCGCGAGCAACTGTGGCATGCTGCTGGCCATGTCCACGCCTCGACGCGCGCTGCGAGTGCTGCACACCGCCGACGTCCACCTGGACGGCGACAGCGCCGGACGCCCGGAAGTGCACGTCGCGCAGCGACGCGTCTTCCAGCGCATCGTCGACCAGGCGCTGGCCGAGCAGGCCGACCTGCTGCTGATCGCCGGGGATCTCTTCGACCACAACCGCGTGCCCGACGACACCGTCGCCTTCGTGCTGGCCGAGCTCAACCGGCTCCGCCAGCCGATCGTGATCCTGCCCGGAAACCACGACGCGCTGCGCACGAACGCGATCTACGATCGGCACGACTTCACGGCCGCGGCGAGCCACGTGCGCGTGATCCGCGAGCTAAACGGCGAGGTCGTCGACTTCCCCCAGCTCGACGCGCTGGTGTGGGGTCGCGCGATGGAAGAGCACGAGCCCACGTTCCAGCCCCTGGCGCACATTCCCGCGCGCGACGAGGGGCGCTGGTGTCTGGCGCTCGGCCACGGGTTCTTCTATCCGGACCGGCAGCGGCCGGAGCGGTCCTCGCCGATCTTCGCCGACGAGATTCGCGACACCGGGTGGGACTATGTCGCGCTCGGTCACCAGCACGTCCAGACCGACGTCAGCCAGGGTACGGTCACCGCCTGCTACGCGGGAGCGCCGGCGATCGAGTGGGTCGGGGCCAGTCCCGAAGGCGCGGTTCTGCGGATCGACTTCTCCGTGGAAGCCGGGATTCGCGTGGAATCGCGACGGCTCCGCTAGCCGACAGATCTGATCGGGCGGCGGCCGCCCCCCCGCGGCGCGGCGCCCTGCTGGTGGCGTTCGCGGCGGTCTGCTGGAGCAGCGGCGGGCTCATCGCGCGCCTCGTCGCCACGACACCGTGGACGACCAGCCTCTGGCGGAGCCTTTTCGCCTCGCTGACCCTCGCCCTCGTGCTGTCGGTCGTGCGGCGCCGCGGCATCGTCGCCCAGTGGCGCGAAGGCGGCCGGCCGATGCTGGCGGTGGCCGTGTGCATGGCATTGGCCTCGACCTGCTTCATCTTCTCGCTGGCGCACACGTCGGTGGCCAACACGCTGATCCTGATCAGCACGGGGCCCTACGTCGCCGGCGTGCTCGGCTGGATGCTGCTCGGCGAGCGCATCGCGGCGCGCACGTGGCTGGCGATGGGCGCGGCACTGGTGGGCGCGGTGGTCATGGTGTCCGACTCGTACGCCCGCGGCGCGATCGTCGGCGATCTGCTCGCGCTCGTCATGGCGGCGAGCTTCGCGACCGCGACCGTCCTCGTGCGCCGTCACGGCGAAATCCAGATGGCGCCGGCCGCGGCGCTGGCGACCGCGCTCACGGCGTTGGTCGCGCTGCCGCTGGCCGAGCCGCTCGCCACGAGCCCGCGCGACCTGGCGCTCCTGGCCTTCTTCGGCGTGGGGAATTTCTCCGCCGGCTTCCTGCTCTTCATGAACGGCGCGCGCCTGATTCCGGTGGCACAGAGCGCCCTCATCGGCATGCTCGAGACGGTGCTGGGGCCGCTGTGGGTGTGGCTCGTGCTGAACGAGCAGCCCGGCGCGGCGTCACTGGCGGGTGGCGCCCTCATCCTGGGCGCGCTGCTGGCGAATACCCTCGTCGATCTCGCGACGCCTCGCCGAGCGAGCTGAGGGCCCGGGCTCAGCCGCCGCGCACGACCTCGGCGGCGAAGGCCTCGAGCGCCTCCCAGTCGTAGGGGCCGTTGCGGAACGCGATGCTGAGGCGCGTGCAGCCGAGCGCGCGGAACCGGTCCACCATCGCGCGCGCGTCCTTCACGGTGCCGCGGAGATAGCCGGTGCGATCGGCGCGGCCGCCGGTGCCGTAGTGGCTGCGGAAGACCTCCTCGGCGCGGGCGGCGCTCCGGGCGTCGGCGCCGAGGTAGAAGCCGAGATTCACCGCGCGCATGATCGTCTTCGGGTCGCGCCCCTCCGTCTCGCACCACCGATCGAGCACCTGGCTCTTCTGCTTCCAGTCGTCCGGCCCCATGTAGGCGCCGTTCCACCCGTCGGCGTACTTCGCGGCGGCGCGCAGCGTGCGCTTCTCGCCACGTCCGCCGATCCAGATGGGAATGTGGGGCTGGAGCGGCTTGGGATTGTTGGGCGCGTCGGCCAGGCGGAAGTGCGTGCCCTCGAAGCTCGCGCGCCGGCGCTCGGGATCGAGGAGCAATCGCAAGATCTGCGCGTACTCCTCCAGCATGTCCTCGCGGATGCCGATCGACGGGAACGCGATCCCGAAGGCCTTCGCCTCCACGTCGTGCCAGCCGGCGCCGAGCCCGATCTCGACGCGCCCCTCCGAGAGGTGGTCGATCGTGGTGAGCGACTTGGCGAGCAGCCCGGGGTTGCGGTACGCGACGCAGTAGACGCCGCTGCCGAGCCGGACACGCCGCGTCTCCATCGCCGCGGCGGTCAGCAGCGCGATCGACTCGTAGCAGTCCAGGTCGCCGCCGCGCGGCGGCGACTCCTGGAAGTGATCGGAGACCGAGAACCAGTCGAAGCCCTTCGTGTCGGCGAACTTCCACAGCCTGCGCATCTCGTCGAGCGGGCCGCCCATGTGGCCGATGTGGATCCCGAAGTTCATGCGCCGCGACTCCTTTCGATTGGTGCCGGCTGGGGATAGAGATGACAGGCGACCTCGCCGCCGCCCTCGCGCGGCTGCAAGATCGGCTCCACCCGAGAGCAGACCTCCATCGCCGACGGGCAGCGCGGGTGGAAGCGACACCCCGGCGGCACGCGCAGCGCGCTCGGGACTTCGCCGGCGATGGTCCGTTCCGCCGGCGGGTCGTCGGGATGGGACGGCAGCGCCGCCGCGAAGAGGGCCTGCGTGTACGGGTGCATCGGCCGCGCGCAGAGGCTGTCGCTGTCCGCCGACTCGACGATCTTGCCGAGGTACATGACCGCGATCCGGTGGCTGATGTGGGCCACGGTCGCCAGGTCGTGGCCGATGAAGAGATAGCTCACACTGAGGGTCCGCTGCAGGTGCTCGAGCTGGTTGATGATCTGCGCGCGCACCGACACGTCGAGCGCGGACACCGGCTCGTCCAGCACGATGAGCCGTGTATCGGTCGCCAGCGCTCGGGCGATCGCGATCCGCTGCCGCTGCCCGCCGCTGAACTCGTGCGGGAACAGCGCGGCAACGTCGGCCTCCAGGCCGACCAGGGCCAGCACCTGGGCGACACGCTCGCCGATCGCGGCGCGCGCGAGCTGCGTGTGGATCTCGAGCGGCTCGGCGATGATGTCGCGCACGCGCATCCGCGGGCTCAGCGAGCTGAACGGATCCTGGAACACCACCTGCACCGCGCGGCGGTAGCTCATCAGCTCGGCGCCTGCGAGGTCCGCGATGTCGCGGCCTTCGAACGCGATCGAGCCGGCGGTGGGCACCTCCTGCAGCAGAATCAGCTTCGACGTCGTGGTCTTGCCGCAGCCGGATTCGCCGATGAGGCCAAGCGTCTCCCCGCCATGAATGGCGAAGTCGACGCCGTCGACGGCCTTCACCCACGTCGCCCCGCGCCCGAGCAGCCGCTGGCGCACGGGGAAGTGCTTCTTCAGCCCCCGGACCTCAAGAACGGGTGAGGCCATCGCTCACGAGCCAGCACCGCGCGACGCTGCCGCCGGCGAGGTGGACATCGCCCGGTTCTTCGGTCGCGCAGCGGGGCACCGCCTCGGGGCAGCGCGGGTGGAAGGCGCAGCCCGACGGGAGGTCGGCCAGGTTCGGCGGCTGGCCGGCGATCGCGTACAAGGGCTCCTTGCTCCCGAGCTTCGGCACCGAGCCGAGCAAGGCGCGCGTGTACGGATGCTTGGGGTCGTCGAACAGCGCGCGCACGGGCCCCTGCTCGATGATCTTCCCGGCGTACATGACGGCGACCCGATCGCACATCTTGGCGACGATGCCGAGGTTGTGCGTCACGAAGATCAGGGCCACACCCGTCTCCCGCTGGATGTCCTTGAGCAGATCGAGGTACTGCGCCTGGATCGTCACGTCGAGGTTCGTCGTGGGCTCGTCGGCGATGACGAGCCGCGGCCCGCCGGCCAGCGCGATCGCGCCCACGATCCGTTGCCGCATGCCACCGCTCATCTGGTGTGGGTAATCGCGCATCCGCCACTCGGGCGACGGAATCCGGACCGACTCCAGCAAATGGCGCACACGCTCCCGCAGCGTGCGGCCCCGGAGATGCTGATGGAAGAAGGCCGGTTCGGCGACCTGTCTGAAGATCGTGAACAGCGGGTTCAGCGACGCCATCGGGTCCTGCAGGATCATCGCGATGCGCCGGCCGCGAATCCGCCGCAGTTCGCGCTGGCTCTTGCGCGTCAGGTCCTCGCCCTCGAACAGGACGCTGCCGCCGACGACGCGGCCCGCGCGCGGCAAGAGCCCGACGATCGACATGCACGTGGTCGTCTTGCCGCTGCCCGACTCGCCGACGAGCCCCAGCGTCTCGCCCTCGCGGAGCCTGAAGCTCACGCCGTCCACCGCCTTGACGACGCGCGCGCCGCCGAACGTGAAGAAATGGGTTCGCAGGTCGGTTACCTCGAGCAAGCCGTTACCTCGAGCACGCCATTACCTCGAGCACGCCATCGCGACGCGCCCAGCGACCCCGAGGGGCACCCCGGCTTCGCCGGGGCGCCCCGAGCGCGGGGGGGTATGGGGGGCCATGTCGGGGCCCCCCATCATCATAGATTCCGTGTCTGAGGGTCCAGGCGCACGCGGAGCCAGTCGCCGAACAACTGGGTCGCGAGCACGATCAGGAGGATGCACGCGCCCGGGAACACCGTGAGCCACCACTGGCCCGCCATCAACGTGGGCCGCGCTTCCGAGAGCATGAGGCCCCAGGCGGGCTGGGGCGGTGGCACACCGACGCCGAGGAAGCTCAGCGATGCCTCGGCGATGATGACCACGCCGACGGTGAGGCTCGCCAGCACCGTCGCCGTGTTCAGGACGTTCGGCAGGATGTGCTTCTTGATCACGCGCAGCTTCGAGGCGCCGGCGATCTCAGCCAGCTTCACGAACTCCCGTTCCCGGAGCGTCAGCACCTCGCCGCGGATGACGCGCGCGTAGCGCGTCCAGTACACGCCGCCCAGGATCGCGACGATGTTCCACATGCTCGGGCCGATCATCGCGGCCAGGAAGATCGCGAAGACGAGCGCGGGCAGCGCCAGCCACGCGTCGGTCACCCGCATGATGATCTGGTCCACCCAGCCACCCACGTAGCCGGAGAGGATCCCCATCGCGGTGCCGATGCTGCCGGCCACCAGCGTGCCCATGAGCCCCACGATCAGCGACACCCGGGCGCCGTGGATCAGCCGGCTCAGGATGTCCCGTCCCTGGAAGTCGGTGCCGAGCAGCGTGCTCGTGCTCCCGCCCTCCATCCAGAAGGGCGGATCGAACACGTTCGCGCCCTTCACCGGCAGCGTCGGATCGTACGGGGCGATGAGGTCGGCCAGGACGGCGACGAGGACCAGGCCCCCGAGTATGACGACCGCGAGCAGCGGGGCTTCGCGCGCCGCCTTGAGCAGCGCGCGCAGCTTGTCCGCGGTCTCCCGTCGTGGGGCGAGCCTTGTATCCGCCGGCATGGTCGCCATCAGCGGGCGAGCCGAATGCGCGGGTCGATGACCGCGTAGAGGATGTCCACCACCAGGTTGATCGCGACGATCATGAAGCCGGCCATGATCACGACGCCCTGCACCAGCGGAAAATCTCGCTGGAAGATGCCCTCGTAGAGCAGGCGGCCGATGCCCGGCCACGCGAAGATCACCTCGATGATCACGGCGGCGTTGACCATCACCACCATGTTGACGCCGGCCAGCGTGAAGACTGGAATGAGCGCGTTCTTGAACGCGTGCATGGCGATGACCACGACGTCCGGCAGCCCCTTGAGCCGGGCCAGCTTGATGTACTCGCTGCCCAGCACTTCCAGCATGCTCGAGCGAGTCAGCCGGAGCATCGACGCGGCGAAGTACCAGCCGAGCGCCAGCGCCGGCATGATGACGTGGCGCCAGTCCCCCGCCCCGGAGGTCGGCAGCCATCGGAGCCAGACCGAGAACACGAGAATCAGCACGAGGCCGAGCCAGAACCCCGGGATCGACAGACCGAGCAGCGCGACCCCCTTCGCGGCGTAGTCCCACCAGGTGTTGACCTTCACCGCCGAGATGATCCCCGCCGGGATCCCGATGAGCAGCGAGATCAGCGTGGCGGCGAGCCCGAGGGTGAGCGAGTTGGGCAACCGCTGGAAATAGAGCTCACTGACCGGCAGCCGGTAGTTGAAGGACTTGCCGAGCTCCCCCTTGAAGGCGTTCTGCATGAAGGTCGCGTACTGCACCGGCCACGAGCGGTCCAGTCCCCACTGCTGCCGGATCCGGTCGAGATCTTCGGGACGGGCGCTCGCTTCGGCCATGAGCGCGACCGGATCCCCGGTGAGCCGGACGATGAGGAAGATCGTCGCGCTCAGGATGAAGAGCGTGACGACGCTGTAGAAGATGCGCCGGAGCACGAACTGCGTCATGCCCGGCTACTGGTCCTTCACTTTCAGGTCCTCCCAGGGATAGGCGTAGCCGGTCGTGATGGTCGGGAACACGTCCTGCCACTTCTGCGCCACGACCTTGGGGCCGATCGCGTTGACGAACGCGTGACGGAACACGGGCACCAGGTAGTAGTTCTCGAGGATCCCGCGCTGGATCTCCTCGGCGAGCTTCTTGCGCTCGGCTGGGTTGATCGAGCGCTCGTATTGATCGAACTTGCCGTCGAGGTCCTTCACACAGATACGATCACGCGAGTTGAAGCCCCCGCACTTGAAGTAGCCTTCGTACCAGAAGGACCAGCTTCCCGCGATCCGGACGCCTTGGAGGATGATCTGGGTTCCGGGAAACTCCTTGAGCCCGCCCTGCAGCCGCTGGAAGAAGATGCCGCGCTCCATGGTCTGGAGCCGGCCGCGGATGCCGACCTCGCGGAGCTGCGCGATGATGCGCTCACCTCGCGAGTAGAACGCGGGTATCGGCGTTATCCAGTCCACGTCGAATCCGTTCGGATAGCCCGCCTCGCGCAGGAGCTGCTTGGCCTTCTCCACGTCGCGCCCGAACTCGGGCCACTCGATCGCGTACAGGACGTCGTTGTTGATCCAGTTGCCCGTCGGCTTGCCCATCCCGCCCGACTCCGTCTGATTCATGGCGCGGCGATCGATCGCCAGGCTCACCGCCTCGCGGACGCGCTTGTCGCGGAACGGGTTCTTCGGGTCCTGGAAGCCGGGGAACTCGATGAAGAACGACCCCGACAGCACGGGCGCCAGCGTGACGCCTGGAAGCTTGCTGACCTTGTTGATGAGCTCGCCGGGGACGTTGTAGATGATGTCGGCCTCGCCGCGCTCCAGCATGGCGACCCGGGTGGCCGCCTCGGGCACCGAGATCATGACGAGCTGCTTGGCGTTGACGGGACGGTAGTAGCCGTCGAAGGCCTCCATCTCGACCTTCACGCCCGGCTCGTGACGCACGAGCTTGAAGGGCCCCGCGCCGATCGGCTTCTGCTTGAAGCCGTCCGGGCCCACCTGCTTGTAGTACTTCTCCGGCACAACCCAGCCGGGGCCGGCGACGTTGGCGGTGCCGAACAGGATCGCGAAGTCGAGGAATGGCTCCTTGAAGACGAAGCGGATCGTGCGGTCGTCGACGATCTCAATCCGATCGGTCTTCTTCTTGAACACGTCGGCCTTGGCGCCCCGGTAGTTCTCGTAGCTGAACTTCACGTCCTGAGGCGTGACCGGCTCACCGTTGTGGAACTTGAGCCCCTTGCGCAGCGTGAACGTCGCGCTCTTCGCGTCCGGGGCGATCGCGAACTTCTCGGCCAGCGCCGGATGATCGTAGAGCGCGGTGCCCTGGTTCTTGATCAGCGCGTCGTGGAGCGCGGTGAAGAAGTTGTCCGGAGTCGCGGTGCCGTCGTGCTCCTGCGGATCCAGCCAGCGCGAGGCGAAGCCGGCATGCCAGGCGAGCGTGATCTTGCCCTTGGCCGCCGCGCCGGCCGGCGTCGAGAGCGGCACGCCAGCCGAGATGGCGGTGATCAGCAGAAAGACGGCGGCGAGTATCTGGAACACGCCGCGGCCATCGAGTCGCAGCCGAATCATATGTCGACCTCCGTCTGGAGGATCGGTCTCGTGGTTGCGAAGAGTGCTGTAGACTAGCCCGCGGCCCGAGGGCGGTCAAGTCGCGGGGCTCACCGGAGTTAGAGGAGGCGGCGCGATGGCGTTCATGATGAAGGACGGCTTTCCGGCCCTCTACTACGAGGACACCGGCGGTCAAGCGCCTGTCGTTCTGTTCTTGCACGGGGCGGGCGGCAACCACCTGAGCTGGTGGCAACAGGTACCGGTGTTCGCCGAGGAGTACCGGTGCGTCACGGTCGATCAGCGCAGCTTCGGGCAGTCGGTCGGCGCCGAGGACAAGGAACGGCGGGAGGGGCCGGATCCGGCCGCACTCACGAGTGACGTGGTCGCCCTGCTCGACCACCTCGACATCGCGCGGGCCGCGATCGTCGCGCAATCGATGGGCGGTTGGGCGGCGGCAGGCGCGGTAGTGCACGCGCCGCAGCGATTCTGGGCGATCGTCATGGCGAACACGGTCGGCAACCTCACGAATCCGGACATCGCCGCCCTGCGCGAGAAGCTGGCTGCCTCGAGTCCGCCTCGGCCGGACGTGCCGTGGCTCGCTGCCCTGGGGGAGACCTTTCGCAGGGAGCAGCCCGCCCGTGCCTTCCTCTACGCGCAGATCGCGGGCCTGAACTTACCTCTGCCCTCCATCTTTCGCTACCGTCTCGGCCTCTCGACCACACCGGTGGAGCGCTACGCGGCGACGCGGGTGCCAACGTTGTTCTTGACCAGCGACGAAGACGGCCTCATCTGGCCAGAGCTGTCGCAGAAGGTCCACGAGCACGTCCCCGGCTCGCGCTTCGAGCGCGTGGAGGCCACGGGCCACTCGACGTACTTCGAGCGCCCGGACGTGTTCAACCGTGAGGTACACGCGTTCCTCAAGGGGTATCGGCCATGAAATGGTGCCGGTTTCAGTCGGGACGCACGACCGGGTACGGAATCGTCGACGAGACGACCGTGACCGAGGTCACCGGGAATCCGTTCGAGAGCTACGCGAAGACGTCGACCACGGCGCAGCTCAGCCGGGTGAAGCTCCTGGTCCCGGTGATTCCCCCCACGTTCTACGCCGCCGGCGTGAACTACCGCGAGCACGTGACCGAGATGGCGCACCGCCGCGGCGTCAAGCCCGAGTTCCCGCCGAACGCCGACGTCGGCTACCGCGCCAACAACGCGCTGGTGCCGACCGACGAGCCGATCGTCATTCCCAGGGACGCGACCGACCAGGTGCAGTACGAAGGCGAGCTGGTCGTGGTGATCGGCAAGCGATGCAAGCGCGTCTCGGAGGCGCAGGCGCTCGACTACGTCTTCGGCTACACGATCGGCAACGACGTCAGCGAGCGGACGTGGCAGCGGGGTGACCGCACGTTCTGGCGGGGCAAGAACACCGACACCTTCAAGCCGATGGGGCCGTGGATCGTCACCGGCCTGAACCCGGACGACCTGCGCGTCACGATCCGGCTCAACGGCAAGGAGATGTTCACCTACGCGATCAAGGACGCGATCTTCGGCGTGCGCCAGTTCATCAGCCGCATGAGCCAGTACCTGACGCTGTACCCGGGTGACGTGTTGTGGATGGGCACCGACGGCGCGACCGAGAACATGAAGGACGGCGACGTCGTCGAGGTCGAGGTGCCGGGCATCGGCGTGCTGCGCAACCCGGTCGTGAGGGAGCGCTAAGAAGCTACGCGGCGAAGACGCAGACCTTCACGCCGGCCGCCGGCGTCGCGCGTCGAACTCGGCCGCGACCTGCTCGTCCTTGGCCAGGAGCCCGGCGGCATCGACTTCGGCGTACGACATGATCCCCATGTCGGCGTAGGCCTTGCGAATTCGCGCCCCCCAGAGGCCGATGTCCTTGATGGTCGGCACGATGCGCGTGAACAGGCGGGTGCGGAACTGCCGCATCCGATCGGAGCCCTGCACGAGCTGCACGCACTCGTCCACCGGCAGCCCGAGCGTCTCCCACACCTCGACGGACAGGAAGCGATCACGCATGAGGTAGCAGGCCTCGACGGCGAACTCCTCGCGCTCGTCGCGCTCGGCCGCGGTGAGGTGCGGGTAGTAGTCGCGTAGCGCGATTCGCCCGAAGGCGACGTGGCGCGCTTCGTCCTCCATGACGTACGCATTGACGGCCGCCGCCAGCGGGTTCTTGGCGTGGTCGCGGATGGAGGCGAAGGCGGCCAGCGCCAGCCCCTCGATCAACACCTGCATGCCGAGATAGGTCATGTCCCAGCGCGCGTCGGTCAGCACCTGGTCCAGGAGCGACTTGAGCGTCGGCGTGATTGGATACGCGAGCTCGAACTTCTCGTGCAGCAGTCGCGCGTAGACTTCGACGTGGCGCGCTTCGTCCACCACCTGGGTGGCGGCGTAGAACTTGGCGTCCACGCTCGGCACCTGCTGGACGATCTTGGCTGCGCACAGAAGCGCCCCCTGCTCGCCGTGCATGAACTGCGAGAGCTGCTGGGCCTGCACGTGGCGGCGCAGGTTGGCGCGCTCCTTCGGCGTCAGGCGATTCCAGATGTCCGAGCCGAAGATGGAGATCTGCTCGTCAGGCAATTCTTGAGGGTTCTCCGGGTCGAGATCGAGCGACCAGTCGATCCGCGTGTTGCCGTTCCACTGCCGCTCCTTGCCCTTCTCGTACAGGTTCAGGAGCGACGCTCGGCCGTCCTCGTATTCCCATCGCATGAGCGAGTCGAACCGGCTCGGAATGGTCCACTCGTTCGGCTCGACGGGGATCGCGTAGCGCTGCTGCGTCGTCATGGCCAGAGCCTCCTCGCGGCGGGACAGCGTCGCGTGATGCGTCGGCTCACGAGGATACCACGGCCGCGTGGCCGAAGGCTCGAGGGTCCGATATCATCCCGGTCCGTGGCCAACCGCTGGGTGGCGCTGGCGATCGTGTTCGTCACGCGCACGTCGATGGGCGTGCAGTTCTAGGCCGTCGCCGCGGCGGCACCGCTCATGATCATCGGTCCCCCGCCCGGGCCGGTGATGGCACTGCTGCCGCGCGCGCTGCCACCCGAACGGTTGACGACGGGATTCAGTGTCTTCTACACGGTCTTCTACCTGATGATGGCGCTCACCCAGCCGGTCGCCGGGCTCGTGCGCGATCGGGCCGGCGATCCGGCCGCGCCCATCGTCTTTGCCGCCGCCGTGATGGCGGCTACGGTGCTCGGCCTGGCGGTCTTCCGGCGCGTCGAGTGCTGACTACAGCGGTGCCGGCGACCGCCCTGACCCGCGCAGTCGCGGGTCGAGCACGTCGCGGAGGGCGTCGCCCAGCATGTTGAAGCCGAAGACAGCCAGCGAGATGGCCCCGGCGGGGAACAGGGCCATCCACGGCGCGTAGTACATGAACGAGCGTCCCGATCCCGAGAGCATCGCACCCCACGACGGATACGGCGGCGGAATGCCGAAGCCGAGGAACGACAGCGCCGACTCGGCGAGGATCACCGTCCCCAGCCCGATGGTGGCGAGGATGATGATCGTGGCCATCACGTTGGGCAGCACGTAGAGCAGCACGATGCGCAGGTGGCCGGCGCCGACCGCGCGCGCCGCCTCGACGTACGGGTTCGCGATCACGGACAGCGCCGCACCCCGGATGACCCGGGACGCACTGGCGGCGCCGAGGATGGAGAGGGCCAGGATCAGGTTGGGCAACCCGGGCCCCAGTGCCGCCATCAGGGACAGGACGACGACCAGCGCCGGGAACGACATCCACGCATCGACCACGCGCTGGACCACGATGTCGTACGCGCCGCCCAGATACGCGCTGGAGACGCCGATGACGGTGGCCATCAACGTGGCCAGCGCGACGGTCGCGAACCCAACGGTGACGGAGATTCGCGCGCCGTATACCACCCGGCTCCAGATGTCGCGCGAGAGGTTGTCGGTGCCCATCCAGAACTGGACGCTTGGCGGTTTCATCCGCGCACCCTGGATCGACGCGGCGTACGGATAGGGCGCGACCTGGTCGGCGAAGATGGCCATCGCCAGCAGCGCCAGGACGATCGCCCCGCCGATCGCGCCCAGGGGCTTGCGGCGGGCGAACCGCAGCACCCGTTTGACGAGCGAGGGCAGCCGCCACGTCCGCGGCAGTGTCTCCGGAACCGAGAGCGTGTGGACGGAATTCGTCATCGGCGGCTAGTAACGGATTCTCGGATCCAGTACGGCGTACATGAGATCGACCGCCAGATTCGTCAGGACGATGATGACAACGATGATCAGGTTGATCCCCTGGATCACCGGATAGTCGCGCTGCACGATCGCGTCGACGAGGAACTGTCCCATGCCCGGGATGCCGAAGATCCACTCGATGATCACCGCGCCGCCGGCGATGCTCGCCACCTGGAGGCCGAGCACCGTCACCACGGGGATCACCGCGTTCTTCAGGGCGTGCTTGAGCACCACGGCACGCTCGCGGAGGCCCTTGGCCCAGGCCGTCCGCACGTAGTCCTGCCGCAGCACCTCCAGGAGCATGCCGCGCGTCAGCCGCATGATCCCGGCCGCCGAGGCGATACCGAGAATGGTTGCGGGCAGGACGAACTGTAGG
>Ga0209161_10002780_pt1 | contig 14296 bp, 13 predicted proteins | sample GraSoiAngelo_155_FD_186169 | JGI IMG/M metagenome (GOLD analysis project Ga0209161, IMG submission 186169) | Grasslands soil microbial communities from the Angelo Coastal Reserve, California, USA - 14_1009_13_30cm (SPAdes) (version 2) | ecosystem: Environmental > Terrestrial > Soil > Grasslands...
ATCGCTGTGCGATTCCTCGTGACCTGGGTTAATGCAGCAACGGTGCCATGCGTATCAGAGAAGACCGTCCCTGATCTTTCAGTAAGTTAGGATGCCCTTTACCGGAAAGATCCGAGTAAAATGACATGCCTCGGCAGCTCAAGTGACCAAAAGCGTCATGCGAGGTGCCCCGGATGTTGGTCAGCCGCGCGAGGGTGTACGCTGTCCGTGTTTCTGAAGCTTGTACCGAAACTGGCGGAAACTGACGCGCAGGAGTTCCGCGGCTCTCGTCTGAACGCCGCCCGTGCGGGCCAGGGCCATCTGCAAGTAGCGGTGCTCGATCTGATCCAGCGTCGCCTCGAGATCGAGCCCGTCGGAAGGGATCTCCACGGGAACCTCCTGAGGCTCGCGAATCTGATGGAGGTCCGGGGGCAGCGCCTCGGCCGCGAGGATGTCTCCGCTGCCCAGGACGAGCGCCCGCTCGATCACGTTCTCGAGCTCCCGGATATTGCCCGGCCAGCGGTAGCTTTCCAGAATCGCCAGCGCCTCGGGGCTGACGCCCCGCACGACCTTGCCGAGCTCCGCGGAGATTTTCCGGACGAAATGCTCGGCGAGCAGCGAGATGTCATCGCGACGCTCCCGGAGGGGCGGGAGCTGGATCGGGATGACGTTCAGCCGGTAGAAGAGGTCCTCGCGCAGGATTCCGTCGGCGACCGCCTTGGCGACGTCGCGATTCGAGGCCGCGATCAGGCGCACGTCGACTTTCATGTCGCGGGTGTCGCCGACCCGACGGATCTCTCGCTCCTGGATCACGCGCAGGAGCTTCACCTGGACCGACTGCGGCACCTCCGTGACTTCGTCGAGGAACAGAGTGCCGCCGTTGGCGGCAAAGAACAGGCCGACCGTGTTGGCGACGGCGCCGGTGAAGGCGCCCTTCACGTGGCCGAACAGCTCGGACTCCATCAGCGTCTCGGGGATGGCGCCGCAGTTGACCGAGACGAACGGCCCGCTCCGGCGCGGACTCTCCTGGTGGATCGCCTGCGCGACGAGCTCCTTGCCGGTCCCACTCTCGCCGGTCACCATCACGGTCGACAGACCATCCGCCGTCTTCCGGATCGTGTCGAGCAGCTCCACCATCTGCCGACTCGTTCCCACGAAGCTCTCGAAGCCGTGCTCCCGCCGGAGTTGGGTCCTCAGCGCCTGATTCTCGTCCTGCAGGCGCTTGCGCTCGAGGGCGTTGGCGATGGTCAGCTTGATCTCGTCGAGCTTGAAGGGCTTGGTGATGTAGTCGTAGGCACCGAGCTTCATCGCTTCGACGGCGGTCTCGGTGGAGGCGAACGCGGTGACCACGAGGACCACCGTGTGGGGCGAGTGCTCCTTGGTGGCGCGCAGCACCGCCAGGCCGTCGACCTTCCGCATCCGGAGATCGGTGATGACGAGGTCGAACGATTCGCTCTTGAGCACCTCGACGGCCTGCTCGCCGCCTTCGGCCAGTGTGACGTCGTGGCCCGCCTGCTTGAGCATGATCGCGAGGAGCTCGCGCATGCTGCGCTCGTCGTCGACGACCAGGACCCGGCGGTCAGGCATGGCGGGAGGGAAGGGTCAGCGTGAACGTCGTGCCGAGGCCTGGCGAGCTGCGCACGTCGATCTCGCCGCCGTGCTCCTGGACGACCCGGTGGACGAGCGCGAGTCCGAGCCCGGTCCCCTCCGGCTTCGTGGAGAAGAACGGCTCGAAGACGTGGGACAGGTCGTTGGCCCCGATGCCCTCGCCGTTGTCGGTGATCGAAACTTCCAACCGGTCGCCCACGACCTCGGCGGCGACGCGGAGCTCGCCGCCGTCCGGCATCGCCTCGAGGGCGTTCAGGCAGAGATTCCATAGAATCTGCCGGAACTGCTGGGCGTCGACGGCCCAGTGGATGCCGGCGGGGAAATCGCGGGCGGTCTTGAGACTCCCGGGGCCGGCGCGGTGCTCGAGGAGCACCAGCACCTCCTCGATGACGGCCGACACGTCGAGCGTGGTGATCGACAGAGGGGCCGGGCGTGTGTACTCGAGGAAGTCCTTGATGATGTGGTTGAGCCGCTCGGACTCGCGCGCCACGATCTGGGACAGGCGCTCACGGGCGTCGTCGGCCGCCAGCGGACTCGTGAGGACTTCGATCGCGCCGGTGAGCGCGGCCAGCGGATTGCGGATCTCGTGCGCGATGTTGGCCGCCATCCGGCCGAGGGTCGCCAGGCGATCGGCCTGGCGCATCCGCGCCTCCATCTCGCGAATCGCCGAGAGGTCCTCGCAGGCGCTGATCAACCCCAGCCGCTCGCCCTCGCCGGAGCGCAACGCCGAGAAGGTCATGCGCAACGGCACCGTGGTGCCGTCGGGACGCCGCAGCGTGGTCTCGCGCCACACCGAGGCCCGCGGGTTGCCATCGATCGCCGCCTCGATCGAGTCGAGCGGCAGTGCGCCGCCGACGAGCACCGACCAGGCGCGACCGATCGCTTGCACCGCCGTGACCCGGGTGATCTCCTCGGCGGCGCGATTGAACGCGGTAACACGGTGCGTGCGGTCAACCACGATCAGCCCGGTGCCCACGCCCTGGAAGACGAGGTCCTGGAACGCCTGAAGGTCCCGGAGATCCTTCTGGCGCGTCGCCAGCTCCCGACGGGCCGTTTGATAGCGCTCGGCCAGACCACCGGCGACGATCGCCACGATGAGAAACGTCGCGGCGTTGAGGAACATCGTGAGTAGATCGAAGGCGGTGGTTTCGTCCGGCGCATCGAGGAAGACGCTCAGTGGCAGGACCGTCCGGCCCACCACGATTCCGGCGTAGAGCAGGCTGGAGACCGCGGCGATGGCGAGGCCGCGCGTTCGGGATAGCAGCACGCAGGCCGCGGTGACGGAGAGCACGTACAGGAAGGCGAAGACCGACCGCGTGCCGCCCGTTGCCGCGACGACCGCCGTGATGAGCGTGGTGTCGAGCAGGCAGATGAGCCACGCCATCCGGCGGGGGTCGGCGGGCGGGCCGAAGACGAGGAGCACGCCCGACGACACGATGGCGAGCAGGAGGGCCAGCGCGAGGATCCCGCCCTCGCCCGGCACGAGGCCGGCCGAGACGAACGGGCCGAGCGCCAGCAACACCACCGCGACGCCGAGCCGCGCCCAGGAAAATCCGCGCAGCGGCCCGCCGACGTTGACCACCTTCACTACTTCACTTCATCAAGGTGACCAGACGGAAGATCGGCAGGTACATCGCGACGACGAGGCCACCGACCACCACGCCGAGGAAGACGATCATGATGGGTTCCAGCAGCGACGTGAGCGCGGTGACCGCGGTGTCGACCTCGTCGTCGTAGAAGTCGGCGATCTTCGACAGCATCTGGTCGAGGGCGCCGGTGTTCTCGCCGACGCTGATCATGTGCACGACCATGGGCGGGAAGACCGTGCTGCCCTTGAGCGGCTCGGACAGCGTGCGGCCCGACGTGACGGCGGTGCGGGCCTGCATGACGGTGCGCTCGACGACCCGGTTGCCGGCCGAGCGAGCCGTGATGAGGAGCCCCTCGAGGATGGGAACGCCGGACGAGATGAGCGTGCCGAGCGTCCGAGTGAACCGGGCGACCGCGACCTTGCGGATCAGCATGCCGAGGACCGGCACCTTGAGCAGGAAGGCGTCGATCACGTTGCTGCCCTGGTCGGTGTTGTAGTAGCGCTTGATCCCGTAGACGATGCCGGCGCCCACGCCGATCATCAACAGGACGTAGCGCTGCGTGAACTCCGAGATGAACATGACGATCTTGGTCGGCAGCGGGAGCTCCGCGCCCAGGCCCTGGAACATCTTGGCGAACGTCGGGATGACGAAGATCATCATGAACACGATGACCAGCAGCGCCACGCTGACGATCGTGATCGGGTAGACCATCGCTCCCTTGACCTTGCCCTTCAGCTTGGCGGCCTTCTCGATGTAGCCGGACAGGCGCTGGAGGACGACGTCGAGCACACCGCCCGACTCACCGACCTGGAGCATGTTGGTGAAGAGGTCGTTGAAGACCTTCGGGTACTTCCGGAACGACTCGGCAAGGGTGGCGCCGCCCTCGACCTCGCGGGCGATCTTGCCGGTGACGTCGCGGAGGGACTTCGAGTCGCTCTGCTCGGACAGGATCGCGAGGCACTGCGCGATCGGCAAGCCAGCGTCGACCATCGTGGAGAACTGCCGTGTGTAGATGGCCAGGTCCTTGTCCTTGACCTTGCCGCTGATCTTCTTGACGGTCGTGATCTTGGCCGGGCGCTCCTGGACCGCGGTGGCGACGACGCCCCGCGCGCGCAGCTGCGCGACCGCGGTGGGGCGATCGTCGGCCTCGATCTCGCCGGAGACCAGGGCGCCTCCCGAGCGGCCGCGATACGCGTACAAAGCCATGGTGCGTTCCTCCTACCGCTTGGCGAACGGTGATGCGCCCGCGCCGGCGCCGGCGGTCGCCGCCGGGCCCTCGTGCGCGAGAAGTTGGAGCAGCTCCTCGACCTGGGTCGAACGGTTCAGCGCGTCCTCCTTGGTGATGAGGCGGCGCTTCACCAGATCGGCCAGCGCCTGGTTCATCGTCTGCATGCCGAACTTCTGTCCGGTCGCGATGGCGGAATACACCTGGTGGATCTTCTCTTCGCGGATCAGGTTGCGGATGGCCGGCGTGGCGACCATGATCTCCAGCGCCATCACCCGCCCGCCGCCGATCTTCGGGATGAGCGTCTGCGACAACACGCCCTCCAGCACCAGCGCGAGCTGCGCGCGGACCTGCGCCTGCTGCGTCGTCGGGAACACGTCGATGATGCGGTTCATCGTCTGGGCGCAGGAGTTCGTGTGCAGGGTGCCGAAGGTCAGGTGGCCGGTCTCCGCGATCGTCAGCGCCGCGGCGATCGTCTCGAGGTCGCGCATCTCACCGACCAGGACCACGTCCGGGTCCTGGCGGAGGATCGACTTGAGGGCCTTGGTGAACGAGTGGGTGTCGGCGAAGACCTCGCGCTGGTTCACCAGGCACTGCTTGTGCGGGTGCACGAACTCGATCGGGTCTTCGATCGTCATGATGTGCTCGTGGCGCTCGTTGTTGACCTTGTCGATCATGGCCGCGAGCGTCGTCGACTTGCCGGACCCGGTCGGGCCGGTCACGAGGATCAACCCCTTCGGCCGGTCGGCGAGCTGCTGCACGATCTGCGGAAGGCTGAGCTCGTCGAACGTGCGGATCTTGTAGGGGATGACGCGGATCGCGGAGCCCACCGCGCCGCGCTGCCGGTAGACGTTGCAGCGGAAGCGCGCCAGTCCCTGGATGCCGAACGAGAGGTCGAGCTCGTTGTCCTCTTCGAATTTCTGCTTCTGGGCCTCGTTCAGCACGCTGTAGGAGAGGCGCTGGGTGTCCTGAGGTGCCAGGACCTCGAACTGCGTGAGTTGCGTCAGGCGGCCGTTGACGCGGATCTGCGGATACGTCCCACTCGTGATGTGAAGGTCGGACGCCCCGCGGTCCACCATAATCTGCAGCAGATCGGCCATGTTCGCGGCCATTGTGCCTCCCTCGTCGCAACACCCCTGCTCATGACAGGGTAACCCGCAGCACTTCCTCGATCGTCGTAGTTCCTTCAATGACCTTCATGAGCCCGTTCTGGCGCAGACTCTTCATGCCTTGCGACTCGGCGAGCGACCGCAGTTCGGCGGTGCCCACGTTCTTGAGGATGGCCGCGCGGATCTCCTCGGTGACCGGCATGACTTCGTAGATCGCGACGCGGCCCTTCATCCCCGTGAAATTACAGGTCGCGCAGCCCTTGCCCTTGTAGAACTGCACCTTGCCCTTGCCCGACGGTACGTGGCCATACGCCACCAGACTCTCCTCGTCGGCGTCGTAGGGCTCCCGGCATTGCCTGCAAACTTTGCGCCCCAGCCGCTGGGCCAGGACGAGCAGGAGGGAGGACGCGACCAGGAACGGCGGGATCCCCATGTCGAGGAGCCGCGCGATCGTCGAAGGGCAGTCGTTGGTGTGCAGCGTGGAGAACACGAGGTGGCCGGTGAGCGCGGCGCGGATGCTGATCTGCGCGGTCTCGAGGTCGCGCGTCTCACCGACGAGGATCACGTCGGGGTCCTGGCGAAGGAAGGACCGGAGCGCCGCGGCGAACGTTCGGCCCACACCCTCGTTGATCTGGACCTGGTTGACGCCTTTCAGGTTGTACTCGACGGGGTCCTCGGCGGTCATGATGTTGACGTCCGGCGAGTTGATGGTGTGGATCCCCGAGTAGAGCGTGGTCGTCTTGCCGGAGCCGGTCGGCCCGGTGATCAGCACCATGCCGTAGGGCTGGTGGATCGCACCGTTGAACTTCTCGAGGCTCCACTCGTCGAACCCGAGCTGCGTGAGGTCGAGCTTCAGCGCTTCCTTGTCGAGGATTCGGAGGACCGCTTTCTCGCCGAAGATCGTCGGCAGGGTCGAGACGCGGAAGTCGATCTCGCGGTTGTTGAAGCGGAGCTTGATGCGCCCGTCCTGCGGGAGCCGGCGCTCGGCGATGTCGAGGTTGGACATGATCTTGAGACGCGAGAGGATCGCCGGCTCGAGCCGCTTGGGCGGCGCCAGCATCTCGTGCAGTACGCCATCCATCCGGAACCGGATGCGGAAGACCTTCTCGTACGACTCGAAGTGGATGTCGGAGGCGCCCTTCTGGATCGCGTCGACGAGCACCATGTTCACGAGCTTGACGACCGGCGCTTCGTCGGCCGACTCCTTCAGTTCGAAGACGTCGACCTTGGAGCCTTCTTCGCCGTCCTCGACGACCTCGACGTTCGCGAGGTCGGTCTGCATGTCCGACAGGACGTTGGTGATCGCGTCGGTCCTGGAGTCGTAGTTGCGGTCGACGGCCTTCTTGATCGCCGTCTGCGACGCCACCAGCGGCAACACTTGTAGATTCGTCATGAACGCGATGTCGTCCAGGGCGAAGACGTTCGTCGGATCCGCCATCGCCAGCGCGAGCGAGTTCCCCATCTTGCGGACGGGGATCACCTCGTACTTCCGCGCGATGGGGGCCGGCACGAGCTTGAGGACGTCCTGATCGATGTCGAGCTGCGCGAGCGTGATCGAGGGCACGCCGTACTGCCGCGACAGGAAGCCGATCAGCTGGTCCTCGTTGATGAGGTTCAGGCGGATGAGGACCGTGCCGATTTTTTCGGGGGAGCCCTTCTGCTCCGCGAGGGCCTTCTTGAGCTGCTCGGCGGTGAGCAGACCATCGGCGACGAGGAGGTCCCCGAGGCGCCGATTCACAGGCTGCCCGAGCTTCACTTGCTGGGCCATCGTAACTTTTTACTGTACCCCACCCAGGCGCTTCAACGTATCGGTAAAGGCCCGGTACGCGTCGTCCTGATAGAGCACAAAAATCACACGCTTGAGGCCCGTCGGGCCCGATTTGAGGTGGGCGACGACCGCGTTGAGCATCGCGTCGGCCGAGGTGGCCGGCGGCACGTGGCCGACCCCGGTCCCGAGCGCGGGCAGCGCCAGCGACGTGATGCGATGCTTGGCGGCTAGCGCCAGGACGGCGCGGGTGGTCGCCGCGATCTGCGGTCCGTCCGTTTTGAGGTCGGGCCCCATGACCGCGGCGTGGATCACGTGCGTGGCGGCGAGGTTGCCGCCGGTGGTGAGCACGGCCTCGCCGACTTCCACCGGACCCTGCCGCATCGCCTCTTCCTCGATGATGACGCCGCCCTTGCGCTTGATGGCGCCGGCGACGCCGGTGCCCATCGCCAGCGTGGAGTTCGCCGCGTTGATGATCGCGTCGACCTCCCAGTCGGTGATGTCACCGCGCTCGATCGCGATGGATGTCTGGCCGATCCGGAGTCTCATGGCTTCTTCTCGCGGCGCTCGTGGGCCTTGGCCGCCTCCCACGAGCGTTCGAGCTCATCGGGTGCCACGGTGGCGACCGACTTGCCGCGCGCGACCAGCTCCTTTTCCATGTCGGTGAAGCGCCGGCGAAACTTCTCGATCGCGCCGTGCAGCGCCTCTTCGGCGTCGAGCGCCGACAGGCGGGCCACGTTCACGAGCGAAAAGAGCGCGTCGCCCAGCTCCTCTCTGATGCGTCCGGCATCGCCCGAGGCGAGTGCCTGCGCGGCCTCGCGGATTTCTTCCTCGACCTTTTCCCATGCCGCGCGCGCATCGGGCCAGTCGAAGTTGACGCGCGCGGCCTTGTTCTGGACGCGCTGTGCCCGCAGCAACGACGGCAGCGCGCGCGGCACGCCGTCGAGCACCGAGCGCCGTTGCCCGCGGGCGTCGGCCTCGCGCTGCTTGATCGCTTCCCACTGCGTGAGGGCTTCCTTCGGCGTGGCGACCGACGCATCGCCGAACACGTGGGGGTGACGGCCGATCATCTTGTCGATGAGATGACGGAGCACGTCGTCCATCGTGAACTCGCCGAACTCCTCGCCGAGCCGTGCGTGGAAGATCACCTGGAACAAAAGGTCACCGAGCTCTTCGCGCAGCGGACCGGCGGCGCCGGACTCGATCGCCTCCAGGACTTCGTACGCTTCTTCGATCAGGTAGGGCTTGAGCGATTCCCGCGTCTGCTCACGGTCCCACGGACAGCCGTTGGGGGCGCGCAAGCGTTTCATGATGTCGAGGAGCCGTTCAAAGAGAACACCGGGGGACTCGGTCATGTCTTCCTGGGGCTAAGCGATTATACAGCAAGGGTTTTCGCGTGTGCTAGGCTCGGCCCGATGGCGCCGAACGAGCCGGAGGACACGTTCAAGGTCACCGACCGGCGGAGGCGGCAGGACGCTGACGAGCTGCCTCGCCCGGCCGCTTCGGCTCCCGAGCCACCGCCGCGTGTCCAGTCGAGCGCGGCGCCGTCCATCGCGCCACCGTCCGCTCCCGCGGATCCGGCGTCGGGGCCGGATCGGAGTCTGGCCGGGTTGTTCATGATGCTCGCGAGCTCGACGGTGGTCGCGCTGGGTGACGCGCCGGACCCGGTGACCGGCCAGCGCCAGATGGATCTGGCCCAGGCCGCCGACGCGATCGACCTGCTCGTTCTGCTCCGGGAGAAGACCGAGGGCAACCGGTCGGGCGAAGAGAGTCAGATTCTCGAGGAGCTGATCTACGATCTGCAGCTTCGCTATGTGCGTGTCACGAAGCGGTCCTGACCACGACCTTCTCGCTGTCGATCGTGATGGCCTCGACGGCCGCCGGAAGCGGCCAGCGGAAGAGGTCGTGGACGCCGCGGCTCAGTAGCGGGCGAACCACGACTCCCGGCAGCCACTGACGGCCGAGCGCAAAGCGCTCGACGTCGAGGCGAAGGTAGCGCCGGTGCCCCCGAGCAGCCTCCACTTCGAGGCTGACGCGTGCCTGGACGTGGAGCCAGACGGGGCGATCGAGCCAGGCGGTCGGCAGGAGGAGCTCGGGTCGCGGCATGACGTGGCGAAGTGCCAGTCGTCCCTTCAGTTCGACCCTTCCGTCGCCGAGCAGCTTGACGCTGCTGGACGTCAGCGGAAACTCTGGCGCCGCGGCCAGATGGCGCGAGAGGAAGCCGTTGAGCTCCCGCTCCGTCAGCGCGACTTCGAGGGGCCGGCCCCGGGAGCGGCCGGCTCCGGACCGGAACACGTTGAAGACCTTCTGCTGCGCCCGGAACCCGTCATCGGCGGTTGGGACATCCACCTCGACGTCCGGCTCCTGAAGGCTACGGAAGCCCACCCAGGCGGCTCCGGCGGCCAGGCCGAGGCCGAGCACGACAGAGACCAGACATCCCCCACAGCCTAGCCGCATCGAGTCACCCTATCACCTTGGCTATTAGCGGCTTCAGGTTGCTTTCCACATTTTAGGCTGATTAGATTGACAGCTCAATACTCACCTGATATATAGACAGTATACTTAGATTAATCGCCTCAAGAGGCAATCAGGCGAGAACCCAGGGAGGGTTTTATGATCGCGATTGAGCGTTGGCGCCCGTTCGGATCGGTGGCGAGATGGGATTCCGAGGTCAATCGTCTTTTCGATGGCTTCTTCGGAAGGCCGGCGGCCTCGAACGGGGAGCGGATGTGGGTTCCCGCCCTCGACATGTACGAGACCAAGGACGAGATCGTCCTCAGCTTCGAGCTTCCGGGTGTCCGCGAGAAGGACGTGACGCTGTCGATCACCGGCGACGTGCTGACCCTGGAGGGCGAGCGCGCATTCGACTCTGACGTCAAGGGCGAGAACTACCATCACGTCGAGCGCGTCTTCGGGAAGTTCGAGCGGAGCGTCCAGCTCCCGATGGAAGTTCAGGCCGACAAGGTGCAGGCGACCTACCGCGACGGCATGCTCGAGGTGAAGTTGCCGAAGGCCGAAGAGGTCAAGCCGCGGGAGATCAAGATCAATATCGTCTAAGCCGTCCGGCTCGGTCCGGATCGGCGACGCGGCGGAGCGGGGGCAACCACCCGCTCCGCCGCGATGCGACCCAAGAAAGAATGGCGAGAGGAAGGGAGACCTGACATGGCGAAGGTGATCGGCATCGACCTCGGGACGACCAACTCGGTCGTGGCGGTCGTCGAGGGCGGCAACCCCACGGTGATCGCGAACCAGGAGGGCAGTCGCCTGACGCCCTCGGTCGTGGGGTTCACGAAGGAAGGCGAGATTCTCGTCGGCCAGGTCGCCAAGCGGCAAGCGATCACGAATCCCGAGAACACCGTGTTCTCGATCAAGCGATTCATGGGGCGTCGCTACGAGGAGGTGCTCCAGGAGCTCAAGGTCGTCCCGTACAAGGTCATCAAAGCGAGCAACGGCGACGCCCGCGTCGAGGTGCGGGGCAAGCAGTACTCGCCGCCGGAAATCTCCGCCATGATCCTGCGCAAGCTGAAGGAAGCCGCCGAGGCCTACCTCGGCGAGAAGATCACCCAGGCCGTCATCACCGTGCCGGCGTACTTCAACGACAGCCAGCGGCAGGCCACGAAGGACGCCGGCCGCGTCGCCGGCCTCGACGTCCTGCGAATCATCAACGAGCCGACCGCCGCGGCGCTGGCGTACGGGCTCGACAAGAAGAAGGACGAGACGATCGCCGTCTACGACCTCGGCGGCGGCACCTTCGACATCTCGATTCTCGAGATCGGCGAAGGGGTCTTCGAGGTCAAGGCCACCAACGGCGATACCCACCTGGGCGGCGACGACTTCGACCAGCGGGTCATGGATTGGATCGCGGGCGAGTTCAAGAAGGAGCACGGTATCGACCTCTTGAAGGATCGCATGGCGCTCCAGCGGCTCAAGGAAGCGGCCGAAAAGGCGAAGTGCGAGCTGTCGACGACGCTCCAGACCGAGATCAACCTGCCGTTCATCACGGCCGACGCGAGCGGTCCGAAGCATCTCGTGCTGACCCTGACGCGCGCCAAGCTCGAGGCGTTGGTGGCCGACCTCATCGAGCGGACGATCGGCCCGTGCCGGCAGGCCATGCAGGACGCCGGTGTGAGCCCGCAGGACATCAACGAGGTCATTCTGGTCGGCGGCCAGATCCGCATGCCGAAGGTGCAGGAGGCGGTGAAGCAGCTCTTCGGCAAGGAGCCCCACAAGGGGGTCAACCCGGATGAGGTCGTGGCGGTCGGGGCGGCGGTGCAGGGGGCGGTGCTCACCGGCGAGGTCAAGGACCTCTTGCTCCTCGACGTCACTCCGCTCTCGCTCGGCATCGAGACCCTCGGTGGCGTGATGACGCCCCTGATCACGCGGAACACCACGATCCCGACGAAGAAGAGCGAGACGTTCACGACCGCGGCCGACAGTCAGACCTCGGTCGAGGTGCACGTGCTCCAGGGCGAGCGGCCCATGGCGCGCGACAATCGGACCCTGGGCAAATTCCACCTCATCGGTATCCCGCCGGCGCCGCGTGGCGTGCCGCAGGTCGAGGTGACGTTCGACATCGACGCGAACGGCATCCTGAACGTCTCGGCGAAGGACACCGCGACGGGCAAGCAGCAGAACATCACCATCACAGCGTCGTCTGGCCTCACGAAAGACGAGATCGATCGGATGGTGAAGGAAGCCGAGGCCAACGCCGCCGAGGACACGAAGCGCAAGCAGGAGATCGAAGTGCGGAACCAGACGGACTCGCTCGTGTACTCGACCGAGCGGACGCTGGCCGATCACGGCAGCAAGCTTGCCGAGGCCGACCGCAAGGCGATCGACGACGCGATGGCCGAGGCCCGCGAGGCGTTGAAGAGCGAGGACCTCGAGCGGATGAAGCGCGCCCAGGAGAGCCTGACCCGCGCCTCGCACAAGCTCGCGGAGATCATGTACCGCGAGGCCCAGGCGCAGGGCCAGCCCGGCGCGCCCGGAGCGCAGCAGAGCCAGTCCCCGACCGGGCCGAAGGAGGGCGAGGTCGTGGATGCCGACTTCGAGGATCTGGGCGAGAAAAAGAAGTAGGGGCGTGATGCGGCGCGACTACTACGCGGTGCTGGGCATCGCGGCTACGGCTCCGCCGCGCGAGATCCGCCGGGCGTACCAGCGGCTCGCGCGGCAGTACTCGCCGGACGTCAACTTCTGGGACGCGCAAGCTCGGGCGCTCTTCGACGAGATCGCCGAGGCGTACCGAGTGCTCGCGGATCCGACCGCGCGTGCCATGTACGATCGGTTCGGTCAGGCGGTGGGCGCGGGCAACGCGCTCGATGCGGGACGTCGCGGCGACGACGCCCACGCCGTCGTGGAGTTGTCGTTCGCCGAGGTGGCGCGGGGTGCGCGGGTCCGCGTGGACGTCCAACGCTTCTCGCCCTGCGCAGACTGCGGCGCCAGCGGCGCGGTCGGCGCGCGCCGGTGCGGCGCCTGTCTCGGCCGCGGCGTGCGCCGCGCCGTCGACGGGGTGGACGTGGCGATCCCGGCGGGGGTCGACTCCGGCGCGCAGATCCGGGTGGCGGACGAGGGAAGCGCCGGCCCCTTCGGCGCCCCCCGCGGCGATCTGATCGTGAGCACGCGGGTGCGCGAGCATCCGTTCTTCAGCCGGAAGGGCGACAACGTGCACTGCGAGGTGCCGATCAGCGTCTGGGAAGCTCTCCGCGGCGCCCGCGTCCGCGTGCCGACGCCGGCGGGCGAGGCGGCGCTGGTCGTGCCGCCCGGCACGACGGGCGGCACGGTGTTCCGCTTGCGCGGTCAGGGTCTGCCGAAGCTCAGCGGGGATGCGACGGGCGACCTCTACGTGACAGTGCGCGTCGAGGTCCCGAGTGGCCTCGACGCGCGGACGCACGAGCTCGTGCGCGAGCTCGAGCGGCTGATGCCGATCGATAGCCGGGCCGCGCTCGAACGCTATCGGGGAGGGGCACTGTGACCGACCGGAGCAAGCCGCTCTACATGATCGGTGTCGTCGCCGAGATGTTGAACGTCCATCCGCAGACGCTGCGCTTCTACGAAAAGAAGGGGCTGGTGCGCCCGAGCCGGACCGTCGGACGCACGCGCATGTACTCGACCGAGGACGTCGACGACCTGGCCCGTCTGCTCCGCCTCTCGCGCGACCTCGGCGTGAATCTCGCGGGCATCGAGATCATCCTAAAGATGAGGCGACGGATGATCGATATGCAGAAGCAGATCGAGGACCTGGTCACGTACCTCCGTGAGGACGGCGGCACCACGGCCGGCACGCCGGGGCGCGAGCCCCGCGAGGCGCTGGTCCGGGCCGCCTCCGGCCAGCTCGCCCCGGTCGATCTGTTCTAGTTCGAGCCCGAACCGCGGGCTCAGGGAAGGAGTCCCATGGCTGCCGAGCGCGACATCAGCGATCTCACGATCCCCGACGTCCTGTCGATCCTTCCGCTACGGGGGACCGTGGTCTTTCCGAACGCCGTGGTGCCTCTCGCGGCCGGCCGCCCCGCGTCGGTGCGGCTCATCCAGGAGGCGCTCCAGGGTAGTCGGATCATCGGTACGGTGCTGCAGCGCAATTCGTCGGAAGACGAGCCACGGATCCAGGGGCTGCACTCGATCGGGACGGCGGCCGTCATCCACAAGGCGCTCCAGCAGCCTGACGGCACCCTGCGGCTCGTCGTGCAGGGGCTGGGGAGATTCCGCATCGTCGAAGGCGTTCAGGAGACGCCGTTCCTGCGCGCGCGGATCCAGCACATCGCCGACGCCGCACCCTCGACGACGCTCGAGGTCGAGGCGCTCGCGCGCAACGTGACCGCGCTGTTCCAGAAGGTCGTCGTGCTGTCACCGACGCTGCCGGACGAGCTCGCGAGCATCGTCGGCACCGCCGAGGGCCCGGGCGCGCTCGCCGATCTGATCGCCGCGTCGCTTCCGACGCTGCCGATGACGCTGCGGCAGGGGCTGCTCGAGACGCTCGGCGTCGCCGAGCGCCTGCAGCGCCTCGTGGCCGCCCTCACCAAGGAGG
>Ga0209161_10002783_pt1 | contig 14287 bp, 11 predicted proteins | sample GraSoiAngelo_155_FD_186169 | JGI IMG/M metagenome (GOLD analysis project Ga0209161, IMG submission 186169) | Grasslands soil microbial communities from the Angelo Coastal Reserve, California, USA - 14_1009_13_30cm (SPAdes) (version 2) | ecosystem: Environmental > Terrestrial > Soil > Grasslands...
TTCACCCAGGCACTCGGCCACAAAGACCTGGACGCCAGCGCCCTCGCAGTGCCGATGTACGAGATGTTGCCGGCGACGGACCCCCGGGTGGTGTCGACCGTCCGCGTGCTTCAGGAGAAGCTGAGCTACCATGGGTTCCTCTATCGATACGTCCCCGAGGAATCGGAATTTCATCAGCCGGAGGGCGTGTTCATCATCTGCACGCTCTGGCTGGTGAACGTGCTGGCGCAGATGGGCCGTATCGAGGAGGCCGAGGCGCTCTTCAGCCGGGTCACCGAGACGGCCAACGACCTCGGTCTCTTCGCGGAAGAATACGATCCGGCGACCGGCGAGATGTTGGGGAACTTTCCCCAGGCGCTGACTCACCTCTCGGTGATCAACGCGATCTTCAACCTGGAAGGCCGGCCCTCCGGAAAGGGGCGCCGTTCCGGCCGTGGCGGTGGCCGATAGAATCGATGCGCCACGGAGCGGTCGCCTAGTCTGGTCGAGGGCGCGGCACTGGAAATGCCGTAACGGGCTTACCCCGTTCGCGAGTTCGAATCTCGCCCGCTCCGCCATCACGTCCGGCACTCACTGAGGGGAATGGCCCCTGAGTCTTGGGACTATGTGGGCACCGCTACGGCGCCAGCGAAATACATTGCTTGGAGGTCGCGGCATTTCCTGAAAATCGGCTGGGTCCGTGCGGTAATGCTGCGACCCTTTGAGGCGTTAGAGGCGCGTCATTAGATACGCGGCGCATCCCCGCGGCCATCCCGCTGAGTCGCATCGTTTCGACCGCTGCCATGATTACCCCTCCTTCAAGGAGATATCAGCCGCCGTTCAATCGGACGAAGTCGCTCCGTTGGTACTTTCGAGGACGGCCAGGGTCTTCATGAACCACCTGCGGTAGGTTGCGGCCCCACCCCCGTTGAAAAGCATCATCAGCTTGCCAAGCGCTCCCATCGGTCCTTTAAAACCCATTTCGACATGGATGTGCACGGTGCTGCCACTGCCGGGACGTGGGCGCAGCTGCAGCTCCCAGATCGAACCGGTGGTCATAGCACTCGCCTCGATGGTGGTGGCGCGCACGGTACCATCATCGGTCCACTCGTACCGGTAGCGGTGGTGCACTGGAGCAGTACCCTCCTCGACATCGGCGGTGTGATCGCCGATCGAGAAGACGCGGTACAGCTTGCGGTTGATATTCGGCCAAAGGACCGGCCGCCGCTTAGAGAAATCGGTGGCGGCAGCCAGAAGGCGTTCGGGTGGGACGCTAGTCGTGATATCGACGTCGTAAACGGTCTGTTTGCCCATAGTTAACCCCTCCCTCTAGAACATCACTTGCGTTTTCAGCAGCCGTTCGCCCGGTGCCCGGCCGGACAGGATCCGGCAGAACTCGAGCGCATCCAATGCGATCTCCTCGCCCCCAGAACCGGCTCGGTACTTCCCACTAGCCGGACCGCTGAGGCGGAGGCTAAAGGCCTGGCCGTGATGCGCCGCCCAGTCGCGCACAACGTCCGCCACGATGCGCCCCTCATGGTCGGCGGTAACGACCATTGGCTTGCCCGTCGCCCGAATGATATCGACGCGATGGATGAGGGAGTCGCGGGTGACCACAACGTCGTTGAGGTAGCCGAACGAAACCCGTCCGAAGCTGTCTGCAGACAGTCGGATTTTTCGGATCAGGGCCGGGGCTCGACGTCGTGCGCGCAGCGCGCGCCGAAATGCCTGGGGTAGCAGCTGCAGCAGTTGGTCGGGTGACAGATAACGCCGCTCGCGCACATGCACGGCGTTGAGCCGGTCGACCCGTGCCAGGGTTTTCGGCAGGAGGCGAGCCGCGCGCATCTGGTGGACCATTTCACGGATCGAACCAACCGCGGCCGCCTCGCCCAGCTGGTGTATCACGATGTCCTTGACGGACCATTCGGTGCAATCCGTAGGCCGGCTCCAATCCGAGTGGTCCAGCCGGCGAACCAGGTCCAGCATCCGCTCGCATTCCGTCTCGGCCAGCCGCATCGCTTCCTGGTGCCCGATCACCGGGATATCTCGGGTGTTGATCACAGTGTCGCCGCTCCGGTCAGTCATCTGGATCATGCTTGCTCCCTCCTTGGCGACGGTCGAAATGATCGAAGAACATCCGGACCGCGTCGTCACAAAGCCGAATCCACCGGTCGCCACCCGGGTTATTTGCCGTCTGCTGGCTGATGAGCCCGCTTGTGATCGCGGTCAGCATGTCGGAGGCGGCCGGATCATGAACGCCAGCATCAACGAGTGCTGCGCGGCCCCACTCCAGCGCCTGATTGGCCAGCTCCATGGATTGCCGGCTCGGTTCGAAGCCCGGGATGCTGCGCTGGAACAGCAGCTGATAGAGCGCGGGATCATTGCAACAGAAGCGCACAAAGGCACGCATCCAGACTTTGATCTGCTGTCTCGCGTCAGGTTCGGCGGGCTGCTGCCGCACGTATTGCCAGATGCGGCGGTTCCCTTCGGCAAACATCGCGTCGTAGATGGCGTGTTTCGATGGGAAGTACGAGTAGAGCGAAGGGGCTCGCAAGTCGACGGCTTTGGCCAGGTCGCGCAACGTCAAGGCGGCCGGACCTTTGTCCCGGGCGAGCTTCCAGGCGGCCTGAAGAATCTCCTCCCGGGCCGCCTCCCGGACCCCGGCCCGACGCTGCTTTCGCGCTATTGCCAACGCCATGGTCTAACTAAGTTAGGGCAACTCTAACAAAGTTTGGACACGTAGTCAAACTCTGGCGAGTGTGACCCAGCCACCTGGACGCACCGTCTTCGAGGGCGTTGAGGACTCCGCCGGAGGCTGCGGATCCTGGTGCGGGAGCTGTTCGGTGGTACGAGCGCTACCCTCAGTACGAGCGGGTGCGTTGTGATCGGGACAGGTTTCCTGTCTTGGCCGCAGGTGCTAAGCAGCGGGAGCAGGCTCGGTACGAGCTGGTCGCAGAAGCCCTGCGGTCGAAAAGTGACGACCGGATGGTGGTCGCGACCATCGGAGCGCTAACTGACTTTGCGGTCTTCCGGGCCATGACCGAGGCACGAATGTCAGCGAGGCGGCGCTCCGGGTCTCCGAAGTCGATTCCGGCTGGTGGCTTAGTTACGCTGGGGACCCGCGCCGTTCCAACGGAAGTGAAGACCGCGTTCACTGAGGCCGTTATCCAGATGAAGGCGATATATCAGCGCCTAGGCGAGGCTACTCGAGAAGGCTGTCGCCCACTAGCCCGGACCCTCTGTCGAGGGCGCAGCTTCCCCAGGCATTCGAAGTTTGTGCTTATTGATTAGCGGCGGCGCCAGTTCAGGCAAGAAGATCGCATCGTAGCGCCGAGCGGCGTCGAAGAGCTGTTCCAAAGACGCCGGCGGGGTGGCGGACGCCAACCTGGCCAGTTCCTCAGCCCAGGCGTCGAATCCTCCTGGCATGGAGATCTCGAGGGTCCTGACCGGCCGGTCCGACATATTCCACAGAGCGTGCGGCACGCCCTTGGGTCTGATGACGAATGAACCGGGGCCAGCCTGGAATTCCTGTTCGGCCACCATTACCCCGAGCGTACCCTCCAGGATGTAGGACACTTCAGCCATCTTTTCGTGCCGGTGCGGAGGTACGAGGGTCCCTGAGGGCGCCAATACGACCTCGGTGATCGAGAAGGCACCCGAGGTCTGATCCCCCCGAACCTTGAAGATTGCCCGGTTGCCGAAAAACGAGACGGCCCGCCCACTGGCCGGTTGTATGAGGACGTTCTGTGCGGAAACTGGCATAGCTCCCTCCCTCGAACCCGCTGTTGGAGCCATACTTCGCCAACCGTGCTAGTCTCGCAAGGGGTTGACGTATTAATCGGAAGACGAAGGGGAAATGTCCGGAAAACTCGGGCGACCGGCCGAAGACCGTGTCCAGCGCAGGCGAGAAATCTGGGGGGCCGTCGGTCCGCTGATCGAGAAGTTCGGGGCCCGCAACTTGACCATGCGCCAGGCTGCGGCCGTTTCCTTCCTCAGCCTTGGTGGCCTGTACCACTACTTCCCGAACAGGCGATCGCTGGTTCTATTCGGCCTGGATCAGGAGGCGCATAAGCGAGTTTGCGCGGAATTCAACAAGCAGTACGGGCACCTCAAAGACAGCGATCCGCAGGCGGCTACTGAGGCGTTCATCCGTTTCTTTGGCAGCCAGGTCTCGTTCGTCAGGCCCGCTGTCCAGGCAGCCCTCGAGCTCGGCGCCGAGGAGTTCATGTCCAGACTCGAGGCGAACCTCAACGTGGGACTCGATGGCTTCGCGCAGACACTCCGGCTTGCCCTGCCGGACGCTGACGACCGCGACCTGCGTGCCGTGGCGCGATCTGTTCGGCGGCTCGTGTTCGCTGGACTAGTCGACAGGTCGATCACCCAATCGGAGATTGAAGAGGAGCTCCGGGCCGTGGTCAGCGGAGTGCCCGTCGGTCGGCGTCACGCTCCCTTTCTGGACGCCGGTTCGACGGCCGTCGAAAGGCCAGTCGGCATCCATAACCAGGAGCTGTCGCGGCACCTCGTGCCAGACACCTACGGCATTTCCAGAAGCAGGGCTCCGTTAAGGAAGAGTTGAGAAGCAGTGGAAGTCGAGTTCAACTCGAATTGATAGCTGAGGGCCAGGCAGTGTCAAACCGGGGGCGTTTTCGGGAGTCCGCACTGGAAATGCTGTAACCGGGGTAACTCGATTCGCGAGTTCGAATCTCGCCCGCTCCGCCACCGTGTCTGGTAGTGCCGACGCTGTGGACCGCAAGTTGTCGTACTCTGCGCTCACGATTGTGGCGGCGACAAACCCACAAGCCGGCAGCTGGCTACGGCATTTCCTGAAATTGTCTCGGTCGGCCTGGAAATGCCGCGAACTCCTGTTGACTACAAGCTATTCGTTTCGGACGTCTGGGGACTAAACGAGGAAGATGGTTGATTTTGTCATACAAAATGATCTGGATTGATCACATGGCAAGAGATTCGTTTTGCCAACTCGGCCACCAGGATCATGTCGTCGCCCAGAAATAAGAGCCGTTCTGTTTGCCACTTGGGGTCGACCGCAGCTTGAGCAAGGCAGCCTTCTGGTGATCCATTCGATGAAACTGCGCCTTCGTTACCGCGAGCGTTATCGTGCCGCAATCCCATATCAGGTGCCATGAAGACGCGAGGCGGTCAGCGTGTTACCAAAGTGATGTTGGAGGCGCTCGCCAAGGAGGCTGAGGCCGGCTACGATCCGCGTTCGCTTCGACCCAAGCGAGTCGGTCGCCCATCTCTGGGCCGAGGCATCTCGCCACCCGTTCAAGTGCGCCTCAATCGCGACGCGCATGCCCAGTTGCAGAAGGCTGCTAAGGCGAAGAGACAAACCGTTAGCGCGTACATCCGCGCGATTGTGGAACAACGCCTTGCGACGGCAAAGAAGTCCAGGCGCAAGAAAGCAGCGGGATAGCGAGCCTTTAACGATCAAGCGTCACCGGCCTACGTCGAGGAGCTCGGCACCGCGAGTATCTCGTCGAATGTGTGGCTGGGCGCGATGGATCATCATGCTTTCCCTCCTTTGGATGCTGGACGCCAGGCTTTAGCGCTCAGATACCGGGCAAGGCGAGCTCAGCCGCCGGCCCCCGACCGAGATTCAGAGACGGGCCGCGAGCCCGCCGAGGTCGCGGCACATTCGGCGGTTTGCACTTGACCCCTCATTCGTAACGAAGTGTTTCCACGACCCGTACCCGAGCCGCGCTTAGCGCCGGGATGAAACTGGCCACGGTGGCGATCACAAACGTGAAGATCAGCATGGCGAGCAGTGCGGCTGGGTCAAAGGCAAAGCTGATGGGAATCAGAACGGCGGCGATCAGGGTGACGAAGGCCAGCGACGCCGGGATCCCGACAACGATGGCGAGCAACCAGGCCAATGCCGACAGGGCCAACGCTTCCGTCCAGAAGACGGCCGCCACCCGCCGACCGGTCGCGCCCAGCGAGCGCAGGATCCCGATTTCACGCCGCCGCTCGAGTACCGAGGTGGTGAGCGTATTGAAAAGCCCGAGGATGCCAACCAGCGCCACGATTGCCGCCACCGCATAAAGAAGGATGTAGAGGATCTGGAACTGGCCCTGGTTGCGGGTCGCCTGCTGATGCGCGGTGGTGACGTTCGGTGACAGGCCCTGACTGACCAGCGCGGCGTCGATCCGGTTTGCTGTTGCGTCGACGGCTGGCTGGGCGTGATCGGCGGTGCCCACCATGAACCCACTGGCGCGATCCGCTGGTAGCTCAGAAAACGCCAGGTAGTTGTCGTACGACGTCATGGCCACCCCTGAGGTGCCCAGCCCGCCGTTGACGTCATGAATGATGCCGATGACTCGCCACCACTGGTTTCGAGTCGCGGTGGAGAGGGCGATCGAATCGCCGACCCTCGCTCCCGACTTCTGCTGCAGCTGCTCATTGATCAGGACGACGTCTTGCTCGCCTGGCTGGAACCAGCGACCTCGAATCACGTCCCGCTTGTAGAGTTTGGGATCGGGTTCGACGCCGGTCAGCACGACGATGCCCCAGCGTGAGTGCACGCCGTTGTTGTCGAATCGTTCGACCGCAGCGACGTTGGGAACGCTAAGCAGTTGTGTGCGAATCTGCTCCAGCGGCTGGGGCTGCCCGCCCGTGAACACGAACAAGTCCGCTCCGTACTGAGAGAAGAGATCGCCGATGAACCGGTTGACCGAGTATGTCGTCGTCTGGATGGCGAGGAAGGCGGCGGCCGAGAAGGTGAGAGCCAATAAGGTCAGGACGGCGCGGCCACGCTTGCGAAACAAACCACGCAAGCCGAGCCACACTGTCTGCGGCACCCAGGTCCAGCCGGCACCTGCCGGCCGGCCGTCGGCAGGCACCGTTCGCTCGATGCCGTAGGCACTGATCGCCTCCCGAACCGTGATGCGCGTTCCCGTCCATAAGGGCACGATCGCCGCCGCGAAGGGGATCGCCAGGCCGATCAAGGCGCTGAGCACAATCGTCCCGGTGTCCACCTGGAATGGTCCAAGGTCCAGCGTGACGACGCTCGTCAGAAAGAGGGTGAACTCATAGCCGCCGAATACGCCGAGAACGATGCCGAGCAGCGTGCCGGTGACGGCGTAAATGGCGACGGTCATCAAATAGCCGCGCACGACTGTCGCGCGCGTGGCACCGATCGCCTTCATTGTCCCGATGATGCTGGTCTGCTCCCCGATCAGCGTGCTGACCGCATTCACGATCAGGAAGCCGGAGAGCACCAGGGCGATCGCGGATAGAACATCAAGGATCGTGTAGAGGCCGTTGATCACGCTGGGATCGAACTGGTTCCCGGGCAGCTCCGCGCCAAGCACCGCCACCCCATGCGCACGGAGCAATGCCGTAACCGCTCGTGCCGTGTCAGCGGCCGTGCGCTTGTCCTTAACCTGAATCTCGATGTCGTTCGGCTTCGCGATGCCGGTGGCCGCCGTCATACCGGCCTGGCTCATATACGCGCGCGCGAAGGAGCTGAAGCTGGCGGACGTGTCACCCAGCGTCCGCGAAAGGCCAACGACTCTGAGCGAGGTCGACCCCAGCTTGCTCGTGATTGTGATGACGTCGCCAACCTTGAATGGCTGCAGCGTTCGGTCGCTCGACTCCATGACGATCTCGCCCACGCCGGGCAAGCGACCGCTCGTCACCTGGAACGGATAGATGGCAACGTGATTGAAGTCCTGGTAGGCGGTGATGCTCATGTTGACGTGGCCCGGCGGGCCGCCGATCTTCCATCGTGTCGAGTAAAAGGTCATCAGCTGAACCGCGCGGACATTGGGGAGGCCGTGTACGGCCGCAGCCAGCGCGGGATCGACCTGGTCGGCGGAGATCGAAATATCGGGTGTGGCTCGCTCGGTGGCGCTGTAGGCGAAGGCGGCCGCCAGCTCGTGGGAGGCCACGTTGATGGCAGTGAGTCCGGCCACGCCCACCACGATCCCGATCACCACCAGTAGCGTTCGCAGCTTTCGGCGGCTCACGTCACGCAGCGCCTTGTGCGCGAGCGGAGAGACCATTATGCCGGCTGCACGACGGGCCGTGCCGCGCCGTGCTGGTCGATGATGCGGCCGTCCAGCAGCTCGATGCCCGCTGTGGCCCGCGCCGCCAGCTCCGTGGCGTGGGTGACGAAGACGACGGTCTTGCCATGCTCCGTCAACCCGGCCAGAACATCGAAGACGTCATGGGCCGAGCGCGAGTCGAGGTTGCCGGTCGGCTCGTCGGCGACGAGCAGGGGCGGGTCGTTGGCCAGCGCCCGGGCGATCGCGATCCGCTGTTGCTGTCCGCCGGAGATCTTCGAGGGGAGACGGTCAGCGAGGTTCGCCGCTCCGACTTCCTCGAGACAGGCGACTGCGCGCTCGCGCCAGGAGGCGCGACGGAACGCTTTCGAAGCGCCCAACTCTAACGCCAGCATGACGTTCTCGAGCGCCGTCAGGGTCGGGATCAGCTGGAAGAATTGGAAAACGATGCCCACGTGGTGACCACGCCAGCGGGCAAGCTGATTTTCACTTCGCGCGCGCAGCTCCAGCCCGTCGAACAGAACGCGGCCGGAGCTTGGACGATCAAGTCCGGTGAGCAGGTTGAGCAGCGTGGACTTGCCGCTCCCTGAGGGGCCGGCGATGCCGAACAGGGACCCCCGGGGAACGCCGAAGCTTACGTCGTCGAGCACGGTCACGCGCTGCTCGCGGGTTCCGAAAGCGCGCGTCAGATGCTCCACGTCGATTAGCGGTTTATCTTGCGGCGGATTAAGCCCCACTTCTCCGTGGTGCATCCGCGAGGGATGCTACCGCATCGGCTCTCATCCAGATGAAGGCTGAGATGGAGCCAGGTTCGCGCTCAGCCGGCCATTACGGGTCGCGGCATTTCCGAGACAGCGCCTACGGCATTTCCACAAACAGGGCTCTGTTAAAGAAGAGTTGAGGCGGAGTGGCAGTCGAGTTCAAATCGAATTAAAGTTGCTGCCCACATGACCCTCAAAGTTAGGCAGCCTTGGGAGTCCGCACTGGAAATGCCGTAACCGGCGTACCCGGTTCGCGAGTTCGAATCTCGCCCGCTCCGCCGCCATATCCGGTAGTAACCGAACCAACCACCCCACGTCTAGCGGCTCGTATATGCGCAACTGTTGGTCCCGTCGAGATAATGAGCGGTGGGGTCGCGGCATTTCCTGGGAATGGGGCTGATCGGCTTGGAAATGCCGCGACCGTCGGCTGCGCTGGCGTTCAGCCTCGGGAGACGCGGGCGGCAGGGAATCGGCCGCTCAGACGTGCAGCGGCAGCTGCTCGGGCGGAGGCACCTCCTCGGCTCGGTAGCAGGCGCTTGCGCGCCCAGGTCCGATGTCGAAAAGCGGAGGGTGGGCGACGGTGCACCTCGACACCCCCATCGGACAGCGCGAATAGAGGAAGCATCCGGTCGGGAGGTCGATTGCACTCGGGATCTCGCCCCTGAGCCGGAAGGTATCGCGACGCCGGCCGGGCTCTGGGGGAAAGACGGACGCGATCAGGGCTCGCGAGTAGGGATGCAGCGGACGTTCGAAGATCGCCTCCGTCCGGGCGGTCTCCACGATCTTGCTCAAATACATGACGGCGACACGGGCGGCCAGCGATCGGACCACCGTCAGGTCGTGCGAGATGAAGAGCAACGCGATGCCCAGCGAGCGCTGGAGGTTGACCAGCAGGTTGATGATCTCGAGCCGCGAGTTGGGATCGAGCGCCGAGGTGGGCTCATCGAGGATCACGAGCTCGGGCTCGGCGGCGAGCGCCCGGGCCAGGCTGACCTGCTGCTGCTGTCCGGCGCTGAGCTGGTGGGGATATTTGTCGATCACCGAGCGGTTGAGGTGCACCATCTCGAGCAGCTCGCGAACGCGGGCGTCGGCCCTTCGCCCATTGCCCCACAGCAGGATCGGCTCGCGAAGGGTTGCCCGAACCGTCATGCGCGGGTGGAGGGACGTCCCCGGGTCCTGGAAGACGATCTGAATCCGGCGCCGCAGCGTCGTCAGCTCGGCGCCGCGGAGCGCAAGCAGGTCGCTCCCGCGGTAGGCAATCCGGCCGCTGTCGGGGGTGATCAGGCGGACCAGGCAGCGGGCCACGGTCGTTTTCCCCGAGCCGCTCTCGCCGATCAACGCCAGCGTCTCGCCTTGCTCGATCGAGAAGGTGATGTCGCTGATCGCCTTCACGGTGTCGCGGCTGTGCGGCACCGGGAAAGTCTTGACCAGATGCTCAACCGTGATCAGGGGCAAGGCGGAACCTCCCGGCGTAATGGCAGCGCGCCCACTGGTCGGGGCCCAGCGCGTTTGGTCCCGGGTCCTCCTCCACGCAGCGGCTGGTCGAATACGGACAGCGGGGTTCGTACGGGCAACCATGCGGCGGCGGTTCGACCAGTGCGACGGAGGTGGCCTGGCGGCTGCGCAGCACTCGCTCGCGTCGCAGCGAGAATGCCTCCAGCAGCGCCTCGGTGTAGGGATGGCCGGGCCGGGCGTAGACCTGGGTCAGCGGCCCGAGCTCGATCACGCGTCCCCGGAACATGACCCCGACCCGCGCGCAGTAGTTGGCGATGATGCCGAGGTCACGGCTGATCAGGATCGTCGAGTAATCGAGGGTCGTGTTCAGTTCCTTCATCAGGTCGAGGATCTGCGCCTGGATGGTCACGTCGAGGCCGCCCGTTGGCTCGTCGGCGATCACGACGCGGGGCCGGTTGACGAGCGCGATGGCGATGGCGACGCGCTGCGCCATCCCGCCGGATAGCTCGTGGGGGTAGCTCCGCATGCGACGATCCGGATCGCTCAGGCCGACGCGGCTCAGCATCTCGACACTCGTCTGGTAGGCCTCGCGGTCGCCCGCCGGCCGGTGGGCCCGAATCATATCGATCAGCTGCTGGCCCACGGTAAAGACGGGGTTGAGGGCAGCTTTTCCGGAGGAAGGGATGAAACTGATCTCGTCACCGAGGAATCGGCGCCAGACATGGTCGGGTTGGGAAAGCAGCTCGGTCCCCCGGTACCAGACTTCGCCGGTCACGCGGGCGGGCGGTCGAATCAGGTTGAGGAGCGAGAGCGCCAGCGTCGTCTTGCCTACCCCGGATTCACCGACGATGCCGAACATCTCCCCCGGAAAGAGGGCGAAGGAGACGTTGTCGACGATCGGCACCGGGCCGTCATCGGACTGGAAGACCGTGCGGATCACCTTCAACGTCAGGACCGGTTCGCTCATCGCTGCCGGGGGTCGGTCAAGAACTCGATCGCCCGGCCGAGCAGCGAGAAGCTGAGCACGGTGACCACGATGGCCAGGCCGGGGAAGGTTGCCACCCACCACTGGCCGGTGATCATCTCCGGCGCCCCGATCGAGATCATCGAGCCCCACTCCGGCGTGGGGACCCGCACCCCGGCGCCGACGAAGCTCAGCCCTGCGGTCAGCAGGATGGCGATCCCGACGTTGACCGAGACCTGCGTCAACGCGGGCGGGATGGCCATCGGGAAGATGTAGCGGGAGATGATCCGTCGCGGCGCGTTGCCGACAACGATCCCGGCCTCGACGAAGGGCGTCTGCCGCAGCGCGTAGGTCTGCCCCCGCATCAGGCGAAGGTAGATCGGCGAGGTGAGGAACGCGATCACCAGGATCACGTTGGTGATCTTCTGGCCGAGCAGGGCGACCAGCGCCATCGCCAGAATGAAGATCGGAAACGCCTGGAGGATGTCGGCCCCGCGGCTGATCAGCTCGGAGTGCCAGCCACGCACGTAGCCGGACACGATCCCGAGCGGCGTCCCAATTGCCAGTGCGAGCAGGGTCGCGGCCACGCCGATGGCGAGGTCGTTGCGGGCCGCGGCCACGACGCGGGAAAAGACGTCCATGCCCGAGACGTCCGTCCCGAACCAGTGGCTGGGGCCGGGCGGCTCGAGCTGGGCTGCGGGATTCGCATCCGTCGGTCCGTAGGGCACGATCCAGACGCCGATGATGGCGACAATGGCAATGATGGTTACGGCGCAGAGTCCGATGGCGCCGGCCGGTCGGCGACGGAACAGCCGGCCAAGCGTCCTGAGGATCTGGTGGAGTCGGCTTTCAGGACCCATCTCTAGTACTGGATGCGCGGGTCGACCCAGAGCTGGAGGAGGTCGACGAGCAGGTAGACGACGAGGGTGAAAGTCCCGGTCAACAGGACGACGCCCTGGATGGCGAAGTAGTCACTGTTCACGATCGATTGGACGGCGTACTGACCGACGCCGCCCCAGGCAAAGACCGTCTCGACTAGGACCGCCCCTGCCAGAAGGAAGGCATACATGGTGGCGCTGAGCGTGATCACGGGGGGCAGGGCGCTCCGGACCGCGTACCGGATCAGCGTTCGCGGCGGCAGGCCGCAGGCGCGGGCGAAGCGCAGATACTCGGCGCCCCACACGTCCGTCATGCTGCCCACCACGACCTTGAAGATGGGACCGCCGTACACGATCGCGAGGGTGACGACGGGAAGGACCAGGTGGAGGAACCCGGAGATGATCACGTCAGGGTTGGCGGTCAGTAATCCATCGACGAACTGCGCCCCGGTAATCGGGTGTGGCGGCAACAGCGTGAGGTCGATCTGCCCCGCCGGGGCCGGCAAGATGTGGAGCACGAAGAAGAAGGCGTAGATCAGCATCAGCCCGATCCAGAAGTCGGGCAGGGCGCCGGCGACCAGGCTGTACACGAACGCGAGCGGGCGTAGCGCCCGTCCGAGGCGGCTGGTCGGAAAGACGACCGAGACCACGCCGACGGTAAGGCTGAGGACGATGATTCCCAGCAGCGCCAGCGTGATCAGCTCGAAGGTGGCCGGGAAGCGCTGCAGGAGGTCGGACGATACAGCTTCGTGGGTGTAGGACGATGGGCCGAGATCGAGGTGGGTGAAGAGGCCTTTCACGTAGTCCAGGTACTGCTGAAAGAACGGCTTGTCGAGTCCGAGCCGATGACGGATCTCGCCGATGGTCGCCGCACTCGCGAGGGGACCCGCGATCAGCCGGGCAGGATCGCCTGGAAGCAGGTGGACAATGAAGAAGGTGGCCGTGAGCAACCCGAAGAGCTGGGGAACGGCAATGGCCAGCCGCCGGAGCGCATAGCGCCAGACCATCACGGACGCTGATCCTACTCGGGCCTTCCTGTCCCGAGGAGCACGACGGCCGGTGGACTCATGCGCCGATCAGGTCTTGCTGTAGTCGTAGAACTGGACTTGATTGATCGGGTACCAGGTCGCCCCCTTCACGTTCGAGCGGACGCCCAGGTGAAAACCCGGCTCGACGAGAAAGATCCAGGGTGAGTCCTGGGTCACGAGCTGCTGAACCCTGTTCCAGATCGGCTTCTCCTGGTCTGGGGCAAGCGTTGCCAGGCCCTGGGTGATCAGGCTGTCGACCTCTGGGTTCGAGTAGTTGGCGTAGTTGACGAACGAATTCGTCTTGTAATAGAGGAACAGCGCGTAGCCAGGATCGGGGCAGATCGGCTGGTCCTGGAACAGCGTAAACGCGAACTCCTTCCCTTGCAGCTTCTGAACAAAGACCGAGGGAGGGAGCTTGTCCAGCGTCAGGTTGATGCCGACCTTCTGCAGGCTGGACCGCATGAGGATTCCAATCTGCTCTTGCTCTGGCACGGCCGAGTTGTACGAGTAGGTCAGCGGAAAGCCGCTCGCGACGCGGGCAGCACTCAGCAGTGATCGCGCTTTGTCGTAATCGGTCGTGTACCGGTTGAACTCACCCGTTGCGAAGGGGTACGAGCTCGGGAAGATGGTCTTCATCCTGCTCGCTCGACCCTTGTAGACGGTGCTGACGATGTCGTCGTAGGGCGTCGCGTAGGCCATCGCCTGGCGCACCCGGACGTCGTCGAAGGGCTTCTTGGCCAGGTTCATCATGATGGCATTGAACCGGCTGCCGACCGGCCAGTACAGGTCGGTCACGCCCGATGATGAGCGGACCTTCTCAAGCTCCTGCGTCGAGAGATCCTCGGCCAGGTCGACGGTGCCACTGAGGAGGAGCGCGAGACGGTTGGCCGACTCTGGAACCGCGCGGTAGATGACGCGCTTGATCTTGGGGGCCCCGCGATAGTAGTCGTCCCGACCGCGCAGCACCATCTGCTGGCCTGGCGTCCAGTTCTCGATGACGTACGGCCCAAACCCGGCGCTGTGCTTCGCCAACCATTCGGTCGCCCAAGGATCGTCCGAGGTGGCATGCTTCTTCGCCTCCGTCGAGTCGATGATGACGGCGGCGAACTGCTGCATGTCGCAGGTGTAGGTGGCCGCTGGATGCCCGGTGGTGAACGACACCGTGTATTTGTCGATCACCTTGATATCGTCGGCCGCCATG
>Ga0209161_10002786_pt1 | contig 14285 bp, 10 predicted proteins | sample GraSoiAngelo_155_FD_186169 | JGI IMG/M metagenome (GOLD analysis project Ga0209161, IMG submission 186169) | Grasslands soil microbial communities from the Angelo Coastal Reserve, California, USA - 14_1009_13_30cm (SPAdes) (version 2) | ecosystem: Environmental > Terrestrial > Soil > Grasslands...
CCCTCCTCGAACACCTCCTCGGTGAGCTCCGAGATCGGGATCGAGAAGTGCTGCCAGAGCCCCGGCAGGTCGATGAACCGCAGGTCGACGATGCGCGCCCCTTTTTCCTTGGCGAACTTGAGAACCTCTTTCGAAGTCATGCGCTGCGCCTCCTTAGACGCTCGATTAGGGCTTCACGCCGGTGCGAGGACCAAGACTCTAGGCGATTCTCACGGCCGCGTCAATGCGCGGGGGGGGACTTCGACGGCGCCCCCCGGATCGCCTCGGCGAAGGCCCCGCCGCTGTACTCGCCATAGGACGAGCCGCCGAGAATGTACGCGGTCTCCGAGTGCTGCGACAGGTCGAGCCCGGCGACCTCGTCCTGCTCGCTGACCCGCAGGCCCATGAGGGCGTCGAGGACCTTCAGGATGACGAACGTCCCGACGAAGGCGAACACCCAGGAGGCCGCGATCGCGGTCAGCTGCACCCACACCTGACCGGGGTTGCCGTGGAAGAGGCCGTCGCCGCCGTCCGGGTTGATCGCCTTCCACGCGAAGAACCCGGTCGCCAGCGCCCCCCAGGTGCCGCCGACGCCGTGGACGCCTACCACGTCCAGCGAATCGTCGTAGCCGAACTTCGCCTTCAGGTTGCAGGCGTTGTAGCAGAGGAAGCCGGCGACGGCGCCGATCACGATCGAGGCCATCGGGCTCACGTAGCCCGACCCCGGGGTAATCGCCACGAGCCCGGCCACGGCCCCCGAGGCGGCGCCGAGCACGGTGGGCTTGCCGCGCGCGCTCCACTCGGTGAACATCCATCCGAGCGCGGCCGCCGCCGTCGCCGTGTTGGTCACGACGAAGGCGCTCGTCGCCAGCGCGCCGGCGCTCAGCGCGCTGCCGGCATTGAAGCCGAACCAGCCGAACCACAGGAGGGCAGCGCCGGTGACGGTGAGGGGCAGGTTGTGCGGCGGCATGGGCTCGCGGCCGTATCCCCGGCGGCGGCCGATGACGAGCGCCGCCGCCAGCGCCGAGACCCCGGAGCTGATGTGCACGACCGTCCCCCCGGCGAAGTCGAGCGCGCCCACCCGCTTGAGCCACCCCCCGGTGCCCCAGACCCAGTGCGCGAGCGGATCGTAGATCAGCGTCGCCCACGCCAGCGTGAACACGATGAAGGTCGAGAACTTCATCCGCTCGGCGAAGGTCCCCGTGATCAGGGCCGGGGTGATGACGGCGAACATGAGCTGGAAGACCATGTAGGCTTGGTGGGGGACGGTGGCCGCGTAGTCCGGATTGGGCTGCAGTCCCACCCCGCGGAGGCCGAACCAGTCGAGCCCCCCGACGATGCCGCCCTTGTCGGGCCCGAAGGCCAAGCTGTACCCCCAGAGCACCCACTGCACAGAGATCAGGGCCAGGATGATGAAGCTCTGCATGATGGTGGCGAGGGCGTTCTTCTGGCGCACCATCCCGCCATAGAAGAGGGCCAGGCCCGGCGCCGTCATCAGCAGCACCAGCGCCGAGGAGGTCAGCAACCAGGCGGTGTCCCCCGAATCGATCTTCGCCGCCGCACTCGGCGCCGCCGCCGGAGCCAGTTGCCCGGTCGTCCCGGAGGGTTGCTCGCCGGGGACAGTTCCCGCGAGCGCCAGGACCGCGCAGGCCAGCAGCGCTAGCACCCACGTCCACTTCATAGAACGCTCCCGGCGCGGAACCCTCGCCCTTCAGGGCGAACCGTCAACCTGGGACCGCAAGGCCAGGCTCTCGGGCTCAAGACGGGCTCCTTTCTCTGAAAGCCCCGGACTTCCGTCCGGGTGATGTTTACAGGGCTCCCTCGTCGCGCTCCCCCGTGCGGATCCGGACGGCGGTCGACACGGGACTCACGAAGATCTTGCCGTCGCCGATGTTGCCGGTCTTGGCCGCCGCCGCCACGATCTCGACGACCTTCGAGACCATCGGATCGGGCACGACCACCTCGATCTTGATCTTGGGGAGGAAGTCGATCGTGTACTCGCCGCCGCGATACAGCTCGGTGTGCCCCTTCTGACGCCCGAACCCGCGGACCTCGGACACGGTCATGCCGACGACGCCGATGCCGGTCAGCGCCTCCTTCACGTCGTCGAGCTTGAACGGCTTGATGATCGCCTCGATTTTCTTCATCTGGGCCTCCGAGCCCGGAGTCGCTAAGCAACGCGCATGCCGGTGGCGGCCCCTGTTGAAAGCATTGCTATTCAGTAGTTTGCGAAGCGTGGCAGGGATCGAGAGGGACGAGGGTGTGCCTACAAATTGGGCAGTGGGCCCGTGGTGCTCGTCGCGCCGGCAGCTCGGGTCAGCGCCCGGCGGGGGCGAGGTTCACGATGGCCAGGCTCAGCTGGGTGAGGTCGGGCGACTTGGGCACGACGCGGACGGTCGGACCGGCCAGCCGTCGCGCCTCAGATTCGAGGGCGGAGCAGACGATGACCGGCGTGCTCACCCCGCGGTTGTCTAGACAGGCCAGGAACCCCGCGCCGTCCATCCGCGGCATGTTGAGGTCGAGGATCACGAGGTCGGGCACGGCCGCCTCGAGCTGGGCGAGCCCCTCGCGGCCGTCCGACGCCTCCACGACCTCGAACCGGTCGCCGAACTCGAGCCGGTAGAGCGATCGCCAGGCGGGATCGTCGTCGATCACGAGGAGCCTCCGGCGCTCGGCGTTGTCACTGAGCATCGGACTGAAGCCAGGAGCAAGAACGCTGCCGCCGGAGCACGCCCGCCAGATCAGATAGTTACGGCTCGGTCGCGGAGGTCGGCCCGTCGGGCGGATGACGGGCTGTCCACGGGTCGGACGCCGTCAGGGCCGGCGCTGGGGGATGTCGTGCTTGCGCATCTTCGAGTAGAGCGTCGGCCGGCGGAGGCCGAGCAGCGCGGCCGCGGCCTGCTTGTTCCAGCCCGTCGACTCCAAGGCCCGAAGGATCGACGCGCGCTCGATCTCCTCGAGGGAGCCCGTCGGCACGGCCTTGGCCACGATGGCCTGGCCGCCCTGGGTCGTCTCGGGCAGGTCCGAGACGGTAATCTCGCGGCCGCGCGCGACGAGGACGGCGTGCTCGATGGCGTGCTGGAGTTCCCGCACGTTGCCGGGCCAGCTGTTGGACAGGAGCTGGCGGTAGGCGTCGGGGGCGATGCCCTCCACCGGTCGCCCGTGCTTCGACCGGTAGCGCTCGAGGAAGTCCCGGACCAGCACCGGGATGTCCTCGGCGCGCTCCCGCAAGGGCGGGATGGTGATCGTCACGGTGTTGATGCGGAAGTAGAGGTCCTGCCGCAGGTGGCCCTCCTTGGCCGCCTGGATCGAGTTGCGGTTGGTCGACGAGATCAGCCGAAAGTCGCTGGAGATCGACTTCGCGCCGCCGATCCGCCGGAACGTCCGGTCCTCCAGCACGCGCAAGAGCTTGGCCTGGAGGTCGATGGGCATCTCGGTGATCTCGTCGAGCAGGAGCGAGCCGCGGTTCGCCTCCTCGAGCAGCCCCGACTTGTCGGTCGTGGCCCCGGTGAACGCGCCCTTGACGTGGCCGAACAGCTCGGATTCGATGAGGTCCTTGGGCAGGGCCGCGCAGTTGACCTTCACCCACGGCCCGTCCCGGCGGGCGCTCTTCTCATGGATGGCGTTGGCCACCAGCTCCTTGCCGGTGCCGCTCTCGCCGACGATCAGCACGCTGGCGTCGGAGGTCGCCACCGACTCGACGAGCTCGAAGACTCGCTGCATCGACGGCGCGCTGCCGATGATCTGCCCGTCCGCGGCCTGCTCGACCAACCGGCGGCGGAGGTCGGAGGTCTCGGCGACGAGCCGGCGCCGCTCGAGCGCCTTGCTGGCCAGCACCAGCAGCTCGTCGGGGTCGAAGGGCTTGCCGACGAAGTAGAAGGCCCCGGCCTTAATCGCCTCGACCGCCTTGGGCACGGAGCTGTGCGCAGTGACGACGATGATCTCGAGCGAGGGGTCCCGGGACTTCAGCTCCTTCAGCAAGGAGAGGCCGTCGCCGTCGGGCAGGACCATGTCGACGACGGCGAGGTCGAAGTCGTGCTCGGCCTGCTCGCCGAGGGCCGCCGCCAGGGTGCCCGCGACGCGAACGGCGTAGCCGTCGGCCGAGAGCACCATCCGGAGGCCGTCGGCGATCGTCGGCTCGTCGTCCACGACCAGGACGCGCGCGTGCCTCATGGCCGGCTCACCCGCGTCGCCATGTCAGGCGGCCCTCCCCGCCGGCAGGTGCAGCCGGACGCGCGTACCCTTGCCGGGCGCGCTGTCGATCGTCATGTGGCCACCGTGCTGATCGATCACGGAGCGGACGATGCCCATGCCGAGGCCGGTGCCGTTCGGCTTGGTCGTGAAGAACAGGTCGAAGATGCGCGACTGGGTCTCGTGACTCATCCCGCAGCCCGTGTCCTCGACCAGGATGTCGATGGCGCCGCCCCGAAAGACGGTCCGCACCGTCAGGGTGCCCTCGGCCCCGATCGCCTCCAGACCGTTCACGATCAGGTTGAGGAGCGCCTTGCGGAGGGCGCGGGCGTCGAGGAGGGCGGGGGGGCAGGCCTGGTCGTACTCCCGGATGATCTCGATCCGCCGGCCGGTGAGGCGATCCTGGGCGAGCGCCAGGCACTCGTCCAGCAGGGCGTTGACCTCGGTGAGCACGCGCTTGAGCTCGGGCGTGCCGCCAAACGCGGTGATCTCGGTCACGAGCTCGGCGAGGTGATCGATGGCGTGGCCGATCTTGACCGCGACCTCCAACCCCTCGGCATCCCCCGCCTTCTGCAGCCGCTGCTCGAGGTGGCGCGCGTAGAGCTTCAGGCCCCCCAGCGGGTTCTTCAGCTCGTGCGCCACCTGGGTCGCCATCCGGCCGAGCGCGGCGAGCGCGCCGCTGCGCAGGCGCGACAGCTCGTGCGTGTTCTTGATCGCGATCGCGGCCTGGGACGAGAAGAGGGCGAGGAGCTCCAGATCGTCGTCGGTCGGCTCCACGCGGGCGGGGGCCAGGATGACGACCGCGCCCGCCGGGCCGCCCTCCACGAACAACGGCGAAGCCAGCATCACGCGGCCCTCCACGCCGGCGATCGTCGTCGGGGCGCTCTTCTCCACGGCGGCCGCGGCGGCGGTCTGGAGCGGCTCCCACGCCGGCGGCGGCGATCCCGCGCTGGCCATCGGCGTGAGCTGCCCCTTCTCGAGCAGGAAGACGACGCAGCACTCCGCCTCGGTCGTCTCCACCGCGGCCTGGGCGACCGCGTCGAGGATCCGCTCCATGATCCCCGACGAGGCGAGAGTCTCGCCGACGGTCCGCAGACGGTCGCGATCGCGCGCCCACCGCCGCTCCGACAGCGCCCGCAGGATCTTCGTCCGCAGCTCGTCGCGGACGAATGGCTTCGTGAGGTAGTCGAAGGCGCCGCGCTGGACCGCCAGCACCGCGGTCTCGATCGTCCCGTGGGCGGTCATGATCAGCACGGGCAGGCGGGGATGGACCGCGTGCACGTCCTGCATCAGCGTGATCCCGTCCGTCGGCTCCATCCGCAGGTCGAACAACCCGAGGTCGTACGACCGCGACTGGATCGCGGCCAGCGCGTCCCGGGCGTTCCGGGCGCGGGTCACCTCGAGCCCCATCGCCGCCAGTCGCATCTCGAGGACCTCGAGGATGGCGGTGTCGTCGTCGACCACGAGCACGCGGCCCTTCATGCGCTCACCGCCGCGCCGGCCGATCGCGTTCGGCGGCGCGGCCGGCCCGCCCCGCGGCGCGCGCCGCGGGCGCGACCGAACGCGCGTGGGCCCACCGCGCCGTCATCGCTTCTGCTCGGTTTGGACGTCGATGGCCTTGAGCTTCTCGAGCGCGGCCCGGAGCCGCGTCACCTCGGCGCGCAGGTCGGTCAGCTCGGGCCGCGCCCGCGCCGCCTCCTCCTCCGTCTGCAGGTACCGGGCGAGCAGCGCGCGCGTCGCGCGCACCCGGTCCGCCACCGCGTCCTGGGGATTCGACCGGAGGAACTGGTCGTACATCGCCAGGGCCGCCCGGTAGTTGCCGGCGACGAGCTGGTCGTCGCCGCGCGTGACCAGCTCACGGGCGCAGCCGGCCACGAACACGAGCGGCACCACGAGGAGGACCCCCCCCACCACTCTCCCCGCGCGCCCCGCCGTCACTGCTCGGCCCCCCGGCGGGGCAGGACGACCGTGAAGCGGCTTCCCTTGCCCTCGTGCGACTCCACCGAGACCCGGCCGCCGTGCGCCTCGACCATCGCCCGCACGATGGCCAGCCCGAGGCCGGCGCCGCCACGCCCGCTGTGAGCCTGGCGGAAGCGGTCGAAGACGAACGGGAGCTCCTCGGCGGGGATGCCACACCCAGTGTCCTCCACCTGGATCTCGATCTCGGGGCCGATGTCGATGAGGTGGACGATCACCGTGCCCTCGGTCGGCGTGAACCGGATGCCGTTGGAGATCAGGTTGATCAGGACCTGGACGAGCCGGTCCTCGTCGCCGAACATCCCGAAGGTGCCTGGGCTCGTCTCCCGGACCAGCGCGATTCCGCGCTCGTCGGCCTGGAGCCGCAGCTCGTCGACGGCCCGGGCCGCCGCGCGGTCGAGGTCGAACCACCGGCGCTCCAGCGGCAGGAGCCCGACCCGCAGGCGGGCGAGGTCGAGCACCTGATTGACCAGGCGCAGCAGCCGGTCGGTGCTGTGCTCGATGATGAGGACGAGCCGCGCCTGCTTCGCGGTCATCGGGCCGGGGACGCCCTCGTGCAGCAGGTGCGCGGCCTCGCGCACCGAGGTGAGCGGAGACCGCAGCTCGTGCGAGACCGTCGAGTAGAGATCCTCCTTCATGGCCTCGGCCTCGTGGAGGCGGGCGGCCATGCTGTTGAACGAGCGGGCGAGATCCGCGATCTCGTCCGCGCTCTCGATGGGGACCGGGTGCTCGAAGCGCCCCTCCCCGATCGCCGCGGTCGCGACCAAGAGCCGCCGCACGGACCGGGTGATGCGGACGGCGATCAATGCCGCGCTGGCCAGCGCCGCCACCACGGCCACGATCAGCGCGACCACGACCGTCGTCCACGTCCGCGCCCCCAGCTCGGCCGCCTCGGCCCTCGAGTGCTCGAGCGCCGCCTGCGTGGCCTCGCCCAGCCGGTTCAGCCCGGCGTCCACCCGCTCCGCCGCCGCCCGGGCGGAGGTCTCCGAGAGCTGGGTGGCGTTCGCGAGGTACCCGCGCCCGAGCAGGGCCCGCTCCGAACGCACCGCGGCGCGGTACTCCGCGAAGGCCAGCTGCGTCTCCTCCAGGTGCCCCCGCTCTGCGTCGCTCGTCAGGTACCGGGCGAGCTGCTCGAGCGCGCTCCGGGTGTGGTCCGCGCGCTCGTCCCAGAGCCCGTCGTACGTCGGATCGCGCAGGAGGAGGGACCGGGCCTCGAGGCGGACCAGGGTCAGCATGGAATCCCGGAGCCCGGCCTGGAGGCGCAGGGAGGGCAGCGTCTGCGTCGTGATCTCGCGGTTGACCGATACGAGGCGGTCCACGGCGAGGAGGCTCCACGCAGCTACGCCTACGAGGACGAGGATCACGAGCGAGGAGGCCAGGAAGATCTTCGAGGCCAGCCGCATGCCACTTTCAACACTAGCATGAAGGGCGACGCGGGCGCACACCCCCAAAAACCGAGCGGGAGGCGACGCTCCCCGGGCGGGCGGCGTCGGCGGGCCCGCCTGGCACGCGCCGATTCGACCCTCATCCACCGCCCGCGCGGGAGAGCCCGGGCGGCTGGCGGCGAGTCCCGGACGCGGGCCGCCCGCGCCGGGGCGGGGCCGGGCGGCCGCGCGGCCCGGCCCGGCCCGGGGGAGCGCTCGGCCGTGGCGGGGGAAGGGGTCGTCGGCGCCGGTCGGCCCGACGACCGGGTTACCTCGACGAGACCGGCACCGGCTGCCCGTCGCTCGCGTCCCAGCCACCCCCGAGGCTCTTGTAGAGCGAGATCATCGCGATCAGGCGCTGGCCCTCGACGGCGGCGAGCGCGAGCTGGGCGACGAGCAGGGTGCGCTCGGCGTCCAGCACGTCGAGGTACGAGCTGACGCCCGCCCGGTACGCGCGGTTGGCGAGCTGGTAGGAGCCGTCCTGGTCCGCGACGGCCTGGCGCAGGCGGTCACGCTCGGTGGTCAGCTCCTCGACCTGGGAGACCGCGTCCGCCGTCTCCCGGAGCGCGATGAGCACGGTCTGCTGGTAGACCGCCACTTCCTGGCGGTAGGCGGCGACGTTGGCGTCGAAGTTCGCCTCGAGGGCCCCGCCCCGGAAGAGCGGCACGGCGGCGCTCGCCAGGAAGTCCATGGCGAAGCTGCCGGGCAAAAAGAGACTCCCCGTGGAGATGGACGCGGCCCCCGCGGAGAGGTTCAGCGTGAAGTCCGGGAAGAACAGCGCCCGCGCCACGCCGACCCGGGCCGCGGTGGCCCGCAGCCGGTCCTGCTCGGCCCGGATGTCCGGCCGGCGCTGGAGCAGGCCCGAGGGCACGCCGCCCGGCAGCTCGGCGGGCGCCCGGGTCGCGTCGAGCGGCCGCACCCCCACCGCCTCCCCTGGATTACGGCCGAGCAGAACGGCCAGCTGGTGCTGGAACTGCTGGGCCTGGCGCTCGAGGTCAGGAAGGATCGCCTGCGTCGTGCTGACCTGGGCCTTGGCGCGCTGCAGGTCGAGCGCGGACGCGACCCCGACGTCGTATTGGCGCTGGATGAACTTCAGATTGTCGACGAAGACCGCCAGCGTCTGCTCGGTGATGCGGAGCTCGGCGAGCGTCGTCGCGATGTTGAGGTAGGTGGTCGCCACGCTCGATACGATCTCGATGTAGAGCGTGCGCCAGTCCTGCTCGCCGGCGGCGGCGAAGGCCTGGGCCGACTCGAGCGCCAGCCTGTTCTTGTTCCAGAAGTCGAACTCGTAGCTGAGCGTCACGGGCAGCGCGTAGGCGTCGAGCAGCTGGCCCCGGGTCTCCCGGAGCACGGGGCCGTTGTTCGAAATGCGGCTCCAGGCCACGGTCGGCGCCAGGGTCGCCTGGGGCAGCAACCCGGCCCGGCTCTCGCGCACGAGGGCCCGGGCGATCTCCACCTGCTGGACGGCGATCGTCAGGGTATTGTTCCTGGCCAGGGCCTCCAGGATCAGGGACTCGAGCTGGGGATCCTCGAAGATCCTCCACCACGTGAGGTTCGGCCACTCGTTCTGGCGGATCGTGACGGGCCCGCCCGGGCCCGGCATGGCCGTGCCCGAGAAGTCGGCCGGCGGCGTCGCCACCGGCGGGTCGAGCGTAACCCGGGGCGCGCACCCGGCAAGGACGAGCACACCCCCGAGGGCCGCCCACCCGCGCGCCAGGCGCCTCACTTGGTCGCGCCGGGCGTGGGGCTCGTCGGGGAGGGCGCCGCCCCGGCCGGCCCGGGCGGGCCCGAGCGCGCCGCCGGCGGGGCGGGCGTGGCCTCTGGCTTCCCGGCCGCTCCGACGGGTTTGGGGCCCGCCGGCGTCGCGCCCGACTCCTTGGCGGCGACCGGCTGGACCTTGAGCCCCTCGGACACCGTCTGCCCGACGCCGAGCGCGACCGCCTCGTCGCCCGCCAACCCGGCCGTCACCTGGACCTCGATGCCGTTGTCGATACCGAGCGTGACCGGCTGCAGATGGATCGTCCGCTCCGCGGTCACGACCGGCACGAACGCCTTCTCGTTGCGGACCTGCGCGTACATGCCGGGCAGGAGCGTGCGGTCGGCGTTGGGCAGCTCGATCTCGGTCAGCATCGTGCGCGTCGCCGTGTCGAGCGCCTGGGCGAAGCGCCCTACCCGCCCCTCGAACACCCGGCCCGGGAACTCGTCGAAGCTGATCAGCGCGGGGTCCCCGAGCCGCACGAACGCCGCGTCCGACTGGGGGGCGTAGACGTAGACGCGGAGCCGGTCGATCTTGGCCAGGACCAGCACCGGCGTCGCCGTCGCGGCCGCGCTGGCGGTGGCCGCCGGCACGAGGAAGCCCGGGTCGTAGTTGCGCGCGACCACGACGCCCGCGAACGGCGCCCGGAGCTGCTCATAGTCGACGATGATCCGGGTCCGCTCGAGGTTCGCCTGGGCCATCAGGAACTGCGCCTTCGACTGGTCGGCGACCTGCTGGGAGACGGTGTGGTCCCGGACGAGGTCCTGGTTGCGGTCGTTCGTGATCTTGGCGATGTCGTGATTGGCCTTCGCCGTGCGGTAGTCCTGCTCGGCCTCGGGGTTCTCGAGCACGCAGAGCAGCTGCCCCGCCTCCACCCGGTCCCCCTTGTCGACCAGGAGCTTCCGCAGGTAGCCGGAGACCTTGGCGTAGATGGGCGACTCGAAGTAGGCGCGGACGTCCCCGGGCAGGAGCATCTGGAACGACTCGCTCGTCATCCTCGGCTTGACCACGCGGACCGGCAGTCCCGCGCTGATCTCGCGGGCGACCGCCCGCTCTTGCGCCTGCAGCCGCTCCTGGCGCGCCGACAGCAGGGCGAAGAGTCCGGCGGCCGCGCCGGCCGTGAGCGCGAGCAGGGCCAGGTAGAAGAGGACGCCCGGCCGCACCGGAGTGTCGCGCTCCGCGCGCGCGGGGGGCTCTGCCTCGACCCGTCTGTCCTCTGCGTCATTCATCGCCGCGCGTATCTCCTCCCTGGGCGCCTCACGTGGCGCCTACAGGGTGTCCGGCTCGAGCCGCTCGCCGATCTCGCGGGCGAAGCGCGCGTCCAGCTCGTGCGAGACCGGCGGTTTCCGGCGCAGCAGCGAGTAGACGACGGGGACCACGAAGAGCGTCGTGACGGTGGCCGCGATCAACCCGCCGATGACGGCCCGCCCGAGCGGCGCGTTCTGCTCGCCGCCCTCGCCGAGGGCCAGCGCCATCGGCAGCATCCCGATGATCATGGCGAGCGCCGTCATGACGACCGGTCGGAAGCGGACCCGTCCCGCCTCGAGGGCGGCCTGGAAGGCGCTCAGCCCCTCCCGCCGCATGTCGTTGGCGAAGTTGACGACCAGGATGCTGTTGGCGACCGCCACCCCCACCGCCATGATCGAGCCCATGAACGACTCGACGTTCAGCGTGGAGCCGGAGACGGCGAGCATCCAGAGGATGCCGGCGAGGGCGCCCGGCACGGCCATGATGATGATCAACGGGTCGAGCCACGACTGGAAGTTGACCACCATGAGGAGGTAGACGAGGGCGATCGCCAGCACGAGCCCCTGGCCCATGCCGCGGAACGACGACCGCATGGCCTGGGCCTGGCCGCGCACCCGGATCGCGACTCCCGGCGGCATCTTGCCGAGCGTCGCGACCTGCCGGTCGATCGCGGCGGACACGCCGCCCAGGTCGCGCCGGTCGACGTTGGCGAGGATGTCGATGACCCGCTGGACCGTGTAGTGGTTGACCACGGCGGGCCGGATGCTCCGGCTCATCTGGGCGACGTCTCCGAGACGGGTCGCGACCACGGGCCCCGGGCGGCCCACGACGATGTTGGAGGGGCCGGGCCGCCCGGTCCGGATCGACCCGTTATTCTGGGCCGTGAGCGGGCTCTCCAGCAGGGTCCGGGTGTCGTAGACCAGCGGCTGCGGCGTCTGGACCACGACGAAGTAGTTGACGAGGTTCTTCGGGTTCAGCCAGAAGTTTGGCGCGAAGAGCGAGCTCCCCGCCAGCGACGTCAGCATGCTCGTGGCGACGTCCTTCTGGGAGAGCCCGATCTGCGCCGCCTTGAGCCGGTCCACCTGCACGTTGAGGGTCGGGTAGTTCATCAGCTGCGCGATGTGCACGTCGGCGGTGCCGGGGACGCTCCGGATGAGCCCCTCGAGCTTCTGGGCGATCGGGAAGGTCAGGGCGAAGTTGTTGCCCTCGACCTGGATGTCGATCGGCGCCGCCAGGCCGAAGTTGAGCACCTGGCTGATGATGTCCGCCGCCTGGAAGTAGAACTGGATGCCGGGGTGGCGCATGGGCAGGGCGCGGCGGAGCTCCCGGATGTACTCGATCGTCGGCCCGTGCTCCGGATGCAGGCTGATCAGCATGTCGGTGTCCTGGGGACCGATGTTGTCCGACTGGACGAAGGCCAGGTTGTAGAAGATCGGCAACCCGGTGTTCGAGCTGATCGAGTCGAGGTCCCGCGCCGGGATCACCCCGCGGACCGTCTCCTCCACGTCGGCCACGATCCGCTCGGTCGCCTCGAGCCGCGTGCCCGCCGGCGCCCGGACGTGGAGCCGGATCAGGCCCGCGTCGACGGTCGGAAAGAAGTCCTCCCCGACGGCGCGCAGGAGCAGGAACGAGAGCCCGATGATCGCCGCCGCGCAGACGAGCACGAACGCCCGCCGCGCCATCACGCGCCGGAGCCCGGCGAAGTACAGGTCGCGGACGGCGTCGATGGCCCGCTCGCGCTGCCGGCTGAACCGCTCGAGGGCGCCCGGCCGGTGGTCGGGCGGCGCCGAGCCGTGGGGGGACTCGCCCCCCAGGATCGCCCGCGACATCATCGGCACGAGCGTCCGCGAGAGGAAGTACGAGGCGAGCATCGAGAAGACCACGGCGCCGGCGAGGGGCGTGAACAGGTACTTGGCGGCGCCGGTCAGGAGGAGCACCGGGAAGAACACGATGCAGATCGACAGCGTGGAGACGATCGCGGGCACGGCGATCTGGGCGGCGCTGTCGAGCACCGCCACCGTGAGCGGCTTGCCGAGCGCGCGGTTGCGGTGGATGTTCTCGACCTCGACCGTCGCGTCGTCGACGAGCATGCCGATCGCGAGCGCGAAGCCGCCGAGCGTCATGATGTTGACCGAGTTGTCGGTCAGGAACAGCGCCACGATCCCGACCAGGATCGAGAGCGGGATCGAGATGGCGACGACGAGCGTGCTCCGCCAGCTCCCGAGGAACACCAGGACCATCAGCGAGACCAGGAGGGTCGCGATGACCGCCTCCCGGACCACGTTGGCGATCGCGGCCCGCACGAACACGGACTGGTCGAAGCCGACCTTCAGCTGGAGCCCGGGCGGCGCCTGCGCCATGACGCCGGGGAGCAGGCCCCGGACCGCGTCGACGACCGTGGTGGTCGACGCCTCCGAATGCTTGAGGATGGCCAGGAACGTGGAGCGCTGGCCGTTCACCCGGACGATGTTGGTCTGGGGGGCGAAGCCGAAGTGGACGTTGCCGACGTCGCCGACGAGCACCGGCGCGCCGTTCACCACCTTGATCGGGAGCTTGTTGAACTCGTCGGTCGTGTCGGGACTCGAGTTCAGCCGGATGTCGTACTCGGTATCGCCCATCTTCGCCGTCCCCGCCGGGAGGATCAGGTTCGAGTTGAGGAGGGCGGTCACGACGTCGTTCGGCGAGACGTTGTAGCCGGCGAGCTTCTGGGGATCGATGTCCACCTGGACCTGGGCGCTCTTGCCGCCGTACGGGCCCGGGATCGAGAGGCCCGGGATCGTGAAGAGGCGGGGCCGGATGAAGTTGAGCCCGTAGTCGAAGAGCTGCTGCTCCGACCACCCCTCGCCTCCCATCGCCACCTGGGCCACCGGCACGTTCCCCGCGTTGAACTGGACGAGGACGGGCGGCTGCATGCCCGGGGGGGTAATGCGAAGGATCGTCTGGGCGATCGCGTTGATCTGGGCGACGCCGGCCGCGATCGTCGTGCCCGGCTGAAAGTAGGTCTTGAGGATGCCGATCCCCTCGATCGACTGGGACTCGAGCCGCTCGATCCCGTTCACCGTCGTCGACTGGCCGCGCTCGTTGACGATGATGACCCGCTTCTCCATCTCCTCCGCCGAGAGGCCCGGATACTGGAAGACGGCGATCACGACCGGGATGTCGATGGCGGGGAAGATGTCGACGACCATGCGGGTGAAGGCGAGGGCGCCCATCACCACGATGACGATGCAGAGCACGACCACCGTGTAGGGACGCCGTAGCGCGAGGCGGACGATCCACATACGGGAGGCTCCTCTCGGCGCTCAGCCGGTCACGGTGCTACGCGACAGGCTTTTAGACGGCCCGGAGCGCGGAGAGGTCGCGGGGCCGGGGCGGGGTGCGCCAAGGCTGGCACGCCCCCGGAATCGGGCTGCGGGGCCGGGTGACGCAGGCTATCCTCGCCAGTCCTGGTCGATCATTCGCCAGACATTCTCACGCCCTCCGGATCGTGTCAACCCTCGGCCGCGCCCCCGCGTTGCAAAGCGCCAGCCGCTGGCCTACCATTCCCCCGTATGTTCGGCGTGTCCCTCCCCGGTCGCGGCCCCCTGGCCAAGCCCGAGCTGATCCTCAAGATCGCCGAGCGCGCCGACAGCCTCCGCTTCGACTCGGTCTTCGTCACCGATCACGTCGTCCTCCCCGTCTCGGCCGCCCGGTCCCGCTACCCCTACGCG
>Ga0209161_10002787_pt1 | contig 14282 bp, 16 predicted proteins | sample GraSoiAngelo_155_FD_186169 | JGI IMG/M metagenome (GOLD analysis project Ga0209161, IMG submission 186169) | Grasslands soil microbial communities from the Angelo Coastal Reserve, California, USA - 14_1009_13_30cm (SPAdes) (version 2) | ecosystem: Environmental > Terrestrial > Soil > Grasslands...
AGGCCGCAAGAAAGCAGAACATCTTGCGCTGAGACACCAGCTCGCGGAGATGCTATTAACAGAAGTGATCGGGCTGTCGTGGGCGAAGGCTCACGACGAGGCCGAGCGGCTGGAACACGCGATTTCTACGGAAGTAGAAGCGTTACTGCTCAAGCGATTCGGCGACAAGAAAAGCTGCCCGCATGGCGTCCCCATGCGCGGGGGAATCGCGCAGCTTCGCAAAGAAGGCGCGGTGCTGCTCGCCGATCTGCGGGCCAAGGAAGCGGGCGAGATTCTCTGCGTATACGAGAAGGATGCGCAGTTTTTGGAATTCCTCGAAGGGCTGCACTTGCGGCCGTCGACGACGGTAGAAGTGCTGAAACGCGAGTACGACGAGACAATGACGCTGCGTTCCAATGGGAAGACGATGCACCTGGGCAAGCCTGCCACGAGTCGCATTTGGGTCCGACGTCTCAGAGCCTGAGGGAGTTGTAGGCTGTTAGTTCTAAGTTTTTGGTTCTCAGCGCCGGAGATTTCCTGTTAGCCTGAGGTCCTAAGCCCCCCGTGTTTCTTGTAAATGTTGCATTTAAAGGACTTAGGATTTGTGTAAGTGGTTTAGAATAAACAGTTACGGGAGGGGTGTGTAAATGTTGATTCTAAAAGGCAGCCGCCTTTAGTTCCCGGGCGGAATAATACAGGCGTTCGGCGGCCCGCAATTTCTGGGCCGGCGTCATTGCCTGCACGATCTTTTGTGCTTCCGTTTTCATCGCTGCATCCGATTGTCCAAGTGTGTTCACGGACCAATATAGGCTGTTAGCCTGCTTACGGAAAGAAGTTAACATCGTTTATCGAGAAGGGCGTTCATCGCGAAGGGCGCTCGTCGAGGAGAGCTTTGAGGCGGGAGTAGCCGGCGCGGCTGACCGGCAAGCGGGTACCGTCGGTGAGAATCGCCAAGCGGCTGTCTTTGCCATAGGGTTCGATGCGCACAACGCGCTCGAGATTCACAATGTAAGAGCGGTGGATGCGCACGAAGCAGTCCGGGTTGAGGCCCATTTCGAGAGCGGCGATGGTTTGCTGCTTGAGATGCTTCTTGCCCTGAGTGGCCAGCGCCACATAATCGTCCTGAGCCTCCGCGTAGTCGAGCTTGGCAACAGGAATCAGCGTAACCTTTGTGCCGTCCTTCACCACGAGGCGTTCCATAAATTGCTGCGGGGGCCGAGCAGTGGCAGCGAGATCGTACGGCGACGGCAGCCTGGTGCCCAGGCGGCTCTTAGCTCGTTCCAGCGCGGCTTCAAAGCGTTCGCGCCCGATGGGCTTCAACAAATAGTCAACGGCATGCACCTCAAACGCGCGCATCGCGTACTGATCGTAGGCGGTGGTGAAGATCACGGAGACGTCCGTGCCGATCAGCTCCAGCACGTCGAATCCTGTCAGCTTGGGCATCTGCACGTCGAGGAAGATCAAGTCCGGCTGGTGTTCCGCGAAAGCTTTGGCAGCCTCGAAACCGTTGGCGCACTCCGCAAGAATTTCAACTTCGGGGTGGGATTGCAGGAGCTCGCGAATAACCTGGCGAGCGAGTTCCTCGTCGTCCACGATGAGCGCGCGAATCTTTTTGCCGGGCGCGGTCACTTTTGGGACGCTCCTGATTCCGCGGGGAGCGACAATTGGACGCGAAAACGGTCTCCGTCCGTATTCACTTGCATGCTGGATTGTTTCTCGTAGCGGCCTTCGAGGCGCCGGCGCACATTGAGCAGGCCGAGGCCGCCGCGGCGGGCGGAAGTGGACTCGGCATCAAACGAATTTTCGATGGTGATGGAAAGCCGCCCGTCCTGACACTGCGAAGCCACGCGAATGGTTCCGCCGTCCGGCAGATTGGCGATTCCGTGCATCACGGCGTTCTCTACCAGAGGCTGCAGCAGGAGCGGAGGAATCAGGAGAGCCTTGGACTCGTCCTGAATGGCTTCTTCGACGCGCAGCCTGGCGCCGAAGCGTACTTTCTCAATGGCTAGGAAGCGCTCGAGCAAGGCAAGCTCCTCGGAGAGGCGAATCGTGTTTTTTTCGCCGAGGCCCAGAGTCATGCGCAGAAACTCGGCGAGCAGGATGCACATTTCGCGAGCCTTGGCCGGATCAACACTGGTGAGCGCGCTGATGGAGTTGAGGCTGTTGAAAAGAAAGTGAGGATTCACCTGGGCCTTGAGCGCTTTCAATTCGGCATCGCGAGCCAGGACGCGTGCTTCGACTGCTTGCGCTTCCGCGTGGCGCGAGTCTTCCATGGCGATGAGGACGTAGTGGAAAGCGACCGAAAGCAAGTAGAGAAGGACGCCGATGGTGAAGATGGAGTTCAGTTGGGGCCGGAACTGGGTCCTGATGGCCTCGAATTTTTCCGGGCTGAGAATGGCGTAGGAAAGCGCCGCGCCGGCCTGGGTCCAGGCGAAACTGATTAGCACGGCAGCGCTCAAATGAGTCAGTAGCAAGCGGACGAAACTGACTTTGCCCAGAGGAGTAGCGCGACAGGGATACCAGGCCGAGAGACAGAGGAAAGCGTAGAACAGAAACACCGCTACAGCGAGAGCAGTTGCTTGCAGCCAGCCGAGCCCCCCGCGAGTGACCAGGACGTAGGCCGACGTGGCGGCAAGCGGGACCCAAGCGAGCAGGTAAAGTCCCAGGCGGTTTCGGGTGAGCAGCGGGTGCATCGGAGGGGCTCAGTTCTTGATTTCCAAGCCGCCGAAGATGACCGCACCGGTGATCACCAGCACTTTGAGGCTGGAGTTCGTGGGATCGTTCACTCGGGCGGTGCGCGTCTTATCTTCGATTCCACCAAAAATGGGAGCGCCGCGAAAAGCCACCTGCCAGGTGGAGGGGATGCGCACTTCCACGCCGCCGAAGATGGCGGTGATTGCCAAAGTGGCTTCGGTCCCTTGGATGTTGGCCTCAGTGAGATCCAGCTCGACGCCGCCAAAAATGGCGGTGATGTCTCCGCCTTGAAAATCCTGGCTGGTCATGCGGCGCTCCAGTCCGCCGAAGACGACGGCCTCGTTCAGCGTGGTGCGGGGATCCCCTGTTCCCGAAGTGGGAGCAGGGGTTCTCGAGCTCCATTGAGATGAGCCCCACATGATAAAGAGTCCGAGGGCAATGAGCATCATGGGCCAAAAGGCAGCCCAGCCAAAGTGGGTGATGCCCAGTTCATTTAGTTCCAGAACGACGCCCGCAAACATCAGAAGAACTCCCCAGGCACGTCGTTGAGACAGAACGTTCATGACGCCAGCGAAAACGATGAGCAGGGGCCAGAACCGCCAGAGGCTGCCGATGGAAATGACTCCCAGGTGATCGAGAAGAAAGGCAAGGCCGATCAAAATGAAGATGCCGCCCATCACGATGCCGCCGCGGCCGCGACCGCGAAGGTCTATGCCGACGACCATGGGGCTACGCCGCGATCCCTGTTTCGGGTCATCGCTCTGGAAGCGCGAACGAATAGTACGATGAATCTGGTCGTGAAGTTCATCCTTGAACTTTTTCGGGTCAAAACTTTTTTCGTCGCTCACATGCTTCTCCTGTGGTTCCGGTGGCGCCCGTAATCTCTCGCGCTCATGAGTGCAGTTCCGTTGCGGAAGAGCACGCTCTAGCGCGGCGTCGCACAAGACGGCCGTCGAGTCCGCTTTTCAGTAATCCCGCTCCGATAGTGACAACTAGGAGTGGCCAGAATGATACCAAGTTCTGACGAAGACCCGACAGGAAGGCGTCGCGATCGAAGGTATACGCCTGCACGGCTTGCATTCCGGCGAGGCCGAGCGCAGGAACGATTCCGAGAGCTTCGTGCGCTGAAATGCCGGCAAAGTTGTTGATGCAGGCGGCTATCCCCTCCAGATTGCCGAAGAGGAATGCCACGCCGAGCGCGAGGAGAAGCGCTCCGGCGATGGATTTCAGGCTGTTTGAGGATGCTTGCCGCGCCGCCATGTTAGCCTCCTGGAGGGCCATTTCCTTGTCCCGATGCGAGAATACGGGTGGCTCCATGGGAGCGCATCCAAGATTCGGCCAAGTGAGGGGATTTACCGGCAAACGGTGGGTGGGAGAGGGGCAGTAGCGGCCAAGAATCCATCAATTCGGGCTGAACCAATATGAACGCTTGCAAAATGAGCAAATTCGCAATACGGTAAGCGGCACGCTTTAGGACCTCCACCTGAAGAGTCTTGTTCCAGGTTGCCAGGAGATATGGAATGACGGCTTCCGTTTCCATGGGCAGTGCCGCACGTAATCATTCTGAGCGATGGCGGTGGCTGCTGTACGTTGTGATGGCAATCGTTGGCGCATTGCTGACTTTTGTTGGCGCGCGGGCGCAACAGAAGGCCACGGACGATGCCACATTTCGCAAGCTCATCGATAGCTATTGCGCGGCCTGGAGCACGGGAAACGCGGATGCTCCAGCGAAGTTCTACGCCAAGGAAGATGGACTTGTATTTTATGATGTGGCGCCGTTTTCGTATCATAGTTGGAAGGAGTATCACGACGGCGTGCAGAAGGAGTTTTTGGAAGGCGCGGCGGAGATCAAGCTGACGGCGGGTAAGGACTTAAAAGTGAACCGCCGCGGGACCGTCGCGTGGATGACGGTGCCAATGCATTTGATGGAAAAATCAAAAGACGGTAAGACTACGGAGATGGAACTCCGGTATACCGGGATTTGGGAGAAGCGCGGGGCGAACTGGGTGCTGGTTCACGAGCATCTTTCGACTCCGGCGGCTGGAAGCTAGAGTCTTGACCAAGAGGGCTGGGCGATTCGCCCATGGCGCAAGAAATGTTCAAGACGGTGCAGTACTACTGGAATGCAGCTCGGGGCTATCGATTCAGGCCTTGGGAAAGTCCTTACATCCGCTGGCGGTTTGAGACGTTCCTCGGGAAGGAAGCCACGAATTTGACGGCCAGCAAGTTTTTTCATCTTGCCTGGAAATACCGCGAACACATGGAACGGTTTGTGAATTGGGCCGCGGAAAGAAATCGCATCCAGCGCCGGCGCCACGCCTGAAGGTCGAACGCACTCCTCAACAAGTTGGAATGACTCGCGCGGGGTTCTTTGCCCGGAGGTATAATACTTTTGGGGAGGAGGATCCATGGAAGAGCTGAAGATCCTCCAGAAGACAGAACAACTGCACGAAGCGTGCTGGTGGGATGCGGAGCCGAACGGGCGAGTTCACTGCTATCTTTGTCCGCGACATTGTCACATCGGGTCAGGTCAAGCCGGCTTCTGCTTCATCCGCATCAATCAAGACGGAAAATTGTATAGCCTCGGTTATGGTTCCCCGGCCGCACTGCAAGTCGATCCCATCGAAAAAAAGCCACTGAATCATTTTTTGCCGGGCACGCGCGTGTTCAGCATGGGCACGGCGGGCTGCAACATGGGCTGTTTCTTCTGCCAAAACTGGGACATCTCCAAGTCGCGGTCCGATCAAGTGCGTTCGCAGAATGTTCCGCCGGAAGATGTGCCGCTGCTAGCTTTGAAGTACGGATGTGATTCCATCGCGTTCACGTACAACGAGCCGACGATTTGGGGCGAGTACATCATCGACATTTGCAGAGCTGCCAGGGGCTATGGGTTGAAAACGGTGATGGTCACGAACGGGTATATCACCTACGACGCGTTCCACGATATCTACGATCACATCGACGCGGCGAATGTGGACCTTAAGGCGTTTACCGAGAATTTCTACGGGAAGATTACGCTGACGCACCTTCAGCCGGTGCTGGAGACATTGGCTTGGCTAAAGAAGGAAACGCCGGTCTGGTTCGAGATCACCAACCTGATGATTCCGACTCTGAACGACGATCCCGCCGAAACGCGAAAGCTTGCCGAGTGGATTCTGACTCATCTCGGGCCGGATGTGCCGCTGCATTTCACAGCGTTTCATCCGGACTTCAAGCTGCAGGACAAGCCGCGCACGCCGCCGAAGACGCTGGATGATGCGCGGCAAATCGCGCTAGAAGCCGGGTTGCGCTACGTTTATGAGGGAAATATCTACAGCGACGGCGCGAACACCTATTGTCCGCATTGCGGGGAATTGTTGGTCCGTCGGTCTTGGCACGACGTGCTGGAGAATCGCGTCAAGAATGGTGCTTGCCTGAAATGCGGGCTCGCGATCCCGGGCGTGTGGAAGAACGATGCAAAAGGGAAGCATTGGCCAAAGCAAAGCGGGACAGCGACGACGAAAGCCTACGGCCATTTGAATTTGTAGGCCCTGCCGCTCCACTTATCGCGGCTGAAAGTGATAGAAACCCGGGCCTACACGCATGGCATGATGCCACGCGATCGGAAACGCCCACCAAACTAAAGTGCCCAGAATTCCTTGGCAGATGGCGAGCGGGATGATGTTGCGCTCGCGCGCAAAGAGCCACGCCATGGCAACTCCACCAATGAAGGTAAGCGGAACCAGGACGGGATTCGGCCAATGAAGGGCAGCAAAAATTGCGCCGGCGAGCAGCGAAGCAAGCGCAGGGCTATCGATTGCGCCGAGGAGCCGGTTCGTGGAATAGGAATTCAATCCCACCTGCTGGAGCAGGCAAAACGCCATGTAGCCAAAAAAACGATTCGGCATTAGGAGGCGGTGAGCCGGACTGTGCATGGTGCCCAGAAGAATTCCTACAAGGCAGAGCGCGGCGATACACGGCAGAAAGACCAACGCCGAGCGCTTAGTAGCGAGCCACAAATTGTCGCCTCGCCATCCGAGGGTCTTCGGCGTATCGCGGTGCACAATGAAACTGGCAAGCATCCAGACGGGGAACACCAGCCACAACGACCGAGCGAACGCCTGAAGCTGCCAGATGTACCAAGCAACGTAAGCGGAGAAAGCGAGAGCTTCAATCAGGATTAAGGAACGCCGGGCGGCCGTAGTCATGGCAAAGTTGGTCCATTATTCCACGGAAAGCCCTTCGTCTGGATGGCTGAGATCGAGAAGCTGCAGCGCGCTCTCAAAAAGCTGGTCGATCTCTTTTTCGCCGACTTCGTGTGGAGCGAGGAATTCGTTCAGGTCGAAGTCTGGAAAGCCGCGGTTGGTCACGCGCGCCGGCAAGAGTTCCCGCAAGCGGCGGGAATCGATCGATCCCAGCTCGCGTATTTCTTCAAACATCACACGTTGCAGAGGATCGTCAAAGACGCCGGGGTCGAGCAATTTGCAAATCTCAATGCGCGTTCCGCTCTTGATCAGCACCGAGCAAAGAAAGCGCAGCGTGTTTTTCTGAAGCTGAAATCTGGCGTTAGGATTTTGAATACGCATTTGGCCACGCTTTCGCGAAGAGCACGGAGAAAGCAACGAAAAGACCGGGAATTCGCAGGCCAACCCCCCGCATCACTCGCGAGAAAATCACACTAAATGAGATGATACCGGAGTGGGTGAGGTTGCGTTCGGGGGAGCGGCGTGCATGGACAAAAAGCATCGAGTCGTTATTCTTGGCGGCGGATTCGGCGGACTGGCTGCCGCGCAAAAATTGAAGCGCGCGCCGGTCGAAGTCACGCTGATTGATCGCCGGAATTTTCATCTTTTTCAGCCGCTGCTGTACCAAGTGGCCACGGGTTCACTGTCTCCAGGAGAGATCGCAGCTCCGCTGCGCGGCGTCCTGAGCAAACAGAAAAACACCCAGGTTCTTCTGGGGGAGGCCGTGGACATTGATCCGCATGCAAAACGCGTTATCTTGCGCGACGGCGCTTCGTTCGAATATGACTCGCTGATTGTGGCCACGGGGACGCAGACGTCTTATTACGGAAATGATTCCTGGCGGCAGTGGGCGCCGAGCCTGAAGTCCGTCGAGGAAGCTACGGCAATCCGCCACAAGATTCTGTACGCGTTCGAACGGGCCGAGCGTGCCGCTACACCGGAAGAAGCGCGCGCGTGGCTCACGTTCGTCATCGTTGGAGCCGGCGCCACGGGGCTTGAGCTCTCCGGAGCTCTGGCGGAGATCGCTCGCGAGACGCTGCGGCACGATTTTCGCAGAATCGACCCGCAGAAAGCGCGAATCATTCTGATGGAAGGAGCTCCTAGAGTTCTGGGCCCTTTCCCGGAAGATCTGTCGGCCAAAGCGGAAAAATTGGTCACACGCCTCGGCGTGGAAGTGATCAAAGGCGTGATGGTGACGAACATTGACGGTGCGGGGGTTACGTTCAAGCGGGGTGATTCGAGCGAGAAACTGGCGGCGAACACGGTGCTCTGGGCCGGCGGAGTCATGGCCACGCCTGTTGGCAGAAAACTTGCCGAGCGCACAAAGTCAGAATCGGACCGCAGCGGCCGAATCAAGGTGAATCGCGACTTGACCATCCCCAATTTCCCGGACATTTTCATCATTGGCGACCTTGCTCACGCTGTCGACGAGAAAGGCGCGCCGCTGCCCGGCGTAGCGCAAGTGGCGATGCAGGGCGGAGCGTACGCTGCAAAAGTTATCCGCGCGCGCGCGGAAGGGAAGCGAGTGCCGCCGCCATTTCATTATTTCAACAAGGGCGAGATGGCAGTGATCGGGCGCGCGGCCGCGGTTGCAAACATTTTCGGCATCCACGTTTCCGGGCTGCTGGCCTGGCTGATGTGGCTGTTCATCCACTTAATTTACACTGTGGAGTTTCAGAGCCGCATCATCGTTTTCATCCAGTGGGGATTTGAATACCTGACCTTCAGCCGTGGCGCGCGCCTGATCACCGGCGAAGCTGCCACAGATTCTATTCATCAGGCAGGCTCGATTAATGACCATACGAAGGAGGGTTGATGGTAAGCAGGCTACGGCGGAGGGCGGACGCCCTTGATTTTGCCTGCCGGGCATCTCGCGGAATATCTCGAAACGAACGTTCGCGCAAAGGAATCCAAGGCTAGGGTGAAAAATCATGAGTGCTCCCAAGATTCCGTTGAAGCTAGATTCTAGGACACGTGCGAAGACGAATGACGTGCCGGTGGCACGTCTGATTGGATTCAAAGCGAAAGAAATTGCTGATGGGCGAGCTACGGTCACCTTGGCAGCCGGACCACAACACGCCAATCCTATGGGGACGCTGCACGGCGGAATTCTTTGTGACATTGCCGACGCGGCTATGGGAATGGCGTTTGCGAGCACGCTGGCGCCGGAAGAATCCTTCACAACGGTGGAATTGAAGATCAATTTCTTCCGGCCCGTGTGGAAGGCTAATCTGAAGGCCGAGGGTAAAGTCGTGCGACGGGGCAAGACCATTGGTTACACGGAGTGTGAAATCACGGATGAAGGCGGCCACCTGGTTGCCAAGGCGTCTTCGACTTGCATGGCCCTCAGGGGGGACCGCGCCAAAGGGCGCTAGGCTCGATTGCTTCCAGTGCTGCTTCTAGGACTCACTCCAGACGTCAGTTTGTTTTGACGAGGTCTCCGTCAACGGAAAGTGCTAGTATGAGCCACCGCTAAGGTGACACCCAAGAGCCATTCTATCTCGTGATGTGTTCCCGGGAATTGGACTCGCGTAGCGCGACGCGAGAACAAGCCGCAGTTGACAGGGGCCACACGATGTTGGACAAATCAAGCATCGCTCCATCGCGGACGTGGTTTTTTGTCAGAGACAATAAGCGATCGTTAATGGAGTCTTATTGGGGCTATTTCTTTCCAAAGGATAGGGCAGCAATCAAGGAGGACATACCATGGCGACAATTACGACCAAAGATGGCACACAGATCTATTACAAGGATTGGGGAACCGGTCAGCCGATTGTCTTCTCACACGGTTGGCCGCTGAGCGCGGACGACTGGGACACGCAGATGCTGTTCTTCCTCAATCATGGCTATCGCGTCATAGCCCACGACCGTCGCGGACATGGCCGTTCCTCCCAGACCGCTGACGGCCATGACATGGATCATTACGCCGACGACCTGGCGACGCTGACCGCCCATCTCGGCCTCAAGGAAGCGGTGCATGTTGGCCACTCGACCGGCGGCGGCGAAGTGGTGCGCTACATAGCGCGCCACGGCGAAAGCCGGGTGGCAAAAGCGGCGATCATCAGCGCGGTACCGCCGTTGATGGTAAAGACGGCGGCTAATCCGGGCGGGCTGCCGAAAGAGGTGTTCGATGGGCTTCAGGCGCAGCTCGCCGCCAACCGAGCCCAGTTCTATCGCGATGTGGCGGCTGGACCGTTCTATGGTTACAACCGGCCTGGTGCGAAACCCTCTCAGGCGGTGATCTGGAATTGGTGGCGTCAGGGCATGATGGGAGGCGCCAAGGCGCACTATGACGGCATCGTCGCCTTCTCCCAGACGGATTTCACCGAAGACCTGAAGAAGATCACTGTGCCGGTCCTGGTGATGCATGGCGATGACGATCAGATCGTGCCTTATGCCGATTCTGCGCCCCTGTCGGCAAAGTTGCTGAGGAATAGCACATTGAAAACCTACAAAGGCTTTCCGCACGGCATGCCCACGACGGAGGCCGACACGATTAACGCCGACTTACTGAGGTTCCTGAAAGGTGCAGCGACTACAGCAGCGGCGTGATTGAGGATTGCGCCAGCCTAAAGGCGGCCCGCCGGTTGCGAGTGGACAGGGTGCTCGTTCTGTTCGCAGCGGGTCGTCCACTTAGTTAGGAGGATCAGGATCCCTGGTCCGGGGAATCAGCAGAGCGGAGAAAAGGAGAACGCTATGATCTTAACGGCATTTACTGTCTTTCATGTCCTGTTGAGCTTGGCGGGAATCCTGTCGGGATTCGTCGTCCTAGCTGGGTTCCTGAGCGCGAAGCGGCGCAACGGCTGGACCGCGGTTTTTTTAGTGACGACGGTACTAACGAGTGTGACCGGATTCCTATTTCCGTTCCATAAATTCTTGCCTTCGCACGCCACCGGCATCGTCTCCTTGCTCGTTTTGGCGGTGGCGATTCCTGCGCTATATGTTTTTCATCTGGCAGGCCCGTGGCGTCTCACATATGTCATCGGCGGGGTCATCGCTCTTTATCTCAACGTTTTCGTTTTGGTCGCCCAGCTTTTCATGAAGGTTCCCGCGCTCAAAGCCCTGGCACCCACGCAATCAGAACCGCCGTTCCTTGGGACGCAGGTCGTGGTCATGCTGGTTTTTATTGTGCTTGGCGTTCTCGCGGCCAAGCGTTTTCGGGTGGAAGCGGCCCACGCTGTCTGAGCAGGCGGGATTATCTGTGGAGGATTGTTTGTACCCTCCATGCCAGCCGGAGCAACTCCGGCTCATCGACCACACTCCTTCAGCGCCGTCTTACGGAGTCTCGCTGTTGTTATGCACGGCGCTAATCGCGGGGGGAGTGGTCGTGAATCTCTCGTCTGCTTGGAGGCATGTTCGATTGGTTCGGGAATTGGACCAAGGTAAGCCAGCAGGGTCTGGTTCGTTGACCCAAGCTGTCGCCACAGCCTTATTGCTGGCGCTGGTCGGACTCGTTATGGCGATCTACTTGGTCTCCGTACGCGGTTCTGCGAACATTCATTCCCAAGACATCGAGGAGAATACTATGCCAACGGCAACAAGCAGGACAGCACCTGAAACAAGCAACGGATTCATCAGCAAGCTCAGCAATCACTCGGTGGAGCAGACCGTGGAAAAACTGACAAATATTCTGCAATCCAAGGGCGTCACTCTGTTTGCGCTTATCGACCACAGCGGGGAAGCGGAAAAGGTGGGAATGAAGATGCGTCCTACCAAGCTGCTGATCTTCGGCAGTCCCAAAGCGGGAACGCCTCTCATGCTGGGCGCTCCCAGCATCGCCATCGATCTCCCTCTGAAAATCTTGGTCTGGGAGGACGGCCAAAGCAAAGTTTGGATTTCGTATAACAGTCCGGAGTACTTGAGGGACCGTCACGCTCTCCCACAAGAGCTGATGCGGAATATCGCCGTCGTAGAAACATTGGCAGCCAAGGCAGGCGAGTAGGTCTGGCAACCCGTGTCATTAACGGCTTCGGTTCAGGAAAAACACTAACCGAGTTCCATAGGAGAGCACATGAAAGATAGTCTTGGTTTTAGACGGTTTGTTTGGGTGCTCTGCATGCTTTTAGTTTCTTCTTCGCTTTCGGGAATGGCATGCGCAGAAGCGGGAGACAAGGAGTTCGTCTCGCGCGAGGCGGAGGTCCAGGGTGTCAAGCTTCATTACACAACGGGCGGCCACGGTACACCGCTGATCCTGCTACACGGGTATGCGGAAACCTCTCGCATGTGGACGCCGATATTGCCTGTTCTCGGCGAGAAGTTTACGGTGATTGCGCCCGATCTGCCTGGGATAGGTGAGTCTTCCATTCCGGCCGATGGTCTGGACATGAAGACCGCTGCCACCCGTATCCACGCCCTTGCCAAATCACTCGGAGTTGCGAAAGCGCGAGTTGTCGGGCACGACATCGGGCTGATGGTTGCCTATGCGTATGCCGCTCAATTCCCTTCAGAGGTGGAAAAATTGGTGGTGATGGACGCGTTTCTCCCAGGTGTCCCGGGATGGGAAGCCGTATACAACAACCCCGCCATCTGGCACTTCCGTTTTAACGGTCCGACGCCGGAGGAGCTAGTGCGTGGGCGCGAGCGCATTTACTTTGAACATTTCTGGAACAACTTCGCTGCCGACAAGACTCATTCAATTCCAGAAGCTGATCGCGAAGCTTATGCGGCGGCTTACGCTCGTCCAGGGCGAATGCGCGCAGGTTGGGCCTATTTCGTTTCCTTTCAGCAGGCAGCCAAAGATCTTGCGGAACTTTCTCAGACAAAGCTGACCATGCCGGTCCTTGCGATTGGCGGCGAGAAGTCGCTGGGAGACGCATTGGGGCAGCAGATGAAGTTGGTCGCCACGGATGTGACGGTTGTGGTGCTTAAGGACACGGGCCATTGGGTGCTGGAGGAGCGGCCCAAGGAAACCACCGACGCATTGGTTAAGTTTCTGTGACCACTGGGCAAATCGCGGCTGGAACATCGATGAGAGGTGACCATGGTTCATGCCACCGATCAGCCGGAATGCTGGCCCGCTCTTCCGCTTGATTCATGGAAAGATACCTACGCGACGCTGCAAATGTGGACGCAAATCGTTGGCAAGGTCCGGCTGCGTCTGACGCCGCTTATGAACCACTGGTGGAATGTTCCGTTGTACGTAACGGCTCGCGGTCTGACGACAACTCGCATTCCCTATGGCAGGAGAGCGTTCGAGCTAAGGTTTGACTTCATACGGCATCAGCTTGTGCTGGAGACGAATGACGGATTGGTGAAGACACTCCCATTGGAGCCACGCTCAGTCGCCGAGTTCTACGAGCAATTCATGGAATTGCTTCGTTCGGTCGAAATTGAAGTCAAAATTTGGAGAATGCCGGTCGAAATCCCCAATCCGATTGCTTTTGATCAGGATCGCGTACACGCGTCCTACGACCGCGCATCGGTCGAGAAATTCTGCCGCATCCTGTTATCCGTGGATACGGTTTTTAACGACTTCAGGGCGAGTTTCGTAGGCAAGTCCAGTCCTGTTCACTTCTTCTGGGGAAGTTTCGATCTTGCGGTGACACGGTTTTCAGGACGCCGCGCGCCGGAGAGGCCCGGCGCCGACGCTATGACTCGAGAAGCCTATTCGCACGAAGTGAGCAGTGTTGGATTTTGGCCTGGCGGCGGAACCGTCCAGGGTGCGGCGTTCTATTCGTACGCAGCTCCGGAGCCGCAGGGATTCAAAGACAAGCGTGTCCGTCCGGATGCCGCATTTTACGACCGGCAACTCAACGAATTTCTCCTGATGTACGACGACGTGCGCAAGGCGGAGTCGCCCACGGCCTCGTTACTTGAGTTTTGCCAGAGCACTTACGAAGCCGCGGCAACGCTTGGTAATTGGGACCGCGCTGCGCTCGAAAGGTAGGAATTTCTAGTTAGCCTTCAAGGGACTGACAGTGTGATCTCCCAACTCTTTGCGATTCCCGGTGCAAACGAGATATTTCTTGTTTCAAGGATAAAGTGCAGGGGAATTGCTCCGCGGTTTAGGTTTGAGTGATTGGCCGTTGCGTGAGAAAATGCGCCGGGCATGTCTGGGAACCAGAGGAATGAGGAGTGAAGATGCGTAAGAACCGGATTGCATGGCGAGGACCGCTTGGCAAAGGCGCAATTCTTTGCGGGGCGATCTTTCTTTTCTTTGGCCTATGGAATTCCGCGGCTTGGCCACAGGCTGCTCCCCAAGACCCTGCGATTGAGCGCGGACACAAACAGTTCCAGCAATCCTGTGGATTCTGCCATGCCGCTGATGCCACGGGCGCTCGGGGACCTGACCTGGTTCGCTCGCCGCTTGTGGCGCATGACGTGAAGGGCGACAAGATTGGCGAAGTCATTCGTCTCGGTCGCCCCGACAAAGGCATGCCGGCGATG
>Ga0209161_10002788_pt1 | contig 14277 bp, 17 predicted proteins | sample GraSoiAngelo_155_FD_186169 | JGI IMG/M metagenome (GOLD analysis project Ga0209161, IMG submission 186169) | Grasslands soil microbial communities from the Angelo Coastal Reserve, California, USA - 14_1009_13_30cm (SPAdes) (version 2) | ecosystem: Environmental > Terrestrial > Soil > Grasslands...
CGTCGAAATTAAAATGAAAATAGATCACTGCTGCTCTCTGTAACAGATCAGCGATCATCTCTCACGGATTACATCTGTTTCGTCCTTGATCCCTGCTCGTTTGCTTAATTAACTCGACTACGCTGCATGTTCCGGTCAGGGTTTTGAAATGGCACAAAGGAAAGAAACACCTGATCCACCGCCGCCTCCGCCGGAGCGTGGCCAGTAACCAGCCCCGAATCTTCATCGCAGCTCTGCCAGGGCAGCGCTCAAACGTCGGCATCCTCTGTCGCACGCCAGCGTGCACCTTTGCTCCTTCCGTTTCAACTTTTTAACGCTTCAACTCTTTAACCTTGGAACCCTTCAACTTCTCACTTCTCGCTGCTGTTCTCCGACCTCTGACACCTCTGACCTCTGACCTCTGATCTCGATTACGAGCATGAGCATGAGTTCCTCACTCGCCTGCCGCGCCGTTGCGTAGTGAAGGCGGGTGCTTCGTCATTTCCCGCCCTCTGCTCTTGCGCTCTGTTCTCGGTGCAACCATCTTGTTCTCGTTAGATGCATTGGCTCGCGAGACTCGGCGTATTGTTATTGGCGTTGACGATCTCTGCCTCGCGTTTAGAAGCAATTTCGATAGAAGAACTTGACGGCATCAGTTTCGCCGACGATCCCCACATGCTCTTCGTTCCGATTGAGGAAATTGCGTCGGCCCTCCGCTGGGAAATGCAAATGGATCAAGAGTCCGGGCAAATCTCCCTGAACGGCCACTTGCTCGATGCCGCACATCTTCGAAAGCTCACCGACGGGACCTTATTGGTGCCGCTCGATGAATTGGAGCGCGCGGGCGCGACGATTACTTGGAGCAATGACGGAATGCAGGCTCTGGTTGCGAGCGACCATACAAAAATCGCGATTCCGTTTGCCAATAAACGGGTCGAGGTGGATTTGGCGAACCAGCGCCTGCGAGCCTATCAGGGATCGCGACTCGTCCTCGACAGCAGCATCAGCACAGGACGCGAGGGCAAGAAGACGCCAGCGGGAGAATTCAAGGCTGGGCCGGTCAAATCGCGGATGCACCGCTCACGGCTCTACCACAACGCACCGATGCCGTGGAGTGTGCAGGTGCACGAGAATATTTTTATTCACGGATTCCGGAAGGTCCCGCGACGTCCCGCCTCGCACGGTTGCATTCGCCTGCCACTGACGGGCCCGAATCCGGCGAAGTGGTTCTACAATTGGATCGATCTCGGCACACTCATCAGCATCAAGGGCCGTTGGCCCGCCGCCGCCAGCGTGCCTGCTGAAGAAAGCCCTCCTCCAGCCCACCCCTTTCTCCCGAAAGTACTCACCATCGCCATTGTTATAACAATTGCGTGCTTCATGATCATCTTGTTCGTGTCTCGACGCCGTGGAAAACTCTAACGAAACGCTCCCCTGCCCTGTCGCGCCGTAGCCTTGCGCGAAGGCGGATCCATGCTCCTAGCTCCATGCTCCATGCTGGATGCTCGATCCTACGATTCTCGATTCACCACGCTTCAACCCTTCATTGCTTCAACGATTCACGGTTCACGATTCTCGATTCACGTTGTAACTTTGTAACTTTGTAACGTTGTAACTCTTTTAACCTTCAGCAAAGATTCTCGCCCATGAGCTTCCGCGGCGGACAACGGTCGTTCTTCAACCTGCTGATCGAGGTCGTCCTCGTCGCCGTGGGCGTTTTTCTCGCCTTGTGGGCGAACAACTGGCACGAAGACCGCGAGCATCGTGCGCAGGCCCGGGCTGCCCTGCGCAATTTCGCCAGCGAAATGGAAGCCAACCGCCAGGCAACGCAACGCAACCGCACCTATCACGAAACTCTCGTGCGCGAGCTAGAGCAGTTTCTCCGCAGCAAAGAGCCGCCGAGCGAGGAACGCCTCTATAAGGAAGTCCATTTCGAAGGGGTGCGCCCTGTTATCTTTGAGCACACCGCGTGGGACCTCGCCCTCGCCACGCAAGCCTTATCCTATTTCAAACCGGAATTAGCCTTCGACATCTCCAAAGTCTACACCCAGCAAAATGCCTTTCAGACCTTGGAAAATAGCTACCTCGCTGCTGCCTTCAGCCCGGCGAGCCTGTCGGGCGACAACGTGAAAGGTTTCGCCACTGCAATGGTGATCTACCTCCGTGACGTAAACCAGCAAGAGCCAGTGATCCTTCAGCTATATGACAAAGTAATTCCGGAGGTAAACAGCACCCTGTCTCGTTAGCCGGCTCTATTTCTGATCTCCGATCTCCGCTCTCTGACCTCTGATTTGCTCCTTGCTACAATCCCACCTCATGCCGCAACCGTTCTACGCTGTGATCTTCGACCTGGATGGCGTCCTCGCCGACTCCGAGCCGTGGTGGAACGAGATTGACGCGAAATTGCTCGCCGAACACGGCGTTACTTATCGCGGCGAATACCACCGAAACGTGCTGGGAGTGAGTTACCGGCTCGCCGTCGAGTTTTACAAGAAGGCGTTTGGCCTCTCTGTGCCCAGCGACGAAATGATGCAACGGCGGGGGGAGATCGCGGTCGACTTCTTTGCCAACCGGGTGGGCATTTTCCCTTCGACAAGACCGGTCCTGCAAGAGCTGCGGCAGATGAACCTGCACCTTGCCGTCGCCACAAGCTCCCTGAGCGCGTCCGCGCGCCCGTTTCTCGCTCGGCACGGACTGACGGCGTTTTTCGAAGCCGTTATTACCGGCGAGGAAATCGAACACGGTAAACCGCATCCCGACATCTACCTGCGCGCGGCGATGAAACTCCGCATAACCGTAGATGGCTGCCTCGTCATCGAGGACGCTCTTTCCGGGATCGCTGCTGCCAAGGCCGCGAAGATGCGCGTTGCCGCCATACCCGACACGCGCTTCGTCGATCCGCGCGATTATGAGAAAGAAGCGGATTATCTGCTCGGCAGTCTTTCGGAAATCCCCGCGCTGATCCGAGGAGCTGATCTTGCGCATTCAAGCTGACCGCGCTTCAACGCCTCAATTCGCCAACTTTGTAACGTTGGTAACCTTGTAACTTTCCAACCTCTCACTTCGCAGTCCTCGCTTCTCACTATTCACTTCGGTCTCTGCCCCTTGTTCCTAGCTCCCTGCCCCCCTGCTCCATGGTTCCTTGACCACTGACCACAGACAACGGACTGCAGAGCGTTCTGATGCCTGAAGCGTTTCGCGGTTCCTTACTCCTTGCTCTCTGGAACGGCCAGCGATAAGACGAGCCCGTGCAGGGGAACCACGCAACGCGCCGCACGAACTACGGCCCGTGGTTTGTCGGGTTGGGCGCGGCCTTGTGGGGAACCGAAAGCGCGTGGCGCATCCCGCTCAACCGACTCTTCGATGCGAAGGTGATCGTGTTTTGGGAACACGTCCTCATTCTGCTCATGCTCTTGCCGCTCCTCATTTCAAAGCTCACGGATTTGCCCAGGATCAACGCGCGCACGTGGGGTTATCTCATCTTCTCCGCATTCGCAGGGTCGGCCGTGGGGACCATTTTTTTTACTTTGGCGCTGAAATATGGGAACCCCACCGTCGTCAATGTGATCCTTAACATCCAACCGGTCATCTCCACGCTCGGCGCGTTCTTTCTGTTTGGCGATCGGCTGACTCCGCGCTTCTTCTTTTACGCCGGCATCGCCATTCTGGCGGGGATCTTTTTGTCAGTCGAGCATCCCACGCTCATAGGAGAATCTTTCGAGAAAGCGGGATTGAACCTGGGAACGGGTTACGCGCTGGTATGCGCGTTATTCTGGGGACTCTCCACCGTAGCCGGTCGTGGCACGATGATCGGAATGCCATTGCGCCTCGCCGCGAGTCTGCGCATAGCGGTCGGACTGATCTGCATGACGCTCATTCTTTTCATCTACGGAAAACTAAACCGCGTTTCCCTTTGGCCGCCGGCCGCTCAGGCGCATATGACCACAGCCATCGTCGCGTTTCTTCTTCTCGCCTCGATCTCAGGCGGCATTCCACTTCTCATTTACTTTGAAGGATTGCGACTGACCCGCGCGTCCACCGCCGGTTATTTCGAAATGATGCAAACGCTCGCCGCCGTTTTCATTACCTGGGGATTCTTCCATGCTGCTTTACATTGGCATCAGGTCATTGCCGGAATCGTGCTGATGGCTGCGGTAGCGATGGTACAAAGAGCGCAGGCCGCAGTGGAATCGGTGTAGCTACGTTGTAACTTTTTACTTGTCGCGCCGTAGCCTTGCGCGAGGCGGAACCTTTTAACTCTTTTCGCCTCTCACTTCTCACCATATCCTTGCCCCGTCTTGCTCCTTGCTCCCTGATTCACCCGAGCGGGAGAAAATCATTGTCCTATCTTACCTATTGCTTAGGATGGCTCCGTATTTTTTATCAGGCGCGCCCGTTAGGAACATTAAAAAGGAGATCACATGAAAAAAATATTAGTGACGTTGGGAATGACGGCGGTGGTTGCGGTCGTCGGATCGATTGTAGTAGCGCAGAACCAGGAAGAGTCGCCCAAGAAGGACGACTTGATTTTTGCCTCTGCGGAGAAGGCCAAGTTCAAAGAGGTCAGCCCCGGGATATCCAAGGCAGCGGTGTGGGGAGACGAGGAAAAAGGGCCATATGGGGCATTTACCAAGTTCAAGCCCGGCTTGGACAACGGCATGCACACGCACACGAACGATATTTGGGTCGTTGGGATCAAGGGCGCGTACGTCTACCGGGATGAAGCCGGTGAGAAACGAGTTACGGCGGGGAATTTCATTCGGATTCCGGGTGGAAAAAAGCATTGGAGCGGCGGCGACAAAAAAACGGGTGCGTTGTTCTATGAAGAATCATCTGGTAAATTCGACATTGTGCCCGCGAAGTAGAACAACATTGCCTGTTGGATAGTGGACTGGGACCTTTCCGGACAACTGTTAACTGTTATCTCATAAGTGCGAGGCGTTGGCTCGCCTGTCCTCGGACTTCTGGTTCTTCGTCATTCAACGCCAGTCCGGCTCGGACCATTCGTGCTTCGCCGCGTATAGGGCCACGTTAAACGGGTTGGAAGGCTCCATGTTTACGCGGCTTCGTCATTTCCACTCCTCTGACCCCCAATTGATTACCAATCACGGATAGGCGGCGAAGCTTACCGCTTTACCGAATTAGCTCGACAGCCGTGCCCTCAAATGTCACAACTTTTCCCAGTTTACGGTGTTAATTTTGTGAACCCTCTGCAATCCCTATGAATACGAAATCATTCCTCGTCTGCTTTATTGTTGTGATGCTGGCAACGTCAATGGCCACGGCCGGGACGTACCACGGACATTTCACGCCCGCTCAAGGCGGTTTCGTTCGCAACGGAACCGGCTCATTCCACGGCGGCAATTGGAACGGCAATTGGAATGGCGGCAATTGGCATCACCACCACCACGACGGCAACTTTAATAATTTCGTTTTCATAGGCAGCTTTGGCTTCCCGTTCCTTGGCTATCCATATGGCTATGGATTTTATCCTTACAGCTATGGCTATTCTCCCTACGGTTACGGGTATGGGTCGAGTTATGGATATGGCTCCGGTTACTACGGGTATGGGTCGGGTTATGGGTCGGGTTATGGATATGGCGCCGGCTACTATGGCAACGGCTACTCCCGCAATGGCTACTACCCCAGCAGTTATTACCGCGGCTACGGCTACAATGGTAATCGATCGCGCGTTGTCCGTCTCCAGCAACAACTTGCTCGGGCCGGTTACTATCGTGGTCCAATCGACGGAATAATGGGAAGTCGAACGCGCTACGCGTTGCGCGCCTATCAGCACGATCACGGAACGGCTAGCTTATAAGCATTCAGGTCGATCGGCCGCCCTTCGGTAAGCTCAGGGCGTTTTGGCATGCCGAAACGGCTCCACAGACGTATCTGTTTAGCGTCCGCGGCTAGATGATTTCGCCTCTCCCTTTCCAAAAGGGAGAGGACGAAGGTGAGGGATTTTCTTCTCTGTAGACTCGTGGATTCGAACGAGAGTATCCGATCTATCGACTCCTCACTTTAGTCCTCTCCTCGCACGAGGAGGAGAGGAGACGATTCACGATTCACGCTGCTCATTCACCACTCCCCGTCATCCAGTTGTCCGCGGTCTAGTCGTCCTATGGTCTGGCCGTCGCTCTGCGCTCCCCGCTCCTTGCTCCCTGTCCGCCGTTCGGGCGGAGTCGCCGTGGCGAGCTACAATCTCCTATCTTCTATCTTCCAAGTCTTGACTACTGCTTATCGTAGTAGGCCTTGTCCGTCACTTTCTTCCCATTCGCATCGGTCTCGCTCGCGGTGACCACGCGCGACTTCCCATCTTTCGCTACCGCAATCGTCCCTGTCACGGTCGTCTTGCCATCCTTCATTGCGGTGAACTTGTTAGTGCGATCGTTCACCATTTGTTGGGCAATCGTATCCATCTCCTTGTTCCCTTTTACCTTGTACGGCTTGCCGTCGAATTTTCCTTCCCATGTCCAATGGGTCGCCTTCCCATCCTTATCCACGCCCTCCACTGATAGCTTCATCATACCGTTCTTGGCCTCGGTATAAGTGACGGTATTATTTTTAGTACCGCCGACGAGCTTCGATTTGCTTTCGTTGAGCTTCCAAGTGCCAAGATGAGGATTGGCAGCGAAAACCGCCGCCGCTGCCGTCAACCATACCGCTACAGCCACTAGCATTGTGCGAGTTATTTTCATAACACGATTCCGACCTTTTGCGGCCTCGCGGTCAATCCAAATCGGCATTCTTTGCAATTAGGCCTGCCCCTGAGCGTAGTAGAATGGGTAGCGCCTCCCCACTGTAGCGGCGGTCTGTGACCGCCGAGCTTTTAGATTTCCGGAGGTGCTTCCGTAGGTCCTATGACGAGCCGAAGCGCGTCCCTCCGATTTAACGATTCATCGGTTCAACGATTCGCCGATTAAGCTTCAGTGTTCGACCTTTACCTCGAGCTTCGCGTGGTTCATGCGCGTGTCCATGCTGGGCACATAGTAAACGCTGCAACCGCCGCGATGGAATAGCCGGGTCGGTCCCCGATCGGCGATCTTGACCTGCTTGTTCGTGATGCCTGGTTGGCGATAGCCATAGTTGCCGTTCGTGCGAACGAATCGCATGTGTTCGTAGTCAATGACCGTGACGCTGATGTCGAACTGATCGACTCCGTTTACGATGACCTCGACATTCGGACCTCCGAAAGTCCGAAGTTTGACTCGCTGCCCGATCTCCACGTCAAGGCTGCGCCCCTGCTGAGCGAGGGCAGAGCTGACAAGCAGTGCGCCGACGCTGATAACCCGGAGTATCTGTTTCACTACCTTTGCCTAACGGAGCTGGAGGCGTGCCGCAATGTTAAAACGCGCGGCTACGAGCAAGCTTTCGCGCAATCGCGTCTGCCGGCGTGAACCCGCCCGAAATTTCCTTAGAGACTGTTTAACTTTACAAAAAGTGAGGACTGCCTCCACCTGTCCGAGCAATTTCTCTCGTTGACCTTGCGGCAAAGTGTTGCGGCTGTCCCATCGTGCGTCGCTAACGCTTCCGCGTGAAACTTACATGGACGCTGTCGAGACGGCGCGACCAGCTTCCTTCGCTTCGGTAATGAAGTCTCTTAGCTTTTGCGTATCCTTAAACCCATCGCTTCCCCTTGTCCCCGAATTCACGTCTACGCCAAACGGTTTCACTGTCTGTATGGCCGCGTGCACATTGCCAGCATGAAGGCCACCGGCGAGCAACATCGGCGTGAGGCTGTAGCGGCTCACTATCCTTTGACTGATTGTCCAATCATGCGTTAACCCCGTGCCCCCTACCTGATCGGTTGCGGGATTGAAAGAGTCGAGCACGAACCCGTCAACCAGGTTGAGGTATGGCTTGGGATATTCGATATGGTCGAGGGAAAGAACATGCACCGACTTAAATATTGTTAGGTTGGGCAGCCGCCGCTTCAGCTCTCGAATTTCGTCCGGCAGGATTTCGCTGTGAAGCTGCACGGTCGCTATTGCGGTTTCTCGCAACAATCGCTCGATTTCGTCCACTTCCGGGAGATGCGTTACGAGGACTGCTTTGGCTTTACCTGGCAAGACGCGCGCGATTCGCGCAGCTAGTTGTTCGCTGATGAAATCGGGGCTTCGGTGTCGTTGGCCTACTAGGAGACCAATGGCATCGGCGCCAAACTCAGCGGCGAGTAAAGCGTCTTCTTCTCGTCTAACACCGCATACTTTCACATGCATTATCTGCCAAAGAAAAGATGCGTCAGTCACGGCCTGCGTCTAGCAATGACGCGGGCGAGTATGAAGTTCACCTGAAGGTGCCAAGAAGGCGAGGCTTTGCGGTTTTGCTATCGTTCGCCCTTACTCGCGTCTTTGGCGGTAGCCGCTGTGTTTTAGTATATGTCTAAAGGCCAGTGTGATACTGAGACCAAGCAGCAAAAGTATCCACGTGGAAGATGTATCCGGGACAGAGTTACCGCTCTGGATTTTGAATTGCAGCACCGAGCCGTTCAGTAATGTGCCACCGGCAAAATCGGCACTCGGCTCGGTACCGAAGCCATCGAAATGTACTGTGAAACCGTCGGTTCCGATGTAAATGAAACTGGCCGCGTTAACCACGTGCGATTGCCTCCTGTTTGTTTCGAACGTTAGCGAAGCGAGGCTAATTTCGTAATATTGCGCGATTCTTGTGACGCTTTCCTCATCCTCGCGCCCAACCAACGCGCGCTTAGCTCTGCTCGTGATCGCCGTCGTGTTCGCGATCCTGAACGCCGATATCACGACGGTCAACGTAGCGCTGGTTACGCTCGGTAAGGATCTGCACGCAGATTTGGGCGACCTTCAGTGGGGACTCAACAGCTACATGCTGGCGTTCGCTGCGCTGATTGTCGCGGCAGGCCGTGTCGCTGATGTTTTTGGACGTCGCCGTTGCCTGCTTGCAGGCGCAATCCTGTTTGCGGTGGCCTCGCTGTTTTGCGGAATCGCGCCCACACTTTTACTCCTCGTAATCGGGCGGGTCTTACAGGGTGCTGCTGGGGCGCTAATGGTTCCCGCGGGCATGGCGATCATCTCCAACGCTTACGACGGGGAGCAGCGCGCGTTTGCTCTCGGGACATTAGTAGGCGTATCGGGCGTAGCTCAATCGATGGGGCCGCTCCTGGGTGGTTTCCTTACGGCCGAAGTGAGCTGGCGATGGGTCTTTCTCATGAACCTGCCGTTGGTCGCCGTCATAATGATCGTTACGGTACGGTCAATTCAAGAGTCGCACGCAGAGAACGCTTCACATCGCATTGACGTCGCCGGCGTGCTCACCCTGGCGGCGGCCCTAACGAGTTTGCTCCTCGGCCTTGATGCCGCCGAGGATCCTGACAAGGATCAGATGGTGGCGTTCGGCTTGATCGCTCTTTCGCTGGTCCTGTTTGTGATCTTCGCCTTGGTTGAACGCCACACAGAGAACGCCATTCTCGATGGCAAACTTATTCGGCTACCAGCTTTTCTTTGTTCCTGCGTCGCGAGCTTTCTTCTTGGGTTCGTATTCTTTCTTTTTCTGTTCATCACAGCGGTTTACCTTCAGGAACGGCTCGGCTACAACGCATTGACAGCGGGAATCGCTCTGGCGCCGCTCAGTTTCGTCCTCGCCGTCACCGGCGTCATGTCTGGACGTCTAACCAGTCGGTTTCCATTGAGGACTCTGCTGATCATGAGTTGCATTTTCCTGGCCGCGGGCCTGGCGATCCTTTCGTTAGTACCGGCATCCTATGGATATATTGGGATGGTATTTCCGTTTCTGCTGGTTGCCGCCGGCGTTGGCCCCGGATTTACTCTGCTGAACACGGCCGGCTTGGCCGCGATTCCTCCGGAGCGTTCCGGCCAAGCAACGGGAATGATCTACATGTTTCGGTTTGCCGGCGGTGCGATTGGAGTCTCCGCGGCCAGCGCTCTTCACAGCTCGCTCTTTCACCGCCAACTCGTTTTCAGATTGTCCGAAACCCCATTGTCATTTGCGCAACAAAAGCTTTTGGAGCAGCCGGGTGCGGCCGAACGAATCGGGCAGATCGACAGCGGCCTGGTCGCGAGCCAGGTGGAACAAGTCCGTCAGGCATTTTACGAATCGTTCGCGGCGGCATTCACCGGCACGCTACGGTTGAATGTGATACTGCCGGTCGCGATCGCGATCCTGGCGATAATGCTGCTGGAAAAGAAGGAAGGAATTAAGAATACGCCGAGCGGGAATGCCGTCGGGTAGATTGGCCAGATCCGGTGCGTTTCCGAACAGATCGCACATGTCGCCGAGTGGCGCGATATTCATGGAAGGTCACCGTGCGAATCTGGCCAATGTCGTGATAGGTGATGGTGTCGTACTCCACTCCGCTGCCCTCGCGGATCCGGAGTTCGAAAGTGAGAATGGAATTGGTGACTTCCTTGATCACGCCGGAGCCGTAAGTGTCGTCGCCAATGCCATGGAAATAAATGCGCACGATCCTGCCGATGTTTGCCTTTAGGATGTCGCGCAACTCACCATTCATAAGTTAAGGAGAAGCTCCTTGCGTCCGGCTCGCCTTGCAAACTAGTTCCCAGCCTCTTATTGAGACGTGCCTCACCAGCCTTTGCCGAGCCGGGGGCGTTCCTCGTTCACTAATGCGCACCGTTCGCAATTCGGCACACAGAAATTTGCGGCTGAACCTTAGTATGGTTCACGTATTGGCGTGCCAATTCCTGGCCGACAACCGTGGCGCGGGCTTGCTCGCATAAGGCCACGATCGCGCCGCCAAAGCCGCCACCAGTTAGCCGCGCACCACAAACGCCTGGTAGACTCCGTGCGATGTCGACGAGCAGATCAAGTTCAGGGGTGCTGTTCTCGAAGTTTGTTCGTGAACTTTCGTGCGATTCATTCATTAGAGCTCCAAAGCCGAGGCCGTCACCGGCGGAGAGAAGGTCAAGCGCCCGCCGGACCCGCTCGTTTTCGCCAACGATGTGGTTGGCGCGACGCAATAACACAGAAGAAAGATTCGATTTTTCGAGGGTGGCGCGAGACGCATCTCGCAGAGTTGGGATGCCAAGGGCATTGGCGGCCAACTGCGTTTCTTTGCGCCGCTCATTATATAGGCCGCTGGCGAGTTCCCGTTTGCTACCTGATTCAGCAATGAGCAACGCAAACCCGCATGGAAATGGGATCGTTCGGACTTCCTCATTTCCGGCATCGAAGAAGACAGCGTGTCCTTCACGGCCAAAAATCGAACAAACTTGATCCAGCAAACCGGATTGAACACCAACAAACTGATGTTCGACGCGTTGACATAGTTTGGCAATTTGCAGCCCTGGCAGTTCCGCCCGGGACAGTTTTAGAAGAAAGAATGCCGTCGCTACCTCAAGCGCGGCGGAACTGGCAAGCCCGGATTCCGCGGGAAGATCTCCATCAACCCACGCGGAAAAATTCGGGATTGGAAGACCCAAAGAGTCCAGCTCACTCACGACACCAAGCGCATAATTAGCCCAAGGATGTTCCGTCTGCGGACATAGCTCGGCGCGGCGGATTTCCATGCTTCCCATCTTGGCGGAGCTGATTCGGATCAGCCCATCTTCTTGACGTCGACCAGTCACGTTCAAGCCGCGGTCGATGGCGGCACCGAGAACCATGCCCCCATTGTAGTCGGTGTGATTGCCCAGAAGTTCGACCCGGCCGGGGGCGTAAGCTTCTGCACGCACGATCACGAGATTATTCCACAGTCAAGGCCGGTGGAATTGAACTCCTGACAACCAATAGCTGATAACGCGAGGCTTGGCCTCTTTTCTTTGACCTCTGATTAGCCCCGCCTCCCATCTTCCCTTAAGGCGTGATGAACACTTTGCCGGTATAAGGATCTTTGACTTCGGTTCCGCTGGGAAAGCCGCGAATGTCGACATAGCCGGCGTTGGGCGAATAAGGACTAATCACGAATCCCGGTTTGTTTGGCAGCGAAACGCCATAGGGGAGATCTGTTCGCGGCCGTTGCGTAGGCACGCTGGACGCGGTTCGAGTAGTCACTGGCTCCGGTGATTCTGTTGGCTCCGGTTCTTTTAGGTCCGGTGGTCTGAGGTCGTTTCGTTTGACGGTGGTGCTGTTATCCTTCTTCGATCGAGTAGTGGAAGGCGTTCGCTGATGAGGGCGTGGATGAGCGATGGAGTCCCGAATCCTTCGTAAGAAATCGAACGGCCCGGCTTCCGCAACAGACAAGCCGAAGGATACTTGTCCAACAACAAGGATGAGAAAAATTTTGCTAAAGGCGTTTCGCATTTGTTCTGGAGGATTGTGACGTATTTCGAGCAATCGCTCAATCGCTACGATGACGGACGCTTCTGCTCTCCGACCTCCGCCCTATCTGGCACGCCGGAGCCTTGCGCGTAGGTGGCTGTCCTCTGTCCGCTTTTACTAAGCGCTGGCGGTCGCGTCCCAGCGCGTGTGGGCTGGGTCGCGTCTTACGCCAGTCCGGCTCGGACCGCCAGTCCGGCTCGGGCCGATGCGCAGCGAGGAAATGCGCTCAAGAAATGCCTTATGTCTCCGAGCCCTCTCGCGTTGTTTGAGGACTCGCATCTGGTTGCGAACATGAATCGCTCCGGCGACGAACGGCGCTCGGCCAATAGTGAAAACCGGTTGGCTTTGGTAAATCATCATCTGCACAGTTTATGGTATTTATAGTTAAATGGCAACCCTTGAGTTCTTCGCACGCCTCGGATCGCAAGAGTTGTGAGCCCGTTTAGCTAACAACACCAATGGGTTACGCATAAACCCCAGTTTTTGTTCCATAGGACGCAAACAAGTCAGCTCCTAGCATAGTACGCAGGAACGCCGGCCGGTTTGATCAATGTCGATACACTATGCCGGTCTTCGACTACTCGCCAATCAGCTCTTCAAGTCGGAAGCGATCTCGGCGAACTGGGCGCGCGCGGCTTGGGAGGTCTTCGATCCTTCTGATCTCTGTCCGCCGATCTCTGACCTCTGATTCCTGCTAATGCCCGCCGCCTGGCCCTTCGTTCTTCGGTTTCTTCTTTTTGTTGGGCTGCGCGGCTTGCCCCTTGGCGTGAGTGCTCGAGGCGGGCCCCGCTTGTTGGACAGTCCGGTGCGATTTCGCCGCGTGCGAAGCATGTGCCTCCGCCGACTGTGCCTTGCCGTAGGCGTTGTTTTGCGATCCCGTGGTGCGGGTCGTCGCGTCGCCCTGCTTGTGGCCGAAAGCGGAGTTCCCCTTAGCTGCTTCCTGGCCGGCTTTGCCTTTGGCCTTCCCGGCACCAGCCTGCGTTTCGCTGTTGCGGTCGAGTGCCTTGATCGCTTCGGCATTAGGCTTCCCTTGATTATTAGCAGCATGCAAAGCGGGATTGTTCTTCGCTGCCTCGACGCGTGACTGCTGTGTCGAAGTAGCTGGGAGGTGCTCCGCCTTGGCTGCCCCTTCTTCCTGCGAGGTGGGCTTGGCTGTTGTGCCGCCCGGGCCGTTAAAGCTGGCGCGGCTGCCGGTGCTCTTGACGACCTGTTTGTTGACGTAGGTGTTGTGAATCACATTTGTGTTCACCCGGGTCACGGCCCTGTTATAGCGGAACGTATTGCCGACCCATCGTCCGCCGTAGTAGCCCTGCCCCCCGTAGCCGTAGCCGTAATTGATCCCGCCGTAGAACCCGACGGTCGGGCCCCAGTAGCCTTCGTTGAAGAAGTAATTGCTCCCGTTGTAGCCCCAGTATCCGGGGGTCCACAGGAATCCGACGCGCGGCGGAAGAACCCAGGCGCCAGGGACCCAGTAATAATCGGTATCGTAGGCCCAGTAGCCCGGAGTCCAAATATAGCCTGCGGCTGGAGGATAGGGCTGCTGATATATCGGTATCGCGGGTGGCGCGATCCCAATCGATATACCGACTTGTGCAAAAGAAGACGTCAGCGAAAGCCCTACAAAGAGGAGCGCCGCGAGCGCGATGGTAGAAAATTTCATTTTCATATTCAGGTATAACACCAGTTAGAAATAAAAGACGCTATTGCGCCGCGAAGTATTCAGACGAAAACCCTTCGAGGTTTCATCGGGGCCATCCCCAACACTATCCAACACTATGTAATCGGTTCAGCGGAAGGTGACAACGGCGTTACTTTTAAGGCGCAGCGCGCGGAGGCAAATGGATGTCAATTTCAGTGACCTCATGAAAGGAGCGTTGAGACCATGAAAAACACAACACCCAGGCGGATGCGCGTCCGCCGTTTCATTACCGATCGGTACGCCTACCGAGCGCAGCCCGATTATTCGTCTGAGCTGATTACCTTCGGAGCAATCGTCCTCACCGTCTTCTGGTCGATGTCTGTACT
>Ga0209161_10002790_pt1 | contig 14276 bp, 13 predicted proteins | sample GraSoiAngelo_155_FD_186169 | JGI IMG/M metagenome (GOLD analysis project Ga0209161, IMG submission 186169) | Grasslands soil microbial communities from the Angelo Coastal Reserve, California, USA - 14_1009_13_30cm (SPAdes) (version 2) | ecosystem: Environmental > Terrestrial > Soil > Grasslands...
CGATACCGAAATTGCCAGAGGTTGCCTCGAAGACCGTTTGGCCAGTTCTTAGCTTGCCAGAAGCAATCGCGTCCTCGATTATCTCGATAGCGGGGCGGACTTTGACTGAGCCACCTGCGATTTTCGAGTCGAACTTTCCGAAAACCTTGACGCTCTGTGCAGCTATCTCAAGCCCATATTCGACTCTGGCGCACTCGATGAGGGGAGCCGCCAGATCCTCCAAAGGCGTTGGATTGACGATAGTCTTCTTTCCGTTCTCTTCGAAAACTGATGGAACCTTGCTCTTTATCTCGCTCCGGAATCGTTTGAGAAGCGCTTTGTCAACCCGGGGCTGAGCGGTGGACTGCTGCATTCCTTATCCTTCTAATCGGGGATACGGCTTTATATAACGTATGTCATAACCGAGCCCTATGACTCAGACCTACAAAGCTCCAGACGTTCCAAACGATAGAATCACGCCCGAATTTGTTAGGGACGAGCTACTGACCTGTTTCGAGAGTGCCAATAGAGAATTCGCCACGTTGCTCAACCAGCCAGTTACTGACGAACAGCTGAAGCATCAGGTGAAACAGTTCGTAGAATCTGTGTTCGTCAACTGTGGTGCTAGCTACACGGACCCGACCAAGGAAGGAATCTTGACAGCTATGAACCAGTGCAGGACCAATGCCGAGAAAATGATGGGCCCCCAAGGTGCTGGGATCATACGGCACCACTACGATGAAATGATGAAATTGGTCGATCGACTGCCTGAGCGGTCAACTTACGTCTCAGCATCTCGTCTTGTTTGATATCAATAACGCCTGGGTCAACAACTAGGACGGACTCATTCCTCTCGTAAGTCATTAGTACGCCCCTCTCTGCGTAACCCTTAGAATTGGAGTCTGTAACCGAACAGCCTCACACTCCTAAGGCCGTCCGACTCGACCGCATCGCTGACGAGACACCTTCAATCCGCTCTTTCTGGTTCAGCGATTCTACTCTACACAACGCCAAGCCTGGCCAGTTTGCCATGGTTTGGGTTCCCGGGATTGATGAGGTTCCCATGAGCGTGCTAGCGATTCATGGGAGATCGGAAGCGGGTGTTGTGATCAAGAAGGGTGGGCCTGTCAGCACTGCGCTCTGGGAAAAGAAAGTTGGCGACAAATTCTGGGTCAGAGGCCCGTATGGGCACCCGTTCAGCGTGGGACACCACCACAAACTGCTCGTCGTCGGCGGAGGAACAGGACTTGTTCCATTGATCTCCTTCTTGGTCCATCTAAGAGGACGAGATGTCACCCTGATAACTGGTGCGAGAACGTCAAGCGAGCTCCTATTCAAGGAATGGCTCATCAAGGAAAGCAAAGATCACCAGTTCAAACTACTCTTCGCGACTGACGATGGGACCTATGGAGAGAAGAATCAAGTACCAAGGGTCGTCGAGCACGTGTTGAGAGAAAGTAACTTCGACGCTATCTACACTTGCGGTCCAGAACCCATGATGAAACTGGTCTACGATCTGGCGATGCAGAAAAAGTGTCACATCCAAGTTAGCCTCGAACGAGTGTTCAAGTGCGGAATCGGAATATGCGCCGCCTGCGTAATCGGCCCATACCTGGTTTGCCACGACGGACCAGTGTTCTCGGAAAGAGAGCTCAGCGGGATGCCAGAGTTCGGAAAAACCCGAAGAGATCTATCGGGAAAGAAGGTCCCGCTAGGGGTGGGGCATTGAGCTTTTCCTGTGTCCATTGGAGCATCTGGTCAAGGAACGATTAAATATCTCATGACGCCATTCCCACCTTCAGAAGGAATAAGCAATACCGACTCACGGCTCACTGACGAAGGCAGGAAAAGTCAGGCAGCAGACCCCTAAGATTCAAGCGATGAACAAGCCGGGACTCTCACCAAGGGAGAGAGTTAGGCGGAATTCTGAAAAGAGATTCGTTCTCGGCCGAAAACCGGGCCAGAACTACATGCGAACCTAAACGCCTACGAAGTCGACTCAATTCCTAGACTTGACGAAAGTTCTCCAGTCTTCATTAGATGATTAGCTTATTAGCCGCAGCACAGTGTTTTCTGGTCGATACCTGATGGAAAGGGTCCATGAAATGCGTTCGGGACTGATGCTGCGAGTTATTCTATCAATCTTGATATTTGCGGGTTTCCTTGTAGGCTCCCTAATTTACGTGGGCTTCTACACAGAGAGTTTTAGCACCCTGCAGAAAATTATCTCGATTCTAGTAGCAATGATAATCGCCTTTGCGATTCTAGCAATTGTCTGGGTTACGTGGGCAGGGCGGAGAGGTATGATTGGCTGGTGGAGAGACTAGCCCACGAACTGTTGAACTGACGAGCACTTATCTGGAACTCTCCCGCTCTCGGCCCCAACGATGCCTTCGGAGCCCATACATTGTCTCTCGCAATTGACGCTTTACTTGTCGTTCAATCGACTGTAGTGTTTCTTCTTGCTGGATACGAGTATCTTACCCTGATGCATTTTCCCGCCTTGCCAGTAGATGCAACGCATACATCGAATCGTTGTCTAGTGTCGATCATTCTTCCTGTTCGGGATCAAGCAAAAACAGTTGGCGAATGTGTCGCTTCACTGGTTGGATTGGACTATCCTGTGAAAGAAATAATTGTGGTTGATGGCAATTCTACAGATGGGACTCAGGACATTCTCCGCCGTTTCAATGGCAAGATCAAACTGGTTAAGGAAGGACCTCTTCCTCAAGACTGGGTGGGAAAGAACTGGGCCTGCCACTTGGGCTACCAACTCGCCGCAGGTGATCTGCTTCTATTTACCGACGGCGACTCAATTCACTCGCAGGATAGCCTAGCGAAGACGGTGAACTATCTGGAAGTCACAAAAGCTGATCTAGTAACTCTTGCTCCTGCAGCGATTCTTCGGACTTTCTGGGAGAAACTTCTCCAGCCACCCATATTCTGGCTCATCATGATGTTTGTGGGGGGCAAGTGGGTCAACGACGATAGCAGGCCGCGTTGGGCGCTTGGAAATGGCCAGTACATGCTGTTTCGCCGCGAGGCCTACGACAAAGTTGGTGGACACTCCGCTGTCAGAGATAGAATCGCGGAGGATTATTCTCTGGGCAGGCTGATAAAAGCGAAAGGTCTCAGACTCAGAATGGTTACAGCCTCCGACACTCTTGGGGTTCGAATGTACTCCAGTCTCCCAGAGATCTGGCGTGGATGGAGGAAGAACTTCTACTCAGTTTCGGGAAATCATCCACTTTTTCGGGCCACATACCGATTGGTACTACTATTCACCTTTCTCGTTTTGCCCTTCGTCGTACTCGGATACGGCGTATACATTGTGCCGACAACGCCCCTGAACGTCTACCTCTTCACAGGCACCTTCATGGCGTTCTTCCTGTGGCTCGGAATAATCATTCTTGACCGATCGATAGGGGTCAGTCCTCTGTATGCCCTCCTGCTTCCCCTCGCAGTCCTAGTCTACATCGGAATAGGCATCGACTCGACCATCAGAGGAGCACTAGGGATGGGATTTTCGTGGAAGGGTCGGGTATACGGAAAACCCATAACTGGGCAGTTCGAAGCCCCAGTTCCCTGAGAAAACACGGGTGGAAGTTCGTAGATTGAGCCAGACAACGGAAATCGTTTCCACAGAAATAATCGAGCGCCTTCTCAGTCTTGACCATCCTTGTCGTGATGACGTCAATCGGATCAAAATCGAAGTTTGCCGATTGCATCGTTCACCAACCGTTCCTCCTAACTCCGATCTTCTTCAGCAGGTCCCCGGCTCCGAACTAGTGAGGCTCAAGCCAATACTGACAAGAAAACAGGTCCGCAGCGCTAGCGGTGTGACCACCGTTGCTGTAATGCCTAAGCCATACGCTTGCCCCCACGGAAAATGCACCTACTGCCCTGGCGGGCCCGAAGTCGGGGTCCCGAGAGCCTACACGGGACATGAGCCGGCGGTAATGCGAGCCCTGGAGAATGAATATGATCCCTACCTCCAGGTTCAGAGTAGAATCACTCAGCTACTCGCAATGGGACACTCAGTGGACAAAGTGGAGCTGATCCTCGTCGGTGGAACCTTTCCCTTTCTACCCCGAACATACCAGGAGAATTTCGTCAAACGATGCCTCGACGCGTTGAATGCCATTGACGCGACTTCCCTGAAAGAAGCAAAGAATCTTGCTGAATCGGCCAAGATTCGGAACGTTGGGATTACCGTTGAGACTCGGCCTGACTGGTCGCGGGTTGGTCATGTTGATCACATGCTTTCCATGGGTGTGACACGAGTTGAGATTGGAGTCCAGACCCTATACGATGATGTGTACGAGAAAATTCATCGAGATCATACTGTCGCTGATGTTGTTGAGGCAACGCAGATTTTGAAGGATTCAGGAATCAAAGTAGGGTATCATATGATGCTCGGTCTCCCTGGCTGCGACGCCAAACGGGATCTGGACGCGTTCCGGAGAATTTTTGCAGACCCGGATTTCAAACCTGACATGTTGAAGATCTATCCATGCCTGGTTACCCCCGGGACACAGCTCTACGAGGAATGGAAGAGAGGCGAGTACAAGCCCTATTCCACTGAAGAATCCGCGCGTCTAATCGCTGATGTCAAACAGTTCGTCCCACGCTGGGTCAGGATCATGAGGATACAGAGAGAGATACCGGTCGATGGGATATCTGATGGCGTGAAGCACGGAAATCTCCGCCAGCTCGTTCAGCAGGAACTCGCGCGTCGGCAGATGAAGTGTCAATGCATCAGATGCCGAGAAGTTGGGATCTCCTACCTTAGGAACGGCGAAAGCCCAGACGTGGGACAAGTCCAGCTCGAGCGGGTCGACTACGAAGGGTCTGGAGGGACTGACATTTTCCTATCCGTCGAGGACTCCGAACATGATATCCTCGTTGGATATGTTCGAGTCAGGATACCGACCGAGAAAGCCCATAGACCTGAGATCGCCGAACAAAACACGGCAATCATCAGGGAATTGCACGTATTCGGGCAAACAGTTCCGGTAGGAGACAGACTGGCGAGCGCGTTTCAGCACAAAGGCTATGGATCAAAGCTTCTCGCCGAAGCAGAACGAATCTCTCGCGAAGAATACGATCGCACAAAAATGTTAGTGATTAGTGCTCTAGGTACCAAAGCCTACTACTCGCGCTTCAGCTACACACGCGATGGACCTTACGTCTCCAAGAGCATTGGGTGAGACTTCAACTCTTGCCCCAAAATGCTCGCTTGAGTGGCACTGAAGATTGGTGCGCACGTTCGTGGTTTCCTCCGATGACTAGGACGTTACGACTCTTGCTTATGTCCTTAGACATCCTGCTCTCAGAGAACAATCAACTGAAGAACCCTCAGATTCGATAGATGCTCATTAACGGTAAGGATGCCATTGAGATGGGTGACGCGGTGCACACAAACGATTTTCTTGCCACTCTTACGTGGGTCGTCATTGTCGCGGGAGCGGTCCTCTCAATTGTGGGTTATGTAAGGTTGGGCGGAGGGTACTATTCTACAGAGTATCCCCTCGACTTGGCGGTCGTATATGCAGGCTTGGTACTGGTATTGGGAGGATTTGTCGGTTATACAATCGTCTTGTTCAGTTCGCGAAGCAAGCAGAGAAAAGGGCCCAGCACCTCTGGTGGACCGCCATCGTTCTCTTCAAGCGAATCCTAGCCTACCGAGGAACCCCCGGGTGCGTCTGGGAATATTGCTATCTGGCTAGCAGCAATTAAGGCGTGAGAATCCTTAACCGGATACGTAACTCACAGATTCACGTGTTTCACGAATGACCGTCCAAGAGCTAGAAGGGTACCATGGGCAAGTCCTTCAACAGCTAAGGAAGTCCAAGGCCAAGGTCGGTAGCATCATCCGTCTCACCTCGAAATCGGGCGAAGTGTTCGAAGGGACCCTGATTCCTCGATCGGAATATTCCGATCAAACTCACATAGTCTTGAAGATGAAAAACGGCTACAACATAGGCATCTCCCTCGACAGAACAGAAAAACTGGAGGTCATCGGGCAAGGCGAGAAACCCCATTTCACCAAGCCTTCTCCACCAGCGAATCATGTAGGATTACCCAGGGTTGCCATCGTAAGCACCGGCGGGACTATCGCCAGCAGGGTTGACTATCGCACTGGTGCTGTGCAGCCTGCACTCACAGCCGCCGATCTCGCAAGCGTTGTCCCTGAACTCTCAGCAATCGCAGAAATAGACGCCCACATCCTCTTCAGCGAGTACAGCGAGAACATAGGCCCGACTCATTGGAAAGGCATGGCGGAAGAAGTCGCCAAGAAGATAGCCGACGGTGCAGAGGGGGTCGTGATAAGCCATGGAACAGACACTTTGCACTATACAGCGGCAGCTTTGAGTTTCGCGCTTGCAAACCTACCTGTTCCAGTCTTACTTGTCGGTGCTCAGCGATCTTCTGACCGTCCCAGCTCAGACGCGGCCTCCAACCTCACGGGAGCGGTCGCCCTCGTCGCCCGAGCCGACATGGCTCTTGTTGGCGTTGCGATGCACCAAGACCTTTCCGACCACATCATCCTTGCTCATCGAGGCACTAGGGTTCGAAAGTGTCACACGAGTCGTCGAGACGCATTCAAGTCCATCAATTCCACCCCTATCGCAAGGTATGATCTGAAAACCGGCCACATCGAAATGACGAACGGAATCCCGAAGAGAGACAAGTCCCGGAAGCTGGCCTTGAAATCTCGCTTTGACCAACATGCATACCTAATCAAGTTCTACCCAGGGTTCAACACCGGCATAATTGCCTCAGCCGTATCTGCAGGAACCCGCGGAATAGTCCTCGAAGGAACAGGGCTAGGACATGTTTCAAGACACTTATTCGATTCCCTGAAGAAAGCGCTGAAGCAAGATCTTCCAATCTTCATGGCGTCCCAGACGATATGGGGACGCGTCGACATGAACGTCTACAACACCGGACGCGACCTACTCAACTTGGGAGTCACTCCTCTCGAGGATATGATCGCTGAAACAGCAATTGTCAAGCTGATGTGGGTTGCAGCCCAGACCAAATCAGCAGACAAGATTCGAGAGATGATGCTTCGCCCGATCGCCGGCGAAATGACTTCGAGAACATTGGTGGAGGCTTCCTAGTCGTCCATAGATTATCGAGCCGTTGGCCTCAAGGTCGGCGTCGAGATACATCGACAGCTCGACGCCGGGCACAAGCTCTTCTGCGACTGTCCAACCATTCTATCGACAAAGCCACCCACAGTCACCTTCGAACGGAGACTACGGCCCACGCAAAGTGAGCTAGGCCAAATTGATCCAGCCGCCCTCTTCGAGTTCCACAAAGGCAAAACCATCACTTACGAGGCGGACCCGGAAACCACCTGCCTCGTGGAACTGGATGAGGAACCTCCCCACCCCTTGAACCCGGAAGCATTGGATGTCGCCCTTACCATGAGTATGCTCTTGCACGCGAAGCCGATGGACGAGATTCACGTTATGCGAAAGGTGGTCATCGATGGGTCAAACACCACCGGATTCCAGCGAACAGCCGTCATCGCACTCAACGGGTCCATAACGGTAGACGGAGTAGAAGTCCCAATAGAACAAGTGACACTAGAAGAGGACGCAGGACGAAAAACAGGCGACACAAAGACCTCGGTAATCTTCCGTCTAGATCGGCTTGGGGTTCCACTGATAGAGGTCTCGACCGGACCGATAATTCACGACCCAGAACAAGCCGGAAAAGTTGCGTTCGCCATAGGCCGTGTTCTCCGAGCTACCAAGAAAGTAAAACGAGGACTAGGGAGTATTCGACAGGACCTCAACGTATCGATCAAGAACGGCGCCCTCATAGAGATCAAAGGGGTCCAGGAGCTCGAACTCGTTTCCAAGGCTGTAGGTTACGAGGTTCAGAGACAGATCGGGCTACTTGAGATCAGAGATGAACTCCGACAGAGAAACGTCAAGGCTTCAGATATCAAAGAGGAATTCATTGACGTCACCAACATTCTCGCAAGCTCACAATCGAAGATAGTCGAATCTGCTCTCAATCAAGGAGGAGTAGCAATGGCCCTCAAACTTCCAGGTTTCAAAGGGCTGCTCAAGCGCGAACTCATACCCAATATCAGGCTCGGAACAGAGATGGCAAAACGCGCCGTCTTCTGGGGCAGGGTCGGAGGAATTTTTCATTCAGACGAGCTTCCCGCCTATGGAATCGATTCAAGCCATGTAGAAGAAGTCGCGAAGGCCCTCGGATGTGGAGAACTTGATGGATTCGTCATTGTAGCAGACAATCTCGACGATGCGAAAGACGGCTTGAGGGCCGCTGTAGAACGTGCTCGGGAGGCTGCGGAACGAGTTCCAGAAGAAACACGGGGGGCAAACCCTGACGGGACAACTGTGTACTTGCGCCCAAGGCCTGGAGCTGCGAGAATGTATCCCGAGACCGATGTCCCACCGGTTCAAATCGGCCAGGACCGACTTGAACGACTCTGGGAGAACCTTCCCCGAATGCCGGAAGAGCTCGCGAAAGAGCTGGAGACAAAGCATAGTCTCAGCCCCAAGCTAGCCAGTCAGCTCGTGGATTCCGATTATCTTCCCGCTTTCGAGGAAATTGTTGCTGGAGCAAAAAGCGTCGCACCCAGTTTCGTCGCAACAATCCTTACGGAATCTCTGAGAAGCCTGCAACGGGAACAAGTGCCCGTCGAGAACGTGCGGGAAGACCAGCTCAAACAAGCCTTTGACCTGGTTTCCAAGGGTGAAACCGCGAAAGAGAGTGTTCTGGACGTTCTCAGATGGCTTGCATTCCATCCAGATGGAGCCGCCGAAGAAGCGGTGGAAATGCTGAACCTCCAAATGGTGACCAAGTCCGACCTAGAGAATATCATCAGCAAAGTCGTTGAATCAAATCAAACCCTGGTTCAAGAAAACGGTACCAAAGCTCTCGGACGAATGATGAACCTAGTAATGGCCGAGGTGAGGGGACGAGCCGACCCTAGACAGGTCACTGAGCTGCTTAAGACCCGTTTGGAAAAGGTCAAAGAATGACAAGCACGAAAGACGAGTTAAAGGTCGAAGAGATTGCCCTTGACGATCTCGACAAGAAGATTCTTCACTGGTATCTCATCGACGCTCGCCTCTCCTACAGGGAGCTAGCGCACAAGCTAGGCGTCTCCACAACCACAGTCCAATCGAGAACCGCAAAACTGGAGAAGGCGGGAATCATACGCGGCTACTCGGCCATGTTTGACCATGACAAGATAGGGTTCCAGCTCACCGCGATCACGGAAGTGAGCGTTGCTAAAGGCAAGCTCCTCGAGCTGGAGAAGGAGGTCGCGAAGATGCCGCAAGTACTCGCAGTCTACGACGTAACAGGGCTCACGGATGCCATGGTCATCGCGAAGTTCAAGAGCCGAGACGACCTAAGCAAGTTCACAAAAGCACTTCTAGCCATGCCCTTCGTGGAACGAACGAACACCCACATCGTCCTCACAACAGTCAAAGAAGATTTCAGGTTGCTTTAGGCTGAGATTTGCAGTACCCCGAACTTAGCCTGTGATTTCGGTATCTTTGTCACTTCTCATTAGTGGGAACTCTAAGTTGAGTACCGTTCGACCAGTAATTGTGTCGTGTACCTTTCCCGTCCATGTGACAAGTAAAGACCCGCCAATTGCGAAAGCGGACCTGCCGGCATCGCCTATTGGAATCTCCTTTCGTAATTTACCGTCGCTCTCATCGAAGGTTAAGAGGGTCTTGTAATCCTTGATTGCTAAGAGTTCTGCCGAGCTTTGTCGGTATCCCAGACCCCTCAAGAGAGAATCTTTAGGAACCTGATATCGCCAAATGAGGTCTCCATCCTTGAGTGAGTAACAACTTATCGACTGTGTGGTCTCCGGGTAGTGACCAGACTCCCAGACAACTACTGACCTCTTTGTAAAGAGCGCATCCAGAACAGCGAATGACATTCGAGCTATCTTGAAGATCGTCGTCTTTGAGTCGAATTCCACTATCTCGAGTCCAGCAGACTTTCTCTCCAAGAGCTCAATTTTCTCGAAAGGAGATTCGCATATCCCTTCTATTCCACGCATTTTTTCAAGGGTCTCTCCACTTTCAGTATCTACGATATGGAAGGCTCGCATATCGATCTCGGCAAACAGAGCGCTTAGATATCGGCTAAACTTCATACTCTGTACTTTCTTCAACTCTTTTCTCTGCCATAATATTCGGCCTTGCGTCGTATCGTGCATCGTTATCCCGTATCTGTTCCATGCTCCTACTGCACAGCGGCTACCATCCTTCGAAATGGCTAGTCGTTGGCCTCCAATGTCCCAAAAGGACCGAAACTCTGAGATTTTCCTTCCAGTACTCAAATTCCAAATGGAGACGTTGCAATCAATATCAACCACTGCAACGAAGGGGGAATCGTCGCTTGCAACTATTTCATCTACTTTAGACGCGCGCATCGAGCATCTGGGTCTCGCTTCATTCTCTTGGTATAGGCAGTCGTGCTGCTATATGGGAGGCGTTTTAATTCGAGGTCGCACGGTCGTACCGGAGCGAAACTCCTTAGTTGCTCGCTTCAGTTCTCTGACCGTGCGCTGCAATTCCTCGGCCCCACGGTCAGGATCTTCCAGATGCCGTCCGACTATTCCCACCAAGGCGCTTCCCACGATTGCTCCATCAGCCCCAGATTGGATGACGGAGGAAACGTGTTCAGGCTGAGAGATGCCAAATCCGGCGGAAACCGGAATCCTTCCACTCGCCATGGACTTGACCGTCTTTACAGCGTCGAGCACTTGCGGGCTGAGCGAGTCCCGAGGACCTGTAACCCCGTAGAGTGAGACAAGATAGACGAAACCCTTCGACTTGTCGAGAATAGTTCGCAGCCGGGTTGGAGAAGTGTTCAGTGCTGCCAAGTATATGTTATCGATGTTGTGTTTCAATGCTAGATTCCTGAATTCCTCGCTCTCTTCAACCGGCAAATCCGGGACGACGATCCCATCAACACCACTTTCACGAGCTTTCCTCAGGAAGCGGTCCAAGCCCATTGCTAGAATAGGATTATAGTAACTCAAGACGACAAACGGGACGGGAAACTGCGATGAGAGTTCTCGGATCAAACCCAGGATCCCCACAGGTGTGGCACCTTGCGACAAGGCTCTCATGCTAGAGGCCTGAATCACTGGTCCGTCGGCTATTGGATCTGAGAATGGAATCCCGACTTCAACAATGTCTGCTCCGCCCTCTAACAACGCTGTAGAATTAGCCAAGAATGCTTTCGGGTCTGGGTCGCCGCCTGTCAGGTAGGCGACCAACGCTCCTTCTCCGTGACTTCTGAGCTCTCGGAACCTTGCTTCTATTCTGTCCTCATTGTGGAATGTGCTTGGCAATTATCTCCACATCCTTGTCGCCTCTGCCTGAGAGATTGACGATGATCGAATCCTTTGTCCCGAGACTTTTCGCCAGCTTCATCGCGTAACTGATAGCGTGGGCCGATTCCAAAGCGGGCATGATCCCCTCCAGTTGTGAGAGATTCTTGAAAGCATCCAGAGCCTCGCCATCGCACACTGTAACATACTTGGCTCGGCCCGCGTTCATCAGAAAGGCGTGTTCAGGCCCCACTCCTGGATAGTCAAGCCCAGCTGAAATACTCCTGGTTGTCTGCACTTGTCCCACTTTGTCCTGCAGAACATAGGTCATCATCCCATGCAAGACCCCTTCGCGCCCAGCAACCAACGGTGCCGCGTTTTGTCCCGGCGACAAACTTTCCCCGCCTGCCTCGACTCCGTAAAGATCGACCTCTAGATCGTGCAAGAACGAGTGGAAGATTCCGATCGAGTTGCTTCCCCCACCGACACACGCAACAACAGCTCTTGGGAGCTTACCGTCTGCCTGTAGGATCTGCTTCCGCGCTTCCTTCCCGATCACGCTCTGAAAATCCCGGACCATCGTTGGGTAAGGATGTGGGCCCACAACCGACCCCAGAAGATAGTACGTGTCCTGAGCGTTCGTAACCCAGTCCCTCAACGCTTCATTGATCGCGTCCTTCAAGGTTCTAGACCCGGACTCGACAGGATGCACCTTAGCGCCGAGCATCTTCATCCGATACACGTTCAATTTCTGCCGATCCATGTCCTCACTCCCCATGTAGACCTCAGCCCCTAACCCTAGTGCTGCACAAGCCATAGCAGTAGCAACACCATGTTGTCCCGCCCCGGTTTCAGCAATGATCCTTCGCTTTCCCATTTTCTTGGCAAGGAGAGCTTGGCCGAGAGTATTGTTGATCTTGTGCGCGCCACCATGCAAGAGGTCCTCTCTCTTCAGGTAGATTCTAGCCCCTCCAGCATGGCGCGTCAGATTAGCAGCAAGATACAGCGGCGTCGGTCTTCCAGCAAAACTGTCCAGCCAGCCCGCCAACTCCCTCTTGAATGAGGGATCGTGCGAGAATTTGTTGTATGCCTCCTCAAGTGCCCTGAGTGGTTCCATCAAGGTCTCAGGGACATACTGCCCACCGTATTTTCCGAATTTGCCCGGCTTCGAACGTGTCCTCGGTTCCACGTGATTCTTCAAGCGCTGACCAGCTCCCTCACTTTCCCCTCAATGTCTGACGATCTCATTATCGAAGTGCCAACAAGAAAAGCCCCAGCGCCGGCAGCCTTGAGCCGTCTAATATGATGCGCAGATTCTATCCCGCTCTCAGAAACGACCGGCCTGTCTATGTCGGAGTTCTCTGCGAGGATTTTCTCAGTAGTCGAGAGGTCCAACTGGAAGGTTGATAGATTTCGGTTGTTAATACCGTAGAGGTCTGGCCTGAATCTTCTGAGGCTCTCAAACTCACCAGCACTGTTTGCCTCTACTAAGACCTCTAGTCCAAGCCGGTTAGCCTCAAGGATCATGCTATCAAGCCCAACACTGGACAATTTCCTGCTGAAGATTTCGGAAATCAAGACCACTGCACTGGCTCCTGCCCTCCGTCCAGCCTGTAGTTGTTTCGGCGACACTACGATGTCTTTCATTATCGTCGGCACCTGTACTTCCCCAGCGATTGTAACCAGAGTGTCTAAATTGCCATCAAAGTTTTCGGGGTCCGTAAGGACCGAGAGCGCACATGCTCCGCCACTTAGCATTGCTTTTGCAATCAGGAGTGGGTTTTCAGATTCTCTGATCTTTCCAGCGGAAGGAGAAGCGTATTTTATCTCCGTGATGACCGGCGTCTTTCTGCTTTCTTGGATCGCTTTGACCAAGGCTCTGCGAGACGCATTCGCGGTTCCACCGTTGTCGTAGTAGCCTCGTTTGACTCTAGCTCTGGCTTTTGCGGCAAGCTCGGGCAAGTGGTCAACCAAGAATGTCAAGCCAGGTTCTTGAGCCGGTGAGTGTCTCCGCCCGAGAACTCTACAAGCTGATACAGCGTTTGGAAGGGCTTTCCATCGCTCACAACATCGGAAGCTACCTCGACACCCTCCTCGAAATTCTCGGCTTTTTCGCACAATACGAGTCCTGCGGCCGCGTTCACCAAGACCATTTGAACGCGGGGGTCACTCTGTCCTAGATGTCCTGATAGGATTTTGGCCGTGAGGCGTGCGTTCTCCTCCGGGTCCGATCCAGCAACCTCCTCGGCTGTTCTCCTCTTGAAGCCGAGATTCTCTGGCTCCATTTCGTCCCTGAATACTCGTCCGTTTTGACGCCTGACAATGATTGTTTTGCCCGTGATGGAAATCTCATCGACTCCGTCAAGTCCATAGACTGTCATCACGGATTTCGCTCCCAAGTTGTGTGCTGCGAGGCACATCGGCTCCAGAAGTTCGCTGTCATAAACTCCGATCAGCTGGGCATTTGCCCCTGCGGGGTTCGTTAGGGGGCCGAGGATGTTGAAGACGGTGCGTACTCCTATCTCGCGTCTCACCGATGCAACGTTCTTCATCGCCGGATGGAAGTTGGGTGCGAACATGAATCCGATTCCGATCTTTTCGATTGCTCGTTCGACCAACTCTGCTTCCATGTTCAGGTTCAGACCCAGTTGTTCGAGAACGTCTGCGCTTCCGCATTTGCTTGTGAAAGATCGATTGCCGTGTTTTGCGACGGGAACGCCGGCTGCCGCGATTACGAAAGCAGCGGTGGTGCTGACGTTGAACGTTTTCGTTCTATCCCCCCCGGTCCCGCAAGTATCCAATAGGTAGCCGTTTATTTTCGGGTGAATTCTACGGCCGAATTCCCTCATTACCTGCGCTAGGGCAGTGACTTCGTCAGCGGTCTCCCGCTTCTTCTTCAATCCTATCAGAAAGGCTGCGACCTGCGATGACGTTGCCTCTCCAG
>Ga0209161_10002794_pt1 | contig 14272 bp, 14 predicted proteins | sample GraSoiAngelo_155_FD_186169 | JGI IMG/M metagenome (GOLD analysis project Ga0209161, IMG submission 186169) | Grasslands soil microbial communities from the Angelo Coastal Reserve, California, USA - 14_1009_13_30cm (SPAdes) (version 2) | ecosystem: Environmental > Terrestrial > Soil > Grasslands...
CAGCCGGCCGAGTGACGCGCACGCGCCTGGCCACGGAGGCCGATGCGGCCGCGATCGCCCGCATCTACTGCGCGGCAGCGCGTTAGACATTGAGTTCCTTCGGAAGGTGCGGCCCGAAATGCTCTTCGATCAGGGCGAGACTGGCGTCGAGGCTAAGGCCGCCGTCCAGCCGGATCCAGCGAAGCCCTAGCTCATCGCACCAGCCCACGATGGCCGCCTCGAAGCGCGCGTCGCGCTCGCGAAGATTCAATCGTCCGCGAGCCGGATCGCGCGTCCTGTCTGCCCCGACGGCTCCGCGCCCGGCCAACACGCCCTCCCATACGGCGAGGGTTGGTACGAGAAAGATCGCCTGGGATCGATCGCGGATGAGTGGTGCGACCAGGCGGGGCAGCGCTCCGGGCCCCTCGGCAACGATCGTCCGAAAAGGAGGAAGCGCGAGAAGGTCCTGGATCACAAGTTCGAAGCCCTCGTTCCACGCCGCGATCGACCGCTCGAGCAGCTCCCCTGGAGTGCTGTCGACCCAGAGCCCGTCGAGCGTCCGTTCGTCCCACCATCTCATTGCAGGACCACCACGGTCGCGATGCTCGCGCACCTGATGCCAGTCGAGGTTGTAAAGCTTGAGGTCGTACTTCCCCGCGAGCAAACGCGAGAGGGTCGTCTTGCCGACCCGCGGCGCGCCCCCGATCCACAGGACATGAGCGAGCCCATCTCGAAGATCCGACACGGCTCCCCGATGATGCGCAAGCCGGTTGATGAAGAACAGTCTTCCGCTCGTTCGGTCGCTAGCGCAGAATAAGGGTGTCCCCCCGCTGAACGTCGCCCAGCTTCTCGTCAAGTGCCTCGAGAACGAGGGCGTGAGACACGTGTTCGGCATCCCCGGCGAGGAGACGCTCGCGCTGAATGCCGCCCTCGAAGACAGCTCGAAGATCCGCTTTGTCCTCACGCGTCACGAGCAAGGCGCGGCCTTCATGGCGGACGTCTACGGTCGCCTCTCGTCCTACCCCGGCGTGTGTCTCGCGACCCTCGGGCCGGGCGCGACCAACCTGCTGACCGGCGTGGCGGACGCGCAGCTCGACCGCGCGCCGCTCGTCGCGATAACCGGACAGGCAGGGCTCGAGCGCTCGCACAAGGAATCGCACCAGTACCTCGATATCGTCCGGATGTTCGGGCCGGTCACGAAGTGGAGCACCCGGATCACCGTCGCCGAAGCGACCGCCGAGGTGGTGCGGAAGGCGTTCCGGCTGGCACGCCTGGAGAAGCCCGGCGCGACGCACATCGAGCTCCCTGAGGACGTCGCGGCGGAGGAGATCGATATGCAGCCGCTCGAGGTGCGGCGCACGTCGTACCCCAGAGCGCAAGAGGCGGCGATCACCCGCGCCCTCGAGCTCATCGCCCAGTCGAAGGCGCCCGTCATCCTCGCTGGCAACGGCGTCGCGCGCCGTCATGCGGCGGGGCACCCAACGGTGGAAGCGCTCCGGAAGTTCGTCCGCCGGAGCGGCATCTACGCGACCCACACGTACATGGCCAAGGGCGTGCTCGATCCGTACGGGCAGCACTCGCTCCCCGCCGCCGGCCTGCAGCGGCCAGGCGCGGATCTCGCAAATATCCCGCCGCTCGCGAACGCCGATCTGGTGATCGCGATCGGGTACGACCTCGTCGAGTGGTCCCCATCGCTCTGGAATCCCAAGCGCGACAAGGTCGTCGTCCACGTCGACAGCACCGCCGCCGAGCTGGACGGCCACTATCAGCCGTCGGTCGAAGTGGTTGGCGAGCTCGATGACTCCTTGTCCGACCTTGCCGAGCGCGTCGGGGAGCGGACGGATCGCCAGCCACGTAACGTGACAAAACCGGTAATGGTGGCCCGCGATGCGCCCGCGCCGCTAGCACCGCAGCATGTCGTTGCGTCCTTACGCGAGGCGCTGGCGCCTGAGGACATCGTCGTCAGCGACGTCGGCGCGCACAAGGTGTGGCTCGCGCGCTTCTTTCCCACGCCGGTGCCCAATACGGTCGTGGTCTCGAATGGGCTTGCGTCGATGGGCATCGCGCTTCCGGGCGCCATCGCCGCGAAGCTCGTGTTCCCGGATCGCAAGGTCGTCGCCTTCTCCGGCGACGGCGGTTTCCTGATGAATGTGCAAGAGCTCGAGACCGCGAAGCGCCTAGGGACGGCCATCGTCTGCGTGGTGCTTGTCGACGATCGGCTTGGGGTGATCGAAGCGAACGAGCAGCGACTTTTTGGCCGAGCGTTCGCGACGGAGTTCGGCAACCCCGGATTCGTCGAGCTCGCCCGCGCGTTCGGGATAGCCGGATTCGCGGTGCCAACCGGGCGGGAGCTCTTTCCGACGCTCCGCCGCGCGCTCGACCTGGGCGAGCCGGCCCTCGTTGCGGTGCCGTGGGACCACCGCGCTAACGAGCGGATGGCCGACAAGCTCGCTTAGTCGCGAGGAGGCAGGCCCACCGTTCGCCGCCAGTGCTGCTGGCCGAGCTCGAAACCGATCGCGCATCCCAGATCCACGAGCTCCTCCTCAGTGAACTGCCGCTTGAGGCGTATCCAGAGCTCGTCGGTCGCGCGGTCGGAGTCGTACGCGATCGCGTCGGCCCACTCCAGGGCGGTCCGCTCGCGGTCACTGTAATGACCAAGTTCCGTGACCTCCGGGTCCTCCGCGAGATAACGGAAGCAGAGGTCCTTGAGGCGCTGATCGACGACGCCCCGCTCGAGGACGTTCTCACGGATATAGCGCCAGCTTTCGAGCGCGGCCGGCACGGTGGCTCGGATATCGTCGGCGCTCCCGTGGAGGTGGGCCACTAGCTCTTCGCCCCTTCCGGCGCGAGGCCGGCGCGCGGGTCGGCGGGAAGCTCGCCGTGCCCGACAGCCCAAGTCTTGATCACACGCTGTTGCCCGTAGGTGACCGCGATGAACGAGCCGAGCTCGACGATCTGCGCGTCGGTCAGGTGCTCGCGGAGTCCTGACCATACCCGCTCATCCGCCCCTTCCGGGTCCCACACGAGCATGCTGGTGTAGAGGAGCGCCGCCTTTTGCCGTGGCGTGAAACGGGCCGAGCGCTCGAAGTTGAGAAGCTCTTCGTAATCCGCCTCGGTCAGCCCCTGCTCTCCGCCCCGGAGAGACCGCTGCGACCCTCAGTAGTTGCAGTCGATGGTCTTCGAGACGTAGACGCGGCAGAGCTCCTTCAGCGAGTGCTCGAGGATCCCGTGCCGGAAGATCCGCTCCCACGCCCGGGAGAATGCCTTCGCGACCGCGGGCACGTGCGAGCGGATCGCCTGGGTCTCGGGTCGTGGCGTACCGAAGCGGCGCGCCTGCTCCATGTACTCACGGAGCTCCGGATCTGCGAGATGGTCGTGATCGACGTAGCTGATCCGCGCCACGTCGCGATGCTAACGCGTCACCTGAGCCACACGAGATCGCCGTACGAGAACGCGTCGCTCTGCGCGAGTTTCTTCACCTCGCGCGTGGCGATGGTGAGTTGCGAGACCTGTCCGCCGATCGCGAAGCCGACTCTCGTGCCGTCCGGCGACCATACCGGCGTCACGTCGTCAAATGTCTCGCCGATCGTCGTGATGCTCGATCCGTCACAAGGAGAGAGATAGACCTCCGAGGGAATCCCGAGATGGGCACTATGCGATCCCGCGGACGTTCGATTCACGAGCGTGCGACCGGCGCCGGAGAACACGATCTGGCAGCCAGCGGGCGCGAAACGCGGGGTCTGCATGTAGAAGAAGCGGTCCTTCACCTTGAAGAATGGCCGAGCGCTCGTGCCATCCGTGTCCGCGACCCAAAGCGTGTCCACCTGACTACGGATCAGGTGTACGAACACGAGGGTCTTGCCGTCCGGCGAGATGGTCGGATCAGTACCGTCAGGCAGGATCGGTTTGCGCTCGCCACTCTGAAGGTCGAGCCGCTCGATGCCGTCGTCGGTCACCGGCGTGCCGTCACGCAAGACGCTCGAGCGGCGCTGGAAGTAGAGAAAACGCCCGCTCGGATCGAATGCGGGTCCGGAATAGAAGGTGTTCTCCTTCTCGTGCGTGACGATCCTTTGTAGGCCTGACCCGTCCGCGTTCACGAGGTAGATGTCCGAGCCGAAGCCGTTCTGCGCGCCCTGCGAGGTATTCGTCAGCACAAAGGCGATCTGGCGGCCGGCGGGGTGGAGCATCGCGCCGGATGCGAATGACTGCGGTGGCAGCTCCGCGAGTCGGCCGATGACACGACCATCCTTGTCGAGCGCGAGCAGTCCGGTCAGCACGGCGATGACGTACGCGGCCTGGCCGCTCCCGGCGGAGGCCGGCGCCGCGGCCGGCGACGCCGCGCTGGACGGAGGCGTTGACGGGGCGACCGGGCCCAGGCAGGCGCTCGCGAATCCGAGCGCCAGGAGCAGGAGCGCTGGGCGTCCGAGCACGCCAAGAGCCTATTCCGCGCGGTCAGCCCAAAACAATCGATTGCCTATAATCCGGCCCGACTCCCGCCGGGGAGGACGCAAGGACGAGGAAGGGGACCACCATGATCAGGAGCCTGGCGCGTTCGCGCCTCGATCATCTATCCGCTCGTGCTGTCGCCGTGTTTCTCATCGCGGTCGCGTGCACCGGGCAGCAGAGCACGCCGGCCGGCACGACGCCGACCGCGACGTTCGGAATCGGCGGCCTCGCCAGCGTCGGCGTCGAAGGACACACCGCCGTCCTCTACAACGGCAAGATCTCCGTGCTCGATGCAGGCAACAACGTCGTCCAGGCGATCGCGATACGGGACGGCAAGGTCCTGGCGGTCGGCACGACGGACCAGGTGAAGAACGCCGCCGGCTCCGGGGCGCAGCTCATCGATCTCGGTGGTCGGGTGGTCATCCCGGGCTTGATCGACGGGACGCTGCACGGCGTCCGCAACAGCAGCGACTGCTTCCTCCGTGACGTGCGTCTCGATCAGGTCTTCACCCGGGAGCAGGCGCTCTCGACGTACACGCAGAAGGCAAAGGGCCTTCCGACGGGATCCTGGCTCTACACGTGGTCGGGCTGGAACCCGAACCAGCTCGATCAGCCTGGCATGCTCACGAAGGCCGAGCTCGACAAGGTCCTTCCCGACAACCCGGTAATGGTCCAGGCGACCGGCTTCTCGGGGATCCAGGTCAACAGCCGCGCCTTGAACGCGCTCGGCTTCACCGCGAGCACGACTGATCCTGGGGTGGCGAAAGACCCGACAGGGCAACCCACCGGTCAGCTCAGCGGCACCGCCGCGGCCGCCGCACGACAGGCCATGGGCGCCCAGCTTCGCGCGCTCTCGATCGATCAGCAAGTCGAGTGCATGCGCGCCTTCATGCGGGAGGCCAACCGTGTTGGCTTGACGTCCTGGGACGATCCCGCCGGCAACGATCAGTTCGACCCGCAGGGCAGGTCGCTCGAGCTGCTTGTCGGCGACCACGGCTATCAGGCGATCAATCAGCTGCACCGAACCGGCGAGATGACCACGCGCATCGTGCTGCACTTCTCGTGCTTCACCCCGGATCCCGCGTTCGACTGCGTCAAGCGGAGCACGTACAACGCGATCAGCCTCGTCGGCGACGATTGGCTGCTCATCGGGGGCATGGGCGAGGAGCTCACGACCAATATGCCCAACGGCCTCTACCCGATGCCTGACTACCAGAACGCCGTCGACTACCTCGCGGTACAGCGCTGGAACCTCGAGCACCACGCCACAACGCCGCCCCAGCAGGAGCAAGTCACGTCGGCCTGGGAGCGCGCGGACGCGAAGTCATCGATCAAGGACCTCGGCTGGCGGATGCTTCACCCGGGCGGCGGCCCCCAATATCCGACCGCGGAGATCCTCAGCCGCCTCAAGGCGCTGAACGCGGGCGTGGTCCTCACGGACAGCGGCGGCCAGGGCCAGCAGGCCGCCCAGACGCCGCCGTACAAGCGCGCGTACGAGAGCGGCGTACGGATGTGCCTTGGCACCGACGCGCTGAACGTGGCGCCCTACCCGCCAATGTGGAATCTCTGGTACACGATCAGCGGTCATTCCCCGGATCCTGCCGTCCCAGGAGTTCCGGCGGAGCAGAGGCTCACGCGCGAGCAGGCCCTTCGGTCCGCGACCTCCAACTGCGGGTGGTTCATGCACATGGAGAACAGGGTCGGAACGCTCGAGGTCGGCCGATATGCGGATCTCGCGGTGCTGAGCAAGGACTACTGGAACGTCTCCGTCGACGACATCCGTTCGATTGTGTCCGTCCTGACCATCGCCGGTGGCAAGGTCGGCTGGGCGTCCGACGACTTCGCGAGCCTCGCACCCAAGAACTGAACCGAGCGCGTGGGGGCGCCTCGACGAGGCGCTCCCACGTATCGTGGCCCTGAAAGGAGTGCGAGTGACGGAACCGCGCATCACCATCATCGACGTCGCTCGTGCCGCAAGCGTTCATCCGTCGACCGTCTCGCGCGTGCTCAACAGGCGAGCCGAGCTGAGCCTGCTTCCGGAGACCCGGCAACGCGTCATCGCCGCCGCGCGGCGCTTGGGGTACCGGCCGTCGGCACTGGCGCGAAGCCTCCGGCTGCAGCGGACCTTCACGCTGGGGATGCTCGTCCCCAACATCGACAACCCGTTCTTCCCGCCGATCATCAAAGGCGTCGAGGACACCGCACACGCGCGCGGATACAACCTTGTGCTCTGCAACACGGAAGACTCATCCGAACGCGAGGACGCCTACTTGCGAGTCCTCCGGGAGCGGCAGGTCGACGGCATCCTCATCGCATCGAGCTTCATGGCCGACGCGACGATCGCGGAGCTGCGGCGTGACCGGTTCCCGTTCGTTCTCGTGAACCGCGGCACGCGCGGCGCCGACGACCTCGCCGTGCTCGTCGACAACGAGAAGGGCGTCGCAGCGGCGATCGATCACCTCGTCGACCTCGGCCACCGGCGGATCGGGATCGTCGCCGGGCCGCAAACGACCATGACCGGCCGCCAGCGCCTCTCCGCCGCGCGCGTCACCCTGCGCGCTCGAGGGGTCAAGCTCGATCCCTCTCTCGTCTCGGTCGCCGAGGCGTTCTCGCAGGAGGCGGGCTACCGGGCGGCGCGCCGCCTTCTTGGGGGCGTCGAGCCGCCGACCGCGGTCTTCGGCGCCAACGACCTGCTCGCGATCGGCGTCCTCCGCGCGGCGCGCGAGGCGGAGCTCGAGTGCCCGGCCGACGTGTCGCTCGTGGGGTTCAATGACATGCCGCTCACCGAATTCTTCGGCCCGCCGCTCACTACCGTGCACGTTCCCCAGCGTGAGATGGGGGTCCGCGCAGCGGACCTCTTGATCGCGCGGATCGAGGGCCAACCCGCGGATACTCGTCGCGTGACCATGGACGTGCATCTCGTCGTCCGGGGCTCCACCGCCGCCCCCTCTCGGTCTCAGCAGAAGACGGCATGAGATGAACCGGATCGTCGTCGAGGGCGCCACAAAGCGGTTCGGCTCGGGTGCCCTCACCGTGTTCGACGGGCTCGAGCTCGCCATCCACGACAGCGAGACGCTCTGCATTCTCGGACCGTCGGGCTGCGGAAAGACCACCTTGCTCCGCTGCATGCATGGGCTCGCGCACCTCGACGGCGGTCGGATCGTGATCGACGACCTCGAGGTACGCGCGCCGCGACGCAACGTCGCGATGGTCTTCCAGCACTTCGGGCTGATGCCGTGGAAGCGCGTGAGCGAGAACGTCGCATACGGCGTCGAGCTCGCGGGGTTGGAACGGCAGACCATCGACCAGCGCGTCCTCCGCTACACCGAGATGGTCGGCCTGACGGGCTTCGAGCGCTCCTATCCGTATCAGCTCTCGGGAGGCATGCAGCAGCGCGCGGGGCTGGCTCGCGCCCTTGCGCTCGAGCCGGACATCCTGCTGATGGACGAGCCGTTCGGGTCTCTGGACGCCCAGACGCGCGAGATCCTGCAGGACGAGCTCCTGCGCATTCTGCAGACGCCGGGGGTTCGAGGTGGCGGGGCCCCTTCGACCGTCGTGTTCATCACGCACTCGATCGAGGAGGCGATCGCCCTCGGCGATCGCATCGTCGTTCTCACCGCGCGCCCGGCGCGCGTGCGCGACACGATCCTCGTCGATATCCCGCGGCCACGCACCGTCGCGAGCGTCGTGGCGCATCCGCGCTTCGTCGAGCTTCGCGACCACTGCTGGCGCCTCCTTCGCGAGAGGCTCGTGGCGTGACCGTTCCTCGGGTCGGGGAGGTCAACGCGCGCGCGCGGCCGATCGCGCCCGCACGGCGGTGGTGGCGGGCGCGGCCGTCGGATGCGATGATCCGCGTCGCCTCGGTCCTCGTGGTGCTCGGCATCTGGGAGCTGTTCGGGCCGCTCCTGAATCCGATCATCCTGCGACCGCCGAGCCAGATCGTCCGAGCGTTCGCTGACCTCATCGCCAACGGCGAGCTTGGGGTCGCGATGGTGCAGAGCATGCGCGTCTTCGGGGCCGGGCTTGCGATCGCGCTCGTCGCCGGGATCACCCTCGGGATCGTCTCAGGGCGCTCGCGCGTGATCTACAACGTCCTCGACCCATGGATCAGCGCGCTCTATTCAGTGCCGTCGGTCGCGCTCGTTCCGCTGATCGCCGTCGCGTTCCAGTACTCGGGCGACGCGCCACGAGTGGCGACGGTCGTGCTCTTCGCCATCTTCCCGATCCTCATCAACACCCAGCAGGGTGTGCGCAACGTCGACCCGGGCCTCCTCGAAGTGGCGCGCGCCTTCAACACCAGCGAGCGCCGGCTCTGGGGCGACGTCATCGTCCCGGCGGCGATGCCCTTCATCCTCGCGGGGATCCGCCTGGCGATAGGGCGAGCTCTTATCGGCATGATCATCGCGGAATTCCTCGTCGGCCTTGCGGGCCTCGGCTACCTGATCATCGTGTACCAGAACACATTCCGGATCGACAAGATGTTCGTGCCTGTCATCGTCGTCGCCGCGTTCGGCATCGCGCTCATGGGTCTCGTGCAGTTCGTCGAGAGCCGCGTCGCGCCGTGGACGCGACGCGAGCAGTAGCAGGAGGGGCGAAACATGCGACACCAGCTCGCACTCGGCGTCATCCTCGCGACCATCCTCGGGGCGTGTGCCGGAGGTGGCGGCACGACCGCGCCGACCGCCTCCCCGGCAGGTAGCCCGACGGCGACCGTGGCCACGAAGGCGACCTGCCAGCCAACGTCGCTGAAGATCGCAGTCCCGGTGACGCCGCCGAACGTCGTGCACCTTCCGCCGTACGTCGCGCAGGAGCTCGGCTACTTCAAGGATGAAAACCTGACTGTCGAGCTCGTGCGATTCGAGGGCGGGGTCGGCGCACTGCGGTCGATGGCCGCGGGCGGCGTGAACATGGCGGGCACGTCCACCGAACCGGTTATCAGCGCGATCGCTCAGGGCGTCGCGGTGAAGATCGTCAACACCTATTCACCGAATATCAGCCAGGTCTTCGCGGTTCGAGACACCATCAAGACCCCGGCGGACCTCAAGGGAAAGAAGATCGGTATCCAGGAGCCGGGTGGGTTCGCCGACGCGCTGTCGCATGCGTATCTACAGAAGAACGGGATCAGCGCGTCTGACGTCCAATTCGTGACCACAACGACGGCGGCGCGAGTGCAGCAGCTTGTCTCTGGTGGCACCGACACCGCGATCCTGCACGTCGATCAGGTCCTCACGGTCAAGAAGACCGCTCCCAATATCGCGGTGCTGGCCAACATGTGGGAGGTGCTCACGGATTACCAGTACGCGGTCTATGCCGTTCCGACCGCTGAGGCGAAGAGCGCAACGACCGAGTGCATGCTCCGCGCGGTCATCCGCGCGAACCGGGCGATGTACGACCCGACGCTTCGTTCGCGGATCCTTGACATGGCCGTCCGCGAGACGAAGGCCGACCGCGACGTCGTCGAGGCGGCCTACAAGACCCTCGAGAGCGGCAAGGCCTGGCCCCAGAACGAAGGCATCCCGCAGAAGAACATCGAGGGCACGGTGAAGAGCCTCCTCGATCTCAAGCAGATCGACCGGACGATCTCGTTCGCGGACGCGGTCGACCTGACGCTCTCGAACAAGATCGTCGCGCAGCTCGGAAAGAAGGATTGGCCGTACTGAACTGGGAACGCAACGGATGACGCGGCTCGTCGACCTCACACAACCATGGGGTGATCGGATGCCGACGTGGCCGCAGTTCGCGTCCATCGAGGTGACCGACATCACCACGCATCACCGCGATGGGAAAAGCACCGTGCTGGTGAAGACGAACATGCACACCGGCACGCACATCGACGCACCCATCCATTACTGGCCGACGGGCAAAGATCTCGGCGCGATCCCCGTCCAGGACCTCTACGGCACGGCGCTGGTGATCGACCTGCGGCCGATCACCAAGCCGTGGTCGTACTACTCGATCAAGGACGTCCTGGGCTGCCTGCCGAAGGGCGAGGAGATCCGCGAGGGCGACATCGTCCTTCTCTACACCGGGTGGGATCGGTACAACTGGACGAAGGCCACGCGGGACGACGTCATGTACTTCGACCGCCACCCCGGTCCTCAGCCCGAGGTCTGTGACTACCTGATCGACAGGCGCGTCAAGATGATCGGCGCCGATCTCGCCTCGATGGATCACTCGCTGCACGTGCGGGTCCGCCACTTCCGACCCGATCTCGTGAAGGAGTACGAGAAGCAGACCGGGAAGCCGGTCGAAGAAACGCTGCCGATGAAGGACTTCGAGCACATCCACTACCACATGGCCAAAGAGAACATCCCGATGCTCGAGAACCTCGGAGGCGAGCTGGCGGACGTGGCGGGACGGCGCGTCGCCGTCGGCGCTTTCCCGTGGCGGTGGATCGGCGGTGAGGCCTGTATCTGCCGCGTCGTCGCCTTCGTCGAATGACGACGCAAGTGGGGGGTTCTCTGGGGCAGGGGCCCAGGGGGCAGGGGCCCCCTGACGCGGAGCGTGGCGCGAAGCGACAGCCCCCCGGTCAGATGCAGGCGCTTGTCCTCACCGCGCCCCATGCGTTCGAGGTCAAGGAAGTCCCGTGTCCCTCGCCGGGGTCCGACGAGGTCCTGTGCCGCGTACGGGCGATCGCGATCTGTGGCACGGACGCCGAGATCATCGAAGGGACCTTCAAGGGCCGGTGGCCGAAGGCCTATCCGTTCATTCCGGGCCACGAGTGGTCAGGCGAGGTCGTCGAGGCGGGGGCGATCGCACGCCAGTTCGGCTTCGTTCCGGGCACACGCGTCGCGGGCACTTCGCACTCGGGGTGCGGCTACTGCCGTATGTGCCGGATCGGCCGCTACAACCTTTGCCTCAATTACGGCCGCGAAGACCTGGGGCACCGGCAGTACGGCCACTACACGCAGGGCGCCTATGCGGAATTCGTGACGCAAACGATCAAGAGCGTCTTTGTGATCCCCGACGCGATGCCCTTCGACGTGGCCGCGCTCTGCGACACGGCATCGATCGCGCTCCACTCGGTCAAGCGCGCCCACATCGATCCCGGCGACACGGTGGCTTCCGTCGGGTCGGGCGGCATGGGCATCCTCGTCGGCATGTGCGCTAGGGCGCTCGGCGCGGCGCGCGTGCTCGTGGTCGGCGGCGGGAAGCGCCTCGAGCGCGCCGCGGCGCTCGGCTTCGAGACGATCGACTACCACGGCGGCGACCCGGTGGCCCGTGTGCGCGAGCTGACGGCAGGTCTCGGGGCGGACGTCGCCGTCGACTCCGCCGGCACGAAGGACTCCGTGCGGCAGGCGATCGGCATGGTCCGCAAGGGCGGACGGGTCGCCTTCACCGGGATCCCCAAGGAGCCGTCCTCGATCGACTTCCAGAAGATCGTGCTCGAGGAGATCGATCTTTATGGCGTGCGGGCGAACCGCAACACCATGGAGGAGATCATCCCGCTCATGGCCGACGGCCGGATCCCCGCGGCAAAGCTGATCACTCACCACTTCAAGCTCGCCGATTTCGGCGACGCCCTCCGTACGTTCAACGAGCGCGTCGACGGGGCGTTGAAAGTTATCGTGGAGCCCTAGTGGGCGTCGACGTACGTGGATCGGTCGGCACGCTCATCCGCACACGACGCGCCGTGCGCAAGTTCAAGCCGGGGCTCGTGCCGGATGCCGATGTGAACGAGATCCTCGAGGCCGCCCGCTGGGCGCCCTCGCCCGCGAATCGCCAGCCCGCCCGCTTCATCTGGGTGAAGAGCTCATCGGTCAAACATGAATTGCAGCAGCTCGCGAAGGAATCAAAGGAGCTCTCTGCCTACTGGGATCCGATCTTCCGCCCCGACGGCCCGAGCGGGCTGATCAACGACCTCGAGACCCCGGAGGTCATCGCCGTCATCGCGGATCCCTCCAGGAGCCTGACGAACGTCCATGCCGACAACGGCTTCGAGTGGGCCGCCGCGATGGCCATCTACGCGATGTGGTTGCGGGCGTACTCGCTCGGGTACGGCGCGGTCTTCGTCCAGCACTGGATCACCGAGAAGGCGAAGAAGGTCCTCAACGTCCCGCTTTCGTGGACATTCCTCGGGACGTTCACGTTCGGCCATGCCGCGGAGGCGCCCACCGCCGACCGGCTTCCGATCGACCAGCTCGTCTATGTCGATCGGTATCCCGGTCGACCTCGCGCATGAAGAGCGTTGCGGTCGCCTCACGGGGGCCGGGGAGCGGAGTCCCCCGACTCATGCGTGCGGTCGTCTTCACCGGCCCGAACGCGTTCGCGCTGCAGGAGGTGCCGACTCCGCGGGCCGGTGCGGGCGAGGCGCTCGTCAGGGTACGGGCATCGATGGTCTGCGCCACCGACGCGAAGATCCTCGCCGGAAAGTTCCCGGCGACGCGTTTCCCCCACGTGCCTGGTCATGAGTTCGCCGGCGACGTCGTGGACTCGGCGGATGAGCGCGTCCCCGCCGGGACCCGCGTCGGCGTGGAAGTGCACGTTGGCTGTGGGACGTGCGAGCGCTGCCGCGAAGGGATGTACACGCTCTGCCTCAACTACGGAAAGCGCGAGACCGGGCATGCGCACGTCGGCTTCACGATCGGTGGCGGTCTTGCCGACTACGCCGCCGTCCCCATCGCCGCGTTGCACACACTTCCCGAGCACGTGACGTTCGACCAGGGCGCGTGGACCGACAACCTCGGGGTCGCGCTCTGGGCGATCGAGCGCGGGCGGCTCCGGGCGGGAGAGCGTGTCGTCGTCATTGGCCCCGGCGCGATCGGTCTCTGCGCGACGCAGCTCGCCCGCGCGCTCGGGGCCGGGCGAGTCACGCTCGTTGGTCGAGGCAAACGCCTGGCCCGTGTCCGCGACATGGCCGACGAGGTCGTCGACGCCGCGGACGTAGCGCGACTCCACGGGACCGCGGACCTGGTCGTTGAGTTCGCTGGGACGGCCGACGCGGCCCGCGATGCGATCGCGGCCGCCCGCCGCGGCGGTCGCGTGGTGCTGGGCGGCGCCACCGGAGCCGGCGTCGAGCTAACCGGCGTCGACCTTTCGACGATCGTGCGCGGGAACCTCGACGTCCTCGGCTCGCTCGCCAACCCGAAGGGCGTCTCGGGCCGCGCGCTCGAGTTGCTGTCGCAGGGCAAGATCGACGTGACGAGTCTCGTCACGCATCACTTCCCGCTCGAACGGTTCGAGGATGCGTGGCGCACGTTCATGGAGCGCCGCGAGGGCGCCATCCGCGTGATGCTCCATCCGCAGGCCGGCACATGACGATCGATCGCGCGACCGCCCTGGAGCTCTACCGGGTGATGCGGACCATCCGTTCGTTCGAGGAGCGATCGACGCAGCTTTTCGGCGAGAACAAGATCTGGGGGACGATCCATAGCTACGCCGGGGAAGAGGCGATCGCCGCAGGCGTGTGCGCGCACCTGCGCGACGACGACTGGATCACAAGCACGCACCGCGGACACGGTCACTGCATCGCGAAAGGAGCGGACCTCGGGAAGATGTTCGCCGAGCTCCTGGGAAGAGAGACGGGGTACTGCCGTGGACGGGGCGGGTCGATGCACATCGCCGACACGTCCAAGGGCAACCTCGGCGCAAACGGCATCGTCGGCGGGGGGATCCCGATCGCGACCGGCGCCGCGCTCACCGCACAGCAGCTCGGCACGGACCAGCTCGCGGTCTCGTTCTTCGGCGACGGCGCGGCCAATCAGGGCACCTTCCACGAGTCGCTCAACCTGGCCGCGATCTGGAAGCTTCCTGTGATCTATGTGTGCGAGAACAACCAGTACGCGGAGAGCCTCCCGGTGAAGCGAGCGTTCGCCGTCGAGGACATCGCAGTGCGCGCCTCCGGCTA
>Ga0209161_10002797_pt1 | contig 14253 bp, 15 predicted proteins | sample GraSoiAngelo_155_FD_186169 | JGI IMG/M metagenome (GOLD analysis project Ga0209161, IMG submission 186169) | Grasslands soil microbial communities from the Angelo Coastal Reserve, California, USA - 14_1009_13_30cm (SPAdes) (version 2) | ecosystem: Environmental > Terrestrial > Soil > Grasslands...
TATCGAGAAATGGGGCTCCGTACCGGGCAATAGTTGAGGAATACTGAGTATATCCCCATGGGCCCTGGCGCCCCATCGTCCCACCATAGTGCTGGGCCGCCCCGCCTACTCCATGCCCAAGCGCATGGTATTGGATGGGCATAGTGTATCTTCGGACAGGCAGTGCGAACTGATAGGGAGTGTTTCTGATCGTGGCCGATTGCAGGGGAAGCGGGCTGTCATATTTTCGGCCTAACCCAACTCCCCATTCATCGTACTTTGTTGTCGAGAAGTCGTTGACATAGTCCCAGTACGGACCCTTGGTTATGGCGACAACCTTGTAGTTCTTACCCCCGTTTAGACTCGCGATAGAAAGCTCGGCGGCTATTACGCCGCTCATGTAGCCAACCCCGAGGATCACCACATCCGCCGCTGGCTCGGTAATTGTAGTTGGCATTTCTATGCGCCTCCCGATGCTTGCTGCTGGTACTGCGCGAGGCTGGCTGGCTTGAGTCTTGTCGGAGTAGTGGCGACCATGAGAGCTTTCTGGTCTTTACCCTCGCCGTAGAAGTTGCCGAAGTTGACCCCGTTGAATCCTGTGAATGTCCATCCTACCATGTTCTGGTTTCCTCCGTAAATCGGGTCCATCAAGAATCCGGCCCACGTCATGAAAGTCAGCTCGTAAGCAAAATCTGATGGAAGAATATTGCTGAAGCTGGTCGGCTTGTTAGCCCAAAGGTCCTGAAGGAGGAGCAGCTGGTTCGCCGAAGAGAGTGTCTCGAAGTTTCCCCCATATGCACTGTTAGCGTAAGCCTGCAAAGCCACTAAGCCCACTCTCCAGAATTCTCGAAAGTTAAGCGGGTACTGGTAGTTAATGCCTGAACCGACTCTTGGACTGGCAGTGATGCCAGCGCCAACTCCTGGAGTGCCTATGCTGCCTCCAGTGTATGTGATGGGTGCACTGGAGTTCCCTGGAAGATTCGCCCAACTTAGGGTTGGGTTAACGCTGAGTGTATTGGACAGGCTCGCTGGGATCCTGGGAAGAATGTGCGGGCCGTCCATGAACATGTTGGCGCTCTGCCCATAGTCACCTGCCAGCGCTCTGTCGATGAAATAGATCACACCGGCCTCCTTTGCTCCAGGATCGGCATCAGTGGGTATGATTGTCTCTACTATCTTCTCTAGGAGAGATTGTTCGGTAACGCTCAGGCTGATGAAACCAACAATGGTGTTGACTCGATTTTTCAGGTTGGCGACCTGTGTATTCGCATTGTTTAGTTGGGTTTGCATCGAGGAGTTTAGGCTCCCAAACATTGGGATCTCGATCGCGGATGCCGTGACAGCGCTTGCGGCTGCTGCTAATCCGAGTTTGAGAAATTCACGTCTGGTCTGTTCGACCATTCGGGCTCGGATTAGCCCCTAGCCTACCCCTATTTTAGCTTGCACCACTTCGATAAAACGGGGCAATCTTTGACTGCCTGAAAGCTTATTTTCTCAACGATGGCCAATTGACCTCTGTGTTGTAGGTTGGAAAGTACTCCGCCAAAGAAAATGAACTATGCCGGGCTTATCGTCCCAATACTAATCGTACTTGCTGTAGGCGCAGGATGCGGCCTTGCCGGGCTTGGGGCTTACCAACTCACCACTGGCTCACCAATCTTCGCGTCTTCAAGCTCAAACGCTGGAGGCAGCACAGTGAGTGTCTCGATTCCAAAAGGCGTCGGCAGCACGCAGAGCCTCAACTATGTCCCAGCAAGCGTAACAGTTGCGAAAGGCGGAAAAGTAACTTGGACCAACAACGATCCCGTTCCTCACACCGTGACCTCCACCTTTAACATCCCGTCTGGAGCAACCAGCTTTGATTCCAAGAACATGAATCAGAACGCCACCTACACAGTGACCTTCACAGTCGCCGGAACGTACCAGTACACATGCACCTACCACCCCTGGATGCATGGAACAGTTGTCGTCACCGGATAAGAAGTGGCAGCGTCCCGTAATCTGGACTAGACCCCGCAAATAGCTTAAACGATATCGAGACAAGGCCGTGCGGCCTGAGAGTTTGCTGCAGCTAGGAGAAAACGACCATCATGAAAGATATACAGCGGCGTGCCCTGATCCTAGTAATTGCCGTAGTAGCGATTATCGTGACGGCAACTGCTGGCTACATCTATATCAGTTCGTTGTCTCCACCCAAGTCAACGGTGACACTTATCAGGATACCGCCGGGCTCCTCAACGGAGCCGACAGGGTTTAGCGTGCAGGATTTCCAGTCGAACTTCGTAAATGGCACGTACGATTTTCCCATTAACGTCACGGTCACAATTGGAGTCAACAATGCGATAGAATGGGTGAACGACGATACCGTGGGTCACACGGCCACTGCTCTCGTGGCTCCTGCTGGAGCTTTGAAATTCAACTCTGGATTGATCTCCGAGGGAAAATCGTTCTCGGTAATCCTAATCGTACCGGGGGTTTACAAATACACTTGCGCCTGGCATAATTGGCTTGCTGGAAAGATAACTGTCAATCCTGCCTAGACTCTTAGAATAAGCAGAGAAAGTAATCCCTCGGCGACCTCACGGATGCTAGAGTCAATGGGGTTTGTAAGGCTAGAATATTTCTATGTGGTCGTCTGGAAATCCGAGCTTGACTAGTTCAGCTTTGATTCTTTGGCGATGGTCGCCCTGCAGCATTATCAGGCCGTCTTTCGCTGTTCCGCCGGTGGCTAGGCGCTCTTTCAGTTTGTGAGCAACTTCGGCAAGAGATCGTCCGGTCTTGGGTAGTCCTTGAAGAACTGTTACGGGTTTTCCCCATCTGCGAAACTCGACTCTTACGGTGAGGTGGGTTTCGCTCTTGTCGAGTTCCTTCAGGGCGCTGTTAAAATCGAATCCTTCACTCAATCCTGTCGCCCAAGACAGTTTCGGCCCCTCATTAGTTCTTTTCGGCTACTTCCAAAAACCGGTTCAAGTAGTCTGCGAGAAGCTTTCGATACTGATCTCTAGTCATGTTTTCTTTCAGATTGACCATTAGGTCCTGGAAGTATGGGAACTGGCTTGAGGCTGTTGGCGACATCCGTGAGAGAAATCTCTTGTTCGAATCCGCAGCTTTTCCACCTGTATCTTCTATGCCGTGTCTCGTCATCTGGCCGATTGCACGGGCGTTATGGACCATGATCGATGCACTCACCCAATGATCTCTCTTTGGATCTCCCGATTCGACGGGTTCGTCTTTTACCCAGTCTTGGAGGAAACTACTCATCTGGCCAGATTTGAGTATCGGATTTTTCTTGAGGACCTTCATCGAAACATCGTCAGCGTACAAGTCTTGAATATCGTTCAATAGGTCATGGACGATCTTCTGCTGATAGTCATGCGACAAGTATTGTTTTCCAATCTTGTCAATTGCCGCCTCGATTATCTCAGCGTCGTGGGATGGGTGATTATTTTCCATCCTGAAGATGTGTGACATTTCATGGACCAGCAAGCCTTCGATCATTCCTGACCCGACGGAGCCACCTGATACGACGATTCTATAGCCTCTGCCCTGCGGCATTGTGTATCCCATGAAGGGTAATTGAGGGTCAACAGCTACCTCAACATGACTTTTGAGGCCGAAGCCCGACTCTTTCATCATACGAGACGCATTCAGATAGGCTTTCTTCACAATTTCACTATTCGCACTATTGCTCGTCGGAGCGACTGTCCTTGTTGTTGCCGTCATGTTTCTTCTGACCGGCACCATGAGTTCTCCCTATAGTCCCAGTAGGTGGTCGATCGAATAGATTCCGCTACCAAGGAGGGCCAACGCAAGGGCAGCGAGGAGCAATGTGATGTCGATTTCATATCCGCCCACGTATTTCTTCTTCAACTTACTCATCGAAAACCATGTTGTTGACAGCATCCATAACGCCGAGAGCGCTGCAACTATGGGTGTGAGTATTCCAAGAATCAATGCTAGTCCGCCGAAGAACTCGACGACGCCACCGAATGGAACCATCGCGGCGGGCATTCCCATGCTCTTCATCCAAGCGCCGCCTTGGGTTCTTTGAGCGGCTGTTAGCTTAGGGTACCCGTGTATCATGAACAGGGTCCCGACGGCGAGCCTTAGAATAAGCGAGGATAGGTCGGTGTTCGTGAAGAGTGTTTGAATCATGTCTTAACCAACACTGCGGTCTTTATTATAAAGTAGGTAGTTAGCTACTACCAAGTAGGTTGCCCTAAGCGTATCAAGTTAACCCGGCTTGACCAACACGGCAAACTCGCCCAATCGTAACTGGAAACGCCCCTAAGGGTAGAACACCTCACCTATCTTCTCGCAACCGCCTATTGAACTACGTGAACTGAAACGGACTCTCCGACATACCGGACGTCACAGGAGGACGCCTCGTGAGAACCAAAGTTGGCATAGACGACATAGCCGTCTACATCCCTCGACTGTACGTGGAGCTAGCTGACGAGAATCGGCCAGAGAAACCGACGGAATTCTCTATGGCAAGGAAGTCGGACCCGTCAAAATATCTTCATGGAATTGGAATCGCCAAGATGTCCGTTCCAGACGCCTACCAAGACAGCGCTGTTTTGGCTGCGAATGCTATCTTCGAGCTGATGGAAAGAAACAACGTTCAACCGGCGAATCTGGCCAGAATTGACATAGCCACAGAGACAGGTGTGGACGAATCCAAACCTGTCGCCGCCTACGTTCACGGAATGCTGGAACAAAAATATGGTAAAGGATCTCTGAACAGAACATCAGGCGTCGAGTACAAGTTCGCATGTGTGAGCATCGCAGACGCTCTAGAAAGTTCGCTCGACTGGGCATGGGCAGGTAGAAGCAATGGAAGATCCAGTATAATCTGCGCAACTGACATCGCTAGGTATCCGCTTACCAGCCCGGGAGAACCAACCCAGGGAGCCGGGGCGGTCGCTCTCCTAGTCAAGGAAGATCCTCGTCTGCTAGCGATCGATCCGGTCATCGGCACTCACATGGAGGATGAGGATGATTTCTGGAGACCACTATTCTCGACGACAGCAGTTGTCCACGGAAAACATTCCGAGCGATGTTATCTTAGAGCCATGGAAGGCGCGGTAGACAACTGGGCAGAGCAGGCAATCGCGTCTGGCATCATCAACGCGGGACCCGGTGAATCTCTAGTAGATCACATAGGCCCCATGTCTTTTCATGTCCCATACCCGAAAATGGCTGAGAAAGCTTTCGCGTACCTGTTGAGGCATTTCTGGCGAGGCCTCCCTCGCTGGAAAGAAGTCCTGCGTGTAATTGGCGACGAGCCTGAAGCGGAGAGCTACAAGAAAAGAGAGGAGTTCGAGAAAGCAGAGACTGATTACATGAAACACTTTATGGAGACTAAACAATTCCAAGCCGACTACCAAGACAAGGTGGCTGACGGACTAGTTCACGCAAAAGAAAGCGGCAACAGCTATTCCGCCTCTGAGAAGAGCTGCCTCTCGATGCTCTTAGAAACAAAGGCGATGAGGGGAACCGATCTTGCGGGGAAGAGAGGAGGGTCCGGAAACTATGGCAGTGGCTGCAAGGCCAAGGCATCAAGCTGGACTGTTCAGGAAGGATGGGCCACATGTGCGAAGAAGTTTGGTCACGCTGAGAAATTACGCCATCGCCGGCCAGTATCTCTCGCGGAGTATGAAATCTTGCATGAAGGAAAACCGTTTCCTGACGGAAGAAAGTTTGTGGCAGAACCCGAGAACGAATTCGTTCTGGTAGACGTGACCTCTCAAGGCTATCGACATTACAGGTTTGCTGACTGAGTGCAAACTGAGTCTATAGTCGGCTAATGCTAGAAACTAGTTTTCTTTCCTCGCAGATTACTCTAGTCAAGTGTTCACGGTTTCAAACCGTTATTCAAGGAAGCCTTGCAAAGCTGACTGATTATGAGCGAGCTCGGGGAGAGGCCGAGTGGAGAGGATGAACTTGTCCTGGTTTTCAGGCCGCCCGAGAATCCAGCGGCTCAAGTGGCAGTGGATACTCCCTTTAAGGGGCATAGAGTCAGGCTTGACGAGATACTAGATTGGTTCAAGGCCCTCAAAGTAGATTCTATTGAGCTCTGGATCGAGGGCGCAAGGACGTCTGGAAGCAAGACGGAACTCTTTCTCTCGACAGAGGGCAAGACTGGGGCGAAGATCACCCTCAAGCCACACTCTGAAGCTGTATCAAAGGAACTTTCTCTTGATCAGGTCGGAAGCTCTTCTCCCCCGAACGCATCAGAAGAATCTCTCCAAAACATATCTCAGAACCTCACCGCGAGACAAACCTCGGAAGTAGCAAATCCCTCGGAATCAACTATCACTGCCTTCTTTTCCCCCAAAGGAGGAATTGAACAACAGATTCTCGCTAGTATAGCCGCTGCGGTGGAAACCATCGAGATGGCGGCCTACGCGTTCACAAACGAGATCATAGCGAAGGCCTTGATCGACGCCGTCAAGCGTGGGGTCAAAGTTTCCCTGGTCATGGATAAGTCCCAAACAAAGGGTTCCCAAGCTTCACTACACGACGAGTTGGAGAAGGCGGGAACCACGATCAGGTTGATTTCCCCGCCTGGAGGGATAATGCACGACAAGTTCATCATCGTTGATGGCAAGAAGGTTGAGTGGGGAAGCTACAATTATACCGGCCGAGCGGAGGATGCGAATTTCGAGAACGCCACTTTCCTGTCCAATGGCAACCTGGCCCAAAGGTACCACTCAGACTTTGTGGCCATATTCAGCCAAGCAACTCCTGAGGCTCAGGGGCTTAGACGCCCACTGCGACGATTCTTGAGGAGACTAAGATAGCTCTTCAGGCCCCAGAGTATGATGAGCCTCTGCGATAATTGGGATCTTGTCCAAAGTGAGATTGAGAAAACTCCAAAAGTTGTAATGATCCCAAGACAACAATAGAAATTCGCAGAGTAGCTACAAGCATAGAGAACCCACTTCTCCCAAGAACTTATCTAAACTGGTTTTTCTTAATCTGGAACCATGACCGGAAAAGTTGTTGTGATCACTGGAGCGAGTAGCGGAATAGGTGCTGCGCTGACTCGACAGCTTGCCTCCCAAGGTCATCAGCTCGTTATTGCAGCTAGGCGAGAGAGCGAGCTGAAGCAAGTTGCAGCCGAGACCGGATCAAAAGCGATTCACGTAGTTACCGACGTTACCCGCAGAAGAGACCTTGAGAACCTACGCGACTCCGCTCTGAAAAAACACGGCCACATAGATGTCTGGGTGAACAACGCAGGGCGGGGCATAACCAAGACCGTAATGGAACTGAGTGATCAGGAATTCGATAGCATCATAAACGTGGTTCTGAAGTCGGTCTTTTACGGAACCCAGACGATAGTTCAGCATTTCCAAGAGCGAGGGGAAGGGCATCTGATCAATATTTCTTCCTTCCTGGGCAGGGTTCCTCTGGTTTCGAACCGGTCGATTTACAGCGCCGCGAAGAGCGCAGTCAACGTCCTGACAGCCAATCTACGCATGGATCTCAAAGGAAAGTATCCCCGAATCAAAGTCTCACTTGTAATGCCAGGCATCGTGGATACAGACTTCCACCGCGTCGCAGGAACACCGATTGCGATGAAGGCCGGCAGCCAAGTAGGCCCTCAAAAGGTTCAGTCAGCCAGCGAAGTTGCAATCCAAATCGCGTCGCTCATAGACCATCCGGTAGCTGAACTCTACACCAACCCAGCCTTATCCGAATTGACCCGACAGTACTATGCTGACGTGGGAGCTTTCGAAGAGAATATGGCTAGGCGGTAGTCTGGCAACTAGTTGCCTTCAGGTCTTTCTGCGGGGGCGCGTCAGTCTGTCGATTAGTGGGGATGCAAGACCAGTTACGAGGACTGCTAGACCTGCTACAGGGTAGAGTTGCGGACCTACTAGTCCGGCATCAACTCCGGTCTTAGCGAGTACTAATGAGAACTCTCCACGAGGAACCAGAATAGAACCGACTAGAATGGGGCGTCCGATCCGAGCAAGTCGTGCTCCAAGAAAGCCTCCGGCAAGCTTGCCGAGAACAGCGCCAACTAGGATGATCGCGAGTGGGAGGCCGAGGGATAATGCGGTCGACGTGTCGATCAGGGTCCCCATCGATAGAAAGAAGAACACGATGAAGGCGTCCTTGAGGGGTAGTATTTTCTCTCTGACATACCTTGATTGTTTGACAGGCATAAAGAATCCGACGAGCAGAGCCCCGATAGCGGGGAGAACCCGAGATAGTCTGAAAGTACCCCGAATAGAAAACCGAATGATAGAGCCAGGAGAAATGCGACTTCCCCGATCTCCAGCTCGTACTGGCTAACCTTGTTGATTAGCCGAGGCCCAAGATACGTCCCGAATCCGAAGCTTGCGAGGAATAAGAAAAATCCCTTGGACGCGATGAATATTAGGCCTAACGCCTGAACTTGGCGATCCCTGCCAGCTCAGGTGTAAGAAAGAGTAGGAAGACTGCAATCACGTCCTCCACAACCATCACCATCATTAGCGACGTAAAATTTTCATCATGTCCGGGAAACCGATCGAGGATCAATTTCGCAACTGGCCGTGCTACTAAGACCAAGTACGGACCCAAGAAAGAGAGCCGTCCCTAGATCCCATCCTGCGAACAGAGCGGACAGTATGCTGACTGCGAAAGCAGTAAGAAATTCCACGGTGCTCAGAATGAGGACTCTAGATCCAACCTTGCCGAATTTGCGCGGGTCGAGTTCAAGCCCGACCACGAACAAGAGGAGTATTATTCCGAGGGTCGCTAGAAAGTCGATGGCTGTCGTGTCGCGGATCAGTCCAAGACCGAAGGGACCAACCAGCATTCCCGCGACCAGCTGGCCGACGATCATGGGAAGGCCAAGTCGGTAGAAGAGGAGACTGACGAGAAGCGCTGCGGCTACAGCAATTCCCACCTCTAATAGAAAAGTTGTCTGCAAAAACTACCATTGATCGAGCGCATTTGATGGCTAAAGCACTTTGGGAAACTCGAATACCAGAATCAGCCTCATTCATTTTAAAGCGACTTAGTATCTGGGCTGGCATAGAGGAAGATCTTGCCAACAATCTTCTCTCCTGCATTAGCAGCATGGCCAGCTGATGCTATGTTAGACCCTGGAATCTCATTGATCAGAGTATGGACATGCCTTGATTTGAGATAGATGATCCTAGCCTGCAAATTGTCGCTCATTATGCCCATTCTTCTGAATTGGGGTTCAACGTAGAGGCCGTGGGACCTTGCTACTCCGCCTACAATCGTCATCCATGCAATACTAACGATTCGGTTAGCTATTCTGACAACGAAGCATTTGTCCCCATTCCTTAGGGCAACCTTGACCCATTGTCTATTTGTCTCAGGTTGCGAAGCGGCCATGAAGCGTTCTAATTCTCCGACATCAGACTCTATGCTGACATGATGCTTGAATCTGTGGTTCAGAGGAGCCTTATCGACGTCGAGCTGCCAGATGTTCCAGTCTTCCTTCGGATTTTCCGCTACTTCATACTCTGAGAAAATGTAGCTGGAAGGTTTCAGCGAGTAGAAATGATCGAATGCTTCCCTTGATTTCGTGAAGATGGTTCCTGTGGCTTCATAGCCATCATATATGAACAAACCATTCTTGTGTCCCTCAGTACTCCGGTAGACGTAAACTTCACCGCCGGCCTCAATAGCTTCCTTGGCCTCGTGACGAAGAATCGGATCGAAGAACGACAGGCCTTTGGGCAGATCACCGAGTTGCTCATCTATGGATTTTACCTCGGACACCTGAAGGATATTGCTATTTCTCATGAGTCTCCTCCCACGTATTCTGATTCCCATCTAGGTTTCTTCAAGCTGTATGGTGATGTCATAGGTTACCAGTCCAGGATCGTGAAGCTCTTAGTCAGTCTCTCTTCTCCAAGGATGTTGCCTATGACCAGTTCAAGGCTATCTTGGCCGCGACGAAGGCCTACAACTTCATCATCTTTCAAGGCATCCTTTAGGAGATACTCGAACTGGGTCTTACGATCAGTAATGTGACCGAACCTCCTGACGCGTTCCCTTTCTATCTGCTCGTATGCGTACATGAATTCGTACAGGGACCTGTATATCTGATGCTCCATCTTCTCCTCGATATTGAATTCGAGGTCATCCCTGTCTCTTCCCCCGATAGTTATCGCTTGGAGTCCTTCAAGGTCCGCCCAGAAGATTGTGCCATCCGGAGCAAGTACGGCATCCTTATCGAGCCAGACATCATAGAAGTCCAGGCCGCTGTACGTTCCATTGCCGTTGTCGTTCATGGACCTTACGAATAAAGTGAGAATCGCAATTCCGGTCTTGACGAAGTTCCTGAGGAAGTCCATCGCCTTGTCATTGTTGTCGATGCGGAAGAAGTCAAAGAGTTCCCCAGTATCATCCCCAATGGTCCAGTCTGAATGGAAATAGATCCTGATATTGGACGGGATTAGCCTCGTTTCCTGAACCATCACTTGCTTGAACCTCCTGTACCAGTACACCTGAGTGACTTCCCGTTGGATGGCTTCCGGCAGTTTTACAATTTTCACCAAAGGAGCAATCCTAAACCCGTGAATGGAGGTAGTGCTGGTGTCCGACATCTCGGTTGCTTTCATAGCGATGGACGCGAATTCTAGTCCTTGTGATCCATAGGGGCATCCTCTTGACCACAACTCCCCGGTAAGGTACCTCGGGAACTTCATCTCTTTCTCCATGGCATTCGTGATCCTGTCCTTGGTAGTGCCGCTCTTGAGGAGACCGCAGATCTCCTCTTTCTTGAAGAGCTGGCGGCTGAACGGACTGGTGGTCGACCCTATTCCCTTGACTGAGAAATAGAAATCAACGCCGTCAATGGTCATGTAAGGCTGTTTACCAATAGCACTCCTGTTGTCATCGATCAGGAGCTCTTTGGTTCCCGTCGGGTCCACATGCAAGAATGGCTTCACGCTATCAGGTAGGTATATCCTCTCGAAGTCCGGCATCTGAAAATGTCTGAAGTACTTGCTGGTTATTGTCGCGGCTCCATCGTATACGTTGAGGCTGATGGGCATCCCTCTAAGAGTAATAGGCCCGGGTTTGGCGACTGCCAATTCATGACTTCTTTCCCGGGCTGGAAGGCTACTGCCTGGGACCTCCACAGTACGGGCACCTATCAACTGTGGTTGGAATCAGAGTTCCACAGTACTTGCAGTTCACCTTGGCTACATCCCTTACTACGACTTGCTGAGGTGGCTTTGATCCTAGGTCTATCCTAGATTCCCAAGGCGTTGAAGATGGAGCGCTTGGAGGGCTCGGTGGGTGCTCGGGAATAGTATCCATGCGTCTTCTTCGAGATGAGGCATAGACTGCGATTACCACGATGAATATGATGGCTACCAGTGCTGCGACAAAATACGGCGCTAATCCCAAGAGAACTGCCGCGATGTCCGTGGGAGGAGGACTCGCAGGCGCCAGACTGTAGCTGGTTGATGTGACATAGAGGGTATCTGTATAGGTGAAGGTTCCAGCCTGCCCTAGATACTGGCCATTATCCTGTTCTACGTCGTTGTAGCCTACGATGTATCCAGTTGATGGGTCAAAGTATTCGTACCAAGTGTAGGATGCTGTAAATTGACCGTACGCGTCATTCCGCTGGTATTGACCCGTCCCCTTGGCCTGAATGGTTTGAAAGTATTGGTTACCTTGTGTGGGTAATTGGAGACTGTAATTCTTCGAAAGCACCGTGAGTTGAGTATTGAGAGCATAGAAGGTGGCCCCGGTAGGAAGCGAAGGGTTCATGGCAAACCAAACGTAAATTGGGTTTGAGTAGCCTACCTGATGGTCCGTTCCTTTTACATACGTGAAGACGCTCGACGACCAGTTGTAACTGCCAGAAGACGAACTCGAATTGGACAAACCCTGGTTGTTGCTGTATTGGAATGAATAGCTATAGGAGGCTGACACATTGTTTCCGCTGACAGAGTTCATCTTTTCCATCCCAGTTGTCTGGGTTTGATCCGTGTACCCAGTGTACGAGCCTCCGCCGTTGTTAACAGTGGTTGTTTCAGAATAGTTGAAGAAATCACCACTTCGTGGAGCATATGCCGCAACCGAATTCCCAATCACTGCAATCGCAAGTGCTACCACAAATACCGAGAGAGCTGGTCTGAATATTCTGTAGTTCAACCTGCAAATCCTCCGACGCCGTGGCTATGAGCTGGATGGAATCCCCCCATACCACTGAATGTGGCATGATACGATGAGTGAGCTATGATTACCGGGTAATACCGGACGAAGAACCCTGGGTGCGGTCCATACGTGAATTGTACTGGAGTATTCGTGATCTTGGCTGTAGGATCAATCTCCTTTACTATCTCATTTCGAACTCCATGGATCATTCTTACCGCCAGGGTAACCACTTCCGACCGCTCTAGTCCTGCACCATAGCCTGTGAGCAGAGTAACTGCTTTCTCCATCAGGTCGAGGACCTCATGCGCCTCGAACACGGGTATGGAGGCGAGAATCGCGGCTGCCACTATCGGATACTGTAAGTAGTTCTGCAGCTGCTCCAGAATATACTTCAGTTTCTCCTCTACCTCGTCTGCGTTTAGTTCTCCAATTGCCAGGAAGGCCGAGGCGATCTCCGTGTCCTCGGATGTCATGTATCCCCACGACGTAAACAAAGACCTGAATTCCTGAAACTTGGAACTCAACCCATCGATTGGAACATTCATAACCGCCAGTATCGAGGCGGCTTCACTTGATTTGGTCAGATGTTTAACCTGGGCAAATCGGTCGATGGGATAAGTTTCGTCGAATCTTCTGCCTGCCATGATTGTGGCGGCAACTCCAGCGGATTGCTCTTTCGGAACACCTTGTTTTCTTAGCTGTTGGTCTAGATTTCTTAAGGTGGATTCGAGGCTCAGAATGTCTTGACTGCTCATCGCGGTCATGATCTCAGCGGCCATGAGCTTGTTGGGAAGTGTGGAGTTGAACGTGCGAAGAGCATTCAGAGCCTCAATGAACCTGTCGCCTAGTTGCATAGTGTTGCCTTGGAGTTTGCCTAACCCTATTCCTGTACTCCATAACAATGACCGGGCTTCAACCTCAACGCCAACACCGCCATTGTCTGAGTCCTCCAAATCCTCTATCTCGGGGACTTGAGGTCTGATCCGAGTCACGTAGGAGGCAGCGTTGTCGGCTATTGATCGCAACTCTGCATAGGTTGCCTTGATCTCTGCTATGAAATCAGGAAACTCGTCATCGGCTACCCTGTAGTACCTTACACCGAGATCGTTATACACAAGAGTCCCAAGACCTGTAAGGGACAAGTATATTCCATCGTATGCCACCATTCGATCGATCGTGGACTTCTCCTGAATGAGTTGATTCACAGTTGTCTCCAACTGGGTTAGCTCGGACTCCTCTGCGAAAACCGCAGTTGTTTCTTCCTGAATCCTTTCCCGTAGCTCATCCCTATCCTTTCCTTCAAGACGGAATACGAACGAGTGCTCTTTTCGCTCATCCTGTTGTAGGGTTGCTTCGGCCTGCTCCTTTCTAGACTTCTCAGTGTCTACTTGCGTGATCATCTGGGATAGTCTGGCAACATCGTTAGTCCCCTTTTCGTAATCGTCCTTGGTTGTCTTCAGAACATAGCCGTTAACGGACAAGTATTCCAAATCGGCTGGTAGAACAAGAGTAATGGGCTCTTCCCTGTCATATAATTGAGATAGAAGTGTCCTTGCTTCACTACACTTCACGATAAGACCTCGCGACGCGCGAAGCCCTGCGACTCTTAAGTGATTTGCGCTCCAGCAAACATGCACCATCACTGAACCTCTGCCAGCAAGCATCAAAATGCTTACCGAGCAAAGCCCAACCGCCTCCCCACCACTTCGTCTGATAGTCCTGCAGCTTGGAAAGACCAAGACGAAGACGTCAGTACTCAAGAGGAGCAGGGCAAATCATGGTCTCCCACAGTGGACAGATTGGGGGCGGCTATGGTCGTCCAACGATCTAGACTCGACAGGTTACTAACTGTGATAAGCTAGTGCTTCATCTCAACTCGGCATCAGGGCCCGTAGTCGAGCCAGGACCAAGACGTGGGCCTTCGGAGCGATTTCAGCGCGAAGAGAGCCCAAAATCGTGGGTTCGAATCCCACCGGGCCCGCCACCAAATATCCGGCACAGCGGAACTCGGTCAAGTGTCTCGAACATATTGCAATCAAATCAAACTGTTCAAGGAAAAGAGAGGCCGGAGAGTCAGATTCGAGAAGTCTTCTAGAATGGCGATGTTGGTGTCCAGGCTAC
>Ga0209161_10002798_pt1 | contig 14253 bp, 19 predicted proteins | sample GraSoiAngelo_155_FD_186169 | JGI IMG/M metagenome (GOLD analysis project Ga0209161, IMG submission 186169) | Grasslands soil microbial communities from the Angelo Coastal Reserve, California, USA - 14_1009_13_30cm (SPAdes) (version 2) | ecosystem: Environmental > Terrestrial > Soil > Grasslands...
GGGCCCTCCCAGAACACGAAGCCTTGGACGTCCAGGGAGATGCTCCCATTCGACTGTTCCTGGAAGAGGGTCTGGTTGTCGCAACTCGGGACGTTCGGCCCACAGTATCCCTTGCCCAGCCAGTCCCGATCGATCTCGATTCGGAGGTATCCACTCGTCGTCCCGATGGTAATGACCTGTCCGCCATCCGTGCAATAGGTCTGGTTGCCGGGGTAGCGCTGGCCGCCGTTCTGCTTCGAATACCACGCGGAGCAGTCCGTCGTCTTGATTGCGTACCCGTACAGGGAGACGTTGTTGATTTGGACGAAGGAGGAGAGGACTTGGCCGGTCGCGTTCGTGATCGTGCACGGCGGGGAGAGAGATCGCTCGAGCGGGATCCCGCCCGAGGTTGAGTTGACCTGGTATCGGCTTCCGTTGAGGTCCTGGTGCGGATACGCGGGTCCAAGCACATCGCGGATCGTGACCAAGTCGGCGCTACACGCGACGTTGGGATTCCACGAGGCCAGCCCGCTCGTCGCCGCGTCCGTCGGCGAAACGACGAAGAGATAGACCGGGACCGCGAGGATGAGCATGATTAGCGCGGCAGAAAGCGTCAGCAACGCCGACTTCCGCGCACTACGTCCTCGATAGCCTGAACCGCGGCTTGCCGTCACGAGGCGCTCGGAGGCGCCGAGAGAATATCTGGCGGACGTTTACACTATCGTGAATGTGAACACTATCCACTGCACTGGAATGGGACGGAGAAGGCGCCGTCGGAGGGAATCAGAACCTCGGTCGCTCGAGGTGCGACACGGCTCGGTCATGCCTTCCCGCGTCGAACTCGACCAAGGTCTTCAGGAGAGCCATCGCCTGGTCGGGTTTCCCCGCATCGAACGCTCCGATCACCGCGCGAAGGAACACCATCATCGAGTCGTCGGCCGCTCGCGGGACTTCTGCGGGGTCCGCAGATGCCGCATCCGCCAAATCGCCCATCGGCCCCTAGCAACTGGCCGTCGATATCTAACGTTTTCCGTTGAAAAATCGATGTCGATTATCGCGTTCGATAGAGTCGAAGTGGAACACCGCACGGAGCGATTGACTCCTGCGTAGCTTCCCACATTAGGTCTTCGATCTTCGTGGAAGCGTTACGACAGAAGCGGCGACACCGTGTCGTCCGAAAAATGTCAGTTAACCATATCGTTGAATATCCGGCGACCATTCGGTTAACCAGATGGTTAATCGATCCGTGGTCGCTCAGGAGCTCGACGCCGTGTTCGCGGCGTTGGCCCATCCGATCCGGCGAGCGATCTTGGAACAGCTTGCCGGCGGTGACGCGATCGTGAGCGAGCTCGCGGGCCCGCACGATGTCAGCCTGCCGGCCATCTCGAAGCATCTGCACGTGCTCGAGCATGCCGGCTTGCTCGTCGTGGAACCCGAAGGGCGCGTGCACCGGTGCCAGATCGACGCCGCGCCGTTGAGCGCCGCCTTCGGTTGGCTCACCCAGTACCGCGTCCTCTGGGAAGACCGCTTCGACCGATTGGCCAAACACTTGGAGGAAAAATCATGAGCGCAGCCACACCCACCGTGAAGGACGATCGACTGCCCGTGGCGACTTGGGAGGAGTGACCGTGGCGACCAAGGATCCCGCGAGAGGAAAACGCCCCGTGGATACACGGGCTCTCGTCATCACGCGCCAGTTCGACGCGCCGCGCGAGCGCCTCTGGCAGGCGTGGACGGACCCCGAGCACGTGAAGCGCTGGTGGGGGCCGAAAGGGTTCACGACGCCGTTCTGCACGATCGACTTGCGCGTGGGCGGCGTATTCCTGTACTGCATGCGATCTCCCGAAGGGAAGGACTACTGGAGCAAGAACGTCTATCGCGAGATCGTCTCGCCGACGCGGATCGTCGCCACAGATAGCTTCGCCGACGAGAAAGGCAACGTGGTCCCGGCGACATACTACGGCATGAGTTCCGACATCCCACTGGAGATGCTCGTGACGGTGACGTTCGAGGAACTGGGTGGAAAGACGAAACTCACCCTGACGCACGCCGGCCTTCCGGCAGGCGAGCAACGCGACGGAGCCCAGACGGGGTGGAGCGAATCGTTCGATAAACTGGCCGAGAGCCTGAAGAGATCGTCGAAGGGGAAAGAGACCGCGACGCAGGCTAAGAAAGCCTACGCCCTGAGCTTTCCGACCGATCGAGAGATCGTCATGGAACGTGTCTTCGACGCTCCCCGATCCCGCGTGTTCGACGCGTACACGGATCCGAAGCTCATCCCGCTCTGGTGGGGGCCGAGACGGTATACGATCACGGTCGACAAGATGGACGTCCGACCGGGCGGCATTTGGCGGTACATCTCCCGCGGAGCGGACGGCGCCGAGGATGCGTTCAACGGCGTGTACCGAGAAGTGGTGCGACCCGTGCGCCTGGTCAGCACCTTCGAGTACGAGGGGATGCCCGGCCACATCGCGGTGGACACGGCCACGTTCGAGGAGCACGGCGGCAAGACGAAGGTGACGGTCACCTCCCGGTTCGAGACGGCCGAGGATCGCGATGGGATGGTCAAGTCCGGCATGGAGGGCGGAGCCGCCGAGTCATGGGACCGCCTCGCGGAACTCTTGCGAAAATCCTGAACCCCCGCAGGCGGCGCCGACCCGCATGGACGGAGGGCTCAGTAGATCCGGGTATTGTCGTCTGGGGGGTCCTGCCCCCCCGCAGGAGGATCGGCGGGCGGGTCGGCGGGCGGATCGGGGAGTGGATCGGGAGGCGGATCAGAGGACGAATCGGGCAGAGGCTCGGGGGACGGAGTTGGGGCTGCCCGGGCGCGGCGCCATGACCAAACGCTCAGCATCAGAGAGGCTGCCACGAGAGCCAACCCCCCGACGAGCACGATGATCGCCACCAAGGCGTCGCCGGTTTTCAAGCCGACGGCGACCAAATTGAGGTGGACTTGGAGTTCTTGCTGCGCTGGCACGTCCACGGCGACCACGTGATATTGTCCTGAGCCCGGAAGGCTCAGGTTGAACACGATCCTCGTTCCGCTCCGTTCTAAGAGGGGGGCCACCGTGTTGGAACCGTCGCGAAACGACGCGTAGCCGGCGTCGTCGAAGACGAAGAGATCAAAAGACCGGTCCTGAAGCTCCGAAAGATTTCCACTCAATCGCCCTGTCCCCAAGATGCCAAATTCAAAATGGTAATACGTCCCGGCCTGAACGAGGACATCCTGGGACAAGCGAACGGGCTGTGCGGCCCCGAGGAGAAGGATCGAGCCGACGAGGATTTGCAAGACCGCAATCGCCGCGAGGAAGTAGAGACGCTTCACGAGTACGTCTCCTCGGCCGGTTCTCCTTTCTTCATCGGCAGCCTCCCTAGCTTGCGATATCCGGTGGCCGTACCTGACCAATGGGAGATCGTCTTCCGTTTCAGGAGATCGGAAGCCCTGTCGTCCCCCGACACGAACTCGGCGACGTTTCCGTTCCTCGGGTCGAACATGGCGCTCAGCTCATGGAGAGTCGGTGGGAACGCGAGCGATGATGACGGAGATGTTGTCCGTCCCGCCGCCTCTGTTCGCCAAGGAGACCAGGATCTCGCAAGCCGTTTGCGGATCGCTCGCTTCGACCACGACGCGATGAATGTCATCGTCTTCCACGTGGTTGATGAGGCCGTCGCAGCACACCAAGACGTTGTCTCCGGGTTCCATCGTGAGGCATCCGATGTCCGGGGTCACCTGGTCGTAGACTCCGAGGGCCATCGTGATCACGTTCTTCCTCGGATGGTGCCTCGCTTCCTCGGGCATGAGCTCCCCTCGATCGACCAGCTCCTGAACGAGGGAGTGGTCCCGGGTCACCTGGAAGATCTCTCGTCCGTTGATGACGTACACCCGGGAATCGCCCGCGTTCGCGACGTGAAGACCGCGACCGTCCGAGATGGCCAGGCTCAGCGTCGTCCCCATCCCTTCGCACTCCGGATGCCGTTGAGCCTCCGCGAGGATCGCCTGATTCGCCTGGTCAACCGCGAGCCGGAGTCCGTCGTGGTAGACGGACCTTGGGATCTCATTTTCGCTCGTCAGGAGCGGAAGGAGCATCCGTGCGACGGTCTGAACCGCGATCCGGCTCGCGACGTCGCCTCGGCGGTGTCCGCCCATGCCATCGGCGACCATGAGGAGAAGCCGGGTCCGCACTTCGGACAAGAACGCCGTTCGGATCTCCATGGCGAGGACGCTGTCTTCGTCGACCGGTCGGACTCTCCCGACGTTCGAGGCGAAGCCCATCCTCCCGCGGGCGGAGCGAACGATCGTCTCGCTTGTTCCGGCGGACACCCCTTTTCGTGCGACAGTTCGTGCCATGGTCATCGACCTCCGTTTCGTCGGCCGCCCTTGAATGCGATCGTCATGTACGGTCCCCGCCCGGGCTTGTACACGAGGGCGACGACGTCGCCATCCGTGAGCGGTTGCCGTTTGAACCCGGGGATCGGTCGATAGGTCCTCCCGCCGTCGTGCGACATGGCGGTGCCGTTCAAGCTCCCCAAGTCCTCGATCCAGCAGCGACCCTTCCCATCCTTCAGAATCCGCGCGTGATGCTTCGACAGGTACCGTTCCGCATCCAGGATCCCGATCTCGGGAGGGCGCCCGAAGCCTTTCTTCGTGCAACTCTGGTCGCACAACTTGTGGTCCCGGCCGATCTCCATCTCCCTCTTGACCTTGCACTTCTTCCCGAGCACGACGAGATGCGGAAACCCGAGGGGCTCCTCGGCCCCTCCGGTGATTGCCTCGGCCATGTCCTGCGTGGTCGGAAAGCGTTCCTTTGGATCGAAGGACATCGCCTTGGTCACCACGTCGGAGAGTCCCCTCGGGACGCTCGACACGAGATCTCGAGGGGATCGATAGAGTTCCGCCTTCCCCGGCGCGAGCTGTTTCATCGAGGCCTGAGGGTCCTGTGCGGTCAGGAGGAAAAAAAGCACCGCGCCGACGCTGTACAAGTCGCTGGCTGGAGTGGCTTCTCCGAGGTTCTGCTCCGGAGCCCCCCAGCCGGGCGTGTAGATGACGGTCCCCGATCCCGTGAACTGATGGAACTCCTTCTTCGCCGCTCCGAAGTCGATCAGGACGACCTCCCGGTGGGCGTCGAGGATGATGTTCTTGGGCTTCACGTCCCGATGGATGACGTTCCGACGATGAAGATAGGACAGGGCCTCGAGCAGCTGGAGGATGTGTCGAGTCGCGGTGGCCGCATCGGCCGGCTTGTCCCGGTAGCGCTCCCCGAGTGTCTCACCTTCGAGTTGCTCCTCCACGAGACAGAAAGGCCCGAGGTTGGTGCCCTCGTCCAGATATCGGACGACCCTCGGATGACCGGGGGAGCTCAGGGTCCGCAAGATCTGGGCCTCAATCCGAAGCCGTTCGTCCGACTGCGCAAGATCGGCCCCGCTCGCCTCCTTGACGATGACGGCCTGGCCGCGGGTCGACTTGCCCACATAGATGGTCGACATCCCGCCTTCCGTCATCTTGCTGATGACCTGATAGCGGCCCCTCCGACCTTTCAAGGTGCACGGAAGGGAGAGGGTCATACCGTCCGCGGACCTATCTCACAACGAACTGGAGCTTCACCAACTCGGCAACGTCGATCTCATCGTCGTCCCGGAGTTCCGTGCGACCCGTTCCGGTGACCAGGATTCGGGAGCTGCCTCGGACGAGCCACGTTTTGTTCGTGCTGGGTCTCCGTTGCACCATCGTCGTCCCGTCTTCGACGAAAAACCGCTCGCCTTCCTGAAAGACGGTCAGGTGGCCTCGCGAAATCTCGTTGGCCTGCTCCGGGTCCGGGAGGAACTTCGCCAGATCCGCGCGGCCGATCAACCACTGGGATTCCGGAATCGGCTGCTCGGTTTGATCCGGGAAGACTAGATAACCCGACTTGGACGGCTCGGTCGGGAGCTCGTCCTCGGCGCCCGTCGACCCGTCGTCGGCACCTGTCGGCACGTCGCCAAGGTCCGGTGACTCGGCCGGGGCTTCTCCCTCGGTTTCCGTCACATCGAGACCGGACTCGGGCTCACCCGACGCATCGGGCACACCCGCATCCTCGCTCGGCGTCGAATCGAAGGCCCCCTCGTCTTCATTCAACGAAAGGGCAAGGCCTTGGTCCTCCGGGGCGACCTGCGGTTGCGTCTTCCCGACCTCACGCTCCAGCCTCGCGCCGCACCCATCGCAAAACCGAGCGTCATCCCGGTTCTCGCTTCCGCAATCCGGACAACTTGTCACGACATCACTTCCTCGGCTTCTTCTTCCCGATGATCGTCGTCGCCTGAAGGAAATCCTTCTTGGCAGACTCGCTCAGCTGGAGGCCGCTCCGCGCCACCGTCGCCTGCGCATCCCGCATCGTCGTGACGACGTCGTTCAGCGCCGGGTTCGACCGAGCCGCGGCGGCCGCCCCCGCATCCGTGGCGAGCGTCCGCATAATCGTCTCCGCCTTCTCGAGCGCCGACTTCTCTTTCGTCTGCACGGCCCTCTGCATGAGGACGGTGGCCTCCGCGGAACTCAACAGGGTGCGCGGGTATGGGTTTGTCTCGGTGCCCCATTGCCTCGAGTCGTCGGTGAAGGTCACTTCGACGTCCGCCTGGACTTCGACCAACGAGAATCGGAGCAGCGTGGCCCTCCCCGCGGGCTTTGCCGGCACGCCGATGCGGAACACGAGCGTCTGCGCCTCACCGGCAATCAGGTCTCGGAGCGGGACCGTGAACGCGCCCCCTTCGAGCTTCGGCCGGGGCAGTCGGTTCAGGACGGGTCGGACGCTGTACGCGTCGGCGAGCTCCGAACCGGGCATGATCGAGACCTTCAGTTCCGGATTCGAGACCACGGTCCCGGCCATCTGCGCCGCCTGGTCCTGGAAGACCTGGGGCAGATCGCCCTTCCCGGCGTCGATGTGGTGCCACAGTCCTCCGGCGGATTCGGCGACCTTCTGCAGCAGAGACTCGTTGTAGTCGGTCCCGATGCCTATCGCGGTAATCGTGATGCCGGCTTCCCGCATGTTCTGCGCGAGGCTCACGAACTCCCGGCCGTCGGTCTTGCCGACGGTGGGATTGCCGTCCGTCAGGAGGATGACCCGATTCACGATACCGGCTTCCTGAGCGCCCCGGCGCGCCTGTTGGAAGGCGGCCTCCAGTCCGGCGTACATTGAGGTCAGGCCGCTGACCGAGATGGCCTTCACCGCCGCCGCGACCTCGCGGGAGTTTCCGACCTTCGCCATGGGTAGCTGGACCGTCACCGTGTCCGAGAAAGACACGATGGAGATCTGGTCGGTCGGGCGCAGTTGCTTGAGCAGGCCCAGGGCCGCCGCTTTCGCCTGCTCGATTTTCTCGCCGTCCATCGACCCGCTCGAATCGATCGCGAGGGAAATGCTCCGAGTTCGCGCGGCGACGACGGCGGCGGACGGGGTCAGGTCCACGGCCACATACACGGAGGTGCCCAAATTGGGCCTCAAGCTCGCGCGATTGACCGTGCATTGCATGGCGAAGGGCGATCGCTTCTGGGGACGATTCTGGGGCTCCATCACTGGTCTCATTTTTCCCACCGAGGGCCGGGCGATGGAGGCGACGGTTTCTTAGCTCTTGCGACCCCGTTCTCACGGATTGATTCTAACGTCAGGGCACGCAATCCTGAGCGGAAGCGTCACAATGGAACGTATGCCGACGGCCCTCAGGTGCGTCGCGAGACGGGCGTCATGGGGCCCCTGGAGGCAACCGCGGCTCAGATGAGCCATATGACCAGGAGCCTCGTTGCACCGCTTCCCGTTCGGAATCTCACAGCCACTACAAGTTGTCGTATTTCCCATCTCTCGCTCGCCTAGGCCGCCGGCTCCGTCGGCTCTCCCGTGGACGACCCCTTAATCAACGGTGACAACCCGGAGGCCGGGCACCACGGAATAGTCGCGGTCCCGCGTCGCGAGCGGCAGCCCGCGGAGCAGGGCATGGCTCGCGATGAGCAGATCGTACGAGGGTGGCGTCCGCCCCGTTGCCCGGAGGCGGACATGAAGTTCCCCGGCAAGCTGGGCCATCGCGGGAGCGAACGGGTCCACATCGACAGAGGAGAGGAGATCGTGTACGCCAGCCCTTCGGCGCGCATTCGTCGCTCCCTTCCAGAGCTCCCAGGCCGCCAGTGCCGGCACCTGGACGGGGCCGCGGCGTCGTTCCGTCTCAAGGAATTCCGTCGCTCTCGCCACGCCACGGAGATGGTCAATCAAGACGCTGGAGTCGACGACGACACCCGGCATCAGTCCCAGCTCTACCGTTGCCGCCGGTGGCTTTCGAACACCGCAAGCGATTCCTGCCGCAGTGCCGCAACTTCGTCGTCCGTCGCGTCCTCCCAGCTCCCTGCGCTTGAACGAATGCGGCCAGATTTGCGGAAGTGCCGTTTCACGACTTTGCTGAACGAGTCCCGGGCATCGACCTTCAGCGCCGCGAGGATCTCATAGGCCTCCTCGTCGAGAGTAACGGTCTTCATGCATTCGTGCAATGGACGCACGAACGAATAAACCTTGCGATGCTCGCCCGGCCTTTCGGCCGAAGTCGCACGAGCGGTCGGACCTCGACTCTTCTCCGCAACGATGTGATGCCGGCGCCTCGGACCACTAGCCGCACGCATCCCTTCGCCAGGATGAGTTCATCTGCACTCGGCCACAAGTACGGGTGAATCCGATGCGTGGGCCAGGATTCGACCACGACTAGGGGCGGGTGCACTCGTTGGACCTCGTGGCCGGGGCCTCTCCTGGGAGAATCTCGGACGTCGTAGGATCGGCTACTTCTTCGAGTATCCGCTCTGTTTGCTGTAAGTGCGATGATCCCACAGGTAGAGAATCCACACCCTCGCGCCGCCTGGTTCGCCAACGAGCGAATAGTAGCCGCGCCACCGCTCGGCCAATTCAAATCGGAAGAGGTTCGGGATGTCGTCCCCGTAGTCACGGACGAGGACGCCAGGCCAGCGATCCCGGGCAACGGGGTCACCGGCGGCTAAGGGGTTCGTCCACGCACGTGTCTCGAAAGTCGCGAGGCTCTTGAGTTTGGCTTTCGCCAGGCGTTTCTCCTCGCCACCGCCTTCCCTCGCCAAGCGACGCCACTCCTCAAGGACAGGGGCGGCTTCCGCGGCGTAATCGACACCGAGAAGCTTGGGCTTGGCCAAGCAGACCGCCTATTCGCCGCGGAGCCTAGCCTGCGTCGCGGCGGAGGTCCGGATCCAGAGGACTTGCCCGCCAGGCCCCTCGTCGTAGACCATCTCGTGGTCGGCCATGTACTCGAGACCCTCGTCGAGCAACGGCTGGCCGATTCGGTAACCGAGAGCCTGCCGAATCTTATACCGGGTCATGGGCATCGCCTGGCGCCGCAGAACATCTTCGATGGCCTTCAGCGTGGCCACGGTTGGACCCTTGTGCGAAATCATGGACGTGGAAGACGTCACCAATAAGGAGGAGGGCAAGAATAGTATATTAATTCATTGCTTAATGAAGTCGTTACCGTCAAGTGGTGGACCTGTAGGTTAGCAATCAAAGTTCGGAGTAAAGATGAGTGCACGCACACGCATCCCCGATCAACTCCCACTCGCCCACAAGTAAGGGTGAGTTAGTGATGCGTGGGCCAGGATTCGAACCTGGGAACCCCTTCGGGAAGGGATCTTGAGTCCCTCGCCTTTGACCAGGCTTGGCTACCCACGCGCGGCCGCGCAGAGGCCGCGGTCCGTAAAACCTTTCCCGTCGCACGGCGACTCGGTCACGCCACCCGAGGCTTTTTCCTGTCGGCCCGCTTCGGGGCCGCGAAGGCGGCGTCCATGGTGCAGTACTTCACGAAGGGATTCTTCGACGAAATTGCGAGCCGCCTCAACACGGACTCGGAGTGGGGGAAGAAGGCCGCCGGGATCACCGCGAAGATCGTCCTCACGTGCTCCGATCGGAACGCGTCGTTCCTCGTCGACATTCAGGCCGGCCGGGTCGCGGTCCACGAAGTCCCGGCTGACGTCCCCGCGGATTTCAAGTTCGAAGGAACCTACGAGGCGTGGGCGCAGCTCGGGAAAGGTGAGAAGGATTTCCAGGGGCTCGTGTTGGGCGGGAGAATCCGATTCCGAGGCTCGATGCCGAAGGTCATGGCCCTCATGGGCCCCCTGGGCCGCATCACCCAACTCGCGCAACAGGTCCCGAAGGAGTTCTAGCGGCCGTCCAGAACGCGATCACGGCGACCAGGAGGCCACTCGCTTCGAGGAAGCCGAGGAGAGAGGCGGTCGCGACGAAGAGCGCGGTCCAGGTTGACGACCCGATGAGAGCGACGTTGTCGGGACCGGGGACGAGGAAATGGCTAACGAGTCCGTACACGAATGAAGCGCCCATCAGGACCGCGAGGAGCGCGGCCGCGAGCGGCGGATTGAACCGCAGGATCACGAGGGCCACGAGGGGGCCGATCAGGATGACGCCGAGGATGAATGCGAGATCGAGACCGACGGGCACAATCTGAAGCGCGAAGTGTGCCGTCGCGTGAACCAACGTCACGAGGAAATGGGCCAGCACGAAGCCGATCAGATACCGGTCGAGGCGCTCCATCCCTCATGACCTCCGAGACGGGAAGCCTTCGGCCCGCCACGATTTCACGACCTCATCCAGGCCCTCCGCGTACGTCGGAAAGGAAGGTCGCCACCCGAAGTCCCGTCGGAATCGCGCATTCGAGGTCGAGAACGAGGAGGTCAACAGCCGGGTCCCGTATCGACCCAGGAACATCCGCGCGAGCCACCGCGGCATTCGGCGGGGCGGGCGTGCGCCGAGTCGTTTGGCCATCTCCCCTAGGAACTCGACGAGGGTCACCGGGCGATCATCGACGACATGCCACACGCCGGGCTTCGGCGCTTCGGCGGCCGTGACGAAGGCGCTCGCGGCGTCGTCCGTGTGAATCAGTGACCACAGCGGGCTCTGGCGACCGACGAGCACCGGGCGTCCCTTGGCGATCGAGTCGGCCAGAATTCGCGTATGCCAGCCATCGGCGGAGTAGAATCCGCCGCACCGCAACGCGAGCGTGGGGAAACCTTGCGACGAACCGGCCTCCCGGGCGATCCGCTCCCCGTCGAGGGCCGAGGCGAGGATTGGATCTCTTGCGGGTGATGCGTCCTCGTCGAACGGGCGTCCGTCGAGCGTCCCGACGGCCCAGACGACGCTCTCCTGGAGGAATGCCCGAGCGCCGACGCGCGCCGTAGCCGCCACGAGCGAGCGCGTCCCCTCCCGCCGGATTCGATCGTTCATGACCCAATCCTTGGGTCCGCTGCGGACTTTCGTCGGGATCGCGGTCGCCGCCCGGATGATGATCTCACATCCTTGCGCCGCCTGAGCGACCGCATTCGCGTCGAACAGGTCGGCGCGACGAGGTTCCCCACCGAGCGATCGCACCGTCGCCTCTGCGGTTTCGCTTCGTGCGAGGCCCACGACCCTGTGATTGCGCGCGACGAGCTGCCGAACGATTCGGCGCCCGAGCACCCCGCTGGCGCCCGCCACGAGCACGCGCATACGGAGGTCATGTCTATCGAACGATTAAATATCGCGGGGCTCATCGTCCCGGAGAGCGGCGGCGCACAGACGATGGTCGAGTTCGACCTCACGGATGAACAACGGCTCCTCCAGAAGACGGCGCACGAATTCGCGGAACGCGAGATGCGGCCGGTCGCCCTCGAGTACGACAAGAAAGGGACGGTCCCTTGGGACGTCATCGGGAAGGCGCATGCGCTCGGCCTGGACACCGCCTTCATCCCCGAGGCGTATGGCGGAGGCGGCATCGATTCGGCCCTCACGCACGTGATCGTGAACGAAGAGCTGAACTGGGGTTGCGCCGGCATGGCGACCGGGCTGATCGGCGCCGGCCTCGCGTATCTCCCGATCATCCACATGGGGACGGAGGACCAGAAGAAGCGGTTCCTGACTCGCTTCACCGGCAAAGAAGCGCGACTCGGCGCGCTCTGCCTCACGGAGCCCGACGCCGGATCCGACGTCGCGAACATCTCGACGACGGCGAAGAAGGACGGCGACGAATGGGTCTTGAACGGCGTGAAGCGATTCATCACGAACGGCGGGATCGCGGACATCCACGTGGTCTTCGCGACGCTCGACAAGAGCCGCGCCCACTTCGGCATCCGGGCGTTCGTCGTGGAGCACGGCACGCCCGGGCTGAAGGCGGGCAAGGTCGAGGACAAGATGGGGGTCCGCGCGAGCCACACCGCGGAGGTCATCCTGGACGACTGCCGGATCCCTGAAGACAACCTCCTCGGTTCCGACGAGGGCACCGCGTTCTATGGGGCGATGAAGACGTTGGAATCGTCCCGGCCGCTCGTCGCGTCCGGCGCCGTGGGAATCGCTCGGGCGGCCTACGAGTACGCGCTCGACTACTCCCGCAAGCGGAAGGCCTTCGGCACGCCGATCGCGAAGAAGCAGGCGATCGCGTTCATGCTCGCCGACATGAAGACGAAGATCGAGGCCGCGCGCCTGCTCACGTGGCGGGCCGCGTGGATGCTCGACCACGGCCTGCCGATGAACAAGGAGGCGAGCATCGCGAAGCTGTTCGCGGCCGACATGGCGATGGACGTGACCACGGACGCAGTGCAAATCCTTGGCGGGGCGGGCTACATGAAGGATGAGCCCGTGGAGAAGTGGATGCGGGACGCGAAGATCTTCCAGATCTGGGAAGGGACCTCGCAGATTCAGCGACTCGTCATCTCCCGCGAAGAGATCGGAGAGCTCTAAGCCTTCTTGGCAATCGCTTCGACTTTCGTCGGTTCCTCGAGCAGCGACCGCAAGAGCTTGCGGTATTCGCGCTCGACGTTCAGATATTCGGTGAACTCTTTGTCCGACATCGTCAGAAGCTTCGCGAGGTGGCCGACGTCCTGCTTCACGAAGAAGTCGACGTCCTCGAGGGTTGCGATTGCCTCGGCCCGCTCCTCTTTCGCGCCCACCGCCTCCATCCGCTTCTCGAGTTCGACGATCCGAGACACGACATCGGGATCCGTCCGCACGCGCAACCCGATCTTCGACAAAGCCTGTAGCGCCTCCGTGACCTTCTGCTGGGCGTACGCCGGAGACATCCCCTCGCCGTGGGACAGGTTGAACATCTCGGCCGTCGCGCGATAGTACGTCTCGATGAAATGGTCCACGCGTTCCTCGCGAGCGACCTCGACGAGGTCCGCGTCGCGCATCTTGCGGATGTGATGGTAAATCGCCTGCGGCGTGAGGCCGAGCTCCGCAGAGATTTGGCTGACCGTCATCTCCTTCGCCCGGAGCAGATAGATGATCCGCCTCCGGGTTTCGTCGGCCAGGAGCTGGAACGCCTCCGGATTCTTGATGACCTTGAATGCCTTCATCGGTCGCCTCCGGAACAATGTATGTTTGTGCTCTATCATAAATGTTTCTATAACTGAAACAAAGGCTTTATTAACGACCATTCCAGTAAGCCAAACATGTATTGGAACAAGAGAAACGGACGATTTACGAAGTCAACTCATGAAACGAACGATGCCCTCCCGTCGGACTCGGCGGTCCGGTACGCTTGGGCCGTGCGCGGAGTCGATCCGTGGACCCGGAGGTGGCCCGTATGATGAGCGTCCCTCCGTACACCTCGATCGTGGCCGGGTTGCCGCGAAGCCGCGCGACCGATCTCGATCGGTACGTTCGGACCGAATTCGGGGACTGTGAGAGCGCGTGGCTTGCGGCCGGAGTCCGCCCGAACCACTCGGACGATGCATCGCGCGAATCCGAGAACGACGGTCGCCTGCTGCGCCGCCTGACACAGGCGATTGCCTCTTTCTTCTGAATTTCGACGAGAACATCGTCAGCCTTAAGCGCCCCATCCGCGGTGCGCGAACGTGGCCATCCCTCCCGTTGGCCAGCTGCCCGAGCCCCTTCGACTCCCGCACGGGAGCGTACGCGGCGCCATCGCGATCGTAGTGACCGCCGCGTACGGATACGTCCTCCTTCAAGGAGGTTCCGCACCGACGGTCCTCGTGAACGCCGTCGTGGTCGTCATCGCCTTCTACTTCGGGAGCCGCGCAGCGTCGACCCCGCCGTCACTCCCGCCGGGGCAGCCTCCACCGCACCATCCGAGGCTCGTTCGAATATTGATCTTCCTGGGCTTCACAGGCCTCACCGCGTGGTTCCTCAGTCAGAACCCGTCCTTGCGGGGCATTCCGGCCGACCTCCTGGCGGTCCTGGAGGTCCTCGGGGGCTACATCCTCGGGGCCACCGCCTCCTGGTTCGTCCATCGTCGAGCGCACGAGAG
>Ga0209161_10002802_pt1 | contig 14241 bp, 16 predicted proteins | sample GraSoiAngelo_155_FD_186169 | JGI IMG/M metagenome (GOLD analysis project Ga0209161, IMG submission 186169) | Grasslands soil microbial communities from the Angelo Coastal Reserve, California, USA - 14_1009_13_30cm (SPAdes) (version 2) | ecosystem: Environmental > Terrestrial > Soil > Grasslands...
CATTGAAGAGCATCTTTTCCGGTTCTATGCCACAGCTGCAAAGGACCTCCCTGGCGATGTCAAGCTTCGTCAAGCAGGTCCGGGGTTTGATGAGTAAGTCGGCCTTGGCGTAGATGCCGCGGAAAAAATTCCACTCCTTTGGACTGGGAATCTTGGTCTTGGGCCCGAAAAAAGTGTCCACATGTGGTGGCGGTTCCGGGCGGGGTCACCACGCATCCATTGGATCGGGTTAGAATATTGACCGGAGGTGTTAGAGCCTCCCATGCTGGTGGAACCGATTAGTTCATGCGACTGTTCCAAGGGCTTGGCTACTCCCCGGCCCACCTGCAGCTTGATGGCGGCCAGGTCACTCTAATTGCTTGTAGCGCGCGCCTATCATTTCGCCAACGACAAGGGAAAAGCTGAGTGTCGTCGCCAGAGCTCAAGACCCGTTGAGGACAATAGGATGCACGGATTCCTCGCTTACGACAATGGAAGACCCGTCGGCTGGTGTAATGCGGCTTCTCGCTACAGCAGCCACTGGCATCCAGTGGCTGATGAGTCCCTCAGCAGGGATTGTTTTGTAGGATCTACTGGTTGGGTGTTCTTCGCTTCTAAAGATCATCCAAGTTGAATTATCTCATCTTGCGGCTTCGACAGTACCTGGTATCCGTTCGATGTCACTAGAACATCTTGCTCTAGGTTGCAGGTGCCGAGCTTGCTGGTCACGGACGGCTCTATGGTGAAGACCATGTCCCGCTGAACCTGTTTCTCTCCTTGTTTACCATACCTGTTCGGCCATCTGGATTCTGGAGAGATTCGAGAAGAACTCTCCGAGAAAGCCAAGTCTTGAGCTTTCTAAGAGCACGACCTTTATCTTGACGAGTTTAGAAGTAAACATGGAAGAATGAGGTTTCGTTGGGGGCATCTCGAAGTCCTCGGGGGCATTCTAGCCATCTTCGGAACCTTGGTGATCCTTCCCGGTTGCTCGTTTTCCTACTATTATTATTCCATCCTGCAATGTGTGGGCTCTGCAACAGTTTATGGTACTGAGGGCGATACTGGGTTCGTGATAGCGGTTGCAGGGGCTGTTTTATTCGTGATAGGGGAAGTTGGCCGTCATAGTAAGCCTGCTCCAAACCCTCCGGTCACCTGAGTGTCAATTTTACACGGGTTTCCACAATCAAATTGGTAGGTTTCTTCAGAGACGGGACCTATCTTACTCCACAGCCCCATTCGGATCTGAGACTTCGCTAAACCATTGTTCTCAGAAGCGTGTGACGTTCGCTAACCTAAACAATAGTCATCGCCTCTTAGTCAATCGGTCTTTAGGGACGAATGCAATCATGCCCTGGGGAATGAATATTTCTCAGGTACCAAATATTGCTCCCTTTCTGCCTACTAGCAATTGGTGGAGCCCGATCCAAAGAAGTGCTTCGATCACGACAAAGGGCAACAAAAAGGCTCCAACAGTGTCGATCAGCGAAGACCGAGCACTTGGATTCAATGTGTTACCAAATCCAAGTAACGCTCCAAGGAATACTATCACATAGTCGATGAACATTGTCAAGCTAAGACGGGCGTTTCGAGCGTCCCTAGCAATCTCTCCGTGTCTAGCTTCATAATGACGAAGTGATTTGAATCCGTACGGGATCAACCATAGACGATTCGTGAACCTCACCCGTTCAACCTTTTCATTGCACAACACGCACAATGATTCATGCGATGTTTTCAGGAGCGGATATACAACGCGGATTTTACCCTTATAGAACGAAAACACCGCAATTGGTAACAAGACAGAAAATACCAAGGTAGCAGAACCAGTAGAGGCTGGAATATTTCTGGTGGCGATGAATGCGATCAACCAGAGCCCCAGATAGAACACAAGTACATTCAGGATAAACCATCGAACAAACCTCAACGGCATGAGCCGATGCCTCGCAACGGACCTATCAGATCGAATCGCTCCTACGACGAATCATGATTGTCAACGCATATGGAAGGTTAAGCTGATTCACTACAACTCATCCACGCTCGCCTTCGTGGCCCACATTCGAGCAGACAAAGGACAGGACCAAAAGCGAGAGTCAAAAGTAACCGGTTCCCAGTAGCGATTTCTCGCCGCCCTGAGGAAGCATTGATTTGTCTCCCAGAACTCTGACTTCCCTGCGGCTCTAATGCTCTCTTCGACTAGTCGCGTCTTGAAACCGAATTGGAAACAATTTTGATCCGCTACGATTTCTTAGTCGCTTATACGTACCAGTAAACCGGGGTTCAATTTTTCGCCTCCTGACATCATCCAAGTTCGATTATCTCTTCTTGGGGCCTCGAGAGTTCCTCGTACCCCCTAGATGTGACTAGAACATCCTGTTCTAGGTTGCAAGTGCCGAACTTGCTGGTCACTGATGGCTCAATTGTGAAGACCATGTCCCGCTGAACCGGTTTCTCTCCCTGCTTACCGTACCTGTTTGGCCATCTAGGACCCAGCAGAGGACCGATCTCATGAGTGCTCCTCCCTAGCACGTGTCCCAGTGCGTGCTTGTATTCTGGATAGCGTCTCCTGACGATCAAGCCTCTTCCTGCCTGGTCGACTTTGTAGCCGGGAACTCCAGGCTTGAGAACCGCAAGGGCGGCATCGTTAGCATCTCGGGCAACCTTGAACATCTGCTGCACTCCTCTGGGTACTTGTCCCGATCCGACGAAATAGTTTCTCTGTATGTCGCTACAATACCCGTCATATTTCACGCCAAAGTCCAGCTTGACAAAATCGCCGTCCTTGATCTTAGTACCATGGTAGCCCACGTGGGCCATGGGAGCGTTGCCGACAACGACGGAGGGGCATCGATCATAAGCCCATGCAGAATCCAATTTTCTCTCAGTCAGAAGCTTGTGCGCAAACAAGTGGACATCCTTGTCCTTCTTGCCCGGCCTGATCGCATCCTCGACAGAGTCGTAGATCTTTTCGCACTCAGCAATCGACTTCTTCACGAGTTCGACCTCTGCGGGAATCAACCTTGCTCGTAGCGCGATGGCGAGGTCCTCTCCAGAGACTATCCGTTTCGAGTAATCTTTCAAAGCAGCTTTCAGATATCTTTCCATTCCCGAGGTGAGTCCATCAGCTGCGCCCTCATCATAGCTCGTGTTTACAGCGATCTTCTTCGGCTTCCGCTTCCCGACGAACTCTCTCAGCTTGGGTGCCGCGCCCTCGCTACCATACCCAATTATTTCATCGTAGAACTTCTGCTGCCTAACGGTCTCTTCTTCGAGACTCCCGACAATTGCAGTCTTCGTCCCGGTCCGTTCGATTATGGCCGCTGAACGCCAGGTCAGGTCGCCGAATCGAAGATCCTGTACTAACGGGTCCTCGTTGCCTTCTCGTGTGAACGTAATCCACATGTCAACCCCCTGCGCCTCCATGGTGTCCCTGACAAGCTTCAGCTTCTTCCTCAGGAACTCAATCTTGAGAGGCGAGCCAGCGAGTTTCATGCGTTGACTCCTCCAAAGAACCAACTTATCATTTTGCCTGCAACTCCTTCTCGACCCTGATGGGCTGATGGCCGGGCGGTTATCGGATCAGTCTTGCCGAGTTGAGGATGAATACGAGTTCTGAGACTACGTGGATGCCAGCGGCAAATAGTGGATTGAGCAAGCCTTCGAAAGCCAGGCCGAGCCCGATTCCATCCACGATCAGTGTTCCATAGAAATTCTGCATGATCACACCGTAAGCCTGCTTGCTTGCCTTGACGATGGTTGGAATTCTTCCAAGATCATTCGTCATGAGAACAATGTCGGCTTCTTCGATTGCGATATCTGTCCCAGCACCCATCCCAACACCGACGTTCGCGAGAGCCAGGGCTGGAGCGTCGTTCACACCATCCCCCACCATGACGATCCTTCGCCCTGAACCCGATAGCTGTTCGATGTAGGAGACCTTGTCGGCGGGCAGAAGCTCTGCGTGAACCTCGTCGATTCCGACTTGTTCCCCGACACTCTTTGAAGCGACCTTGTTGTCACCTGTGAGCATGATAGTCGACAGACCCATTCTTCCCAACTCCTTGACCGCTTCTCTGCTCTCGTCTCTGACCTTGTCGGAGATTCCAATCACCCCGCAGATTCGTCCTCCGTGAGCAACTAGGACGGTGGTTTTTCCTTCTGAGACCTTGCTAGTAATGGTTGCATCGACATCGTTCGATAATGCGATGTGTTGCTCGTTCATGAGAACGCTGTTTCCGACAAGGATCTGTTCTCCTTCATACCACGAGATTATTCCCTTCCCGGCCATGTAGTCCGATGAAATGCCTGACTCCGAGCTTATTCCAAGTGTCTGAGCCTTTGCCATTATCGCGTGCGCTAGTGGATGTTTGGAGAATCTCTCCGCCGCTGAGGCATATGTCAGGACCTGCTCTTCGGAGCATCCATCAAGTCCTACAACATCAGTAACTTCAGGATCACCTAGCGTAAGCGTTCCTGTCTTATCGATCACGACAGTATCGACCTTGCTCATCTCCTGCACGTAGACCCCGCCCTTCACGATGACTCCTTTCTTTGCCAAACCTCCCATTACAGCAACAATCGCCAGAGGCGTGCCTGCAGCGACACCACAAGCACCAGCAACAACAATAACCGATATGGTTGAGATGAGGTTCCTCGTCACGAAAAAAGTAATCACGGCAAAGAAAATCGTAAACTCGACAAGCCAGGCGGCGAGTTTGTCAGATATCCGCTGGATGGGCGCCTTCCTGCTCTCAGCTTCCTCAACCAGCCTGATGATCTGGCCGAAGACAGTCTCGTTTCCCACCTTCTCGGTCCGCACCTCGAACACACCCGACTGGTCAACAGACCCGGCGAACACTCTGCTGCCAACCAACTTCTCAACGGCAATTGCTTCTCCTGTTATGGCTGACTGGTTGACGAATCCCGAACCTTTGACGAGATTTCCGTCAACCGGAATCCGTTCTCCATCTCTAACGATAACCGTTTCACCAGGCTGAATGGATTCTACAACAGTCTCGATCTCTTTCCCGTCCCTTCTAACAAGGGCCCTTCTCGGAATCGACCTTTCCAGTTTGACGATCGTCGCCCTTCCCTTATCGACCGCGTAAGCCTCTATGAACTCTGAGAGCAGAACGAAGAAAGTTACTACAACCGCGGCCGTGAACTGGCCTACCAGGAGGGAGGCAACTATCGCTACGGTCATCGACACCTCCATGTTTATCGAGCGGTGGCGGAGCGAATGGAATGTTTCTACAAAGACGGGATAGCCGCCTACAAGGGTAGCTCCAATCGCCACAAAGTCAATCGGTGAGAAGCTGCGCCAGAATCCCAGATAGCTGAAAAGCGCCGCGAGGCCCATCAGGGAGAGACGGATCTCATCTTCTCTATTCTTAGGAGGTTCACGTACAACCGAACCTTTCATCCCTTCGAGCACAGGGAGTTCAGTTCTCGGAGTACTCATCTGCCTGCTTGCGACCACTTGTTGAAGTGAGAGACCATTTCCTTGACAGCCCATTATATGCGTACCGTCTGGTTCCTTAGAAGGGAACCGAATCTCGGCTCAAGTCACCTCCGGTGGGCACGCGAAGTTCGAATCTCCCCCCCCCGGCTACCAAGGGCCCACTTCGGATATACCGCTTCGTCTGACGTAGTCGAAGACTGCTCGATTAGAAAACAATCGCCACGGACGTGAGTTCAAGACCGGTGGGATTCGCTCGGCTGCCCAGCACGTTTGTACCTTTCCCCTTTCTTGGATTTGAGGTGCTAAGTCATTTCGAATAGGTGGACCCGCCCGGGCCCGCCTACAATTGTAGCCCCATCTATCCGTTCCGTTAAAAACGAAAACAAGCCATCATTAAGGATGCACCGCAACTCCAAGTGGAGGCACCCGCTGTAAAACATGTCTTTGTATGACCAGATAGGGAACAACTACTCAAGGACGCGTAGGACCGACCCGCGCATTCAGGCTGCTATCTCGAAGGCATTGAGTGGGTGCAAACTAGTCCTGAATGTTGGTGCTGGAACTGGATCATACGAGCCAAAGGACCGTCAGGTTGTCTCATTGGACCCTTCCTTCGTTATGCTGGAACAAAGACAAGATAGATCCAATGTTATAAGAGGCATTGCCGAACTGCTCCCATTTTCAAATCAGTCCTTCGATGCTGCCATGGGTGTTCTTACCGTCGATCACTGGACGGACAAGAGCCTCGGACTCAAAGAAATGCAGAGAGTGGTTCGGAACAAGGTGGTCATATTCACCTGGGACAAATCGAGAATTTCCGAATCTTGGATGTGGTGGGACTACTTTCCTTCGGGTAAAGAACTCGTCCTGAAACGCTCTGTTCCCATCGAAACTTACGCAAAGGCCCTAGAGGGACCAGTTGAAATCATTCCTGTACCCATTCCAGCTGAATGTGCCGATGGATTCGACGGCGCATACTGGCGAAGACCAGCCGATGTGCTCGAGCCAACTGTCTGGCAAAACATGTCAACTCTTCGTTTGATTCCAGATGAAGAGCGTACAAAGGGCCTGGAGAGACTTGCTTTGGAGCTTGGAAACGGAGCTTGGAATCAGAAATATGGGCACCTGCTCTCCCTAAGCGAACGTGACATAGGGTATCGCTTGGTTGTCTGGCGCAGGAACAAGCCGTACCCAAATGCTAACTGATGGGTGACTCTTTACTTGCGCGAGTTCGAGAAGTTTGGACATCATCACGATGGAATTGAAGGGGATGATACCCGTCCGTGTTTGTTTCAGACGCGTTGGTAATGGAAATGACGTGATTTGAGCCTATTAGTCAAACAGAATTCATTTCAAGCTTTCATGGGCCGGAAGGGGCCCATCTTAGCAAGACAAAGATGGGAGTTCATATCCAGAACTCAAGTCATTGTGATTAATGACATCGGCGCAGAAAGATGATTTGAATCCTGTTTCAACGAGCGGAAAGTCTACTCCAATACCCCCTGATGATGGATTCGGACACAACTCTGTCCGAATCCCACCAGATTCGCCGAATACGTAGAGCGACTTTTTTCGTGCCTCGGATCTCTCGGGCCGTCCTGACACGACTAGGTATCCGACTCTCCCGTCAGAATTCGATAGTCGGTCGTAGTCATGAGGACAGTATCGCCTCTAAGGTTCCTATCGCTCGCCGATCCATCATAGGTTCTGATTGAAAGGACGCGAAAAAAGCGATATAGCGAGACTTCGTTTCGAGGACTGGAAAAATCGTTGGTTGTGGAAATCGGAAGCGGAACACGAATCTCGCCAATGCTCGCGGTAAGTGATGGTAAAGCAGCAATCGACTTTTACATAAGTGCCTTTGGCGCAGAAGAACTGTGGCGGATAGATAACGGCGGGCACTTGGTTGCAGGACTCTCAGTAGGTGGCGCTAAGTTATTCTTAGCGACCGAATCACCAAACCACGGAACACGAGCGCCTGATATCGTAGGTCACACAACAGTTCGGATCGAGCTTTTCGTCGATGACCCTTACGAGGTTTACGAGAAGGCACTAGCCGCGGGTGCTATTGTAAGATCTCCAGTTGAAGAGCACAGTTATCCAACGACTGGCCCACAGCCAATCAAGCAGATGTTGCAGGGTGTCGTTGTAGACCCTTTTGGTCACATGTGGCTCATTGGAAAGATCTTGGAATAGAGGAACTCGTTAACCCGTAGTTTAGATCGGATTCATACTCTCGGTCTTCCTTATACTATAGAAGATCGAATCTCTGCTCATGGGCCAGACACTTGAGATCGAAGTGCGAGAACTAAAACCCGAACTGTTGCAAGACTATCTGAGATTCTTTGATCAAGCCTTTTCTGACTTTCCCCAATGGGCCGACTGCTACTGCGGCTTCTACGATACTTCTGAAGCTGATTGGGACGCGACATCCAACGCTGGTCCGGAACATAGAGCCGCTCGGTCCGCGCTGATTAGCGCTAGCAAAGCTCAGGGACTCCTTGCCTACATTGACGGTAGACCTGTGGGCTGGTGTAATGCTCAGCCCCGAGCCAACTTTGTCAACATGCGATCGTATAGAGTCGCGTTGACGGACCCGGGAGAACCTGTGGGGTCCATAATGTGCTTCGTCGTATCGCCTGATTACAGAGGAAGAGGTGTCTGCACGGCACTTCTACGTGCCGCCTGCGACAAGTTTCGCCGAGATGGACTACAGACTGCGGAAGGATATCCGACGACAAATTCTCAGAAAAGATTTGGAGAGATTCCCTGGGCAGAGTCGAACTACAAAGGACCATTAAACGTGTACTTGAAGAACGGATTCACGATTCATAAGCAGCTCGAACTATTCGCAATCGTAAGAAAACAACTCTGAGGCTCTAGAACTTCCGATCGCCAATCCGCTTCCCTTAAACTGCGATCAAAGCGGGTTCATCAGATTATTACTACAATCCTCCAGCTATCGCGAGCACAACATGCGAATAGGTTCCAGGCTCAACTTTAACCGTGAATGGAAGATTGCACATGATTCCTCCAAATTCGTCAGGCTGGGGCTTGTAGCATTGGATTGCGGGAGACAAGGTCACTGAGTAAGTTCCAGGGTTCAGATCAACCAAGAATGATGCCATGTGAATGCACGGATGGTGTAGGGTCCAGCCTAGAGGGACCACTAGTGTTCTTCCGTTATTCGATGTCATTGTGAGGTCGGGGCCTTTTGTGGGAACCGACTGCGCGGTAGTGCAGATTACTCCCCAGAAGTCCATAGTAACATTCCCGATAATGCCCTGATGCCGAGACCCAATCGATGTGGGATGGAAGAATAGTGCAACGAGAAGAGCGCGCGTTGAAGGCGAAGCGTAACCAGCCATCCCTACGGCTAGAGTTGCTAGAAGCAAAACTGCGATAGCGAGCGTGAGCTTCTTCAAAGCTCAACACCCGAAAAATGTGTATTGCCCAGCTTAAGTCTTGCCGGGATTTGGAGGATTAGGAACAAAGGCTTTGGGAAGTGGATCATCTTCTGTCCACTTTTGGAGAAGCATCTCTGCTTCGTCCACAAGCTCCTTTATGATGGCCACTACCGGCTTGACGTTCTTCACTCCGCTCACAGATTCTCCCGCCCAGTGCGGCATGGCCTTGAGGGTTCCAGTAGTCTCACTGGTCATGGTGAAAGACTCCAGGGGTTTCACGGGGACCATTCCGCCGGTTGAGATGAGTTTCTTGTATCCGACGATGTCCCCCTTGAACTTCTGAGCTTCTTCTATGCAGAAGCGAAGTACTCTGTGAGGTGCGTTGGGCCAGCCTTCTGAGAAAGCCTCTGTAACAACGGTGTCCTCTGGCTCGCTGGCAATCAATGCCTTGACATATTCGGGATGCGCTCCCGCTTCTGTAGCCGCAATGAAGCGTGTCCCAACTCTTACTCCAGAAGCGCCTGCAGCCAAGACCGCGGCCAGAGCTCGTCCGCTACCTATGCCACCTGCTGCTAGCACAGGGACGTTGACAGAATCCAAGACCTGACTCAACAACGTCAGAAGACTGACCTTTCCTCGAATGTGCCCACCCGCCTCAACCCCTTGCGCGACTATCATGTCGCAACCGGCCTCAGCGGCGGCAACTGCTTCCTCGTTCGAGCCAACTTGCCACGAAGCCAACGCACCGCCCTTGTGCACTAAATCAACCAGCGAAGGGTCGGGTTGGCGATAGAAAAACTCGACAACCTTCACAAGTTTAGACGCCGTCTCCACCTGTTCGTGAATCTCCTTAAGATCGGAGACGAAGGCTTCTGGGATCAGAAAGTTGGCTCCAAAAACGCCAGACGTACGCCGCCCCATGTCCTCAAACACCTCAGTCATTTGATTCGGGTCGAAGGATCCCGCGTAAACCATGCCTAGGCCTCCTGCCTCTGAGACCGCGGTTGCCAGTTGAGGGCGGGCTAGACCGCCAATAGCGGCTTGTTGAATTGGTACTTTGCAGCCAGTCAGATCGGTGAATCTTGTTTTGAGCAACTTACGAACAAGTTCACCATACTACTGGTACGCGATTAGAATTTTCCGATAGGCTCGGCTCAGGCAGCGACTAACGGGCTCTTGGCGACTTCCAACCGATGAGCCAGCTCCAGTAGAATGTCCACTCGCCTCTCTAGGTCGGGATATAGACTGAGAAGTCCATGTCCGCTACCTCCCACGAATAGTCCTGCAAGATTGCTCGTCGTTCCACCATTCGACTCTGAGTTGGCCTTAACGATGGCGGATGCGAGGGCTAGAGGCTTTCCTGTGAATTCAACAGACACTTTGTCGGCCCAGAGTTCACGTTCCCGGTGAACCGCCGCTTCCACGAGCCTCAGCACAGGGTCGAACGGGAAAGCCACTCTCGCTAACTTCGCGAGACCTTTCGCAGCGGAATCGCCGTTTTTGATGTGCGACAACTCATGCGCAAGGACAGCGTCGGTCTCGTCAGAGGACAAGCACCCCGCGAGCTTCGGAGACATCGCAACCACTCCTTGTCCGCTCAAGCTAATCGAGAAAGCACTACCCGATAGCGCCTCCCGCAGAGAGACTCCAGACACTCCCATCTTACCAGTGAGAGCGCCGAAACCGGTGGCAATCCCGGAGAGTGAAATGGGTGCAGCTGTCATTCTCTCCAACATTCGTGAGAAAGTGTACCTGCGCGCAATGAACGTCATCAGGGAAGCAAATCCTAGCGATACCAACAATGAGCTTCCAAGCACTGTGCGAACCGTTAACTGAGGATAATCCCAATAGTTCTGGAGCAGTGCAGTGCACACTAAGAAACTCGTTCCTAGAAACGACCAGAAGAATAACGATGACACTAGCATCGGCTGCAAAAGCCGGGAACGTCTCGACGGATTGTAACCCTGAAAAGAGTAGAGAGCATAACAAGCAAGTTCGACAGCAGCGACTCCCCCTAAGATCCCTAGGGTGGTAGGCGCAAGAAAGAAGACGCGATAAAGGTCTAGGTCGATCGTTGTTTTGATCCCTTCCGGATCTTATCCTCTAAACGCTTCAGCTCATCCTTAGGAATATCGTCCACGTAGTCTGACAAGGTGGAAATGACCGTCGGACCGAAAGCAGTCAGTAGCCGGTCAACAAATCCCTTGACGACCTTACCTTTCACTTTCTCTTCGGAATGAATCACGTAGATGTAGCGGGAGCCTCCTCTGCCAATGGCTTCATCCCTTGCAAGCATTCCTTTCTTGTAGAGGCGGTCGAGGGTTGTACTGATGGTAGAATATGCGAGTCCTCGTGAGGGCTCGAGGTCCTTAGCCACTTGTCGGGCCGAGGCTTTGCCCTGGCGAAGAACGCTTCCGAGAACCGCTGCTTCTAGGTCGCCGAGCTCCATGGACAGAAACGATTATGGCTAGCTTGGATATAAGTTTCTATCCTTGTCGGAACTCTTTGGCGAGATCTGTTCAGCGAGGACGGATTTATGTAGCGTCTCCTGACTGGTCGAATATCATTCGAGCCGGTTTGATTGACTAGTTTCTGGGCTACGCCTTCATGACCACGCGCGAACCAGCCTCGACAATTAGCCCGTCAAAATCGAACGATATCCTTCTCAACAGCTACTCCAGAACCTTTCTGCTTCTTCTTTCAGGAATCAACCTTGCACTCGGCCTGATATTCTACATCTATCCTCCGATCGTCATTTCTTACTGGCCATGGCCAGTGAAAGAGCTGGCCGTGAGGTTCCTGGGAGCAATATTTCTGGCCATAGCCTTCGGCTGCTGGTCTGCAGTCCATGCTGACAAGTGGCAGAGAGCGAAGATACTGGTGCTCGTTGGCGGGACCTTCTTCGGCATAACAGGCATTGTCTCTCTCGTTAGAGGAATCACTGTGAGCAGTGACGCCTCGACCTGGGCATGGACGGGATATTTCCTAATCGCCGCAGCCGGTTGCTTACTTCTGTTGCACCGGGCTGGATGGCATCGTAGACAAGCGGAGACTCCGACATCGACCATGCCAAGGGGTGCCCGATTATTCTTCGGGATTCAGACTAGCGCTGTTGGAATTTTCGGAATCATGATGTTGCTGGTGCCAGGTTTGGCGCAGCAAGAGTTCTGGCCGTGGAAAGTGTATGTATCTACTCTGCAGACATTCGCTGCATTGTTTCTAGCGACGTGCCTAGCGACGGGATGGGCCACTCAGCAGAAGGACCCTGAAAGAATCAAAGTATTACTGCCCCTGGACGCCGTGTTCCCGTCTCTAGCCTTAGTGGCGGTAGTCATCAGCTGGAGTGTTATCGCTGCTGAAAGTCCCAGCGGGCTAGTGACAGGCGTGTGGATCGGACTATACTCCTTCGTAGCCGCGGGCTCGACCATTCTCTATCTTGTGTTGACCAGACGATCACGCTAGAGTCGCTAAACCGAAGCCATTGATCCGAGTCCGTCATGATAAGTTCTAGAGCCTCGCTACTACTATAGCGACTGTGACAGCAAGCAAACCTGCCGCGGGCAATGTCACCAACCAGGGCAAGACCATACCGCGCAACGCAGATACGATAACCTCCTTCCGACCGCCAATTCCTGCAGTAGACCCCGCGTGCACATGTGTGGTAGATAATGGAGCGCCAAGATAGGCTCCTACCGAGACTAGAGTAGCGGTTACGATGCCCGCCTGGAGCCTTTGAGTATGATCAAGGGGAACGACGCGTTTCACAAGTTCTAGAGCTACTCGGTGGCCCAGCACTAGGGACCCGGCCACGATCGCCACCGCTACGATTGAGTATGGACCCCAAACTGCGTAGGTAGAGCCTGCTACAAAAAAGAAAGCGCCGAGGGCCGCCATTTTGGGAGCATCGTTGATCCCTCTCGCGTAGGCGGTGGCTGCGGCGGATCCCCAGTGCGAGATTTTGGCGAATCTGGGGCTCTTCTTTTCTGAAGTCTGAGTCTGAGGCCGTCGGGTTAGACGGCGCAGAATGCTGAGTGCGATCAGCGCGACGAAGGGTCCGGCTGCTAGTGGGAGAATTACCCTTATGGCTAGGAAATCCAGTTTCAGACTTGTCACGCCGAACAGAAAGATCCCCTGCAAGAGAACGGCCCCGAGGATTGTGTGAGTTGTGGAGACGGGAAGCCGAAAGAGAGTCGCTATCAGGATCCATATGGTCGCTCCGACTAGGACTGCCAAAATGAAGGATGAGTCAGTGGAATTTCGCAGTATACTTTGGGGAGTGAACACTGTCAACAATCTTCCTGAAATCAGAATTGCTGAGATACTTCCTAGACCGCTGAAGACCCCTCCCCATAGTAGCGGTCGGCGACCCAGTCTCGGATCCCCGGGTCCTGAGGTAGACATGAGTGAAGCTACGCTCTTGCCAACGTCGTTCGCCCCGTTCGCAAAGGCTAGGACGAACAAAACAGTGAGTCCAACCTCCTCGACTAGCAAATCGCTCTGAAGCAATCTCTTTGGAGGATTAATCGTTTCACTCTAAGAGACGACGCGGGATCTTCCTAGATGCCAAAAGTGAAGAGGATGAAGAACATTGCCCAAAGGGGAAGTGCTAGTCCAAGTCCGACTAAGAGGTTCTTCCGAAATATTTTGGAGCCGTCCAACGGTGGGATGGGTATCATGTTGAATGATCCCAGCCCGACATTTAGTTCAAAACCAAATATCGCGATCGTGGACAGGAATCCTGCTGGTACGGCTAGAAATAGAGATAGAAACGCTATGGCGAATGCTAGGTTGATTCCGGGGCCGGCTGCTGAAATAACCATGTTCTCCTGCTCGGGATCACGTGGTCTATACGTGGAATCGTAGCCGTAGGCCGCCATCGCCGCGGGTGCAATGTAGACTGCTCCTGGAGCACCGAAGACGATGCCTCCTCCTGAGAATACCACGATGAACAGCGTCAGTAATAGTCCCCACATCCAGAGACGGAAGTGGGCGACATAGCCGCGTCTTATTGCGACGAACTTGTGTCCCATTTCGTGGATGATGAATCCTGTCGCGGTGGCAACAAAGCCGGCTATGACTATCTCAAAGCTACCTATTCCAGTGAAGAGACCGACAAAGTTCTGGTAGGTGATCGCGATTGAGAGCACCAGCCAGGCGATGATGATGGAACTGGTCTCTCCGGGACTGAACTGGGATGACACTTGTCCCCTGACCGGAGTAGCGTGGGCCCTGTCTTCTCATATTTCGATTTGCTTCTGAACATCTGACACGGCAACTAGGGTATCAGAATCCCTTTCTTCGCGGTTTCCGAGAGGGCTGTTTCTGAGAGGAGGCACGGCGTGGCCCAGGTTCCGCCTTATCAGGCTCTGAAGGAGGCGCCCACGGAGATTCGTCAGGCAG
>Ga0209161_10002803_pt1 | contig 14234 bp, 15 predicted proteins | sample GraSoiAngelo_155_FD_186169 | JGI IMG/M metagenome (GOLD analysis project Ga0209161, IMG submission 186169) | Grasslands soil microbial communities from the Angelo Coastal Reserve, California, USA - 14_1009_13_30cm (SPAdes) (version 2) | ecosystem: Environmental > Terrestrial > Soil > Grasslands...
CGCTGACGTCAGCGATGCGGAATGGGAACTTCTTGGTTGTTGGCACAATGGGGCACGGTAGGGACGGGTCGCCTAGCTCGGTCGAGGGCGCGGCACTGGAAATGCCGTAGGCCCGCAAGGGCCTCGTGGGTTCGAATCCCACCCCGTCCGCCAGTTTGCCTGGCGCTGCCATCGCCAAATCGCGGCGGCCCCGGACCTGATACGGCTGTAGGGGCCGCCTACGATACAGGCGCTCATGCAGCGTCCCGATCCTCCTCGAGCAACGGGCCAGCTGTCTCCAGATGGCATGTGGCGCTGGGACGGGACGCGATGGCAACCCGAACCATCGATGCTGACTCCGATATCTCAGCCCCGAGTCTCAAAGCGTTCGTGGCTCGCCACCGGAGGTGGCATCGCCGCGCTCATCGCGATCCCCTTCATCGTCGCCGCGTGCACGCTGCCGTTTGTCTACTACACCGACGTCTCCAACGGATCCCCTTCCTCCTCGGTGTTCAACCTCGGCTACTCGGGAGGCCTCTTCTTCGCCCTCGAACCCATCGCCGTCATGGTCTGCGCCGTGATCGCGGGGATCTTCCTGATCGCCTGGCAGCACCGGGCCGTTCGCGCCGTCGGCGCCGGTGCACTGCTTGCGTTTGGAGTCCAGACCGTGACGCTGTTCATCGGGTACATAGGCGGTGAGGTCGCGTACGGACGAGTAGGTCCCGGCGGGCCGGTCGGCATCCTGGGCGGCCTGATCCTGCTCGTTGGCGGCGGGCTGGCCGCCGCGGGCTTGTTCGTGCGGCAGGGACCGCAGCAGGAAACCTCCTGAGAGGCTGAGCAAACCGCCCGCGAGGACAAGTCCCTGCAACTGCGGGGCTGTTTCCGGCATCTCACAGGCAGCAAGATGTCTGCCGCAGTGATGGAGCAACCGTCCCAGATCCTGGCGCGCGCCGCCCAGGGTGACCAGGATTCGTTCTCTGAGCTGATCGAGCCGCTCCTCGATCCGGCCTACCGGCTCGCCGCCGTGATGCTGGCCGACCGCGGGGCGGCTGAGGACGCCGTCCAGGAGGGCTCGGTCAAGGCGTGGCGGAAGCTCGGGCAGCTGCGCGGTGACGCCACGTCGTTGCGCCCGTGGTTTCTCTCCATCGTCGCCAACGAGTGCCGCATGGCCCGACGCACGCGGTGGTGGTCTGTCATCAAGGTCGCCGACGTCGATGCGCAGGATAGGCCGCAGCCTGAGTCCTACTCGGACCTGCATCGGGCTCTCCTGCGCCTTTCGCCGGATGACCGGCTGCCGCTGGTCCTCCATTTCTATCTGGACCTTCCGCTCGACGAAGTCGCGAGGGCGCTTCGCGTGTCGCCATCCGCCGCCAAGTCGCGCATCTACCGCTCCGCAAAGCGGCTGCGAGCCGACCTCACGATGGAAGAGGTGTTCTAAATGAGCAACGAGAATTTCCGCCGCGAATTGAACCGGGCTTTCGACGGTATGGCCGGCCGGCCCAGTCCCACCCTGTCCAGCCGAATCCGTTCCGCGATCGCGCAGCCGCCTGCGGCGCGAAGTCATTACTGGATCGCCGCTGCCGCCGCATGCGTCATCGCAGTGCTGATCGTGGGCGTGCTGTTCGTCTCGAATCCGTTGCGGCGTCCGACATCGAATGTGGGCGGCCCCGTGCCGAGCCCGAGCGCGAGCGCATCGCCACTGGCATCGCCGAGCCCGAGCCCTTCGGCGTCTCCGACGCAGTCCACAGCAGCTTTCCAGTGCGGGACTGCCTACGGACCCATCACGCAGAGCGGACCGGCGGTGGCCTATATCAGCGATGTTCGAACCGGCACACACCCCGGATATGACCGCATCACGATCACGTTCAGCAATGGAGCCCCCACGAGCGTCGAGGTGAAGACGCAGACCAACGCCACCTTTACCAAGGATCCGAGTGGACAGGCTGTCACGCTCCGTGGCGATGCCGGGCTTCTCCTGACCATCCGCGGCGCCGACGAGCACACGAGCTACACCGGCTCGACGGACTTCAAGACCGGCTACACCAAGCTCCAGGAGGCACAGCAGGTGCAGGACTTCGAAGGCGTGGTGCAATGGGGAATCGGACTGTCAGGGAACACCTGCTATCGGGTCTACCTGCTGACCGGCCCCGACCGAGTCGTGATCGACGCCGAGACGGGCACCTAGGCCTGCGGCTCCCCGCCCGGCGCCTTTGCGCAGACCTCCCCGGCAAGGGGAGGTGAAGCTCGGCTTACATCAGGGGGTGGCGCAGCGACAGTTGGCGCTGGCGTTCGTGGTGGTACTTCGGGTCGGACTCGCGACCGAACAGGTTCCCGTACGGCGCCAGGCGAAGCGAGAACAGCTTGCCGATCGCGCGAACCCCGTCGAGCCACGTCAGCTTCTTGCCCTCGGCGCGGCTTCGGGCGTAGTAGCGGATCGGCACCTCGTGGATGCGGTAGCCGAGCCGCAGCACTCGCGCGGTGATGTCAGGCTCGATGTCGAACCGGTTGCCCTGGAGGTTCAAGCGGCGCCACAGGTCCGCTCGGAGTGCCTTGTAGCCGCTCTCCAGGTCTGAGATGTAGCAGTCGAAAAGGACGTTGGCGGCAAACGTCACCGCCCAGTTGCCCATCACAAACCAGAAGCTGAACGCGGTCTGGCCCGCGAACCCACGCACGCCGTAAACGACGTCCGCGCGGCCCTCCACCAGCGGCTGCAGCAGGGTGGGGTAGTCGCGCGGGTCGTACTCGAGGTCGGCATCCTGGACCACCGCGAAGGGCATTCGGACCTCGGCGATCGCCCGGCGCAGCGCGGCGCCTTTGCCCTGGTTCGCCTCGAGCCGGAAGGGACGCACCCGCGGATCTCGTTCGGCGTAGCGGCTCAGGATCGCCCAGGTGCCGTCCGTCGACCCATCGTCGACTGCGACCACCTCGCCGACCTCGGGCCGCTCCAGGACGTGCTTGAGGATGACCTCGAGGGTTCGTTCCTCGTTGAAGGCCGGAATCATCACCGAGAGAATCCGGTTCAGGGACGGTGCTGCCGCCATCGAGTCCACAACTCTAATCCCGAACGCACGAATTCAAGCCCCGGTTCGTCGCGGGGTACAGTTTCCGTACACGGCCTAGCTGAAGGAGAGGAGCATGGCAACGCGAGCTTTCGATCCGGAAGAGACCACCCAGTGGGAGCAGGTCCGCCCGCGCGAAGTCACGCCGGCCCAGTGGCAGAAATTCGAGGGTTATGCGGCCGAGATCTTTCAGGCGTTCGGAATGAAGCTCGACACGCCGGGCACCCGCGAGACCCCCAGCCGTTATCTGCGAGCGCTGTATGAGGCGACTTCAGGCTACGAAGGCGACCCCAAGCTCCTCACGGCCTTCCCGACGGAGTGCCATGGCGGGCCTGACTGCACCATCAGCCAGGTCATCGAGGGACCCATCGAGTTCTACTCGCTGTGCGAGCACCACGCGCTGCCGTTCCACGGCCACGCCTACATTGGCTACATCGCGCACGAGGAGATCATCGGCATCTCCAAATTGACCCGTCTGGTCCGCGTCTTCGCGCGCCGCTTCACGGTGCAGGAAAGGGTTGGGGTCGAGATCGCCGATGAGCTGGTGCGGGTGCTCAAGCCCCACGGCGTCGCGGTGCACCTCAGCGCGATGCACCTGTGCACGCAGATGCGCGGTGTCCGAGAGAGCCATTCGCGCACATGGACGTCTTTCTGGCGAGGGAACTACGAGAACGACACGCAGCTGCGGACGGAGTTCCTATCGATCGCGGGTCAACAGTCGAACCACTGATCGAACCGTTCGACCTTCTCTACGAGGCAGACCTGCCTCGCTACGAGATGCCGGCGGACCTCGAGCACATCTACGGTTCGCTGGGATTCGCGGACCAGGTCCTCTATTCGAACTTCGTGACGTCCATCGACGGTGTGGTGACCCTGGCCGATAAGCCGTCTGCTGGGTCGGTGATCAGCGGTCGCAACCAGCCCGATCGATTCTTGATGGGGTTGCTCCGCGCGTGCGCTGATGCGGTGCTTCTCGGCGCCGGCACTCTGCGCGCAACTCCGGGCCACCTTTGGACGCCTGGGCACATCTTTCCCGACATGGCCTCGAGTTTCGCCGCGCTGCGAATCAAGCTCGGTCGCAAGACGGATCCGCGGCTCGTGCTTTTCACCGCCACGGGGGAGATCGACACCTCACACCCGGCCGTCCTCAGCGGAGCGACCGTCGTGACCAGCCGAGCTGGGGCGAAGGCGCTCGCGGATCTACCGGTTTCATGCGACGTGATCGAGGTGGGCAAGAGCGGTCGCGTCGATGTGGCCGCGGCCGTGTCCGAGCTGCGCTCGCGCGGCTATGACGTCCTGCTCACCGAAGGCGGACCGCACCTGGCCGGTGAGCTGATCAAAAACCACCTGTTGAACGAGGCTTTCGTCACCATCTCGCCCGTGATCGCCGGCCGAGATGTCGACGCCCGGCTGGGCATGGTGGCAGGTGTTGAGCTGTTACCCGAGCGCCAGCTCTGGAGCACGCTTCTCAGCGCACGCCGCCACCGCGATTTCCTGTTCTTGCGCTACTTACTGACGAACAGCTAGCAGGTGTTTCCGCCGATCAGCAGCGGCGCCGAGGCCGCGATCGCCGGCGACTGCGTCACCGCGACGATGGCACCGGACTTCACGCCGCTGGGAATGCTCACCGGCCAGTGGTCGGTCGGGATCTCGACGATGTAGCCGCTCGCCGGCGTGGTGTCACTAGGGCCAGGCAGATCGGTCGTCTGTCCGGTGCACCGATTGAAGAACCTGATGACGTAGGAGACGTTGACCGACTTTTGAACCGCGGTGAAATAGACCGCGACCTCGACTTTGCACGAGTTCACGTCGCAGGCGGTTGCCGTTTCGGCTGAGGCTCCGGGGATGTCGCACGGCGAGGCCACGGTGCAGATCTGCACCTTGCTGACCGGTGCGGCGCTGGTCGCGCCAAAGCTCGGCACGGCCTGTGGGCCGCCGGTGGCGGTCGCGCTTGGCGTCGCGTGAGGCGAGGTGGTCGCGTGAGGCGAAGCCGTCGCATGCGCGGAAGGCGTGGTGTGGACCTGTCCGGTGACGGTCGGACTGCTTCGATGCGACAGCACGATGACTCCGAGGATTCCGAGCACGATGACGATGACCGCCGCCACCGCCGCGGGCATGAGCCACGGCGGCCGGTGGGCCAGGGCGCCGCCGCCTGAGGGCGGACGCGCGAGCGGCGGCCTGCGGGCCGGCGCTGCTGCCGGCACTGAGGCAGCGGGGCGCCAGGGCGGCGGAGCCGGCGCGACGGGCACGGGTACGGCGGGCGGGGCGACCTCGGCGACGGCCGTGCCGCTACCGAGCGGCTCGGCCGGCGTGGTCTCTCCCGGCTTCCAGACAGGTGACTCGACCGGGGTCCAGGTCGACTGCCGTGGAGGCTCAGCGGGGGCGGACGGCGGGGGAGGGGCAGCCGGTGCAGGCGGAGTGCTGGCAAACGTCGGAGGCGGAGCTACCGGTGCCGGTGGGGGAGGCTCGAACGTCGGAGCAGGTTTGGCCGGCTCGGGTTCCCAGCGCGGGGCCTCGACCGGGGCCGGTGCCGGAGGGTTGGTGACGGCGGCCGCCGGCGGGTCGGACCAGGTCGGTACAGGCGGCGTGCTGGGCACTGGCGCCGAAGTCGGCGCAGGGGCCGCCGGGGTGGGAGGGAAGGTCATGGCCGGCATGGAGGGGTACGTCTGCAAGGGGCGGTCCGGTGCGTCGTAGGACACGGGCGCCCGCGCCGGGGTCTCTTCCCGTCGGGGCGGCGCGATATACGGCGCGGGGGCAGGCGCCGCGGCCACAGGCTCGCGCGCCGCAGGAGGAACCGTGCCGGCCGGCAGGAAGGGCGTGATCGCCGGGACATCGCGTCCGCCCGCGCGGGTGGCGAGCTCTGACTGTGCGGCTACCTCCCGGTCCGGGGCGAGCAGCGCCGCAGCCATCTCACGCAGGGCCCCCTGGGCGCGGTCAGCGGACGGGCCCATCGCGCCACTGGCCATGGAGCGCATGGTCACCACCAGCCCCGGCGGGATGTTGGCGGGAGCGGGCGCGCCCGCGGGATCGACGCCGAAGGCGGCGCACACCGCCATGCCGCAGGATCGGACGTCGGCGCGAAGGTCGCTCTGAGACGGCGCCCCGCGCACCGCCGCGGCGGGGTGACCGGCCAGGCGGACCTCTCCGTTCGAGGTCACGCGGATGGCGGCCGCGCCGAAGCCGCCCAGGGCGATGCCGGCCTCGTGGAGCGCGGCCACGCCGGAGAGCACCGCCGCACCGAGAGCGGCCGCGGCCGGAGGCGTGAGCGGTCCCCGAGACAGGATCGAACCGAGAGGCGTCCCCTCGTTCGGCTCGACCGCGACCCAGATCCCGTTTGGGTCGGTGCCCCAGGCCAGGACCGGCGACAGGGCCGGATGGCGGTGGTCGAAGAGGCGCTGGAGGCGCGGCACGGCCGCGGTCGCCTCGGCCGGCGGAATCGGGATTTCGTGCACGACAGCGGGCTTTCCACTCTTCAGGACGGCCTTCCAGCCCTGGCCCCCGCCAGGCGCCACGAGTTCGATCAGTTTCGGCTTCGGCTCAGATTCGGGCATTCAACGGTGCATGGTACCCTTGCGGAACGTGGCATACGTCATCGTCCAGCCTTGCATAGACGTAAAAGATGCCTCTTGCGTCGAGGTCTGTCCGGTCGATTGCATTCATTCAGACGACGCGGCGAACATGTATTACATCGACCCCGACGAGTGCATTGACTGCGGCGCTTGCGTCGATCCGTGCCCGGTCGACGCCATCTTTCCTGAGGATGAGGTGCCCGAGCAGTGGCGCAACTTCATCCAGATCAACGCCGACTATTTCAAAAACCGGTAGTCGCGAACTCACGCCCACTTCAACGGATTGAGTAGGCATGCCGTAACGCTGATCCCGGGGGACGGCGTCGGTCCAGAGATCTGCGACGCCTCCGTCCGCGTCCTCGAGGCGACCGGGGTTGAGTTCGAATGGGACGTCCAGCAGGCCGGCGAGGCGGCGATCCCTGAATTCGGAACACCGCTCCCCGAACACGTCCTCGAATCGGTCCGCAAGAACAAAGTTGCGCTGAAGGGGCCGATCACGACCCCGATCGGCAGCGGTTTTCGCAGCGTCAACGTCGCCCTGCGGCAGTCGCTCGACCTCTACGCGCTCGTCCGGCCGGTGAAGGCGTACAAGGGCGCGCGCAACCTTCGCGACGACCTGGACTTCATCATCGTCCGGGAGAACACCGAGGACATCTACGCCGGGCTCGAGTTCGAGCAGGGCACGCCCGACGCCGCGCATTTGATCGATGAGATTTCAGGTTTGCTTAAGAAAAAGATCCGCCCGGACAGCGGGCTTTCGATCAAGCCGATCTCCATCAGCGGCACGGAGCGAATCGTCCAGTTTGCCTTCGACTACTCGCGCCGCAACAACCGCCATAAGGTGACCGCCGTGCACAAGGCCAACATCATGAAGCACACCGACGGCCTGTTCCTCGCGGTCGCACGCCAGGTCGCGGCGCGCAACAAGGACATCGAGTTCGAGGACCGAATCGTCGACAACATGTGCATGCAGCTCGTGCTGCGCCCCAAGGAGTACGACGTGCTGTGCTGCCCGAACCTCTACGGCGACATCATCTCCGACCTCGGAGCGGGGATGATCGGCGGGCTCGGACTGGCGCCGGGCGCCAACATCGGGACCAACGGCGCCGTATTCGAGGCGACCCACGGTAGCGCGCCGAAATACGCAGGCCAGAACCGGGTGAACCCGATGGCTGTGATGCTGTCGGGGGTGATGATGCTGCGGTATCTCGAGGAGACGGCGGCCGCGGACGCGATGGAGAAGGCCATCGCCAACGTAATCGCGCTGGGTGAGAACGTCACCTACGACCTGAAGGAGAAGCGCGACGATCCCACGGCGGTGGGCACGAGCCAGGTCGCGGACGCGGTGATCGCGCAGCTCAAAGCGGGAGCTTGATAGCCGACACCCCAGAGCTCCTCCGCCTACGTCGTCTCTGGAACGAGCACATCCACACGCCGTCCCCGGTTGGCGGAAAGGATCCGCTCGAGCAGGAGGTGGCGCTCTATGCCTCGTGGGTCGGAAGCATGGTCGAGGTGGTGCTGGCTCGTGGCTCCCTCGATGGCAACCTGGCCAAGATGCTGGAAACGCGGCGTGCGGAGGGCAACGAGCGGGTTTTTCGCGCGGCGAGCTGGGTGAGCCAGTTCGGTCGTACGTCGCCCGCCTGATCGCAATCGAGGATCTGCTGGCACAATTGCCGATCAGATGAGGCGGGTGGTCGTGGTCCTGGTCTTCTTAGCCGCCTGCAACAACGCAACCACGCCCATATCGACCAGCACGGTGGCTTCGAGCTCTCGCGCGCTAGTCGCCGCGCCGGACCTCACCGACCAGCCCTCGTTCTCGGACCGCACCGGCCGGCTGCCTACGCTCAACCTGCAGAACCTGTTTCACCCGACCTACTTTGTGCCCAACGATCCGAGCCGGATCCGAACGCTGCTGGTGACTGGAGACGTGATACCCGCGCGGGGCGTCGACTACTTCGCCACCTCGCGTCACGACTTCCTGTGGCCGTTCCGCCCGACCGCCCCCTACACCAAGAACGCCGACATCACCTACATCAACCTCGAGTCGCCTCTGTTCGCCGGGTGCGCAGTCGATCCCGGGCCGAGCTTCACTTTTTGCGGCGATGCCCGTTTCGTCGACGGGTTGACGTTGATGGGCGCCAAGGTGGTGAACCTCGCCAACAACCATCTGTCGAACTACGGGGCGCAGGGCATAACGCTTACCGATCAGCTTCTGCATCAGCACGGCATGCTCACGTCCGGGCTGGGCCCGGTGGCGGTCTACGACGTGCGCGGCGTCAAGTTCGGTTTCATCGGGTTCAACGGTGTCGGTCGAGCGATCGACAAGGACGCGCTCAAGGCAGGCATCGCCTTCGCGCGGCAGCAGGCGGACATTGTGGTCGTCCAGTTCCACTGGGGCAAGGAGTACGAGCGCCAGCCGATGGCCGACCCGGGCGTCCCGACGCCCGACGACCCTGTCGCGGTCGGCCACGATGCCATCGACTGGGGCGCGGACATCGTTATCGGCAACCACCCCCACTGGTACCAGGGCATCGAGATCTACAAGGGCAAGCTCATTACGTACTCGCACGGCAACTTCGTCTTCGACCAGATGTGGTCCGAGGAGACGCGCGAAGGTGTGATCGGCACGTACACGTTCTATGGCACTCAGCTGGTGGCCGCGACGTGGAAGGCCTATCGGATCTACGACTACGGGCAGCCGGTCTTTATGAACGCGCAGGACTCACACACGGCGCTGCAGACGATGGAGGCCGCCAGCGACCAGCTCGCGTCGCGCCTGCACGAACCGACGACGTCAACGGTTCCGGCCATGCCTCCGCCACCTGCGTACGCGCCGGAGCACGCTCCCACTTAGTAGAATCCTCGACAACCTAATCAGGGGGTTCCCACCGTCCCAGCCCACGTCCCGCCAAGAGGAATCTCTCGCACACGCGCTCGGCACCGGAGCCGGCGCGAGCGATTTACATTTTTCTTCTCACTTGGAGTCATCGTGGCCGCGATCGCGACCACCGTCTACGTGGCGCGTACACGCACAACGCCGTTCCAGTTCAACCTCCAGGCCGTCACCGCCCCCGCGCCGAAGACGTTCGATCACTTCGACTTCTCTAACTACTGGCTCGCGACGCACGGGCAGCCGAAGCTGGCGATCCATGGACAGGCCGCGTACCTCGTCGACCTCGACGCCAGGCAGGTCCTGTGGGCGCGCGACCCGGAGACCTCGCGCCCGCCGGCGAGCCTGACCAAGCTGATCACGGCGATGGTGGCGGTGGACGACGCAGGGTCGCTCGATCATCTGGTCGAGGTGACCCCGGAGGCAACGAAAGTGATCCCCAGCGTCATGGGCCTCACCGCCGGCGAGCAGCTCACCTTGCGCAACCTGCTTTACGGCCTGTTCCTCGATTCTGGCAACGACGCCGCCGAGGCGCTCGCCACTGGCATCGTGCCGCGCGATCGCTTCATCAGGCAGATGAACCAGAAGGCAAAGAGCATCGGCCTGACCGCGAGCCACTTCGTGACTCCAAGCGGTCTCGACGCGCCTGGACATGGGATGTCCGCGCACGACCTGGCGCATACGGCGGCGTACCTCGACACGTACTATCCCGACCTCGCCGCGATTGCCGCCACGAAAGAGATCGCGATCACGGCCACGGCCACGCACAAGGCCTTCTATCCGCACAACCTGAATCGACTGCTGTGGACTTATCCAGGCGCGACCGGCCTGAAGACAGGTCTCACCGACAACGCCGGAGGCTGCATGCTCGCCACTGCGACGCGCGATGGCCGGCATCTGATCGCGGTCGTGCTCAACGCGACCCTGCACTCCACCGACGACGCCACCACGCTGCTGAACTACGGTTTCAGCCTTCGCTCGGTCTCGGCCTTCGGGCCGTGGGCAAAGATCCCCACGAACTCAGAGGCTGCGCCTGGAGTTCGCGGGGGCCCCTGAGACCTCAGCCAACTAGACTTCGCACTCGTGGGTCGTTTGAGAGGGCTTACCGCCCTCGAGGTGCTCGACTCGCGGGGCAATCCGACGGTTGCCGTCACCGCGTACACGGAGAGAGGCAGCGGTCGCGCCATCGTGCCATCGGGCGCGTCGACCGGAGTCCATGAGGCGGTCGAGCTACGCGATGGCGACCCGACGCGCTACGCCGGCAAGGGTGTGACGAAAGCGGTCGGCAACGTCGAGGGCGAGATCGCTCGAAGGCTGCGCGATTTCGACGTCGAGGACCAGAAAGGCATCGATCAAGCGCTGATCGAGCTCGACGGCACACCCAACAAATCGCGGCTCGGCGCGAATGCCATTCTCGGAGTGTCCCTCGCCGTCGCGCACGCCGCCGCGCAGGCCAGCGGCGTTCCTCTTTACCGCCATCTCGGCGGCGCCGACGCCTCGCTGCTGCCGCTGCCGATGGCAAACATCCTCAACGGCGGCGCGCACGCCGACACGTCGGTCGACCTGCAGGAGTTCATGGTATGCGCCGTCGGCGCTTCCCGATTTGCGGAGGCGATGCGGGCCACTGCCGAGGTCTACCACGCGCTCAAGGGCGTGCTCAAGGCGCAGGGACTGGCGACCGGAGTGGGGGATGAGGGCGGTTTCGCGCCAGACCTGCGATCCAATGAGGACGCGCTGAAGCTGATCGTCGAGGCGATCAAAAAGGCCGGCTACGAGCCGGGCCATGACGTGGCGATCGCGCTCGACCCTGCGGCGAGTGAGTTCTACAAGGAGGGCAAATACAACCTCAAGGGCGAAGGGCGCTCGCTCGATGCAGCCGCGCTGGTCGACCTCTACCGCGATTGGAGCGGTCGTTACCCGATCGTGTCCATCGAGGACGGGATGGCCGAGGACGACTGGGATGGCTGGAAGCATCTGACAGATGCGATCGGGGGCAAGGTGCAGCTCGTCGGCGACGACCTTTTCGTCACCAACGTCGCGCGCTTGAAGCAAGGCATCGAGCGCCACGTTGCAAACTCGATCCTGATCAAGGTCAACCAGATCGGAACCCTGAGCGAGACGCTCGAGGCGATCGAGCTTGCCCGCAAGGCGGGCTACAGCGCTGTCATCTCACACCGCTCGGGCGAGACCGAGGACACGACGATCGCGGATCTTGTCGTCGCGACCGGCGCGGGCATGATCAAGACCGGCGCGCCGGCGCGTTCGGAGCGCGTCGCCAAATACAACCGCCTGCTGCAGATCGAAGGCGAGCTCGGCGAGGCGGCGGTCTACGCGGGCCGATCGCGCCTGAAGTGACAGGGATTTCGCACGTCGGGCGTCAGACACGCGCTTGGGGTGCGCGGCATGGGCACGAGTGGCGTCAGCCGCGCGAAACCGTCACCGGCGACTAACGAGTGAAACCGGCTTCTCGGGCTGTGCACGCGGGCCGCGACCTGGGGGCTCGGAGCCCGCTCGCGCCAGACCTCAGCACCGCGGCGGTGCATGTGTTCACCGATCTCGACGATTACGACGCCGTCGCGCGCGGCGAGCGGCCCGGCCACTACTACGGCCGCAACTCGAACAGCAACCGCGAGATGCTCGAGCGAGCGGTCGCCGAGCTGGAGGGGGCGGACGCAGGCGTGGCCACCGCATCCGGGATGGCGGCGCTGCACGGGGCCATCCTCGCGCTCGTCCCGAAGCCGGCGACGATCGTGGCGACGCGCGAGCTCTACGGCGGCACCGCAGCCCTTCTGCGCCAGGACCTCGAGCCCGCCGGCTATGAGGCCCAGTTCGTCGATCTGACCGACCTCGATGCTGTGCGGCGGGCGATCCCGGGCGCCGGGCTCGTCATCGCCGAGACCATCACCAACCCGCTCTGTCGCGTACCTGACCTGGAAGCGATCGCGGCGATCGCCCGCGAGCGGGGGGTGCCGTTTCTCGTCGACAACACGTTCGCGTCGCCGCTGCTGTGCCGGCCGCTCGATCTGGGCGCGACGGTGGTCATGCACAGCGCGACGAAGTACCTCGGCGGGCATTCCGACCTGGTCGCCGGCGTCATCGTGGGCGACGCCGAGACTATGGGGCGCGCGCGAGCTCGGTCGGCGCGCACGGGTACGCCGCTTGGTCCGTTCGATTCGTGGCTCTCCCTGCGCGGCCTGCGCACGCTCGACGTCCGGATGCGGCGCCACAGCGAGAACTCGGTGGCGCTCGCACGAGCAATGCGGTCGATGTCGGCTGTCGCGCGCGTGCACCATCCGCTTCTAGAGGAGTCGCCCTCCTACAGCGTGGCTCATCGACTCCTGCCCAACGGATCGGGGGGGATGATGGCGTTCGACCTCGAAGGCGGCCGCGCCGCAGTGCAGCGGATGATCGAGCGTTTCTCGCTGGCCACGTTCGCGGCGAGCCTGGGCGGCGTCGAGACGACGATCAGTTACCCGGAGATCACCTCGCACCGCTCCATGAGCCCGGCGGAGCGGGCCGAGCTTGGAGTCGGCGCGGGGACGGTTCGCGTTTCGGTGGGAATCGAGGACGGGGCCGACATAATCGCCGACTTCGCTCACGCTCTTTCCGGCTGACGCATTGGCCGCATCCACTTTGCTGCAGCTGATCGAGATCGTGGTGGCCGCCGCGATCCTTCTCCTCGGCGTACTGACGCATTCGGGGCCTGTCGCGCTGCTCGGCGGCGGGTTCCTGGTGGGCATCGCGATCTTGAACATCCTCGCCCCGGAGGGCGGATCGATCTACCGCCGCTCGCTCATCGGCTACACGCTGGCGGGGCTGTTCGTGCTCGGGGGTGTTGTCCTTTACCACTTCGCCGGCTGAGCACCCGAGCCCGGGTCATACCATGCTCGATGAGGCGCGCTTGAGTTCAAGCTCCTGATCCACCTCCCTCCTATCCTTTTCTAGCGGTGGCACGCGGAGTGGGCGTTCCTGGTATCACGCGGCTGGTTGGCAACACGCCGCTTCTGCGGGTTCGGCTTTTCGATCGGGAGTTCCCGCAGTTGGAGGTTTACGCCAAGGCCGAGTGGTTCAATCCCGGAGGCTCGGTCAAAGACCGGGCGGCGCTGTCGATGATCGAAGACGGCGAGCGGCGTGGAGCGCTGACCCGTGACAAGACCATCGTCGATTCGACCTCCGGCAACACCGGCATCGCTTACGCGTTGATCGGCTCGGCCAAGGGCTACCGCGTGAAGCTTGTGATGCCTGGCAACGTGAGTGCAGAGCGCAAGGCCCTCGTGACCGCTTACGGCGCCGGCATCGTGTACAGCGACGCGGGCGAAGGGTCCGACGGCGCCATCCGGATGGTGCGCGACATGGTAGCCGCGAGTCCCGACGAGTACTTCTATCCCGACCAGTACTCCAATCCCGCGAACCCGCGCGCGCATTACGAGGGCACCGCGGTGGAGATCCTGGAGCAGACCAACGGTCGCATCACACACTTTGTGGCCGGGCTCGGCACGACCGGGACGTTTGTTGGCACGTCGCGGCGGCTGAAGGAGCACGACGCATCCATCAGGACCATTGCCGTCGAGCCTGAGGATGCGTTCCACGGCCTCGAAGGGCTGAAGCATCTGCCGACTGCAATCGTGCCGCGGATCTGGGACGAATCGCTCGCCGACGAGGTGTGGGGTTGCCCGACCGAGCCGGCCTACGACCTCGCCCGCAGTGTGGCGCGCACCGAAGGGTTGCTGGTCGGAC
>Ga0209161_10002810_pt1 | contig 14220 bp, 3 predicted proteins | sample GraSoiAngelo_155_FD_186169 | JGI IMG/M metagenome (GOLD analysis project Ga0209161, IMG submission 186169) | Grasslands soil microbial communities from the Angelo Coastal Reserve, California, USA - 14_1009_13_30cm (SPAdes) (version 2) | ecosystem: Environmental > Terrestrial > Soil > Grasslands ...
CCCGTCGCCGTGTTCCCCTGCCCATCCAGCGCGGTCACTTGCACCGCCGGCGTGATCGCCGCCCCGGCAACTGTATTGCTCGGCTGGACGCTAAAGCTGAGCTGCGTCGCCGCCCCCGCGGTGATGTTGAACGGAGTAGAGGTGGTTCCGCTGAGGCTTCCGCTGTTGGCCGTCAGCGTATAGCCCGTCCCCACCTTGTTGATGTCGAGCCCGGGGAACGTCGCCACCCCGGTCACCGCGGCCACCGTGGTCGTCCCCGAGAGGGTCCCGCTTCCCGGGTTCGCACCCAGCGCCACCGTCACATTGCCCGTGAAGCCCGCTGCGGTGTTCCCCTGCCCATCCAGCGCGGTCACTTGCACCGCTGGGGTAATGGACGCCCCGGCGGCCGTGTTGCTCGGCTGTGTCGTGAACGCCAGCTGCGTGGCTGTTCCCGGAGCGACGGTGAACGTCGCGCTGGTCACGCTCGAGACTCCGGTCGCGCTCGCCGCGAGCGTGTAGCCCACTCCGGCCTTGTTGATGCTCAGTCCGGGGAACGTCGCCACGCCGCCTGCCGCCGCGACAGCCGTCGTGCCCGAGAGCGTGCCGCCGCCGGGATTCGCGCCGATGGCGAGCGTCACCGTAGCCGTGAACGCGGTTGCGGTGTTCCCCTGCGCATCGAGCGCCGTTACCTGGACCGCCGGCGTGATCGGCGCGCCCGCAGTGGCGTTGGACGGCTGCACCGAGACCACCAGATGCGTCGCCGCGCCGGCGGCGATGTTGAACGGTGCGCTCGACACCGTGGCGAGTCCGCCCGCCGCCGCGGTCAGCGTGTAACCGGTCCCGATCTTGTCGATGCTGAGGGTCGAGAACGTGGCGACGCCCGCCACGGCGGCCACCGTCGCAGTCCCGGACAGGGTGCCCTCGCCCGGATTGGTGCCGAGCGCTGCAGTCACGTTGCCGCTGAATCCGGTCGCCGTGTTGCCCTGCGCGTCCTGGACCGTCACCTGCACCGCCGGCGTGATCGTGGCGCCGGCCGTGGTGCTCGTCGGCTGCACGCTGAACACGAGCTGACTCGCTGTCCCCGCCGCCACGTTGAACGCCGCGCTCGTCGCCGGGCTGAGCCCCGTCGCGGTCGCCGCCAGCGTGTAGCCCGTGCCCGCCTTGTCGATCGACAGATTGTTGAACGCCGCCACTCCGCCGACCGCGGCGATGGTCATCGTGCCGGAGAGGGTCCCGCCGCCCAGGTTCGTGCCGAGCGCCACCGTCACGCTCCCGCTGAACTGGGTGGCCGTGTTCCCCTGGGCGTCCTGCGCGGTCACCTGGACGGCCGGCGCGATGGCGGCGCCCGCCGTGGTGTTGCTCGGCTGGACGCTGAAGACCAGCTGCGTCGGGGTACCGACCGCGACGTTGAACGCGGTGCTCGTGGCCGGCGTCACGCCGGTGGCGGCGGCGGCGAGCGTGTACCCCGTCCCTACCTTGTTGATGCTGAGGTTCGCGAAGGTCGCGACGCCACCTACGGCCGTCACGCCGGTGGTGCCCGCGAGGGTGCCGCCACCCGCGTTCGTCCCGATCGCCACCGTCACGTTGCTCCCGAACCCAGTCGCTACGTTGCCCTGCGCGTCGAGCGCGGTCACCTGGACCGCCGGCGCGATCGTGGCGCCCGCGGTGGCGTTGCTCGGCTCCACGCTGAACACGAGCTGCGCCGCCCCTCCCGGCGTGACGTTGAACCCCGCGCTCGGTTGCGTCGGGAGGCCTGTCGCCGCCGCGGTGAGCGTGTAACCCGTTCCGACCTTATTGACGCTGAGGCTTGCAAGCGTCGCGACGCCGCTCACCGCCGTGACGGTGGTTGTGCCCGACAACGCTCCGCCGCTCGGGTTCGCTCCGAGCGCGACCGTCACGTTCCCGGTGAAGGTCGGGTCGGTGTTGCCGAGCGCATCCTCGGCCGTGACCTGGACGGCCGGCGTGATCGCCGCTCCCGCCGTCACGGCGCTCGGCTGAACGGTAAAGACCAGCTGCGTCGCCGTGCCCGCCGCAACGTTGAAGGCGGTGCTGAGCTTTGTCGCAATCCCGTTCGTCGCGGCGGCCAGCGTGTAGCCGGTCCCCGGGCGGTTGATGCTCAAACCGGCGAACGTCGCGACGCCGCCGGCCGCCGCGACGGTCGTGGTCCCGGACAGCGCGCCACCGCCGGGATTCGTCCCGAGCGCTACGGTCACATTCGCCGCGAACTGGGTGGCGGTGTTCCCCTGCGCATCCTGCGCGGTCACTTGCACCGCCGGCGTGATCGGCGCACCGGCCGTCGTGTTGGACGGCTGGACATTGAACACGAGCTGCGACGCCACGCCGGGCGTGATATTGAATGGCGTGCTGGTCCCCGTCGGCAGACCCGTCGCCGCCGCGGTCAGGGTGTACCCGTTACCGGTCTTGTTCACGCTCAAGCCGGGGAAGGAGGCCACCCCACCGACCGCGGCGACGGTGGCGGTCCCCGCGAGCGTGCCGCCGCCGGGGTTGGCACCGAGTGCCACGGTCACGTTGCCGGTGAACGCCGTCGCCGTGTTGCCCTGCGGATCCTGCGCCGTGACCTGAACGGACGGCGTGATCGCGGCCGCCGCAGTGGATGTGGTCGGCTCCACCGTGAAGACGAGCTGGCTGGCGGTGCCCGGGGTGACGTTGAACGCGGTGCTGCTCGCCGTGGTGAGCCCGGTGGCCGCCGCGGTCAGCGTGTAGCCGTTGGCGGCCTTGTTCACGCCGAGACCGGGGAACGTGGCGACGCCGCTCACCGCCGCGACGGTCGCCGTTCCCGACAGCGCGCCACCACCTGGGTTGTTGCCGAGCGCGACGGTCACGTTCCCGGAGAAGCTGGTCACGGTGTTGCCGAGATTGTCCTGCGTCGTCACCTGGACGGCGGGAGTGATCGCCGCGCCCGCCACGACGTTCGACGGCTGCAGGGTGAAGACGAGCTTGTTCGCCGTGGCCGCGCTGATGTTGAATGCCGCACTGGTCGGCGCGCTCAGTCCGGTGGACGCCGCCGTGAGCGTGTAGCCCGTCCCGGCCTTGTCGAGGCTCAGGTCCCCGAACGTCGCCACGCCCGCCACGGCGGGCACGGCCTTGGTCCCGGAGAGTGTGCCGCTTCCGGGGTTGGCGCCCAGCGCGACGGTGACGCTGCCCGTGAAGCCTGTGACCGTGTTTCCCTGAGCGTCCTGCGCGGTCAGCTGGACGGCAGGCGTGATCGCCGAGCCGGCCGTCGCACTCGTCGGCTGGACGCTGAAGACGAGCTGCGTGGCCGCGCCGGCGGTGACGTTGAACGCGTTGCTGGTTGCACCCGGCAGCCCGCCGGCGGCCGCCGTGAGCGTGTAGGCGGTGCCGGACTTGTCGAGGCTCAGGGCCGTGAACGTCGCGACGCCGCTCGCGGCGGCGACCGTGGTGGTGCCCGAGAGGGTGGCGCTCCCTGGATTCGTGCCCAGTGCGACCGTCACGTTGCCGGTAAAGGCCTGGGCGGTGTTCCCGAGCGCGTCAAGCGCCGTTACCTGGACCGCGGGCGTGATCGGCGTTCCAGAGGTCGCGTTCGACGGCTCGACCGTAAAGGCGAGGTGGTTGGCGGCGCCGGCGGAGACGGTGAACACGGCGCTGGTCGCGACCGGGAGCCCAGTGGCGCCGGCGGTGAGCGTGTAGCCCGCTGCCGCCCGGTCGATGCTCAGGCCCGGGAAGGTCGTCACGCCCGCGACCGCCGCCACCGTCGTCGTACCGGAGAGCGCACCATTCCCCGGGTTCGCGCCCAACGCGACGGTCACCTGGCCCGTGAAGCTCGGATCGGTGTTCCCCAGGGCGTCCTGGGCGGTGACCTGAACCGGCGGTGTGATCGCGGCCCCAGCCACGGTGGCGCCCGGCTCAACGGTGAACACGAGCTGCGTCGCCGCACCGGCGGTCACATTGAACGCCGGGCTCGGCGCCGTGCCGAGGCCCGTCGCGCTGACCGTGAGGGTGTAACCCACACCGGCGCGGTTGATGTTGAGCCCGGTGAACGTGGCGACGCCGTTGACCGCACTCGACGACGTCGTTCCCGAGAGGGTCCCACCACCGGGGTTAGTGCCGATGGCCACGGTCACGCTGCCGCCGAACGCGGTCGCAGTGTTCCCCTGGGCGTCCTGCGCCGTCACCTGCACCGCGGGTGCGATCGCTGCGCCTGCGATGGCGTTGCTCGGTGGCACGGTGAATGCCAGCTGCGTCGCCGCGCCCGGCGTCACGTTGAAGGCTGCGCTCGTTTGGGTGAGCCCGGCCGCCCCGGCGATCAAGGTGTATGCGCTCCCCACCTTGTTGATGCTCAACCCCGGGAACGTTGCTACGCCGCTCACCGCAGCCACGGTGGCGGTCCCCGCCAGGGTGCCACCGCCGGGGTTCGAGCCGATCGCGACGGTGACGTTCCCGGAGAAGGCCGTCACGGTGTTCCCCTGGGCGTCCTGTCCCGTCACCTGGAGCGCCGGGGAGATCGTCGCTCCCGCGACGACGTTCGTCGGCTGGACGGTGAAGACGAGCTGCGCGAGCGCGCCGACCGTGATGGTGAACGGCGTGCTCGTACTGGTCCGGAGCCCGGTGGCCGTGGCGGTCAGGGTGTAGCCGGAGCCCGCCTTGTTGACGCTCAGCCCGCTGAAGGTGGCCACGCCGCCCGCCGCGGTGACCGTCGCCGTGCCCCCGAGCGTCCCGCCGCCGGAGTTCGCGCCGAGCGCCACGGTCACGCTCCCGCTGAACGCGGTGGCGACGTTCCCCTGCGCGTCCTCGGCGGTCACCTGCACCGGAGGTGTGATCACCGCCCCGGCGGTCGCGTCCCCGGGCTCAACCGTGAAGGCGAGCGCGCTCGCGGGACCCGGTGTGATGTTGAACCCCGCGCTCGCGACGGGCGTGAGCGCACTCGCCGCGGCGGTCAGGGTGTAGCCGGTGCCAACCTTGTTGATGCTCAGGTTTGCGAATGTGGCGACGCCCGAGACCGCTGCCGCCGTGGCGGTTCCGGAGAGCGTGCCGCCGCCCGCGTTGGGGCCGAGCGTGACGTTCACGCTCCCCGCGAAACCAGTGGCGACGTTACCCTCGGCGTCCTGGGCCGTGACCTGCACGACGGGGGTGATCGCCGCGCCGGCGGTCGCGCTCGTCGGCTGCACGCTGAAGACCAGCGCGCTCGGGGCGCCGGCCGTGACGCTGAACGCCGCGCTGGTGGCGCCCCCGCCCCCGCCCCCGCCCCCGCCCCCCCCCACCCCTGAGGCACCGGCGGTCAGCGTGTACCCGGTGCCCGTCTTGTTGATGCTCAACCCGGAGAACGTCGCGATGCCCCCCGCCGCGGCCACGCTCGACGTGCCGGAGAGGGCGCCCCCGCCCGGGTTTATGCCGATCGCGACGGTTACGGAGCCGCTGAACGCCGTCGCCGTATTGCCGTGCGCGTCCTGCGCCGTCACCTGAACGGCCGGCGTGATCGTCGCCCCCGCGACGGTCGTGGTCGGCTGGACGGTGAAGACGAGCCGGCTCGCCGCGCCCGGCGTCACGTTGAAGACGGTGCTGCTCCCCGTGGTGAGCCCCGTCGCCGCGGCCGTGAGGGTATAGCCCGTCCCCACCTTGTCCACGCTCAGCCCGGAGAACGTGGCGACACCCGCCACCGCCGTCACGCTGGTCGTTCCGGTCAGCGCGCCGGCACCCGGGTTGTTCCCGAGCGCCACCGTGACCGACGCGGTGAAGCTCGTGACGGTGTTGCCCAACCCGTCCTGCGCGGTCACCTGCACCGCGGGAGTGATCGGTGCGCCCGCCGTGACGCTGGTAGGCTGCACCGTGAACACGAGCTTGTTCGCCGCGGCGGGGCTGATGATAAAGGAAGCGCTCGGCTGTCCCGTGAGCCCCGTTGCGGACGTGGTCAGCGTGTAGCCCGTCCCGGCCTTGTCGACGCTCAGGTTGCCGAACGTCGCGACGCCCGCGACGGCCGCCATCGTCGTCGTCCCGGCGAGGGTGGCGCCACCGGGATTCGAGCCGAGCGCCACGCTCACATTCCCAGTGAAACTGGTCGCGGTGTTGCCGAAGGCATCCTGCGCCACGACGCGGACGGCGGGTGTGATCACCGACCCCGCCGTAGCGCTGGTCGGTTGCACGGTGAACACCAGCTGGCTCCCCGCTCCGGCGGCGACGTCGAACGCGGCGCTCGTGGCGCCGCTCACGCCCGTGGCGCTCGCGGCCAGCGTGTAGCCGCTACCTGCCTTGTTGATGCTCAGATTCGTGAAGGTCGCGATGCCGCTTGCTGCGGCGACGGTGGTGGTCCCGGCCAGTGCGCCGCCACTTGGATTGGTCCCGATCGCCAGCGTCACGTTGCCGCTGAATCCGGTCGCCGTATTCCCCTGGGCGTCCTGAGCGGTCACCTGCACCGCGGGAGTGATCGCGGCTCCGGCGGTGACGCTCGCGGGCTGCACCGAGAACACGAGTCGCGCGGCGCTCGCCGGCGTGATATCGAAGGCGGTACTCGTCGGCCCCGTCTGGCCGGCCGCGGTCGCCGACAGGGTGTAGCCCGTGCCGGCCTTGTTCAGGGCGAGCCCGGAGAACGTCGCGATCCCGGCCGACGCGGCGACGACGGTGGTGCCGGACAACGTCCCACCCGTCGGATTTGCCGCGAGCGTGACCGTCACGTTACCGGTGAACCCCGTGGCGGTGTTCTCGAGCGCATCACGGGCGGTCACCTGCACGGCGGGCGTGATCGCCGCCCCGGCCGCCGTCGTAACGGGCTGCACGCTGAACACGAGGTGAGTGGCCGCTCCGGGCGTAATCGCGAAAGTCGCGCTGGAACCGGACAGGGTGGCGCCGGTGCCGGTGGTCGCACTCGCCTGCAGCGTGTAGCCCGCGCCGGCCCGCTCGATGGTCAGGGTGGAGAACACCGCAACGCCGTGGCTCGCGACGACGCTCTTCGTGCCCGCGAGGGTTCCGCCCACCGGGTTCAGACCGATGGCGATCGTCACGGCGCCGTTGAAGCTCGTCACGGTATTGCCGATCGCGTCCTGCGCCGTGACCTGTACCGCCGGGCTGATGACTGAACCGGCGCCGGTGTTGGACGGCTGGATCGTGAACGCGAGCTGTGTCACAGCGACCGCGACACGGAAGTCGGGGCTGGTGTTGTCGCCGAATGGCACCCACGGACCGGCGCGCGCCGTCTGATCCACGGCCCGCGCTTGCCAGTGATAGGACGTGCTGTCCGAGAGCCCGACGGCCGTGGCGGTCGCGACACCGCCGTTGGCCACCGCCGCCCCGGAGAAACCGTTCGCGTTGCCGGTGAAGGCGACGCCCATGGTTTGCACCTCGACTTCGAGATGCAGCTGGTCCGCGGGGTTGGGATCCGTGACGCCCGCCTTGAAGATCACGGAGCGCCCGGTGGCCGTGCCGCCGGCGGGGATCCGCGTGGTGTTGTCGCCCTGGAACTGATCCAAGGCGGTCGGCGCGACAGGCGGCACCTGGATCGAGGTGCTGAAGTCGGGCACCGTCTCCGCGTTCGAGCCGAACGTCGTCCAGCCGCTCGCCCGGCCGGTCTGATCCGCGGTACGCGCCTGCCAGTGGTACCCGGTGTTGTTAGCGAGCCCGGGGACGGCGACGAACCCGTTCTGGCCGTTCGCCACGCGGCCGCCCACGTGCGTCGGCAGGGCGGTGAACGCGGTCCCTACCGGCCGGACCTCGACTTCGAGCCGCAGCGAGTCCTGCGGATCCGGGTCCGCCAGGACGCCACGCAGCACGATCGTCGCCTGATCGGTGGATCCGCCGGGCGGCACGGCGGTGAGCGAATCCGCGCGCAGCTGCGCCAGGGTCGTCGGGCCGGTGGGGGCGCGCGGCCGCGTCACGCTCAGCGTGAAGCGTCCCGTCTCACCGCTCGCCGCCGACGTCGCCTCGATCAGATAGGTGCCGGCCGTCCGCAGCAGCTGATACGGCAGGCAGGCGTCCCGACCGCCCCCGCTGCAGCTATCGTTGAACGCCAGCGGCGGCGCGGTGGGGGTGGTCGAGCTGTCGAGCGCCAGGTAGGCGTTCAGCGGCGTCGACGACATGACGACGGAGATCGAGTCGTTGGCCTGCGCGGAGAAGGCGTACACGCGCGCGAAGCCGGTGGGCCGATGCGGCGCCGCGCAGTCCCACGTGGTGATCGAGTCGGTGACTTGCGCGTTGAGCACGAGCGGTACGGCCAGGCAGGGATGCACCACGAACTCGACCGGCACGCGCCCGGGGCTGCCCGCGGCGTTATCCGCGGCCACGACGACGGTGTCGCGGTAGATCCCGGTCGGCAGGCCGGCGGGATTGAACGCCAGGCGCAGTTTCGCGGGCGCCGTGCCACCCGTCGGACCGACGAACGCGAGCCACGGCTCGCCCATCGCCAGCCGCGCGCTCCAGGACAGGGTGCCGGGTCCGGTGTTCACCACGGCGAGACTGTCGTGGTTCACGCGCAGGCTCCCCACCGCGGCCGAGTCGCTGACCTGGTCCGGCGCGAGGGAGAGGGTGGCGACCGGCGGCGGGGTGTTGGTGAGCTTGTCGACCTGGCAGGTGGCGAGCAGTATAAGGAGAGGCGCGCGGGCAACAGATCGCAGGACCCCCCGTCTTGGGGTCAGGGCCCTGCGCAGTCCGCGGATATTCCAGGTAGGGCCCACGACCTCGCCTTAGTGCCGTGAAGACGACACATGGAGCAAAGCCTGTACCGGCTGCACAGCTAGGTGGTGCCTTACGTCACATGATGGAGTGTAAGTAACCTGCTACAACGCAGTGCGGTGGGGGGCTGGGGAGCTACAGGGGGGTGGGGGGAGGGGGAGGGGGGAGGGGGGAACTGGTGTAGTGGGCGGTACAGGACTCGAACCTGTGACCTCCGGTATGTGAGACCGGCGCTCTAACCAGCTGAGCTAACCACCCGTAACGGCTAGCTGCGAAGGTGCCGAGGTGCGAAGGCGCGAAGGATGTTCCGTGCACCTCAGCCACTTTGCACCTGAGCACCTAGCAGTTAGCGTGGGCCCTCCAGGATTTGAACCTGGGACCTACGGATTATGAGTCCGCTGCTCTAACCATCTGAGCTAAGGGCCCGCAGGGGAACAAATATAATGGGGAACTAGCGTCATGCACCGCGTCCTCATCATCTCCCACACCTACATCCCGCCGTCCAACCGGGGGAAGCTGCGCGCGCTCGCCGCGCGTGGGCTCGAGGTCACGGTCGGCGTGCCGCAGCGCTGGCGCGACCTGGTGCTGGGCCGCACGCTCGAGATCGCGTGGGAGCGCCAGAACGGCGTGGAGGTGTTCCCCCTCCCCGCGCGCCACTCGGGCGACGCGGCCACCCTCACGTTCCGCGGCCGGGCGCTGCACGCGCTGCTGCGCGACAAGCGGCCCGACCTGGTCCAGGTGGAAGAAGAGCCCACCGCGCCGGCGGCGCGCCAGGTGGTGCGGGCGGCACGCCAGCTCTCGCTCCCCGCGGTGCTGTTTACGCATCAGAACGTGGCGCTCCCCCTGCCCTGGCTCGCCGGCTGGCGCCGCAACCGCACGTTGCGCCGGCTGCGCGGAGCGATCGCCGGGAGCGAGGGCGCGGCCGCGCTGGTGCGCGAGGTCGTGCCGGGCCTCCGAGTCGGCGTGATCCCGCAGCTCGGCGTCCACGTGCCGACCGAGCCCGAGCACGCGCATCACGAGGGCCTGGCGATCGGATGCGTCGGCCGTTTGGTCCCGGAGAAGGGAATCGATACTTTGTTGCAGGCGCTGGCCGAGAACCGCGCGCATCGCTGGCACCTGACGGTGGTGGGCGACGGCCCCGACCGGGAGCGGTTGGAGCGGCTGGCGTCCGACCTGCGGCTCGCGGCGCGCGTCCGCTGGAGCGGCGCCCTGCCGCCCGAGGAAGTGCCGAAGCTGTGGCCCGAGCTGGACGTGCTGGTGCTGCCGGCGCGCGGGCTGCCCACGTGGGCCGAACCGGCGGCGCACGTGGTGGCGGAGGCGATGGCACACGAGGTCACGGTGGTGGGCACGAGCGGCGGCGCGACGCCGGAGGTGATCGGCGATGCGGGGGTCGTGGTGCCGGGGGACGACCCGCTGGCGCTCTCGGCGGCGCTGCGCCGTCTCGCCGCCGCCGACCAACGCCGCCCGCTCGCGCAGGCGGGACGGGCTCGCGCGATGCGGCTCTTTTCGGATGACGCGGTTGCGGAGCGGACGCTGGAATTCTGGAGGGAGATTGTTTCGTGAACTGCGAGGCACGACGCTACGACGCTACGTCATACGTGGGCTCATCCCAGGCTCTCGTACGACGTAGCGTCGCACAACGTAGCGACGCCTAATGACCCGAGTCCTCCTCGTCCCCGATCTCCCCCTCGAGCGCTGGCCCTCGATGGATCGCTACGCCCACCGGCTGCACGACTGGCTGGAGAGCACCGATCCGGGATTCGAGGTGCGGCTGGCGGCGTCGATCGGGGACCTGACGCGCGACCGGGCGAACGGGCGCACCTCGGGCGGCTATCCGCGGTGGTGGGCCCAGGACGTGGATCCGACGAAGCTGGTGCTGCCGGGTCCGTTGCACGAGCCGCAGCGCTACGTCGCCCGCTACGTGCTGTATCCCTGGTGGCTGCGGCGCGAGGCCAAGCGCGCGCAGCTGGTGCACATCCTCGACCACAGCTATGCGCACATGGTGACGCGCGTGCAGCGCCGCCCGGCGATCGTCACCGTGCACGACCTGATGCCCGTCATCATCCTGCGCTCGCCCACCGACGGGTGGCGCGAAGGCGTACGGAATCGATTCCTGCGCGGCACCCTGAAGGCGCTGCGGCTGGCGCGGTCGTACATCGTGGGCACCGAGTGGCTGAAGCGCGAGCTCGCGACGTGGCTGGGCGACGACCGACGCATCAGCGTGGTGCCGTTCGGGGTGGACCGCGCGTTTTTCTCCGAGGCGCCGAACGCGCGCTCCCGGGGCCGGGCGGACTGGCGCATCCCCGACGACGCGTTTGTGGTGCTGCATGTCGGAAGCACCGTGGAGCGCAAGAACGTGCCCCTGGTCATCCATACGGTGGCGCGGCTGCGCGCCGAGGCGGACGCGTACCTGCTGCAGGTGGGCGGACGGTTCTCCAACGATCAGCAGCAGCTGATCGAGCGGCTGGGCCTGCGCCGCTTCGTACGGACCGTCCCACTCGCGGACGAGAGCACGTTGCGGCGGGCGTACCGCGCGGCGGACGTGCTGCTCTTCCCTTCCTTGTATGAAGGCTTCGGCTATCCGGTGATCGAGGCATTCGCGTCCGGGCTGCCCGTGGTCACCTCCGGTGCGGGGGGCCTGAAGGAAGTGGGCGGTGACGCGGTGGTGGTGGTCGAAGGCCGGGACCCGGCGGCCTACGTCGCGGCCCTCGAAAGCCTGTCGGATGATCCCCTGCGACGCGAAGAGCTCGTCGAGCGCGGCCGCGCGCTGGCGCGGACCTTCACGTGGCAACGCACCGCCGAGCAGACCGCCGACGTGTACCGCTCCCTCCTGTAGCGGTGCCCCGGGCGCCGGAAGCCTCCGTCACGGCCGGATCCATCGACATCACTCCCCGGGGGCCCGTACCGCTCGCGGGGTTCACCGATCGCACCGGCCCGAGCCGCGGGGTGGCCGATCCGCTGGAGCTGAACGCGCTGCTGCTCCGGACACCGCACACCAGCGTCGCGATCCTCTCCGCGGACCTGCTGTTCGTCACCGAAGACCTGAAGCGCCGTGTCGCCGCCGCGGTGCGCGATCATCTCACGCTCAGCGACGCGTCGTTCCTGTTCGCAGCATCGCATACGCACTTCGCACCCGCGGTGGACCCGTCGAAACCGCTGCTGGGCCGCGCGGAGCCGGCGTATGTAAACTGGGTGGCCGAGCGGGCCGCGGCGTTGCTGCGCCGGCTCGCGGCGGCCGAGCCGACGCCCGGGGGCCTGGTGGAGTACCGCAGCGGCCCCGCTGCGCACGCGATCAATCGGCGGCGCATGGGATGGCGGATCTCGCTGCGCCACCTGCCCCGCCGCGCCGCGCTGCGCGCGCCCGACCCTACGGGCCCCCGCGACGAGACGGTGCACATCCTCACGTTCACGGACGGGGGGGAACGTCCGGTGGCGCTGCTCTGGTCCTACGCCTGCCATCCCGTGACCTTCGCCGAGCCCTGGCAGGTGAGCGCCGACTATCCGGGCGTGGTGCGCCGGGCGTTGCGCGCGGCGTTCGGCGCGGACCTCCCGGTGTTGTTTCTGCAGGGCTGCGCGGGCGACATCCGACCCCGCGAGCTGGGCCGGCCGCGCACGCTCGGTCGGCGTCTCGCGGAGCGCGTCGTGGGCAAGCTGTTCACTCCGTTCACAGCTCCGGAGTACGTGGCCTGGTCCGGCTCGCTCGCGACGCGAGTGATGGAGGTCGCGCGCGGTCACGCTGCGTCATATCCGCTCACGCTCGCCGCGGCAGAGACACGGCTGCGTTTGTCGGCGCTGCTGGCAGGGGCGTCGCCGGATCAGGACGTCACGTTTCAGCGGGTGCGAGTGGCGCCCGAACTCGCGATCGCCGCGCTGTCGGCCGAGCCCGTGGCGGAGTACGGGCCCATACTGCGCTCCCAAGGCCCGGGCATCGTGATCCCCGTCGGCTACACGGACACGGTATTCGGGTACCTCCCATCGGCGCGGATGCTGGGCCAGCACGGCTACGAAGACGAGGGCTTCATGAAGGCATTCGGCATCGCCGGGCGGTTCCGGCCGGACATCGAGGAGGTGGTACGGTGGGCGCTCCAACCGCATCCCCCCCGCACGGCACTGCCGAGTCCCTGACACACCTGTTGCCCCCGTTCGGCAGGTGTGTCATGGCGATTCACGTCGCGTCATCTCCACAGGGGGTGGTTCCAAGCTGGCGAGCCGGTGCGGCCCTTGCAGCGTCGAGCGCTGACGATGAGGACCCTTTACCCGGTGGCGCTGGCGGCACTCGTCGTCAGCTGCCACCTCGACAAGCTGCTGAACGGTGGCGGAGGCAACGGGCCGCCGTCGGAGGCCGCGCCGGCCCGCGTGGCCTTCTCGTCATCGCTCGGCAACGCGCGCGCCGGCCAGCCGATCAGTCCTCCGGTGCAAGTCACCGTCCAGGACTCGGCGGGCAGGGTGACGCTGCGGGACACGCTGGTCACGCTGTCGCTCGCCGCTAACCCCAGCGGTGACTCGCTGCGGGGAAAGAAGCAGGTCCGGTCCGTGAACGGCGTCGCGACCTTCGCGGAACTGCGCCTCGATAAAGCCGACAGCGGCTACACGCTCACCGCAGCCGCCCCGAACCTGCACCCCGACACGAGCGCCGCGTTCAGCGTCATGCCCGCGCCCGCCACCGTGCTCGCGTTTACGGGACAGCCGAGCGTCACGATGCAGGACAGCGCGATGAAGCCGGTGCAGGTCACCGCGTACGACTCGCTCGGAAACAAGGCCACGAACTTCGTCGGGTCGATCCGGCTGGGGATCGGCACCGACGGGAGCATCTCCAAGAAGGCCGCGCTCGCGGGAGGCGTGGCGTCGGCCGTCGTCGGCGTGGCCACCTTCTCCAATCTGCGGATCGATTCGGTCGGCACCGGTTACACCCTCACCGCCGCGTTCGGCAGCGCGGCGCCAGTCGACACGAGCGTGCCGTTCGACATCACGCCGGGTCCGCCGCCGCCGCCCCCGCCGCCTACGCACCTGGGATTCACTCAGCAGCCCCAGCCCACGGAAGCTGGGGCCACGATCACGCCGCCGGTGCAGGTCGCGGCGTTCGATGCCTCCGAGCACGTCGTGCAGGGGTTCACGGGCACGATCGGACTCGCGCTGGAACCGGCTTCCAATGGCGGGACGCTTTCGGGCGGAACGCCGATCAACGCAGTGAACGGCATCGCGACGTTCCCGAGCCTGAGTGTCGACAAAGCGGGCACCGGATACACGCTGCGTGCGACGGCGTCCGGGCTCACGGACGCGACGAGCAGCGCGTTCAACGTCACGCCGCCGCCACCCACGACGGGGGACCTCACGGTGACCACGTCCACCACCGGCTCGAGCCAACCGGCGAGCTACACCGTCACCGTGGACGGCGGCTCAAGCCGCACCATCTCAGCGAACGGGGGAACCACCACCTACACCGGGCTCTCGGCCACGAGCCATACTGTCGCGCTCACCGACGTGCCCACGAACTGTACGGCGAGCGGCGGCGCCTCGCACACCGTCACGGTGACCGCGGGCCAGACGACCACCGAACCCTTCTCGATCAGCTGCGTCGCCACCACCGGCAGTCTCACGGTCAGC
>Ga0209161_10002812_pt1 | contig 14215 bp, 11 predicted proteins | sample GraSoiAngelo_155_FD_186169 | JGI IMG/M metagenome (GOLD analysis project Ga0209161, IMG submission 186169) | Grasslands soil microbial communities from the Angelo Coastal Reserve, California, USA - 14_1009_13_30cm (SPAdes) (version 2) | ecosystem: Environmental > Terrestrial > Soil > Grasslands...
GCTTCCTCCGCTGAGGCGACACCACGGAGCCCGACCGCTCGGTGATCACGGTGACGCACGTGATCTACGCCCTTCACGCCTTCAGTCTGATGACGGGGATCGTCACCGCCGCGAGTATCGTGTTCGCGTTCCTCACGGGCTGGCCTTCGATCATCGCCGTCCTCTTGAACTACCTGTACCGGGGCGATGCGCACGGGACCTGGCTCGAGTCGCACTTCCGATGGCAGATCCGCACATTTTGGTGGGGGCTCCTGTGGGTCGCCCTCTGCCTGGCCTTCGTGGTGGCCACGCTCGGCGTCGGCTTGCTCGTCGCGTGGCTGCCTCTCATGGTCGTCGGTCTCTGGTTCATCTACCGGGTGGCGAGGGGCTGGCTCCGGCTTGTCGATCGTCGGCCGATCTAGCTCGACGATCATCATCACGGCGCAAGGGGACTAGGAGGAGCGTTGATGCTGACACCGGAGACGATCGGCGCCACGGCTCGTGCCGCCTTCAATACCTACACGACGCGCGCCCGTTATCGTCCGCTCGACGCCGCGCTGCGGGCGGCGCCGCTCGAAGACGCCTATCGCATCCAGGACGCATTGCATCAGGTGATGGTCGAGGCTGGGCGCGGCGAGATCGCCGGCTGGAAGATCGCGCTCACCTCCAAGGCGATGCAGCAGATGACCGGAGTCGACCAGCCCGCCGCGGGGGCCATCTTCTCGAAGGTCGTCCACGCCTCGCCGGCGCGCGTCGATCTGGCCGCCCACCATCACCTGGGCGTCGAGTTCGAGGTGGCGGTACGGCTCGGCGACGATCTGCCGGCGACCGGCGGGCCGTGGACGCGCGCGTCGGTGGCCGGCCGCGTCGCCGCGTGCCTGCCCGCCTTCGAGCTCGTCGAGGACGGCGACGCCGACTACAAGACGCTCGACGCCTTCACCCTCGTCGCGCAGAACACGTGGAACGGCGGTGTGGTTCTCGGGCCGGCGGTCACGGAGTGGCGCGGCGTCGATCTCGAGCGCGCGGTGACGCGCTGCTGGGTGAACGATCAGCCCGGAGGCCAGGGCAAGACCGGCGACGCCATGGGCCATCCGCTCGAAGCCGTGGCCTGGCTCGCGAACCTCCTCAACGGCCGCGGCCGCCGCCTCGAGCGTGGCATGATCGTGATGACCGGGAGCAGTATCACCACCAAATTTCCGGCGCCGGGCGATCACGTGCGGTTCGCTATCGACGGCCTCGGCGAGGCCGTGCTGGAGGCCGCGCGCTAGCGGCGTCATCGAGGCCGGCCTCCTCGAGGGCGAGGAGGCCGGCCAGTCCCTGAGACTAGTCCCTGAGCGCGAACACCCAGATCACGCCGCCCTGAGGCACCTCGGTCTTCGTCCCGCGGAACGTGTCGAGCCGGGCCTGCATCCGCTGGGCGTCGATGCCCCAGCCCGATTGCACGGCGACGTACTGCACGCCGTCGACGGCGAACGAGCTCGGCACGCCGGTGATCCCGGAGTTGGTCTTGAACTTCCAGAGCTCGGCGCCGGTCTTGGCGTCGAACGCCCAGAAGTTACGGTCGTTGGTGCCCCCGAGGAACACGAGGCCGCCGCCGGTGGTGAGGATGGGGCCCCAGTTCATGGAGGGGAACTTGTGAGTCCAGGCCCGCTGACCGGTCGTCATGTCCCAGGCCTGGAGCTCGCCGATGTGACTGGCGCCCTGGCGCCAGCTCATCGTGGTCTTCGGGCGGTCGATGCCCAGGTAGAGTTTCCCGGGCTCGTAGGGATCGGGCTTTGGCTGCCCCACCAGCGTGGAGCAGAGGTTCTCGTGGGCCGGGATGTAGAGGTACTGCGTCTTCGGGTTGTAGCCGGCCGGCGTCCAGTCCTTGCCCCCCCAGAGCCCCGGGCAGAAGGTCACCGTGGCGCCCGCGCGCGGCTTGCGCTCCTCGTTGTAGCTCGGCCGCCCGGTCACCGGGTCGAGCTTGGTGAAGACCTCCTGGGTGACGAACGGCCGCGCGTCCACGAACTTGATGCTGTCGGCGCCGCGCTCCAGCCGCCAGAGATAGCCGTTGCGGCCGGGGTGCACCAGGCCCTTCACGGTGCGCCCGTCCTTGGGGAAGTCGATCAGGAGCGGCGTGGAGACCTCGTCCCAGTCCCAGGAGTCGTTCCAGTGATACTGGTGATGGGCGCGGATCTTGCCGGTGTCGACGTCCAGCGCGATTACAGAGGAGGAGTACAGGTTGTCGCCCGGCCGCATATCGCCCATCCACGGCGCCGCATTGCCCGTCCCCCAGTAGCTCAGGTTGAGCTGGGGATCATAGTGCGCGGTGAGCCAGACCGACACGCCGCCCGTCTTCCAGGTCTCGCCGGGCCAGGTGTCGTGACCGGGCTCGCCCGGCCCCGGAATCGTGTGCGTCTTCCACACCTGCTTGCCGTCCTTGGCATCGAAGGCCGCAACGTAGCCGCGAATCCCGAGTTCGCCGCCCGACGTGCCGATCATCACCTTGCCCTTGGCGACGAGCGGCGCCAGGGTGAAGTAGTAGCCGTTCTTGTAGTTGTCGACGGTCGTGTCCCACAGGACCGCGCCCGTCTTGGCGTCGAGCGCGATGAGATGCGCGTCGACGGTCGCCAGGAAGAGTCGGTCCTCCCAGAGCGCCACGCCGCGGTTCGTGGGATGGAGCTGGAGCAGGTCCTCCGGCAGCTCCTTTTTGTAACGCCAGAGCAGGTCACCGGTCTTGGCGTTGAGCGCTAACACCTGCTGCTGCGGCGTCGTGACGAACATGACGCCGTTGTTGACGATCGGCGGCGACTGGTGACCTTCGTTCACCCCGGTGGAGAAGGTCCATACCGGGACGAGCTTCTTCACGTTGGCCGGCGTGACCTGGTCGAGAGGGCTGTACCCCCAGCCGTTGAGCGTACCGCGGTACATCAACCAGTTGTGCGGCTCCGGGTTGAGGAGCCGTTGCTCGGTCACCGTGCTGTAGCTCACCGTGCTCTGCGCGGTGAGCATCGCGGGTTCGAGCGCTACCAGGACCGCGAAACTCAGGATCGCTAGCCTTCTCACCGACATCGTCTTCGTCTCCCTCGTGTTGGCGTGTCGACTTCGCTGCTGCGCGCCACCGTCTCGATTCTTATCAGCCTCCCGTCTCGAAGCCTGGACGCCCGACGAAACTGCCCGCCACGGTCGGCGCGCCGTCGACGACCTTCAGCGGCAGGGCCGGCAGCCGTCGGGGCGCTGGACCATTCAGGACCCGCGCGCTCTCCTTGAGATCGAACTCCGAGAAGTGGCACGGGCACTTGATCGTGCTCGACGCCGGCTGCCAATCCCAGACGTCACACCCGGTATGCGTGCACACGGCTGAATACGCGACGATACCGTCCGCGGCCCGCGCGCGCGTATCGCCGTCGAGCCGGCTCGGGTCGAGGCGGACCACCAGGATCTGGTTGAGCCGCGAATCGTCTCGGATCACCCTCGCGGTCGGGTCCATCGGATAGGCCGTGAGGGGCGGCCCGCCGGCGGGAAGGTCCGCGAGCGTGATGGGCTGCCCCTTGCGATCGCCGCCGGCGAATACGAGGCGATCGTTGGTCTGCGGTCGCGCCTTCCGCCGGTCGTCCTGGGCGCCGACGAGGTCCGCCACTGGCAACGTCAATCCGACAGCCAACGCCAGCTTCAGCACCGCACGGCGCGCGGGCTGCGGGATGGGCGCGCTGCGTCGTCGTGGCGTCTCGTTCATCGCGGGTTGCCCGCGGCAGAATTGTTCGGCAACCCACTCGATGTCAAGCCCGACGTTATTGCCCGACGTTATTGCCTCGCCGGCCGGGGCGGCGGCATCCGCCGGTCCCAGCCGATCTCGGCCTGCGCCACGACGTGAGCCACGTCCTCGGCGAGGAGAAAGCCCGAGCGCGCGAGCGTCTCGGCCTGACGTTTGACGAGCTCCACGTACTGCGTTCGGTCGCCGTAGCGCTCGATCACGCTCGCACGCGGATCGCCACTGCGCTCGCGCTCCGCCCGGTCGCGCGCAAACGGGATGAAAGTTCCGTAGAAGTCCACGAGCTCACCCGGGTTGACCGCGCCGCGACGGAGGCTCCACGGAGTGTAGGTCGCCAGCGGGACCAGGAGCTCCAGGCTCCGGACACCGCCCACCTCGTTGCCGTCGGCGTCTACTTGAGGCACGCGAACGGGGAACGCCCGGCCGAGCCGCGGCGGCTCCAGCGTGATGATACCGTTCGCCCATCGCGGCCCGTAGTCGACCCGGTACGCCTCGTGCGCCGCCTGCGGCCATCCGACTCCGGGAATCGCTGGAGCTTGCACGCGATCCACCGCGACGAGCGTGGCGTTGTCGAGGCGAGGGTGCCGGCTCGGGGGCGGCTCGCGCCCGTCCCGCACCCACTCGACCAGCCGCGTCAACAGCGACCTCAACGTGGGATGAAAGTCGAGCGGGCTGCCTCGATACGTCGCGACGGGGTCGGTCCGCTCCGGGACGGCCGGCGTGTCCACCACGAAATGCTGGGCGCCGGCGAGATGGTAGATGCGCTCGCTGGCGAGCAGCTCCACGTCGGCGTCGGCGCCCGGTGTCGTGTGGATCAGCGAGGCGGCGCGGCCCCAGTACTCGTAGCCGGTGTTGGTGAAGAAGATCTTCGGCACGTGCGCCTCGTGGGCGAACAGCCCGTCGGTCATGCCCGTCTCCGGATCGCGTTGACTTCGGCCGCTGAACGGAAAGAGGTCCGTCGGATAGAAGAACGCGGAGAACCGATGCGCGTCGCGTGACGGCTGCGCGAACCGATGGTTGAAGCTCCCGCGCCCGGCGCCGGCCGTGTGCACGAACAGGCCGTCGAACACCTGGCGTCGCGCCTCGTCGGTGTTGAAGCCCTGATAGACCAGATGCCGCAGGAACCGGCCGGTTTGCGAGATACCGAGGCCGAGGGCCCAGCGGACCCCAAAAGGACTGGCCTTGTCGTACTTGGCGTACGAGATCATGTCCCGCACCGCGGCGAGACCCATGCCGACGACCACCGGGTCGCGCGCACGGTAGACGAGCTCGTAGATCTTGCCTGGCTCGAAGCCTCCGGCGCGCGCGATCCGCGTCTCGTCCACGAAGCGCCACTGGTCCCGCGGCACGACGCGGCGAGCCGCCAGCCGGCCGTCGCGCTCGGTCAGCACGTTGTCTGCGTGCTCCGTGTCGGCGATGGGATACGGCCGGTGGTTGCGGTGGCCGAGCGGCAGGGTCGCGACGCGCTCGTCCACGGTCCAGTCGCAGCGCACCGGGCCCTCGATCGGGCGGGCGCCGTCGGTCGCGATCGGCACATCGAGGCGCAAGGCGCCGTCGCGGAGCGGCACGTCGAACTGCCAGCCCACCCAGATGAGCGTCAGCCCGAGGCGCAACGGAAGCGCGTCGCCGAAGTCATCCGCGGTCGTCGGGTTCGCTCTCCACGCCGCGCGCGCGAAGTACGGCAACACGGCCTTGCCCCCACGGTTGGAGACCTCGAGAAGCGCGACCGCGCGGTCACGCGGCATCGCCTTCGGGCGCAGGACCATGAAGTTCGCGGATGCGGTGACGCGGCCGCTCGCGTCCTTCGGCGCGCGCGTGAGGTCCACGATGGCCGCGTTGGCGGTGTTGGCCGTGTCGAGCGCGAACTCGACCACACCGGCCAGCTTCTCGTAGCCGCCCGCCGTCCCGAAGGATCGCCCGCCGAGGACGTCCTCACGCGATTCGACGGTGACGCGACTCACGACCGCCGCGGCGGGGCGTGCGACGACGGAAGACAGAAGCGCGAGGCCCAGCAGCGCGGGAGCCAGACGACGCGCCGTCATGATCGTCGGAGTATACGTCTTGACCCTTGGGGACCGCACGGCTACCCTCGACGCATTCTCGACGACCGCGCAGGACTTCGCGAGGACCGCTTCGACGGGGAGGACAGCGATGCGTCCACGACGCCGTGACCGCCGTTTCGACGATGCCCGCGATGCTGCCGGGAACGGGTTGCTCGATCGCCGAGCGTTCTTGCGGGGCGGCGCCGGAGCCGTGGCGACCGGAGCGTTCATGGCGTACGCCCCGAGCGACGCGAGCGCGGCCTCGCCGCCGGAGACTCCGTCGGGAATGACGACACCCGGCGCTCCCTTGAGCCCGTACGGATCGCCGGCCACGTTCGAGCGTGAGGTGACGCGCACCCTCATCCGCTCCCAGCCCGGCACGACGGGCGCCGGCGCGTCGCGCAGCCCGCTCGAGGCGCTGGAGGGCATGATCACGCCGAGTGGGCTGCACTTCGAGCGTCACCACAACGGTGTACCCACGATCGACCCGGCGCAGCACCAGCTCCTCATCCATGGCCTGGTCGCGCGCCCGCTGATCTTCACGGTGGCGTCGCTGCAGCGCTACCCGATGGAGTCGCGGATCCACTTCCTGGAGTGCTCGGGTAACAGCGCGCTGATGTATGGGGCGACGCCGCCCACGCTCACGTGCGGACAGACGCATGGCCTGGTGTCCTGCAGCGAGTGGACGGGCGTCCCGCTGCGGCTACTGCTGGAGGAGGCGGGCGTCGATCCGCGGGCCGACTGGGTCCTGGCCGAAGGCGCGGACGCGGCGGCGATGAGTCGCAGTGTGCCGATGGCGAAGGCCATGGATGACGCGATGCTGGCGTTGTACCAGAACGGTGAGCGCCTGCGCCCGGAGAACGGCTATCCCGTGCGACTGTTTCTTCCGGGCTACGAAGGCAACATGAGCGTGAAATGGCTCAGGCGGATCAAGGTGACGGACACCCCGACGATGACGAAGGACGAGACGTCGAAGTACACCGATCTCCGGGCCGACGGCAAGTCGCTGATGTTCACCTATCCGATGGAGGTGAAATCGGTCATCACCCGCCCCGCGCCCGGACTGAAGATGACGGGGCCGGGTCTCTACGAGCTGTCCGGAATCGCGTGGTCCGGCCGGGGAAAGATCCGCAAGGTCGAAGTCTCGGCGGACGGCGGGCAGACGTGGGCGGAGGCGGCCCTTGCCGCCCCGGTGCTCGCGTACGCGCTGACGCGCTTCCGGATCGCCTGGAAGTGGAACGGCGCCCCGACGGTGCTCAAGAGTCGCGCGACGGATGACGCCGGCCGCGTCCAGCCGACGCGCGACGAGTTGATCGCCCAGCAGGGTGCCAACGTCGTCTACCACTACCATGCGATCCAGGCCTGGCGCGTCGAGTCGACTGGCGAGGTCAAGAATGTCTACGCGTGAGGCGCTCGCGGTCGCCACGTGCGTCATCGTCGTCGGCGGCTGTGCGGGCACGGCCCCTCGCGAAACGCCGAACCTCGGGCGCGCGGCAACGCAAGCCGAGATCGCGGGATGGGACATCAGCATCGCTCCCGACGGCCGGGGATTGCCGCGGGGCGCCGGGACGCCGGCCGACGGCGCACTGGTCTATGCCCAGAAGTGCCAGGTTTGCCATGGGGACAAGGGCGTGGGCGGGCCAAACGACCGGCTCGTCGGCGGGCAGGGGACCCTGGCGAGCAAGACGCCGGTGCGCACGATCGGCAGCTACTGGCCCTACGCGACGACCGTGTTCGACTACGTCCGGCGATCGATGCCGTTCTTCCAGCCGCACTCGCTGACGGACAGCGAGGTCTACGCGGTCACCGCCTATCTGCTCAGCCTGAACGGAATCATCGGGGAGCAGGACGTGATGAATGCCGAGACGCTTCCCAAAGTGAAGATGCCCAACCGCGACAACTTCATTCTGGTCCAGCCCTGGAAGCCCCGGGTGCAGTGACGAGCCTCAGGGCCCCCTCGAGCTCGCGCCGCGTGGTCAATCCCTCGAACCTCGCGCGGACGATCCCTTTGCCGTCCACGACGAAGATCCACGGCTCGGAGCGGAGGTTCCACTCCTCGACCGTGGGCGAGAACTTCTGGAGGGACTCGCTCTCCCAGATCTCCTCGTGGATGAAGACGACGCGATCCCCATAGGCCGGGATCAGCGTCCGCACGACGTCGACGACCGGGCCGCACACCCGGCTGGTGCAGTACCTCGGCGTCGCGAACACGATCACCTGGGGCTTGCCCTGGGCGATTGCGTCCGCGATCCGCGTCCGATGTAACCGCGGATCCGGCGGCTCGCTGGAATCGATCTGCTTCAGCTCGCTGACGTCGCTGGCGATGCGGTTCCAACTGCGCGGGGCCGGCGTCCCGACCGTCGGCGCGGGCGACGTCGCGAGGGCGCTGACGCTCAAGCGCGCCGACTCGACGGTGCCGCTGCCCACCTGCGCGAGGACCTCGAGGCCCCAGGCGCCCGAGCGTGGAAAGGCCACCTGCGCGACGTAGATGCCCTGCACGTCGGTCGCGTCGCCGTGGACGTGCCGCGCGCCGTCCGGATGGATGTGGATCCGCTTGCCCCGTTCGATGACCTCCAGCCTGTGGTAGCGAACGGGCGTTTCGGCGATGAGACGCGCGTCCTCGCCTTCGATGGCATAGACACGCACGGCGACCCTGGCGTCGGCGAGCAGCTTTCCGTCCTTCAGGAGGCCGAAGGCCAGTCGATTCTGGCCGACGAGCAGCTCGGACGTCGTGAGCAAGACTTGAAGGCGGTCTGTTCCCGTCGGGGCGAGCTGGGCCGCCGGCCGGTCACGCTGGGCGAAGCAGACGGCGAGGAGTCCCAGCGTGACCGCGCCGGCGATGAGGGACGGACGCCGGCGCGCCCGTCCCTGCCGTTCGCTATTCCACAATGACCTGGCCGTACTGCCAGGGGTGGGGCAGACAGATGTAGTAGTAGTTGCCGGGCTGCGCGAAGGTGACGGCCTTCGACTGGCCTTTGACCAGCACGCCCGTGTCCCACTTGCCCCGGTCCATCGACGTCGCCGAGTGCGGCAGGTCGCCGACGTTGGTGAAGGTCACGGTGGTCCCGGCCTTGATCCGCACCCGGGCCGGCGCGAAGCTGTACTCCACGTTGTTCGCGCCGATCCTGACCGCGTCGGCTCCCGCGGCGATCGGTCCGGTGGGCCCCGCGACGGTTTGCGGCGGTGGCGGCGGCCACAGCGGACCCAGCTGGCCCTTCAACGAGAACGCCCACACCGCGTCGCCGTACGCGCTGCCCTGGAGCTGGTTGCCACCCGTCGCGATCGCGACGAACTGCTCGCCGTCCACTTCGTAGATCACGGGCGGCGCATCGGCGCCGAAACCGGTCTGGAACCGCCACAGCTCCTTGCCCGACTTGGCGTCGATCGCGAGGAAGTTGCCGTCGGGATCTCCGCGGAACACGAGGCCGCCCGCCGTGACCGACGAGCCACCGCCGCCGCCGATGCGATACGGGGTCTTGTTCTGCCAGGCGATCTTGTTCGTCTTGCCGTCGATCGCCGTGAACGTGCCGCTCATCGGTGAGTTGATGGGCGCCGACTGGCTTCCGCCGGTGTAGCGCAGCCCGAGCACGTACTTGTCGCTGAAGCGCGTGAACGCGCTCGTGCGCACCGTGCCGGGCACGTAGAAGTAGCCCGTGTCGGGGCTGTACGGCATCGGCGACCAGTTCGTGCCGCCGATCCCCGAGGGCTGCATGAGCACTGGGGTCTCCCAGAAGGTGTCGAAGATGCAGCCGGCTTTCTCATAGCCCGTCAGCAGCTCGGCACACTGCGGCACGGTCGCGTCGCCGCGGGGGATCGGCTGGGTCTTGGCCGTCTTCTGCCGCGGGTCCTGAGGTACCGGCTTCTCGTCGATTCCGATCAGGGGCTTGCCGTCCGTCCGATCGAGGATGTACACCCAGCCCGTGCGCCCGGCCTCGGCGATGCCCTTGCGGGGCTTGCCGTCGATGACGGTGTCGAAGAGGACCACCGGGCTGGCCGCGTCGTAGTCCCAGATGTCGTGGTGCACTTGCTGGAAATGCCAGACGTACTCGCCGGTCTTGGCCTTCAGGGCCATCATCGAGGCGCAATAGAGGTTGTCGCCCTCGCGCATCGAGCCGTCGTAGTCCGGTCCGCAGTTGCCGGTGACGAAGTAGACGAGCCCGAGGTCGGGATCGAGGGCCGGCGTGTTCCAGATCGTCGCGCCGCCGCGCATCGAGTGATCTGTGCCGGGCGGCCAGGTCTCGCTGCCGCGCTCGCCGGGTGCCGGGAGCGTGTACGAGCGCCACAGGATCGCGCCGGACTTGGCGTCAAGCGCGGTCAGCCGGCCCCTCACGCCGAACTCGCCGCCGGAGATGCCGCTGTAGATGATTCCGTCGTAGTAGAGAGGCGCGCTCGTGACGGTGTAGCCGTTCTCCCACTTCTCGAGGGGCGTCTTCCACTTCACCTCGCCGGTCTTCATGTCCAGGGCCACCATGTTGGCGTCGAGCTGGCCGGAGAAGAGCAGACCCTCGCCCATGGCGAGCCCCCGGTTCACCCAGCCGCAGCACACCGTGGAGATCTTCTGGTCGATGCCGGACCAGTACTCCCAGATGATCGCCCCGGTCTTCGCATTGAGCGCGAAGACGTCGTCGTTGCCCGTGACGACGTACATGATCCCGTCCTTGACGAGCGGCGACCCCTCGAAGGAATACTTGCCGCCGGCGCCGGAGCCCTTGAGACGGGTCATCCAGGCGCCCTTGAGCTGGGCGACGTTGGTGGTGTCGATCTGCTTCAGCGTCGAGTACCGCTGGTTGGTCAGGTTGCCGCCGTTCGTGACCCAGTCCTTCCCGGCCGGGCCCCGGACCAGACGATCCATGTCCGGGTCGGCGGCCAGGGCTGGCTGGACCATCAGGAACGAGAAGCTCAGCGTCGTCACCACCGCGATCACTTGCTGCCCTAGACGTCGCATGTCGTTCTCCCTTACTTACGGCGGCCGTGAGCGCGCTTCTTCCCGTAGCGGGACGCCCCTGCGTGCCGTCGCGCCGCCTCGCGCGATCGGACTCCAGTCGGGGCGCGGCCGAGAAATACCGCCGCCCATCATCCATGTCAAGGAACTCTCTTGACTATGGAATGCCTCTGGAGGAGTCTCGTCGGCGATGCGCCGATCAGCTCTCGCTGGCGTGGTCCTGCTCGTCCTCGCGTTCGGCTCCACTCGGGCGGGCGCCGAGCTACGCGTCTTCGTCACCAACGAAAAGTCCGATGACGTAACGGTCATCGATGCGGCGACCCGAGCCGTCGTCGGAACGATCAAAGTGGGCAAGCGCCCGCGGGGCGTCGCGGTGAGCCCCGACGGCCGGAAGGTCTACGTGAGCAACAGCAACTCGGACAGCTTGAGCGTCATCGACGCGAAGACGCTCGAGGTGCTGAAGACGGTTCCGGCGGGCATCGACCCGGAGGGACTGACCCTGAACCGGGCGGGCACCGCGCTCTACGTCGTCAACGAGAACGAGCTCTCGGTGACGGTCCTGGATGTCGCGTCACTGACGGTCCGTAAGAAGATCGCCGTCGGCAAGGAGCCCGAGACGGCGGTGGCCTCGCCGGACGGGCGGTGGATCGCCGTCTCCAACGAGACCTCCGACGACATCCACGTCATCGCCGTGGCGAGCGACACGGTCGTCAAGCAGATTCCCGTGCCCAAAAACCCGCGCGGCATGCGCTTCTCGGCCGACTCGCGCCAGCTCTTCGTCGCCAGCGAGCAGGCCCACGTCGTCTCCGTGATCGACATGGCGGACCTGAAGGTCGTCAAGTCGGCGCCGACCGGCGGCGGGCGCCCCGTCGACGTCGTGCTGACGCCGGATGGCTCGCGCCTGTACGTGTCCCACGGTCAGTCCGGAGACGTCCGGGTGCTGGACAGCGCCTCGCTCAAGGTGCTCACGGTGATCCCGACCGGTCCCCGCACCTGGTGGACCGCGCTCAGCCCGGACGCGCGATTCCTCTACGCGACCGTCGGGCGCGCCAACGAGCTGGCCGTGATCGACACGACCTCGAACACGGTGGTCGCACGCGTTCCCTGCGGCACGCTGCCCTGGGGCGTGGCGATCGCTGACACGCCCTGAGCCGGCGCTGCCGGTGTCAGACGATGAGGCGGAGCCAGCGCGGACCGCTTCTCGCGAAGATCTGGTCGACTCCCCACGTTCGTCCCGCGCGCGCGAAGAGAAAGATGATCATCGAGGTCACCAGAAGGACGTGGAAGCCCTGCTGTCCGAAGCTCATCCACTGGCTGGCCAGACCGTAGTTCAGGCACAGAAAGAGCCCGACCAGCGCGGTAAGGCCGGTCACCAGTCCGAGGATCAGCCCGAGGCCGACCGCCGCCTCGCCGAAGGTCTGAAGCGTCGCGAACACCTTGCTGTTCGGCAGGACCGTCCCCTCGAGGAAGTTCTTGTACCATTCGACGGGGTTCCCGGCGGCGAACTCGGCGATCCGCTTGGGGTGGAAGGCGACGAAGCGCGGGGAGACCGCCGGGTACGGGATCAGGTCCCAGAGGAACGCGAGGGTGAACTTGGTCCACACCGCTTTCACGAACCACACACCGACGACGATCCGCAGCAGAACGACCCAGCGGTCCGCGTGGACCATGGGCGGCATGCTAAGGGACGTCGCGAGCGCGGTCAATTGTTTCTAGGCGGCCTCGTCCCCGGCGACCCGCGGAAGCGTTGACAGTACCGACGACGGCCCTCTAATATCGGGCCACTTCGACGACGAAGGGGGTGAGCCCGGCCAAGCGCTGCCTTCGCTGAAACGGGATCAGCGGCGTACTCGCGTTTCGCTCCTGCGTTCAACAGATCCCACTGGAGATCGGGAGAATGGTCATGAGGACAGCATGCACGCTCGCCCTGGCCGCGCTGATCGCGTGGTCGTCACTTTTGACGCCGGCGCCAGCGGCGGCCCAATGGACCGACGTGACGGACCAGCGATTGGCCGACCCGGACAAGGAGCCGCAGAACTGGCTCACCTACTACCGGAGCTACGGCGGCTGGCGCTACAGCCCGCTCACCCAGATCAATGTACAGAACGTCAAGCGCCTGTCCCCGCGGTGGATGCTCTCGTTGGGCGAGGCCGGCAACCAGCAGGCGACGCCGCTCGTGAACAACGGCGTGATGATCGTGACGTCGCCGTTCGGGCAAGAGCTCAATCGCGTCTACGCGGTGGACGCCACGACCGGCAAGGTCCTCTGGAAGCACGAGACGAAGCTTCCTGAAGACCTCACCGGCCTGGTCAAGATCCTGTCGATGAACCGCGGCGCCGCGCTCTACGGGGACCGCGTCTACTTCGGCACCATGGACGCGCGCGTGGTCGCGCTCAACGGCAAGACCGGCTCCGTGGTCTGGCAGAAGACGCTGGCCGACTACAAGGACGGTTACTTCTTCACGATGGCGCCGCTCGCCGCCGACGGCAAGATCATCGTCGGCTCCAGCGGCCCCGGCGAGATGGGCAGTCGTGGATTCATCGCCGCCCTCGACGCCGACAGCGGTCGTGAGCTGTGGCGAACCTACACCATCCCGTCCGCCGGCGAGCCCGGTGTCGATACGTGGCCAGGCGAAACGTGGAAACACGGCGGCGGCGCCGTGTGGCTCACCGGCACGTACGATCCGGGGTCGAAGCTGGCCTTCTTCGGTGTCGGCAACCCGGCGCCGTGGGACGCCAACCTCCGGAAGGGCAAGAACCTCTACACCAACTCGGTGCTCGCCCTCGACGTCAAGAGCGGCGCCATCAAGTGGTTCCGGCAGTACCACCCGAACGACACCTGGGACCTGGACACGCCGCACGAGCATCTGCTCATCACCATCACCCGCGGCGGCCAGCCGCAGCAGGTGACGTTCCAGCCGCAGAAGACCGGCTTCTACTTCACGCTGGATCGGAACAGCGGCAAGTTCGTCTCGGCCAAGAAGTTCGCCCGCAACATCACGGTGTGGTCGGACGTGAACGCCGAGACCGGCGAGCTCATGGAGAACCCCGGCATGCGGCCGGCGGCCGGGGCGCCGCCGATGAACATCTGCCCGGCGATCTTCGGTGCGCGCAACTGGGCGCACGCCTCCTTCAATCCCAAGACCGGGCTCGTGTTCCTGCCGGGCATGGAGCTCTGCAACAAGTACTCGATCGCGAAGGAGATCGAGTACAAGCGCGGCGCCCTCTACATCGGCGCCGACTTCACGGCATACGCGCCCGAGGAGAACGCGGGCGTCGTGCGGGCTATCGACCCGGCCAACCAGAAGACGACGTGGGAATGGTGGACCAAGGCCCCACTCCAGGCTGGCGGCACCGTGGCCACCGGCGGCGGCCTCGTCTTCGTCGGGACTCAGGACGGTCGGCTGGTTGCCCTCAACCAGGCCAACGGCAAGCAGGCCTGGGAATTCAACCTGGGCGCGCCCGTGACCGGGCCGCCGATCAGCTTCGCCGTCGGCGCCAA
>Ga0209161_10002814_pt1 | contig 14207 bp, 13 predicted proteins | sample GraSoiAngelo_155_FD_186169 | JGI IMG/M metagenome (GOLD analysis project Ga0209161, IMG submission 186169) | Grasslands soil microbial communities from the Angelo Coastal Reserve, California, USA - 14_1009_13_30cm (SPAdes) (version 2) | ecosystem: Environmental > Terrestrial > Soil > Grasslands...
TATGCAATGTCACTACGGGTGTTATTGATGTTAGTCTGAAGAAGGACGCTGTTGCGCGATGTTTTGTTAAGCTGGATGTCAAACTTGCTAGCGAGCAGTCCCTTGAACGCTGTGCCATCAAACCCGGCGGACCCGCACAACAGGGTGACCCGCGTGGGATCCAGGACGAACTCGTCGCTTGCCCAGGCGTCATAGATGGTTTTCCAGCTCACACCTTCCGCATGGAAGTCCTCGAATCCGCTGGCCCGATGTTCTTTCGGGACCATCTGAGCATTGGTGGCAATGGTGAAGTATTTGGAGATAAGCGGATGCTTGTTTACCTCGCGGCGCAGGATCAGGGAGAGTTCGATGGCGCGGCCGACGAGCTCATATCCTTCCAGCTCCGCCTGGCGACGGGCGACGTCGAGGGAGGCGATGAGTTGCAGATTCGGCGAGGTGCTGGTGTGCGTGAAGAATGCCTCTTTGAACGGCCCCTGCGTGCTTTCCCAGCAATCGTCGTTCACCATGATATAGGAACCCTGACGGAAGCAGGACAACGACTTGTGCGTCGAGGTCGTGGCATAGACCCGCAGCTTCACCGCGTCAGGATCTGGCAGCAGGTGTGTGTCGAGGAGTTTCGCGCTTTTTGGATCAATCTTGCCGTGCCTCTTCTTGAACTCGGCATACTCAGCTCGGTAGGCGGCGCTGGCATAGCGCTCCCGCAATGCTTCGCAGGCCCCCATTGCTGAGCGCATGCGATGGAATTGGGAGAAGCGGTTGTAGGCGTACCATGCCTCGTCCCATAAAAACACGATATCTGGTTTGATGGCGAGGACCTCTTCCATGAACCGCTGCACGTTGTAAACGTGGCCATCAAATGTGCAATTGGTAAGGAGCAGCATGCGCACGCGGTCGAGCTTGCCTTCCGCCTTTAGGTCTAGCAGTGCTTTCTTAATCGTGCGCAGTGGCACCGCGCCATACATCGAGTATTCTGTCAGCGGATAGGCCTCGACATATAACGGCTGGCCACCGCAAAGCACCAAACCATAGTGGTGAGACTTGTGACAGTTCCGGTCGACCAGCACGATGTCTCCCGGCCGGACAAGGGCCTGCACCGCGATCTTGTTCGAGGTTGAAGTGCCGTTCGTTCCGAAAAACAGCTCTCCGCATCCAAAGGCCCTTGCTGCTTTTTCCTGGGCAACCCTGATGTTGCCCGTAGGTTCGAGCAGCGAATCCAAACCACCAGTCGTGGCGGAAGATTCAGCCAGAAAGATGTTGGCTCCATAAAAGTGGCCGAAGTCTCGAATCCAGTGGGAGTTGAAGATGGACTTGCCTCGGGCAACCGGAAGAGCGTGGAATGTGCCGATCGGACGGCGCGCGTAGTTTTTGAGGTTATTGAAATACGGTGTGTCGTAGCGCTGGTTCACGCCCTCGAGGAGAGCGAGATGGATTTCCATCAAGTCTTCGAGACCGTAAAAAATGCGCCGGATGTTTTTGGAATCGAGGTGGCTTGCCACTTTTTCCGCTGCGCCATCCACGATAAGATAAATGTCCAGTTCAGGGCGGATCTTCCCGATGGCTCGTGCGAGAGTCACTCCGTAATCCCTTGGTTCCAGCGAACCGGGCTCCAAAGAAAGATGCTGCTCCAGATAAGTGCGCAGGAGGGGCGCATCGAATTGGGATTTGAAGCGGAAGTTGTCCTTGATGACCACCGCCTGGAGATCAGCATTCATGACCACGGCCAGGACGCCTTCTTCAAAACTCGGCACCGTGACCGCTTCATATACAAACGGATCTTCCGGACGACGAAGCTGCCGCAGTTCAGCGCGTCCCTGGCGCACCTGTTCCGGAGTGGGATCGTCACTGACAATCAACACCTCAAAGTAAGGTTTGGTGAGATCGCCCGTGTCAAAATAGTCCTTCATCAGGCGATCATTCCCTTCCTTCTCTCCTTCCTCGCCCACCTTCCAAGCATTCGCGGAACGGCGATACGACCCCGTGATGATTGCCTTCGCGATCCGGTTGGTGATCCTCGAGAAGCTGGAAAAATCACGGCGAACCAGCGCATCCTTCAGCGCACTCATCATTGCCTCCCCCGGATAGGCGCGGAAGGTCTCCATGACACTAAGCGGCGCGAGCAGAGCCTCCACGGCGGCGAGCGTTTCCCTAGTGGAAGACCCGGAGGAGGATTGGGCGACAAGAGTCTGTGCGGCATGAGCCAGCTCCTGCCAGCGATCGCAACGAGCCTCTCCGGCGCTAAACATGCCAACGGAAGATTGGGATGGGGACTTGGATGTTCTTGGCGATTGGGTGGACATCGTTATGGTTTCGTCTGATGACTTGTTTGTTTTCTTTGCGCGAGAAAGCTGCCGGATGACTCGTCGTCGGTGACCTCGTGCATCCGCTGGGCTGATAGGATTGATTTGGTTAGAGTTGGTGTTTGCATTTGGCCTATTCCCCTCCGTTTTGGTCGGTTCCTTGGCGGTTCATGCGGTTACACGGCGGATGGCTTCGAGTACGTGGGTGCCCGAGTCAGTTTTTTGAAAATAGGCCGCGCAACCCGCGGCTTCGCCTTCAGCGCGGGCGGCGGGATCATCGTGCGCGGTGATAAAGATGAAGGGCGGAGGTGCACCCTCGGCCGTGAGCCGCTGAGCTAGCTCGATGCCGGACATACCCTCGAGCTGGACATCCAGCACGAGGCAGTCGAACCGCGGCTGTTTCGCGTCCGCGAGAAATGCTTCTGCCGAAGGATACGTGATCGGCTGAAGGCCAGCGGCCCGCAGCAGCCGGCCAAACGACTGGCACAGCTTTTCATCGTCATCGACGACGGCGACGTAGGTTTGTTTGGTGCTGCTCATCGGAAATCAATGAGCACCGTAGACTCCGGCGCGAAGCGCTGGCTACTGTCCTTTAGGGAAGGTCGGTGGGAACTCAGCCAATACGCCCGCTTCGAGCGCGAGCCGCGTGAGTTCCGCCACGGAAGGCACGCCCAGTTTGGTCGTAATGCTCTGGCGGTGGTATTTGACCGTGCGCTCCTTGATGCCGAGATCATCGGCAATCTGCTTATTCAGCCGTCCGCGGATCACATGACCGAGCACCTCGCGCTCGCGCTCGCTCAGAGTCCCAATTCGCTCGTTTGCTTCCCGCCGCTGCGCTCGTGTTTTGCGTTCGCGTGCGTCCCTGGCCACCGTGCGCCGGATGGCATCGAGTAACACCACCTTGGGCGCCGTCTTGACCAGGAAATCCTCGGCGCCACCGCGCATCGCCCGCACGCTCGAGGGGATGTCGCCATGACCGCTGAGAAAAAGAATGGGCAGCGGGTTGCGAGTCCGCGCCAGGGCCGCTTGCAATTCGAGGCCATCCATTCCCGGCATCTGCAAATCCGCCACCAAACAACCAACTGCGTCTTGATCGCGCTGAGAGAAAAAGTCGGCGGCTGAAGCAAACGTCTTGACCGCAAACCCGCTTGCCCTCAGCAATCGCGATGTGGCTCGGAGGAATGAAGCGTCGTCGTCCACAATATGAATCACTGGGCTCGCGGAGCTCATGATGCGCTGGCCTCCTCTGCCTGAGGCAACGTGAAACGAAACGTCGCGCCGGTATCATTGTTGTTCTCCGCCCACAACCGTCCGCCGTGGGACTCAACGATGGTGCGCGAAATCGGCAGGCCCATGCCCATTCCATCCGGCTTGGTTGTGAAAAACGGATCGAAGACGTGCGCGAGTTTCTCGGCGGCAATGCCGTGCCCGGTGTCGCTCACCGCGATTTCGACGGTTCGCGCGGCATCCACCCGCGCGCTCACGGTGACGCGCCGATTCCCCGGGCCGGCCCGGTTCAGCGCGTCGATGCCATTAAGGATGAGGTTGAGGAGGACCTGCTGGAGATGCACGCGATCACCGCGCACCGGTGGCAAATCCGCCGGCAGATTTACGGTCAGCTTCACGTGCCGGGTCGCCGCGTCAGGCTGCGCGAGCTTGGCGACATCGCCGACGAGTTCGGCTAAGTCGAGCAGTTGGGTGTCGAGGACGTGTCGCTTGAGTAGAGCGCGCATTCGGTCAATGACGTCGCCCGCTCGCTGATCGTCGGCGCGAATGTCGGCGAGGATCGCGCGGATCTCTTCGAGGTCCGGCGTCTTACTTTGCATGAAAAGCTCCGCCGCCTCGGCATTGCGCAGGATCGCGCCAATCGGCTGATTGATCTCGTGCGCGAGCGCCGAGGCCAGCTGGCCCATCATCGAAACGCGACCGACGTGTGCGATCTCGTCCTGCAATCGCCGCATCTCGTCGGCCGCGAGAGTCACGCGGTCTTCGCTTGCGATCAACGAGCGTTCAGCGAGCCGGCGTTTCGCCAGATTCGCGAGTAACCCAAAGATAAGAACCGCTTGAACAAAACAAAACGAGACCCCGGCTATAATCCAACCCCCGTAATTATCCCAAACCGTAGGTTCGCGGAATGACACCACGCTGCCGGGTGGCAAACGTTCTTCTTTGATTTTCCAGCGCTTCAACTCCCGCCAGTCATACCGGGGAGAGAGGGGGCCCACGATCCTGGGCTGGAAACTCGAGGCCGGTTCGCCATTTAAAATGCGAACTGCGATACGCGCCGATTCGATTCCTTCAAGCTCGGCCTGATAGAGCCGACCGCCGACAATTCCCAACCCGAGTTGATGCTGAAAGATGCTGTTGATCGGCGCATTCGCGACCGCATGAATCCGTTGCAGTGCCTCATCCGCATTGTGTGTCACTCCCGTGGCATCGCGCAGAAGCAGGATAAGAAAAATGAAGGAATCTGGAGGCAATGCTCTGGTCTTCTCCAGCATCTGATCCAATGACAGGTCATTGAGCCAGATGAAATTGATGCGATTCGCATACGGCTCAAACTCCTTGCGAAATGCGGCTGCCCAATACTGCTCAACCTGCGACGCGCCGATCACGACCGCGATGTTCTTGGTCGCCGGCGCGATTTGGAGAATGTCCTCGACGAAACCGGGCAGATCAAAATTTTCCCCAATGAAAGCGGCGTTTTTCTCTAGCGCATCGGGAGGTAAACGCCGTCGATCCATTCCAGTGTAGAGGATGGGAGTTTTCGGAAACAGGCGGTCCCGGTATTGCGCAACAAAGACGCCCGCGGGTGAGCCGATTGGCACCACTAAGTCCGGTTGCCAATGTGATTGCCGCTTTTGCAGGTATTCAACCAGGGCCTCTTGCAAAGTTGAATCTGCGTAGCGCGCCATATCCAGCGAGACTTCGTCGAGATCAACGCGTTTTCCCATCTTCTCGACCAGTTCGGTCTCAAAAGCGATCGAATGAGTGGTGAACGGCGGCGCGACGCTCCCGAAAGAATGAACGACGAGAACGCGCTTCGGCTCACTTCCCGCCGCGCAGACCGCGGTCAGCACAACGAAAACGGCCACCAGAGAGGAGGCCATTCTGGGGCCGCGAGCGACTCGACGGCCCTTCCCATGAGGTAGGTGCGTGGTTCGACATCCATTCCCCCGCGTCACAGGACTCTGATTATCAGAAATGCGCATGTCACGGAAGCCGTAACGAGAGTGACGGATGGAATTGGGTGCGGGCTCGGATTACCATGTGACAGATACGTTACGCAGGAGGAGCAAGAGGGTAATCGCGGAAATAATGGATTGGCGTGGGAGGGCATACTACGTCTAATAGTTTTTACTTAGACAACTGTCATGATCTGCTCAACTGTGACGACTAGTTTTTACTCAAAACCAATTGATACAACGTGAAACCACAAGATTCCACCATCCTATCCACCGATAGCCCGCGACGGCCTCGCGGCAGACGCTTCGTTCTGTTCGTTGCTTTAATTTTCCTGGCACTGCCGTCGCGTGCCCACGCCTCGTTCCTCCACGGTGAGACGCTCGATACAGTCGCGGACGTCATTGCGTGGTTCGCGTTCATCATCGTCCCGCCCGTCTTGATCGTGGCCTTCCTGGCGGTCCATATCATCCCCGAAAAGGTTGCCGAAAAGCGAAGGCATCCACAGCTCGGGGCTATCAAGTGCCTCTGTTTTCTCTCTCTTGTCTTCGGCGGACTGCTCTGGCCGATTGCATGGCTTTGGGCCTACTCGAAGCCAGTCTTGCACAAGATGGCGTACGGCACGGATGTCGATGACTCACACCAAAAGCCGGCCCAAAGAAAATCCGCCATCAATGAACTCGAACAACTTCGCGTTCGTGTCGCAGAACTTGAAGCGGAGATTAAGGGAGGGAAAGCGTAATGGAAATCATCCTGCTCGGCATCTACGGGTTCTTCGTCTGGCTCATTTTCTTTAAATTCAAGTGGCTGCCCTGGAATTTTACCACCCAGTTCATCACCATCACGCTGCCCATCGTGGCAATGATGGCTCTTTTCCTCCTTCTGAACATCTGCGCGCCTGCAACTGACGATGTGCGCGCGATGAATTATGTCATCCCGATCGTTCCGCGCATAACCGGTCAGGTGACCGAGGTGCCGATTCAACCAAACCGGCCGATTAAGAAGGGCGACGTGCTGTTTAAGATCGACCCGGTGCCGTTCGAAGCGGCGGTGAAAGCCGCCGAGGCCACGCTGCGGGGAGCGAACGATCAACTTAAAAATGCTGCGAACAAAAAAGCCGCGTTGACTCCGCGGATCGATCTGGCGAAAAAGCGCGTCGAGCAATTCACGGCGCTCGCCGCGACCGGGGCCGGGAAGCGGGCCGATCTCGAGCAGGCGCAAAGCGACCTCGGAAATCTGGAAAGCGAATTCCTAGCCGCCGACGCCACGGAATCGCAGGCCAGAGCGCAGATCGCCAAGTCCGAGGCCGACCTCATCAATGCGAAATTCGACCTCGAAGGCTGCGTACACCTTGCTCCCGCCAACGGTCGCGTTGCCAATCTTTCCCTGCAACCCGGCGTGCGCGCGACCCAGTTCGCGACAATGCCAGTGATGAGCTTCATCCAGGAGGACGATCCGTGGCTGCTAGCATTCTACCGGCAAAACGAACTGCGCTACGTCGAACCCGGCGATGAAGCGGAAATTTTTATGAAGGTGTATCCGGGCCGCATCATCAAATGCAAGGTCGATTCCATCCTTTGGGCGACGGCGCAAGGCCAGCTGCCGATCAACGGCAACCTCCCCAACACGATGCCCGTGTCGGCGCCCGAACAGCGCATCGCAGTGCGACTGCTCACAGAAGGGAAGGATAAAGACGTCTTCCTCGCTGCTGGCGCCCGCGGTGGGGGAGCGATCTACACGAACGATATTACGGCGATCCAGATCCTCCGTCGCGTGATTGTCCGTATCACGGCCAAGTTCGACTGGTTCGTCATCAAACATCTCTCCGCTCTTTTCGGCGGGCACTAGGGTCAAACGATGAACGCTCGACACTGCACCCTGCTTTTCGCTACCGCCAGCAGCATCCTCCTTGCGGGCTGCGCTCTGAAAAACCCGCCCTTTGGCGCGGACATCATGACTGAGTCGGCTCGCGCAAAAATACCGGGAAGCTGGGCCGGCCCGCATCGCAGTGGCGCTGTGGTGCCGAACTGGATTCGCAATTTCGGCGACCCGGAGCTTAACGCGCTCGTTGCGGACGCCGTGGAGCGGAATCCCGATCTCAGGGCAGCCGCCGCTCGCGTGGAAGCATCGCGGGCTGCGGTGCGCATCGCTGCATCGTCGCTCTACCCGCGGATCGCGATGAAGGGCCTCGGCGAGCGCCAGGGACAGAAACTTAGTGGCGACATCGGTCGCGACATTAATCCGCCGACCTTCGGGAGCTCGGGAACGGAGGACAGCGGCGGCTCCGGACTTGACACCAGCACGGATTCATCATCACAGCGTTGGGTATATGGAATCGCCGCTGGCGCCGCATGGGAGGCCGACGTGTGGGGGCGCATTCGCTCAAAAAAAGCTGCCGCCAAGGCCGAAAGCGCCGCGCTGGAAGCCGACTATGAATTTGCTCGGCAATCTCTAGCCGCTGCTGTGGCGCGTGCGTACTTCTCTACCATCGAGGCTGCGCAACAGGAAGCGAACGCACAGGAGACGCTCGGTATCTACCAGGAATACTCGAAACTCACCGACGTGCGCAAAGAGCAGGGCTTCGCGAGTGACTTCGACGTGGCGCAAATCAAGTCGCGCACCGCCGCCGCCGAGGACGCACTCTACTCCGCACAGGCTGCGCGGGCGCAGACGATTCGCGCGATCGAGATTGTCACGAGCCGCTACCCTGCCGGCAGGTTTGATGTGCGACGTTCCTTTCCTGGCCAACCACGAAGCGTGCCCGCTGGTTTGCCAGCGCAAATTCTCGAGCGCAGGCCGGATCTCATCGCCAGCGAGCGCCGCTTCGCTGCCGCCTTTCATCGAGTGAACGAGGCGCGCACGGCACGCCTGCCGCGTTTTGTGCTCAGCGCCGGGAGTGGGCTCGGAACTGCGGACCTCGACTCAGTCGGCACGCTCAATGCCCTCGTCTGGAGTTTCGCCGGTGGAATTACTCAACCGATTTTCTTTGGCGGTGAACTCCAGGCTGCCCAAGACCTTCGCACTGCCGAGCAAAAAGCCGCTGCCGCAAGCTATGTGGGCTCCGCGTTGCGCGCGTTCGGAGAGGTCGAAGATTCTCTCGTCGGCGATTACTATTTACGTAAACGCGAAGGCGCATTGGGCGACGCGGTTTCGAGCAGTGCCGATTCGGTGAAGTTTAGCAGGGAGCAGCTCGAACAGGGCCAGATCGACATGTTCACCGTCTTGCGTCTCACTGGGGAAAACCTCGCCGCGAAAGTCCAACTCACTCAAGTCCGCGCTTCCCGCCTGCGCGAACGCGTGAATCTGTACCTGGCCCTTGGCGGTGATTTCGCAGGAACCGGCGCGCCAAAATGATTGGGATTTTTTCGGGAGAAGTGCCCCGGCAGATTTAGCAACAAGGAAGAAGTGATGAGGACGAGCTGATGCACACCATTACTAATAACTATCGCGATGCGCACATCCTAAACCTTGGCTCCGGTGGCGAACGCGGTCCTTATTTGATCACTCAAACGGGCGTGTCGCCAAACGATCCGTTACCTAAGGAACGGATGTTTGTGCTGCGCCCCGATGGACGCTGGGTTGATTTCAATGCTTACGCCTGCCAGGGCAAACCGGAAGCCATGGACGAGATTGTCTTTTCCACCACGGCGGAAGTGATGACGACATTCGGTAAGCTGTTCGGCCGGCCCCAAGTCCTCAACCTGCCTGTCGATGAGGCGGGACTCAATGATTGGATAGAACGGCAAAAAAGCGGCAATCCGTTGGAAGCAGCTAAAGCATGGGCGACGGGATATCAAGAACGCCATCGCAAAAGGCGTCGGACTTAAAGTGAGTCGACAGTATGGGTGATGAAACGGACGCAACAAAAGCGCCTGCCGAGTTGCAATCGACAAGCCATAAGTCTCCGGCGACGACTGGCGGTCGATGGTATAACATATCTCCAGCCCTCAACTGGTTGCGCGCTTACAAACCTAACTGGCTGCGCGCTGACTTAATCGCGGGTGTTACTCTCGTGGCATACCTCATGCCTGCCGGGCTGGCGGATGCTTCGCTAGCAAATCTTCCGCCAGAGGCAGGCCTTTATGCCTGCCTCTTCTCGGGCCTTGTTTTCTGGTTGTTTTGCAGCTCGCGGCACACAGCTGTCACGGTCACGTCCGCTATTTCGGTGCTGGTGGGAGCATCCCTCGGCGATCTCGCTGGAGGCGACCCCGCACGATTCTGGGCTCTGGCGTCGTGCACGGCGTTGATTGTCGGCGGCTTGGGTTTCATCGCGTGGTTGGCCAAGGCAGGGGTGATCGTGAACTTCATTTCCGAAAGTGTCCTCGTGGGATTCAAATGTGGCATCGCTCTGTTTATAGCTAGCACGCAATTGCCGAAGCTTTTCGGCTTCAAAGGATCGCATGGCGATTTTTGGGAGCGCTCGGGTTATTTCTTCTCGCACCTGCGTGAAACAAACACAGCGTCGCTCTTGCTAGGTCTCAGTGCACTCGGGCTGCTACTGCTAGGCAAACGATTTCTCAAGAACAAACCGGTGTCCCTGTTCGTTGTCATCGCCGGCATTATCGTTGCTTCGAGCATGAATCTCGGCAGCTTCGGCGTGAAACTGTTGGGCCAGGTGCCACAGGGGCTGCCGCCATTCGGACTTCCGGCGGTCCATGTGTCCGACCTCAATGACCTGTTGCCCCTCGCGCTGGGTTGTTTTCTTCTCGGCATGGTTGAAACAGCCGCTTTGGGTCGCATGTTCGCGGTCAAGCATGGCTACCGTTTCGACGCGAATCAGGAACTGCTCGGCATCGCCAGTGCCAACGTTATGGCCGGGCTGGGTCACGGATTTCCCGTCAGCGGCGGGATGTCACAGTCGCTCGTGAACGAAAGCGGCGGTGCGCGCACGCCGTTGTCGGGATTCATCGCTGCCCTCCTGATGCTGCTAATTGTGTTATTTGTGTCCGGCGTATTGCGCTACCTCCCGCAGCCCGTCCTCGGAGCCATTGTCCTCATGGCAGTAACAGGTCTCTTTAACGTTACGGCTCTCAGACACCTGTGGCGGGCGGACCGCGCTGAGTTCGTGGTGGCTATGGCTGCGTTGCTGGGCGTGCTTGGGTCTGGTCTGTTACGCGGCGTTCTCATCGGTGCGATCATTTCGCTCGTGCAACTTCTGCGTCGCGCTTCGCGGCCGCATGTGGCTTTCCTGGGACGCATCCCCGGAACGCGACGATTCTCCGACTTGGCGCGTCATCCGCACAACCAACCCGTCCCTGGCGCGCTCCTCGTCCGGGTCGAATCCAGCCTGCTTTACTTCAATGCGGAGCACGTGCGCGACACGGTCGCGGCCCGACTTCGTGCCGAGACCACGCCGCCAAAAATCGTAATCTTGGATCTGTCTGCGTCACCGTATATGGACATTCAAGCATGCGGCGTAGTCATGAACATAGCTGACGACATCAAGGCAGTTGGCGCGCGCCTGCAAATTGTCGAGGCTCGTTCGTCCGTGCGCGACAGGCTCCGCGCGGAGGGAATGGAAGAACATGTTAGCCAAGTCAACCGATTCACTTCGGTCGCGGACGCGGTCGAAGACTTTCAGAAAGCTGCGACGAAGTAACAAACAACTACCGCGATGATTGCAAAGCTTGTAATGGCCTCGTGCCTGGTCGCGACAACTGTAATCATTCACGCCGCAGGCCTTGGGATCGTGTTAAGCCACGTTTTCCACTCTACCATGCGGCCGGACACACGCTTCTGGCCAATTACATGGCTTCTAGTTCGCATCGCGTGGTTCCTGATTGTCATTCACCTCCTTGAGATCGCCGTTTGGGCGCTGTTTTTTCGGTGGCAGAACTGTCTGCCAAACGCTGAGTCGTCGTTCTATTTTTCCGGTGTTACCTACGCTACGATCGGTTACGGCGACCTGGTACTGCCAACAGAATGGCGACTGTTCGGGCCGCTCGAGGGATTGACTGGCATTCTGATGTGCGGGCTCTCGGCGGCATTCTTCTTCGTTATCGTGAGCAAAAAAATTCTTGAACTGCATGGGCGGTAAGCAATCCAAATGTGACTGCGTGAAAAGGCAATCTGATCCGGCGGGTTCGTCAAACCGACAGCCACAAGAAAAGAAGAAGTGGGTCGAGCACGCTTTTCTTATGGCGCTCGCGACGCTCAGCACAGCGACCGGCGTCTTTTTCGTTGTTGTCAGCAGGCTGTTTGGCAACCGTTTCAAACTGAAGACCTCGTAAGAGCTTCAACTTCCAACGCCCGATGCCGGAAAGCCCCTTCGAACGGTCCTCCAAGCGCGTGTTGGACCCGATTGATCGTGTCTCCGAAGTCCTCTTCGGTCTGATCATGGTCCTTACTTTCACTGGGTCGCTCAGTGTGGCGGAAGCAGGTCGCGAGAGCATCCGCACGATGCTCATTGGTGCGCTGGGCTGCAATCTGGCCTGGGGAATTATTGACGGAGTGTTTTATCTGATGGGCTGCCTCGCGGAAAAGGGACGAGGAGTGCTTGCCTTTCGCGCCATGCACAAAGCCACCGATCCAAAAGAAGCGCAGCGTGTCATCGCGGACGCTCTACCGCCGGTGATTGCGTCCATCTTGGAACCGGCAGAACTCGAAACGATGAGCCGTCGTTTGCAGGAACTGCCGGAGCCGCGCCATCACGTGCGCCTCGGCAATGATGATTGGCTGGGCGCGGTTGGCGTTTTTTTCCTGGTGTTTTTTTCCACCTTCCCGGTGGTGATTCCGTTCATTTTCATGCGTAACCCCGGGCCAGCCCTGCGCGTCTCCAACGTCGTCGCCATCGTGATGTTGTTTTTGATGGGCTACGCTCTGGGACGCATGACCGGGCGTCACCGATGGCTAGTGGGTATTGCGATGGTTATTCTTGGGTCGATTCTCGTGGGCATGACCATAACGCTGGGAGGATGAAACAAATGCGTTTCCCTGTCTTGATCGTGATTGCCGTCGTCCTCGCGGGCGGCAACGCGCTGGCCGATGCGACGACGAACGCGCCCGATTCCAAAGCGACAAGCACGCCGCCCGCGCTGAGTAAAGAAGTGGACGAGAAAGCCTGGTCCTTCTCGGCTTCGGTTTCCACTTATATCGTGCCTAACGACCAGGAATATGTGCAGCCCACCTTGACCGCAGACCGCGGCTGGCTGCATCTCGAAACTCGCTACAACTACGAGAACCTCGAAACGGGATCGGCGTGGGTCGGCTACAATTTCAGTGGCGGCAAAAAACTGGAGTGGGAATTCACGCCGATGCTGGGCGGCGTATTCGGGAATACGACTGGCATCGCGCCCGGCTACAAGTTTTCGCTTGCGTATTGGAAGTTCGACCTTTCCAGTGAAGGCGAGTTTGTCTTCGACGTAGGCACTTCGGAGGGAAGCTTCTTTTATAGCTGGTCTGAATTGAGCATCTCCCCGGTGGATTGGTTTCGATTCGGCCTGGTGGGCCAGCGAACACGGGCCTACCAAACCGACGTCGATATCCAGCGCGGATTGCTCGTGGGTTTCTCCTATAAGAAAGTAGATTTCACAACTTACGTATTCAATCTGGACCGGGATAAACCGACGTGGGTCTTTTCTGTGGGCGTGAGTTTTTGAATTATGCTCCTCATCACCATTTTTATCGCGCTCATCTGCATTCGGCTTTTGATGCGGAGGGGATGGCGCGCCGATGCCGCGCGCACTGGCAATTGGACCTTGGCCTTATACGGCGTCAGGCCAAGGTCTGACTGGAACCTGTGCGCCCAAGGCCATACTCTGTCAGGTTGGAGCTACTAAGGATTCAAGATCGCCGTCATGGAGAAACCTTCTGACTTACAGCTTGTGCGAGATCACGAGCCACCGAGGAAAGGATGGGTGGAGCCAATCGTCGCCTTGCTGATGGCGCTAACAACAGTCGGCACGGCTTGGTGTTCGTATCAATCGGCGGCTTGGACGCGCCAAAGCAATCGATTAATGAATGAATTTAACGCGCTCGAGCGCAGGGCGGGTGTTTTGAGTTTGCAAGGAATGCAGCAGGCCACGATTCACACTGCGATGTTCATGGAAGTGCTCGCCGCGAAACAGGCGGGCAACGAGCAGCTGGCGAACTTTTACGTAGAGCGTTTTCCTCCCGATGTGCGCAAGGCTTACGATGCATGGCTGGCACAGAGGCCTTTTGAAAATCCGAAGGCGGACCCACATCCTTTCGTGCCGAACCTTTACGAAACACGAGGGGCGCGCGAAGCTGCCGAACTGACCTCCAAGGCGGCCAGCAACCTGGAGAAAGCGCGCAGCGCGGGCAACGTTTCCGGTCAGTACCTCGCGAACACTGTTTTGTTTGCCACAGTGCTTTTCTTCGCTAGCGCGTCAGGAAAGTTCGAGCAGCAGCGCGTGCGTTCACTGGCTTTCATTTTCGCCGTTGCCGTGTTCCTCTTTGCGCTCGTACGGACGGCGATGCTTCCAATGTGAGGATGCTGCATGAGCTCGCTGCATAAAATCTTGTTTCAGCTAAACCCAACCAGATAGAAATACGCGATCATGCCAGTTCAAATCCAATATCAGCCTGACGACATCTGTGTGTTACGCATCGGCGGCATTTTGAAACGATCCGAATTTGGCGCAGAGCAAAACGCCCTCGCCCGCAAGATCGACATGGGATCGAAACCTCGCTTGCTCGTCATTCTTGAAAACTTTGAGGGTTGGGAGCGCGGCGCAGATTGGGGAAATGATCTCGATTTTCTTTTTT
>Ga0209161_10002815_pt1 | contig 14200 bp, 10 predicted proteins | sample GraSoiAngelo_155_FD_186169 | JGI IMG/M metagenome (GOLD analysis project Ga0209161, IMG submission 186169) | Grasslands soil microbial communities from the Angelo Coastal Reserve, California, USA - 14_1009_13_30cm (SPAdes) (version 2) | ecosystem: Environmental > Terrestrial > Soil > Grasslands...
GAGCGCGCGCGGCGGAAAACAGAGCCGTCGTGCGGGCGAACGCGTGCCCGATGGCAGCGAGGCTCCACGCGATGACGGCCGCCGCGAACCCGCGCCGCACGCCTATCCGGTCGAACAGCCGCCCCGCCGCGAGGAACCCGAAGGCGTAAGGCAGGGTGAACCACGAGACGACGTCGCCATAGGCGGCCTCGGACCAACCGAGCTCGCGCTGCAGCGTGGGCGCGAGGATCCCGAGCATCTGGCGGTCGACATAGTTGATGGTGGTGACCACGAAGAGCAACGCGCAAACCGTCCACCGGTACCCGATCCGCTGGGGGGCGACCGCCGTGCTCACGCATCCCTCCGGGAGATGGCTTCCCACAGACCTTGCAGGTACGTCACGCCGAGCGCCCGATCGTACAGCCCGTAACCAGGGCGGCCGGTTTCGCCCCAGATCATGCGGCCGTGGTCGGGGCGCATCGGACCCGCGAATCCGACGTCTCTGAGAGCGGACAGGACCTGGAACAGATCCAAGCTGCCGCAGGTCGAGGGATGAGCGGTCTCGTGAAACCGGCGCTCACCCGTGATCCGGACATTGCGGCAGTGCGCGAAGTGGATGCGGCCTCCCAGACGACGCACCATGGCCGGCAGATCATTCTCGGCGCTCGCGCCGAGCGAGCCGGTGCAGAACGTCACGCCGTTCGCCGGGCTGTCCACGAGGGCCACGAGACGCTCGAGGGCTCGGGCGTCTGTGATGATCCGCGGCAGGCCAAAGATGGGCCAGGGAGGATCGTCTGGATGGATCGCGAGGCGCACGCCGGCCTGCTCGGCGACCGGCACGACGCGCTCCAGAAAGTACGCGAGATTGTCCCACAGGCGCTCCGCGTCCACGTCGCGGTAGGCGGCGAGCAGCGCTTGGAGATCGGCGGGCTGGTATGCCGTTGCCCACCCCGGGAGCGCTGCGGTTCCGCGCGACAGATCGATGGCGGCGAGGGCCCGGTCGTCGTACGCGAGCGCCGTGGACCCGTCGGGCAGCCGCATGGCGAGGTCGGTGCGTGTCCAGTCGAAGACCGGCATAAAGTTGTAGCACAACACGGGTATGCGGAGCTCGCCCATACTCGCGATGCTGGCGCAGTAGTGGTCGATGAGCCGATCGCGCCCGGGGCGTCCCAGCTTGATGTCCTCGTGCACCGGGATGCTCTCGACGACGGCCAGACAAAGCTCAGCGTCCTCGATCTGTGCCTTGAGCGTGCCGAGGCGCGCGCGGCTCCAGGGGTCGCCCACCGGCACGTCATGCAACGCGCTCACGATGCCTGTGACACCGGGGATCTGTCGAATGTGGGCGAGCGGGATCGGATCGGCGGCGCCGAACCAGCGGAAGCTCGGGATCATGTCCGGAGCAGCTCCTCGACCTCCCGCACGCTGGCGCGGCTGAAGTCGCCGGGCACGGTGAGCTTCAGCGCACTCGCCGCCACGGCGAACTCGAGCGCCGGGGCCGGTGCGTCCCCGCCGACGAGGCGCGCGATGAGCGCTGCGGCGAAGCTGTCGCCACCGCCCACCCGGTCCACGACGTCCACGCAGTGGCGCCGGCTCTGCGCGAACGAGCCGGTCTCCGCATCGTACAGTACGGCGCTCCAGCCGTGCCGTCGGGGCCCGAGGATCTCGCGTCGCGTGAGCGCGACCCGCTTGACCCCGCAACGCTCCGCGAGCCGCTTCGCGAGCTCCCGCGCGGGCTCGGGCGTCGCGAGCGAGGTGTCGTCGGCCTCGATCCCGAGCATGGCTCGCACGGCCGTCGGGTTGGCGATCAAGACCGTCGCCTGTCGCGCCAGGGGCTCGACGAGCGGTCGTGGGTCGCGGTCGCGCCACAACGCCTCGCGGTAGTTCAAGTCGAAGCTGACCTGTATGCCCTGGGCACGCGCACAGGCGATCGCGCCCGCGAGCGCGGCGGCCGGCCCGTCGCCCAGCGCGGGGGTGATCCCCGAGGCGTGGAACCAGTCGGCGCCCGCGAGCACCCGAGGCCAGTCGATGGAACGCGGCTCGATGCGGGCCAAGGCAGAGCCCGCTCGGTCGTACACGACGCGCATGGCCCGCAGATCGGCGCCCGGCTCCACGAAGTAGATCCCCAGGCGCTCGCCGCCGCGCGCGATCCATTCGGTGCCGACGCCTTCTACCTCGAGCGCCGCCACGCCGGCGTCCCCGATGGGATTGTCGGGCACGCACGTGACATAGTCGCATCGCACGCCGAAATGGCTCAGGGCGACCGCCACGTTCGCCTCCGCGCCGCCAAAGCACGTAACGAGGTCGCTCGACTCGAACAGTGTTTCCTCACCTGGTGGGCTGAGTCGCAACAGCAGCTCGCCGAACGTGACCACCCGTGTCACGGCGCGTTGCCCGAGTAGCGCCGGGCCTGGGCGACGCGCTCGACGAACGACCGGGCGCGCGCCGTGAGCTCCGCCGTCGCGTCGTCGGCCAGCAGGGCGGCGCTTGCGAGCGCGCTTCCCACGCTCACCGCCGCAGCGCCGGCGCGGATCCAGTCCCCGGCGTTCTCGAGCGTCACGCCGCCCGAGGGCACGAGCCGCAGGAACGGCAGCGGCGCGAGCAGGTCGCGGATGTAGCGGGGACCGACCGTCGAAGCAGGAAAGAGCTTCACGACCGGCGCGCCCGCGCGCCACGCTTCGAGGATCTCGGTCGGGGTGAAGGCACCGGGCATGCACGGGACTTCGCGGTCGCGGCACACGCGGATCACGGCCGGATTGAGCGCCGGGCTCACCACGAAGCGCGCGCCGGCGTCGATGACGTGGCGAGCGGCGGATTCGTCGAGCACGGTGCCAGCGCCGATCACGCACCCCGCGAGCCCCTTATCGGAGGCGAGGTCGGCGATCGCGTCGATCGCGCCCGGCGTGGTCAGTGTGACCTCCACCGCGCCCACCCCGCCCGCCGCCAGCGCGCGGGCGGCGGGACCCAGCCGGATCGGCTCGGACACCCGAACCACCGCGATCACACCGCTCTGGAGCAGCGGATCGAGCTCGGGGCGAGGCGTCGTGGCGAGCGTCATCGTCATGTCCGGCCGGTGGCCGTGTGCTCCGGCATACCGCGCAGCGCCTCGAGCGCGGCGTCCACCCCGTCACGCTCCAGCAGCAGCAGCCAGCGCGTCGTGGCCTCGAGGAGCCCCGGCAGCTCGGCCAGATTGACGCCCCACAAATCCGTGTCGGCCAGCGCACTGGCGGCGAGTCCTGGCAGCGCGGTCGCCGTCCGCCAGTGCCGCTCGATCAGCGGCAGATCGGCGTCGCCGGCGGGATGTGAGCGGGCCCACCGCAGATAGGCCGCAAGGCCCAGGGCCAACCCTTGCGGTGCCCTGCCGCGCTTCCGGGCGAACCCTGTGAGCGACGGCACCACGCGAAGCCGCAGCTTCACCGTCTGGTTGGCGGCGATCACCCGCCACTCGTGATCGAGCCACGGGTTGCGAAAACGATCGATCACGGTTTCGGCGAACGCCAGCGCGGCATCGGCCGGCAGGTCCGTGGCGGGCAGGATCTCCTCGAACAGGATGTGGCGGAGGAAGGCACTCAGGCGGGGATGCTCGGCGGCGTCGCGCACCGTCCGCACGCCCGCGAGGAGCGCGAGCGGCGCGGTCGCGGTGTGCGCGCCGTTCAACAGTCGCAGCTTGCGCTCCCGGTAGAAACCGATGTCGGGCGCGATGATCACCGACTCGGGGAGGACGTCGATCGCAAACGTGGTCCGCAGCTCGGCGGGATCGGCTTCGATCGCCCAGAGGGCGTGCGGCTCTGTGACGGTGAGGAGGGCGTCCGCGTACCCGAGACGCTGCTCGAGGGCCCCGCGCACGTCTGGGGCGGGCATGCCAGTCGTGATCCGGTCCACGAGCGAAGAGCAGAACCGCACCCGGGCCCCGAGCCACTTGCGGAACTCAGGCCCTTGCCCGAGTCCGTCGGCCAGGCGGTCGACCATTGCTGCGAGACGTGGCCCGTTGTCGTCCACCAGCTCGGTGGGAATGACGAACACTTGCGGGCCGTCGGGCAAGCGCGCGAAACGTGTATGCAGGAGGTCCGTCAACCTGGCGGGGAAGCTCGCGTCCAGGCGAAAGCCCGCCTCCGTCACGTTGCTCACGATCACCTGCAGCTCAGGTCGCGCGACCAGGTCGCGCACCGCGTGCCACTCGGCGTCCGCGACCAGTGCGCGCGAGATCGCGCCGACCAGTCGTGTCCGCTCGACCGGCGTTCCCTGCTCGAGCCCGCGCTCCACCAGCGTGAACAGGCCGTCCTGCGCGTTGATGGCGCGTGCCTGGCCCTGCGGGGTGCTCTGAATGACGGCGACGCGGCCGGAGAACGCGCCCGCCGAATTCGCGGCGTCGACGGACGCGGCGCACAGCGCGCGCAGCAGCATGCCCGTGCCGAACTGCAGCACGCGCTCCGGGAGGCGCTCCCGGCGGTAGGCGCCGGTCGGCCAGTGCGCGGCACACAGGCGAGGGAATTCGCCTCTGCTAGGGTGCACCGTTCCAGCGGCGGCGGAGGGCAAGGGGGCACGAGGGCATGGAGGGCTCCGACGCTTTCGTGCAGGAAACGTGCCCCCAAACCGTGCGCCTGTCCAATCTTCCACGATAAGCGTTGGTGGGTAGGTTTGGGGCACCCCCAACCTGCCGCCGAGCGCCATCATGGTTTCAGCCGCGGTTCGTCAGCTCGTTGCCGTTTGCGCCGTCATCTATCTTGCGGAGCCGCTGGCCGCCCAGGGCGTTCAGGCCCCGCCGCTCACTGTGCATGCCATCTGGGGCTCGCGCGAGTACGCGAGCGACCTGGTCGACGTCGCCTGGATGAAGGACGGCAAGGCGTACACGGCCGTCGAGGAGGACGCCTCCGGCAATACCGATCTGTACCGGGTCGATGCGCTCACCGGCACGAAGCAGCTGCTGGTACGCGGCGCCGACCTGGTCCCGCCCGGAGGTGGGAAACCGATCGCGATCGAGGAATACCGCTTTTCCACGGATGGCTCGAAGCTCCTCGTCTTCACTAATTCGGCACGCGTCTGGCGTCAAAACACGAAGGGGACCTTCTTCGTGTGGGACTTCGCCGGGAAGCGCCTCATGCCGGTGAGCGCCCGGCCCGGCTACCAGCAGTTCGCCAAGTTCTCGCCCGACGGGCGACTGGTCGGCTTCGTCCGCGACAACAACGTCTACGTGACCGACCTCGCCACCGGCGCCGAGACGGCGCTCACCACCGACGGCGGCGAGAACGTCATCAACGGCACTTCCGACTGGGTCTACGAGGAGGAGCTCGACCTGCGTGACGCCTTCCGCTGGAGTCCCGACGGGCGGCGTATCGCGTTCTGGCGGTTCGACCAGACGGCCATCCGACCCTTCTATCTGGTCGACCATGACTCGCTCTATCTGGCCCTGGTACCGGTGCGCTACCCCAAGGCGGGCACGACGAACTCCACGGTGAAGATCGGCGTGACGGAGGTGGCGACCGGCCGCACGTCGTGGGTCGACCTCGGCGCCGACACGGACAGCTACGTCGCCGCGATGGACTTCGCCGATTCGCCAAACGACCTCTGGCTCACGCGCCTCAACCGCCACCAGAACCGGCTCGACCTGCTGCTCGCGGACGCGACGACCGGTGCGGCGCGTGTGATCATGAGCGACCGCGACTCGGCGTGGGTCGACGCCAACCAGCCCCGCTGGATCGCCGGCGGCAGGCAATTCCTGTTCGTTTCCGAGCGGGATGGCTACGACCAGGTCTATCTGTTCAATCGAGACGGCTCGTTGGTCCGGCGCGTCACCCCCGGTGGGTGGGATGTGTTCGAGCTGCTTGGTGTGGACGAGCAGGCCAAGGTGCTGTACTTCACCGGCGCCATCGACGGGCCGCTCGCCCGGCCGCTGCTCCGGGTCGGTCTCGACGGGAAGGGGCTGGCGCGGATTTCGACGGAGCCGGGCACGCACGGCGTGCAGTTCAATCCGACGTTCCAGATGTACGTCGACACCTATTCGCGGGCCGGTGTGCCCCCGGTCGAGACGCTGCGGCGCGCCGACGGGAAGCTCGTCCGGCCGTTGACCGGCAACCTGGCGCTGGTGCGCAAGGTGGACGCGCTGCGCCTCCGAGCCCCGGAGTTTCTCAAGGTCCCGACACCCGGTGGCGTGGAGCTCAACGCCTGGATCATCAAGCCGCGGGATTTCGACCCGGCGAAGCGTTACCCCTTGCTGTTGTTCGTGTACGGCGGGCCGGGCTCCCAGACCGTCACGGACGCGTGGGGGGGCGCACAATACCTCTGGCATCAGATGCTCGCCCAGGACGGGTACCTGGTGGCGAGCGTGGACAATCGCGGGACGGGCGGGCGCGGCGCGAGGTTCATGAAGATGACCTACCTGCACCTGGGCCGGTACGAATCGGCCGACCAAATCGCGGCGGCGCGCTGGTTCGGCCAGCAGCCGTTCGTCAGTGCGGATCGGATCGGGATCTGGGGGTGGAGCTACGGCGGGTACATGACCTCGCGCACCGTGTTTCTGGGTGGGGGTGTGTTCAAGGCGGCGATCGCCGTGGCGCCCGTCACGGACTGGCGCTTCTACGACACGATCTATACCGAGCGCTACATGCGCACGCCCCAGGAGAACCCGACCGGCTACGACGAGAGCGCATCGCTCACCTACGCCGACAGCCTCAAGGGCAGCTTCCTACTGGTGCACGGCACGGGCGACGACAACGTGCACTTTCAGAACAGCGAGCGCCTGGTGGAGCGCCTCGAGGCCGCGAACAAGCAGTTCGACATGCGGATCTACCCGAACAAGACCCACTCGATCGCCGGCGGCAACACGCGGGAAAACCTGTACGGGCTGTTCACGGCGTGGCTGCAGGCCCACCTGTAGGGCCTGAGTTCGCGCGCCTCGGGCGGAGGGCGCTTGCCGTCCTCACGCTGATCAACCTGTTCAACTATCTGGACCGGTGGATCGTCGCCGCGCTCGCCGAGAGCATGAAGCACTCGGAGCTCCGGCTCTCGGACACGCAGCTCGGGTCGCTCATGACCGGCTTCATCATCGTGTACATGATCGCTGCGCCGCTGTTCGGCTCGCTGGGCGACGCGCGGTCCCGGACACGGCTGCTCGGCCTCGGCGTCGCGATCTGGAGCGTGGCGACGGCGCTCGCGGGCCTGGCGACGAGCTACGCGTCGCTGTTCGCGGCCCGGGCCGCGGTGGGCGTCGGTGAGGCGGCCTACGGCACGATCTCGCCGGCGCTCCTTGCCGACTACTTCCCACGCGAGCGACGTGGCCGGGTATTCGCTGTCTTCTTCGCCGCGATCCCGATCGGCTCGGCGCTCGGGTACATCGTGGGGGGGCTGGTGGATCATTACTTCGGGTGGCGGCAGGCGTTCTTCGTCGCGGGCGTGCCCGGACTGGTGCTCGCGGCGCTGGCGCTGCGGCTGTACGATCCGCCGCGCGGCGCGCAGGACGCCGTGGGCGCCGCGATCCCGGGCGGCCACGGCCCGTCGCTGGGCGGTGCCGCGCGCGCGGCGTACGCCGCGTTGCTTCGGAATCGCCCCTATGTCCTCACGGTCCTGGGCTATGCCGCCTACACGTTCGCCATAGGCGCGCTGGCTTTCTGGACCCCCTCGTTCCTCGAGCGTGCGCGCGGGATTCCGAAGGCGCAGGCGACCGTACAGTTCGGCGCGATCGTGGTGGTCACGGGATTCATCGGGACGTATGCCGGAGGCTGGATCGGCGACTACTTCCTTCGTGCCTCGCGGCAGGCGTACCTCTGGGTCTCGGGGGTGGTCACGCTCGTCGCCGCGCCGCTCACGTTCGTCGCGCTCGCCGCCCCGCAGGCCGCCGTCTATTGGGCGGCCATCGTGGCGGCGGAGCTCTGTCTGTTCGCCTCCACCGGCCCGATCAACTCCGCGATCGTCAACGTGGTCTCACCGCACATGCGGGCTACGGCGGTGGCCTTGAGCATCTTCACGATTCACCTCTTGGGCGACGTCCCCTCCCCGTCCCTCGTCGGGGCGCTGTCCGACGCACGCTCGCTGGGGGAAGCGGTGCTGATCATTCCGTTGGCCGTGCTCGCCGGAGGCCTCATCTGGACCTACGCCGCCTGGCGGGGGGGACGCGTCGGCGGCGAGCCGTCGCCGTGAGGGCGCTTTTCCGGGGGCTGTTCGGTCTGATCCTGCGTGTCTTCTTCCGCCGCATCGAGGTCTCGGGCGCCGAGCGCGTGCCTCGAAGCGGTCCGGTGATCTTCGTCCTGAACCACCCGAGCGGGTTGATCGATCCCGCGTTCCTTCTGTGCCTCGCCCCGCGACGCGTCTCGCTGCTCGCCAAGGCCCCGCTGTTTCGGATGCCGGTCATCGGATTCTTCTGTCGCGCGTTCGAGGCGATCCCGGTCCACCGGCGTCAGGACGCGGGCTCCGACCCCTCACAGAACCGCGAGACGTTCGACACGGCGCGCGCCGTGCTCGCCCGCGGCGGCGCGATCGCCATCTTTCCGGAGGGCGCGTCGCACTCCGATCCCAAGCTCCGGCCGTTGAAGACGGGTGCGGCCCGCATCGCGTTCGGGGCCGCGGGCGCGCTCGCGGAGGCGTCGCCGATCCAGATCGTTCCGACGGGCCTGTACTACCGGGCGAAGCGCACCTTCCGGAGCGCGGCGCTCTTGTATTTCGGGGAGCCGTTCACGGTGGAACCGGTCGCGCTCGAGCCGGGCGAAGAGCCGCCGGCGGGGCCCGTGCGCGCGCTGACGGCGCGGATCGAGCAGGCCCTGGCCGCCGTCACCCTCCAGGCGGAGCAGGCGGAGGCGCACGCGCTCGTGGACCGGGCGCACCGCATCGTCAGCGCGCAGGATGATGCGCCGGCGGGTCCCCCATCCTTGGTGGACGAGTTTGCGTTGCGCCGCCGCTTGCTGGCAGGGTATGACGTGGTGCGGTCACAGTGGCCTGAGCGATTCGCGGCCCTGGCGACCCGGATCGACCGTTACGAGGCCGCGCTGTCGGCCGCGGGGCTCGATCCGCGGCAGCTCGCGCCCGGCCGCTTCACGCTCGGTCGCGTGACCAGTTACGTCGGCAAGGCCGTGCTGGTCCTGCTGCTCCTCCTGCCCGCCGCGCTGGTGGGTGTCGTCGTGCATTATCCGGCTTACCGGGCGGTGGGGTTCGTCGCGACGGGTATGGCGAAGGGAGCGGAGGATGCGCTCGCGAGCATCAAGGTGCTCGCCGCGATGCTGCTCTTCCCCCTCACGTGGACCGGCCTGGGGGCGGCCGTCTGGCTGTGGCGAGGCGTGCAGGCGGGGGTGCTGGCCTTCGCCCTCGCGCCGCTCACCGCGTATGCCGCGCTGGTGTTCTTCGAGCGGCTCGACCGCATCATCGGCGGGGCGCGGGCGCTCAGTCTGTTCGTGTTCCGGCGGTGGGCGTTTCTGCGGCTCGTGGCCGAGCGCCACGCGATCCGGGAGGAGATTGTGGCGCTGGGACGGGCGGTCGAAACGTCGTAGGGGCGCAGCATGCTGCGCCCCTACTGAGGCGATCCACACCCTTAGTTCCCTACCGCCAGGTCTTCACCTGCTCCACGAAAGCCTCCGCGAGACGGCTCCGGTCGGCGGTGCGCTCCAGGGCTCGCCCCAAATTGGTATGGAACGCTGCGACCGTCGAATCGATCTCGATGGCCCGGGCGAGGGGCCCGAGCGCTTCCTCGAACCGACCTTGACCGATGTACACCTTTGCGAGGTTGTTCATCGACCAGGCGTCACGCTCGTCCAGCACGATCGCTCGCTTGAACGCCTCGATCGCGGCGCTCGAGTCGCCGAGCTCGGTCTTCACTCGACCCAGCAGGCGATAGCTCTCGCTCGAGGCGGAGTCGATCTTGAGCGTCGCTTCGACGTGCGGCAGCGCCTCCTGCGCCTTGCCCTGCTCGATCAGCACACGGCTCAGGTTGAGGCGGCTCTTCACGTGGGTCGAATCCTTCTCGAGCGCCTGTGTGAATGCGCGCACCGCCGCGTCGCGGTCGCCCGTCTTCCAGGCCGAGAGGCCGAGCATGTAGAAGCCCCAGACGTTCTCCGGCTGCGCGCTGGTGTAGCTGGTGAACAACCGCACCGCGTCGTCGTAGCGCTTGTCGGCGAACGCCGCCTGGGCGTCTTCGAAGGACACGGGTCCTGGGGTGACGGGGCCCGTCGGGGTCGAAACGCCCGACGTCTCGGGCGACACGGTCGTCACTTCAGCCGCGTTCGCGTCGCCCGACTTGGAGTGCTTGTCCCCGCACGCGCCGGCGACAAACGCGGCGATGACGAACGGGATGATGGTGCGCTTCCGCATGAGATCCTCCTGCTGGTAGTGCGCTCGAGAGAGCGCCGTTCGAACAGCGGTGGTCACCCGCTGTAAAGCAGGACGGAGGCCAGCAGTCGGTCACGCTCATCAAGCGTCAGATCAAGGAGTTGCGTTTGCGGGAGAAGGGCCCCGTGTCCGGGCGGACACAGGTGCGGGGAAGCTCACGTGTCCGGGTCGACACGTCCCCGACTGATGTTATGGCGCCGCATGATCTTCAAGAGGCTGGCGTGATCGGCGAGGCCGAGCGCCTGCGCTGTCCGCGTGATGTGCCAGTCGTTGTGCTCGAGGGCCGCGACGATGATCCGGCGCTCGGCCTCCGCCTTGAGGGCTTGGAACGTGGTCGGTGCAGCGCCTCCCGCCGGGGGGCTCGCTGGACCCGCCCCTTCCCGGATGTCGGCGGGGACGTCTTCCACACCGATCGCCTCGCCGTCCGTCGCGATGATCATCCGCTCGACGACATTCCGCAGCTCTCGGACGTTGTTCCGCGTCCAATCGTATCGCATCAGGCAGTCGAGCGCCGCCGGGTCGATCGTCTTGGGTCGCATGCCGAAGCGGGCGCAGGTCGCCGTGAGGAGATGGTCGACGAGCGCAGGGACGTCCGACAACCGCTCTCGGAGCGCGGGGACGCGGACTACGTGGACGTTCAGTCGGAAGTAGACGTCCTCGCGGAACCGGCCGGCCCGCACTTCGGCCTCGAGGTCGCGGTTCGTGGCGGCCACGACGCGCGCCGCCACGGCGACCGTCCGGTTCCCGCCGAGCCGGGTGATCTGTCGCTGTTCGATGACGCGCAACAGTTTCGCCTGCGCCGCGGGCGGCAGCTCACCGATCTCGTCGAGAAACAACGTGCCGCCGGAGGCGGCTTCGAACGCGCCCTTGCGGAGCGCACCGGCGCCCGTGAACGCGCCCCGCTCGTGGCCGAACAGCTCGTCTTCCACCAGGTTCTCCGGGATGGCCGCGGCATTGAGCGCGATGAACGGCCCGGCCGGGTTCGCGCCCAGACGGTGCAGCTCCCGGGCGACGAGCTCTTTCCCCGACCCGCTCTCGCCCACGATCAGGACCGGGCTCGGGATCTTCGCGACGCGCCCGATCGCATCCTTGAGCTCCTGCATCGCGGGGCTCGCACCCACGAGGGGCGCCTCGGAATCGAGGCGGCCCCGCAGGACCGCGAGCTGCCCCGCGAGGCGCTGCTGCTCGAGCGCGTGTTCGACCTCCTGCACGACCCGCTCCATCGGCTCGGCCTTGTCGATGAAGCTCCGCGCACCGAGCCGGATGGCCTCGGTGCAGCGATCGTAGTTGCCCGTCCCGGTGTACACGAGCACCGGAATGCGAAGGCCGCGCCGCTCCATGGTCCGCAGCACTTCGAAGCCGTCCATCCCCGGCATTTCCAGGTCGAGGATGACGCAATCCACCGCCTCCCGCTCGAGCAGGTCGAGCGCCGCGCGACCCGAGTGTGCGACGAGCGCCTCGTAGCCGCCTACGCGCTTGAGGTCGTATGCGTACTGCTCGGCCATGGCGGGTACGTCGTCAACCACGAGAACGGCGCTCATGCGCCCTCGACCGGCAGCTCGACGATGAACGTGCTGCCCGCCCCGGGCTGCGTTTCCACTCGCAGCGCGCCGTTCGCATCGAGTACGAGGCGTCGCACGATCGACAAGCCGAGGCCCGTCCCGCCGGGTTTGGTCGTGTAGAAGTCGTCGAAGGCGCGATTCAGCTCCTCTTTGGTCATGCCCTTGCCGGTGTCCGCGACGACCACACGGACGCCGGCCTCTCCGTTCGCCCCCGTCGAGACGGTGACGCGTCCCGCTCGCGCCGCCAGACTGTCGACGGCGTTCCCGATGAGGTTGTCGAGGATGCGGCGCAGGACGAGGGGGTCGGTCCGGACGGGGGGCAGACCCTCCACGAGCTCCAGGCGCAGCTCCGCGTGTCCGGTGCCGCTCACGCGGCTGATGGTCTCGCGCACCACGGCGTTCACGTCGCACGACTCGCGGGCGGGTTGCGGGTACAGGCGGGCGTAGTTACTCGCGAGGTTCTCGAGATAGGAGATGCTCGACTCGACCGTCGCCTGGCGATCCCGGAACGCGGCGGCGAGCCGGTCCGGGCTCTCGCCGGCGGCCTGACCGAGATGCCGGAATACGTTGCGGATGGGGATCAGGCCGTTCTTGATGTCGTGATTCACCTGGCGGGCGAGGTCGCCCATCGCGAGCCGGCGCTCAGCCTCGCGCAGGCGCGCGGCCCCGGCGCGCAGCCGCTCGGTCATCGCTCCGAGCAGGCGACTGAGCGCACCGATCTCGTCGGACCGGTCGCTGTCGAAGGCCACGTCCAGTCGGTCCATGTCCACGTCCGCGGTCTTCGCCGCGAGCGCGGTCAGCGGCCGGCTGATCCGCGTCGACAACCACGAGGCCAGGAGCAGCGCGATCAGCCCGGTGACGAGCACCGCGACGAGGAACGACAGCGCGACTCCGCGGCGCAGCGCCACGAGCGAGGCGAGCGAGTGCGAGACGACGATGCGCGCGGGGACGAGACGGGCGGAATCGCCGGCCGTCACGAACGGAACGGCCACCGCGCTCACGACTTGCGTCGCCGCATCGGCGCCGGAGGACGTATCGGGCGGGAGCGCGACGGTCACCGTCAGCTCGGAGTCCGGCGCGAGCCGTGCCAGGAAGCTCGAGTCCACCGCGATGCCACCCACTAGGGTGAAGCGCCGGCCGCCGAGCCGGAGCGAGTCGACCCGCGCGAGCGCGAGGAACGGCGCTTCCGCGCCGCGCGCTTCCACGAGCGCTGTGCCCGCCGGCGCCGCGGCCAGGAGGCGCGGCAGCGTGGGGTCGGACTGATCGTACTCGTTGCGGAAATGCCCGGAGCTCACGATACGGCCCGTTTCGTCCTGGATTTGGAGCAGCGAGAGCCCGGCGAGCTGCATGGCGTCCCCGGCGTAGTCGAGCAGGTAGGTACGCTCGCCCCCCTGCAGCGCCGCGCGGAACCGGTTGTCTCGGGGGATGGCGTCCCGCAGGGCGGCGAGCCGGAGCGCGATCCCCGCGCTCCGCTGGTCCAGGTCTGCGCGGATCACCGATACGAGCGCGGTCACCCGCTGCTGGTATTCCGCGGTCAGGCGGTTCGCCATCACGACGCGAATCCGCAACCCGAACACGGTCAGAGGGACGAGCACCACCGCGCCGAATCCGAGGAGGAGACGGGCGCGAAAGGTCATGGCGGGCCGGGGGGGGCGAGGCGGAGCGTGCCGTCCCAGTCGAGCGTCATCCGCGGGAGCCCGCGCCGGACAACGGCATGCGAGCGGACGTCGAGCAGCGGCTCGATGGTGGCGGCCGAGCTCCACGGCGGCAGCTCGAGCGCCGCACGGCACACATCGTAGACGCGCCGCCGCACCTCGAACACGTAGGCGGCGTCGGTGCCGACCCGGAGCGAGGATTCGAAGGCGCTCGCGGGGACGCCCGCGGCCACGGCGCCCCGGCCCAGGGCGCCCAGGCCCACGAGGCGGGCCGCGAGATCGGCGGCGCTCCGATCGCTCTGGTTGTAGACGATGCGGCGTCGCCGTCGCGCGGCCCCGAGCGTGTCGCGCCCCGCCTGAACGCCGCACGGCTGCAGATCGGTGAACCAGAAGCGGCCGGGGCCCGACCATTCCGCCGGGCGAGCGTCGCCGTGTACCGCCTCGCGGAGGCTCTCCAGGCGGAGGTCACCGACCACCGACTTGTCCTGCCCCGGGGCGAGGAGGACGTACGTCCGACTCCATTCCAGGGGGACGTCGACGTACCCGGTCAGGGTCCGCGCGTAGTCGAGCGTGGCGGCGTCGTCCGTGATGAGCACGTCGGCTCCGCCGTCGAGCGCATCGCGGGCGGCGCTCGCTGGCCCGGTGGCGATCTTCACCACGGGTTGTCCCGAGCGCGCCATCGGCTGGGCCACGAGGGCG
>Ga0209161_10002816_pt1 | contig 14199 bp, 14 predicted proteins | sample GraSoiAngelo_155_FD_186169 | JGI IMG/M metagenome (GOLD analysis project Ga0209161, IMG submission 186169) | Grasslands soil microbial communities from the Angelo Coastal Reserve, California, USA - 14_1009_13_30cm (SPAdes) (version 2) | ecosystem: Environmental > Terrestrial > Soil > Grasslands...
TCCCTGGCAGCTGGTCGTCGTCTGCGGGCGCAACGAGAAGCTGCGGAGGCGGCTCGCCGATCAAGAAGCCGCGACCCCGATGCTCGTGCTTGGCTTCGTGGATTACATGCCCGAGCTGATGCGCGCGTGCGACCTCGTCGTCACCAAGGCCGGGCCCGGCGCGATCGCCGAAGCCCTGGCCACCGGACTCCCACTCGTGATCACCGGTTTCCTACCCGGCCAGGAATCGCCTAACGTCGACTTCGTCGTCGAGTCGCGCATCGGCGCCTTTGCGCCGAAGGAGTCGGACCTGCTGGACGAGGTCCGGGTGATGGCGGAGGGTGGGCCAACGTGGCGCGAGATGTCGGCCAAGGCGGAAGACATGGCGCATCCCTATGCGTCGTCAGACATAGCGCGGGAATGCCTGCTGCTGGCTGCGCGCTACAGAGCGTCGGTGCAGGCGAGCCGGTAAGGACACAGGCGGCAGCGGCGGCGCTCGGGTCGAGACTCGAATCTCCCGGTCCTGACGCCTTCAGCCACCCGGCTGCCCTCGACCTCGGCGTCGCGCACGATCGCGCCGACCCCTTCGACGTGCACCGATTCGCCCGACGCCAGGTACACGACCTCGAGCTCGAGCCGATCGAGCTGCAGCGCGTCGGTCGCGCCGAGCGCATACAGCGCCACCTGCAGGTCCCGCCGGCGGCGTGCGATGGGCCGGCCGCTCTTGTAGTCGATGATCCGCCAACCTCCGTCGGTGCGATCGATGCGGTCGATGACGCCGCGCAGGTTCCATCCGTCGACCGCGATGTCAAATGGCTGCTCGAGGTAGGCCGGAACGGGATCGAATCCGCCCCGAACGCGATACGCCTCCAGCTCCGCTGCCCCGTTGCGTTTGAAGGCGGGCGCCCGGCGTGGATCTGGAAATGACGTTTCGTTCCAGACCGCCTCATGAATCGAACTGAGGCGAGATGCGCTGATCGCCTCGCCCTGCTTTCGCAGCTCACCTGCCCGCCGCAGGACCTCGTGCAGGATGACCCCGTGCACCGCCTCGGCGCTCTGGACGACCGGCAGACGCTCGACATGGCGGTACCAGTACTGCCGCGGGCAATCCTGGTACGCGCTGATCGCGCTGTAGGAAAGGTGGACGTCGCCGCCATGACCGTTGACGGCGGGCGGCGCGGCCGGCAATGCGGCCGCCGCGACCTGAGTTTCGACCACGACGCGCGGGCCGGCCTCGCGCACCTCGTTGAGGAAGCGGCTTTCCCTCCAACGCCGGCCTCCCTCGTAATGCGTGGCGCGGGTGAGATAGAGGCGCCGCCGAGCACGCGTCATTGCCACGTAGAGAAGCCGACGCTCTTCTGCGATCACGTCCTCGCGGCCGCGGACAAGCGGCTCGAGCACGGCCGGCGGCAGCTCGAACCGCGGCGAGCGCGAAGACTGCGGCAGACGCCCTTCGACGAGCGCCGGCACGAACACCGCCTCGAACTCGAGGCCCTTGGACTGATGGATCGTCATCACCTGGATCGCGTCGGCTGACTCGACCTGCGCCGGCGCTTGGTCCTCGCCCGAAAGCAGCACGAGATCGAGACGCCGCATGAAGGCGTCGAGCGAGTGGTCGGTTGAGGTTTCGCAGAACTCGCCGATGTTTTCCGCAAACCGGCTCACGTTGGCCGTCGCGCCCGGCAGCTCTCCGGCGTAGCCCGATTGTTCCATCAGCTCGAAAAAGAGATCGCGCACATCGAGCTGCTTGGCCGCCACCGCGAAGCGCTCGAGCAAAGGCTGCATCGCGGCAGCCGCGGGTCGGGCGAGGGCGACCAGGTCGCCGGGATCCCGAATCACACGCAGCATTGCGATCAGGTCTTTGATCTCCGGCTGGTCGTGGAAACCGTGGCCGCCGATCACGACGTGAGGTAGGCCCTGCGCCGCAAGGGCCGCGGCGATCGGCCTTGCGATCGCATTGGTTCGGCACAAGACCGCTATCGAGGAGAGCGAGATCCCGGCATTCACGAGGCAGTCCGCCTCACACGCGATCGCCGACGCTTCCGAGTTCGCGTCGGCACACTCCCACATCTGCACCTCCGGTCCGCTTTGCGTGGCGCGCAGCTGTTTGGTCAGCCGGTCCGGGTTGCCGTCGATCAGCGCGGCCGCCGCGGAGACGATGCGTCGCGAGCTCCTCCGATTTCGCCCGAGGGTGATCGTGCGCGCGGCCGGGAAGCTGTGGACGAATCGCTCGAGACTGGCGCGGGACGCGCCCCGGAAACGGTAGATGGACTGGTCGTCGTCACCGACCACGAACGGATCGGCGCCGCGGGCGATCAGCTCGACGAGCCGCTCCTGGGTCAGGTTCAGGTCCTGGTATTCGTCGACGAGCACGTGCGGATATCGGTTGGCGTAGCGGCGCAGCACGGCGGGATTCCTTTCGAAGAGCCTGACCGTCAAGAGGAGAAGGTCGTCGAAGTCCAGAAGCCGCTGTTTCCGGCACTCCTTCTCGTAGGCGCGGAACAGCCTGACGCACGCGCCCATCAGGGATGCTCGCTCGGGGTCGTCAGCCGAGGCGGCCCAGGCTGCCAGCCGCTCGATCCCCACGAGCTCCTGCTTCATGCGCTCGAACATCTGCAGGACCGGCGCGACCAGGTCGTCGGGCCGCTCGTCGCCGGTCAAAGCAGCATCGCCGATGTCCCACATCAGCTCGCGGGCGAGGATCCAGCGGTCGGCGCCGGTCACGATGCGGAATCCGGAAGGCACGCCGATCGCCATGCCGTCCTCTCGGAGCCAGCTCAGCGCGATCGAGTGAAAGGTGCCCACCGCGGGCGCCGGCGCTTCGATGAGAGCTTCGATGCGTTCGCGCATCTCCCGGGCGGCGCGTTCGGTGAACGTCATGACGAGGATCGCGTCCGTCGACACCCCCCGGGCGACCAGGCGCCGGAAGCGCTCCGCGATGACGGCCGTCTTGCCAGTGCCGGCGCCCGCCACCACCCGGACCGGCCCGCCACCCAGCGCGGCCGCCTTCTGCTGCTCGAGGCCCAGTCTCAAGAAGGCGTCGAACGGCCGATGCGCACGCGCAGCGTCCGCACCTTGCGGCCGAGGTCCGGCCGGTTGAGCCGCGCGAGGATCGTCTCAGCGTCCAGCCTCAGCTGGTGGGCGAGCGCGGGGCTGGAAGTGGTCACGAGAAGGGTGCCTGAGCGAAGCTCGACCTCATCGCACAATCGGGCGACGTCAGGGCCGAGCAGGACGCGAAATGCGACCGCCACCTGGCCGCCCAAAAGACGGGCCCCGCCGGGCTGGCGGCGCATCACGCGCGGGAGAATATTGCCCAACTTATCCACAGGCTTCGATTTTTCCCCCGCTGACGGTCCAGACCATGGCTTTGGCGATCAGATCAGGCGGAAACGGGCCGGCTTCGACCGATGTGATGATCACCTGGCCGCCCGCCGCGACCTCGGCCATAAGCGCCGCCCGACGCTCGCCGTCCAGCTCCGAAAGCACGTCGTCCAGCAAGAGCACCGGCCGCTCACCCGTTCGAGCGTGAATGAGGGCCGCCTCGGCCAGCTTCAGGCTGACCACGGCGGTCCGCTGCTGACCCTGCGAACCGTAGGAGCGGGCCTCGCGCCCATCGAGCAGCACGACGAGGTCGTCTCGGTGTGGGCCGATGCTGGTCGAGCCGCGGCGCAGGTCTTCCGCCAGGGAGTTATTCACAGCTTCGGCCAGGTTATCCGGAGGCCCCTCGTAGCGGATTTCCAGGCTTTCGCCGGTCGCAATTTCGGTGTGGCACCTGGCCGCTTCCGGCGCCAGCTGGAGGACCGCCTTGGCCCGCGCGGCAGCGATCTCCGATCCCACCAGGACGAGCTCCTGGTTCCATGCGTCCAGCATGTCGGCGCCACCCTGGCCGGCCGCGATCTGCTTGAGCAGGCTGTTGCGCTGCTCGAGCACACGGCGAAGGCCGGCGAGCGCGCGGGCGTATCCGGGCTCGACCTGGACGAGCATCTGGTTGAGGAAGCGCCTGCGAAGTTCTGGTCCCGCCTTGATGAGGCCCAGGTCGTCCGGCCAGAAGAGGGCGACCCTGAAATGTCCGGGCAGGTCGACCGCGCGCCGCCGAGCACCATCGACTTCGATGACGCGGCGAGTTCGCTCGCCTTCGACCGCCAGCGTTATCGCGACCTCGCGCGTGGTCGAGCCGGTTTCGACTTCCGCCTCGATCCGCGAGCCAGGACCGATCGGTCCGACCAGCTCCGACTCGCGGCGAGATCGCGGCGATGCCGACAGGGCAAGCATCGCGACCGCTTCCAGAAGGTTTGTCTTGCCCTGCCCGTTGGCGCCTATGAACACGTTGAGGCTCGGTCCCGGTGCGAGGTCGAGCTGAGCGTAGTTGCGGTGGTTCTTGAGCTGGAGCCGGCGAAGGCGCACTTGACCGTGCGCTCAGGACATCGCCACCCGCACGGGCATGATCACGTAGAGGTAGTGCTCCTTGCCCGGCGGTCGCATGAGCCCCGGGCTGAGGGGTCCGTCGAACAGCAGCTCGACCTCGTCCTCTCCGATCACACCGAGGGCGTCCAGGACGTAGCGGGCATTGAACGCGATCTGGATGTCAGAACCGTCGACGTCGGCCGACATCTCGGCCTTGCTGTCGCCCACCTCGTTGGTGGTCGCCGAAAGGACCAGTGCCCCCGACTGCGCCTTGACCCGGATGACGTTGGCGCTGTCACGGGCGAAGAGCGAAACGGCGCGAACCGTCTGGGTGAGCTCGCTGGTCGAAACCTTGACCTTGGTCGAGCTCTTGCTGGGGATAACCTGTGCGTAGTTGGGATACTTTCCGTCGATCAGCCTGGAGGTCAGCTCCGAGCTGCCGGCCCGGAAGAAGACCTGGTTGCGGGCTTTGGAGATGATCACCTCGACCTTGCCCGGCTCTCCCTTGAGCACCCTCGACAGCTCAGCCAGCGCGCGCGCCGGCACGATCAGGCTCGCCTCGAGGTCGGTTGAGCCCGCCGCCGCAAGCTTCCGCACCGCCAGGCGGTGGCCATCCGTCGCGGCCAGGGTCAGGTTGCCGCCCTGGACCTGGACCAGCACGCCGGTCAGGACGGGGCGGGCCTCGTCGGTCGATGCCGCCATCTGCGTCTGCTCGACCGCACTCACGAGGTCGTCCAGCGCAACCTCGAGCCGGTCGCCTTCATCGGGCCGCGGGCCGGGCGGGAACTCCTCGGCCTCGATGCACTTGATGTGAGTGTCGAAGCGAGCGCACCGGAGGGCCAGAGACTGGGTGGCAGGGTCCAGCGTCAGCTCCAGGTCGTCGTCGGGCAGAGTGCCGACGAAGTCGGTGAGCAGCCGGGCCGGCGCGGTGGTCGAGCCTTCGACTGAGACTTCCGCGGGGACGAGCTTCCGGATGCCAATCTCGAGGTTGGTGGCTGTCAACGCCAGGCCATCCGCCGTCGTCTCGATGAGGATGTTGTTCAGGATCGGCAGGGTGGTCCGGCTCGAGATGGCGCGGGACACGACCTGCAGCGCTTGACCCAGGACCGCAGGCCTGCAGGTGACCTTCATTTGAGCAGTCAGAACTTTGGCATTCACGACAGTTGTCCCCCGTTGAAAGAAATTCTTTTAATTGAAATCATCCGTAACCGATAACAGTAGGCGCTGTGCAGAGTGTGGATGTCGAGATCATTTACAGATCGAAATGATCCGGGGATAAGGTCTGCGTAATCGTAGAGGGGACTGCTCGAAGCTGTTGATTCGCTGGGGAGGAATTGGCCGCCCGCGGTCCATCCCACCCGAGTCCCAGGCCGGTTCTCAAAAGCTGTGGAGATGCTCACTGGACGTAGAGCTTTTCGCGAATGGCCTGGACCTCGTAGCGCAGACGTTCGTCTTCCTTCAGCTCGTTGGCGATCTTTTCAATCGAGTGCAGCGCGGTGGTGTGGTCGCGACCACCGAAAGCCTTGCCGATGGCAGGAAGTGACGATGGCGTCTCCTCGCGCACCAAGAACATTGCTACCTGGCGCGGAAAGACTATGTGCTTGTCGCGCCGCTTGCTTTTCATGTCTTCGAGCGTGACGTTGTAGTAGTCGGCGACCAGGGTCTGGATCCGCTCGACGTTGATGGGCTTGCGTGTGCCGGCCGGAATGATGTCAGAGAGTAGACGCGCCGCCTCGTCCTCGTCGACCTGGCGCTGATGCACCGCGGCAAAAGCCTGGACGCGAGTCAGCGCACCCTCGAGCTCGCGGATGTTGCGCTGGACTTTGTGCGCGATGAAGCTCAGCACCTCTTCGGGGATGAGGCTGCCGTTGGTGCCCAGCTTGGAGTGGAGAATGGCGAGTCGCGTCTCGAAGTCCGGGGGTTGGATGTCAGCGATCAAGCCCCACTCGAACCTCGAACGCAGGCGATCCTCCAGGGTCGGGATCTCCTTGGGCGGGCGGTCTGACGAGATGACGATCTGTTTGTTGATCTCGTGCAGCGCATTGAAGGTGTGGAAGAACTCTTCCTTGGTGCGGTCCTTGCCCGCGAGAAACTGCACGTCGTCGATCAGGAGCACGTCGACCGTCCGATATTTGTTGCGGAACTCCCCCATCCGTGCCGTGGCGATCGAGCTGATCACCTCGTTGGTGAACTGCTCGGAGGTCAGATACACGACCCGCTTGCGCGGAAAGCGGTCATGGACTTCGTGTCCGATGGCGTGCATAAGGTGGGTCTTGCCCAGCCCCACTCCCCCGTAGAGGAAAAGTGGGTTGTAGCTGTCACCTGGCGCCTCCGCGACAGCTTTCGCGGCGGCGTGAGCGAACTGCGAGTTGTGACCGACCACGAAGGATGAGAATCGAAAGCGCGCGTTGAGCTCTGACGGCGCCACGACCGTGGGCTCAGCGACTGCCTCGACGCCGTTCTCGTGACCGTTGTCGGCGCGGCGATCGTCGTCGAACAAGGTGTGCGCGGGGCGGTGTCCGGACGGAGCAATCACAAAATCAATGTCGACCTCGGAACCCGTGACCGCCTGCAACGTCTCCTGGATCAGGCCAGAGAAACGATCTTCGAGCCAATCCTTGGCCAGCTTGCTCGGCACTCCGATCCGGAAAGTCCCTCCGTCCGCCGAGACGACGGAGGTGTTCTTGAGCCACATGTCGTAGGTTCGCTTGGCCAGTTGAAACCGCAGCTCCTCTTGCACCTGCGACCAGATCTGGTCCTGGTTCACCCCACCACCTCCTTTAGACCGGGATACGGCCTGTGGATCGGCGGCATTTGGCCTGTGGAGCGCAAGAGCGCCCCGTCTGCAAATCCTGTGGACAACCGGGGGTCAACCGTTCCGTTTTCGGTGATCCCGCGCACGCCAGGACGGCGACCATAAGATCGCTTTCCGGGCGACCGCGGATTCAACCGAAGCTCCTCGAGCATGAGCTCCGCCTCCTTGGTGCCTGTGGAAAAGAACGGACCGGATTTCCACAGGCTGGCGGCCCCGACCTGTCCGAAATCCCCTATCCGGTCGTCCCCGAAATATGGAAGCGGAGTTGTACGACTAAGTGTTGCTTACCATGTAACGATTAGTGAGACCCTATGCTGGATTTTGTACTGGGTTGTGAAATCGACGCATTGGCCCGGCTACTTCCGGGGCGGGACTATAACACCGGCCTGTGGATACCGCAAGGCCGTATTCCACATGATGAAGTGATAGGGCCGGTATCACCAAGCGCGTGGTGGGCCTCCGCTACACTGGCTCGATCAAACGAACCTATCAACCGAAGAAAAGATACCGCCGGCGCGTGCATGGATTTCTGCGCCGCATGAGCACTCGTGGCGGGGCTCGCGTGCTCCGCAACCGCCGCCGCAAGGGCCGAGAGCGGCTGGCCTCCTAGGCCGGGCCGTCGCGCCCGTGGACAGCCTTCGGCGGCTCCGCCGCCGATCTGATTTCCAGTCGGCGATCAAGGGCCGGCGCTTTCATTCCGGCCAGGCGCTGGTCGGCTTTGCGGTGCCGAGCGATGCTGCGCAGAGTCGGGTCGGCGTCACGGTGAGCCGCAAGATCCGCAGCGCAGTCGAGCGCAACCGGGCCCGCCGCCGCCTGCGGGAAGTTGCCCGGCTGCATCTGCTGGGACCTGGTTCGCCTCTGAGCCAGGTGGGAATACGATATGACGTGGTCCTGATCGCCCGCCCGGCGGCGCTCGAGGTGTCGTTCGCCGACTTGAAGGCGGAGGCTTCGCTGGCTGCGCTCAGGCTCTTCAAGACCAACCCATGACGAAGCTCTTCCTGCTGTTGATCCGCGGTTATCAGATGTCCCTGTCCAGGATCCTGCCCCCGTCCTGCCGCTACTACCCGTCGTGCTCGCACTACACGTACGAGGCGATCGACAGGTATGGCTGGCTGAAGGGCGGCTGGATGGGGGCGGCTCGCATCGCTCGCTGCCACCCCTTTGCCCGGGGCGGCTACGACCCGGTGCCCTGAGCAGGAGTCAAAGCCATCTTTCTCAGCTCGCCCCTTGATCTCCTGAAGCCGATCCACGACGCGTGGTGGGCCATCTTCGGCCTCACGCTGCAGACCGCGCTGTCGTTCATCTACAGCCACCTGTCCGGGATCAGCATCATCGCGACGATCGGCGCTTATGGGGTCGCGATCATCGTCCTCACCATCGCCATCCGTCTGCTCCTGGCGCCGCTGCAGCAGTTCCAGCTGGTCAGGCAGCGCAAGGCGATGGTGGAGCAGCGCAAGCTCGCGCCCCAGCTGGCCGACCTGACCAAGAAGTACAAGAAAGACCCACAGCGGCTCAATACCGAGCGCATGAAGCTGTACCAGGAGCACGGCGTGAATCCGCTGGGCCAGTTCGTGGGCTGCCTGCCGATGGTGGTCCAGATGCCGGTGCTGATCGCCCTCTACTACGTGTTCACCGGTTTCGCGCGCAGCCACGACGTGATCGCGCACTTTCTCTTCATCCCGAACCTGAACGACAACCCCAACCACCACCTGCTGATCGCGGGGCTTCCCTACATTCCGGCGCCGGCCTACCTGGTTTTCCCCCTGCTGGCCGCGCTCACGACTTTCATCCAGTCGAAGATGCTGCAGATGCCGCCCTCGGCCAGCCCGACGGATCAAGAGCAGCAGCAGCAGCAGATGCAGCGAACCATGGTCCTCATCTCGCCGCTCATGATCGGCTGGTTCGCGCTCAACGTCCCCGCCGGCCTGGGCCTCTACTGGTTTGTCGGGAACTGCGTAAGTATCATTCAGCAGAGCTTCGTGGTCGGGTGGGGCCAGCTCTGGCCGTCGCGCGCCAAACCAATCGCGGGAGCAGCGCCGCTGCTGCCCAACAAGAGCCCCACCGCAATTCAAAAGTCAGCCGCTCAGAAGAACGGACCGGCTCCGAGCGGGACCAACTTGAACAAATCGAAAAAGCCCAAGAACCGGGCTTCCAAGCAAGGCAAGGGGGGTGAACGTACGTGAAGTCCGCTGAAGGCCGCGGCCGAACACTGGACGAGGCGGTCGACGCCGCGCTGATCGAGCTGCAGGAGAGCCGCCGCCACGTGGACGTGAAGATCCTCATCGAGACGCCGGAGGAGACGGTGGTCGAGGTCACCGTGATGGACCAGACAGCGCCTTCGATGGGCGTCGCGCCCGCGCCGGCCAACGGCAAGGCTGAGCTGGCCAAGAACCTGGTCGAAGGATTGCTCAAGCACATGGGCGTGCGGGCGCAGGTCAGCGTGCGGACCGGCGCCGACCCGATCACGCTCGACATCAGCGGCCGCGATCTCGGCGGTCTGATCGGCTGGCGCGGCGAGACCCTCCGCGCGCTTCAGTCGGTGACGAACGTCATGATCGGGAAGCACCTGGCCGAAGGCGAGCGCGTGATCGTAGACGTCGAGCGCTACCGGCAGCGCCGCGAGCACACCGTGCGCGAGATCGCGATGCGGGCTGCGCGCCAGGTCAAGATGACAGGCGATGCGATCACGCTCGACGCGATGCAGCCGTTCGAGCGACGGGCCATCCACCTCGCCCTCGAAGGTGACCCGGATGTGACGAGCTCCAGCATTGGCGAGGAGCCGGAACGGCGGGTCGTCGTCGGCCCGCGCAAGCCAGGTGGAGAGTAACGGAGGTTCGACTTCCCGCCGGGCCTCCGCGGAGCGGATCCGCAAGGCGATCGCGCTGGTCAACTCGGTCGCGGACGAGGCCGGTGACGAGGAGATAACTCCGACCGAGATCGCCGAGGCGATTCGCGACTGCCTCGAGCTGAGCGAGGTCGATCTCGTGCCCAACGTTCGGCGGTACCTGGGCGAGGCGCTGGACGCCGTGTCCGACGGCATGCCGGCCGACTTCGTGGCCATGACCCTGTACGCGGCGCTCGGGGCTCTTCGGGAGGGCGCTTAATCCAGGGTCTCCCGCCCGGCCGTTCCTATACTGACCAGTCCATGCCACCCCCTCATCGAGTCCATCGCCTGACCGGGGGAGCACGGATGGTGATCGAGCCCATGCCGGAGCGGCACTCCGCGAGCGTCGTCCTGATGTTTGCCGGAGGGTCGAGGCTCGAGGACGAGCGACTCGCCGGCGTGTCGCATTTCATCGAGCACCTTTACTTCAAAGGGACCAAGCGGCGGCCCTCGTCGAAAGAGATCGCCGACGCCATCGAGGGCGTGGGCGGCTTCATCAACGCGTCCACCGACAAGGAGCTGACCGCATACTGGGCGCGCGTACCGTCGGAGCACATGGAGCTTGGGCTGGATGTCCTTTTCGACATCGTCGCCAACTCCCGGCTCGACCCCGCGGACGTCGAGCGCGAACGGATGGTGATCCTCGAAGAGCTGCGGATGTACCAGGACCAGCCGCAGGATTACGTTCAAAACCTCTTCGAGGAGCTGATCTGGCCCGACCATCCGCTCGGGCGCGACATCGCGGGCACCGAGGAGTCGGTTTCGCGGTTGAATCGCGAAGACATCCTCGAGTACGCGGACGCGCACTACAGGCTGCCCAACCTGGTCATCGGAGCGGCGGGATCACTGGATGAAGGCAAGACGCTTGTCGAGGTCAGGCGCGGCCTCTCGCTGCGGCCCGGTCTGGATGGCGCACTGTCTGCGCCATCGCCCGCCCCGCTGACAAGGCCGCGCGTCCTGGTCCGCCGGCGCGAGACGGAGCAGGCGCACATCTGCCTCGGCGCGCGCGCTCTCAGTTACCTGCACCCGGACCGCCACGCGCTCGACATTCTCAACACAGTGCTTGGCGAGGGCATGAGCTCGCGTCTCTTCTTGAACATTCGGGAACGTCTTGGTCTCGCCTACGACGTGCACAGCTTCACGCAGAAGCACCGCGACACGGGATACATCGGCGTGTATATCGGAGTCGACCCGAAGAAGGCGGTCGATGCCGTGAACGCGGTGATGGGAGAGCTGCGGAGCCTCAGCGAGAGCGAGGTCGCGCCCGAGGAGCTGGCGCGGGCCAAAGAGTTCACCAAAGGACGCCTCCGGCTCGAGCTCGAGACGACCAACGGCGTGGCCTTCTGGCTCACCTACCAGGAGCTGCTCCTCGGCGGGATCAAGACGATCGAGGAGGAGCTCGCGCTGGTCGACGCCGTGACCAGCTCCGACGTCAAGCGCGTCGCAGACGATGTCCTGAACGCTCCGCTTCAGATGGCGGTGATCGGACCGTTCGCGCGCGACAGCGCATTTCGGCTCGCGATCGGAGCCTGAGCCGCTAGGTTCCCGCGAGCGCCGGCTTTGTCGGAAGCACGCCAACTGAGATGGAACCGCTCTCCAGCGCCGGCATCTCCGCGTAGATGTTGCCGAAATGATCGAGCGGCCAGATCCGGAACCATGCCTTGCCGTCGATGCGGTCGCGGCTGATCGTTCCGAAGAAGCGTGAATCCTGCGAGCGATTGCGGTTGTCGCCCATGACGAAGTACTCGTTCGCGGGTATGACTGCGCCGTTGTCCAGGCTCCAGGGAGGCGGATTGGCGTCCTGGGTCCACGCTTCAGGCAGGTAAGGCTCGTCCAGCCTGTGCCCGTTGATGTAGACGACTCCGTCGCGAATGAAGAGCTTCTCGCCCGGCAAAGCGATGACGCGCTTGATGAAGTCCGTCGAGTTGCTCGCCGGGGGCCTCAGGATGATGATGTCGCCACGCTGCGGCGCATGCAACCGGTAATCGATCTTGTTCGCGATGAGGTAATCGTTGTTGTCGAGCGTCGCGAACATCGAAAGCCCTTCGACGTGAACCGCCTGAACCGCAAAGCTGATCCCGATGTAGAGGATGACGGCGAGGACGAGGACCTCGGCGAGCTCACGCAGCAGCGATGACACGGCGGAGCGTTCGCTCGAGGCGGCGGCAGTGGCTGGTTGGTTTTGGGCCGCCATGCGTCTCAGGAAACGAGCTTAGCGCAGACCCGTTCGAGCTCTTCGCGACTCGAGTAGCGCAGCTCGATCCTGCCGCGATTGAGACTGCCGCTGATCTTGATCGGCAGACCAAGGCTCGATTCGACGTCGGCCGCAATTGCGCGCAGCTCGGATGATGAATCGGCGTGAGTCCGCCGGCGGGGGCGGTACGTCCTGACCCAGTTCTCGGTCTGCCGCACCGAGAGATGTCGCGCGACCACGACCTTCAGGCCATGCTCCTGCGCGGGCTGGCTTTCGAGAGCGATGAGGGCACGCGCATGTCCGGCGGTGATGACCCCTGACCCCACCGCTGACTGCACTGCTGCGCATCCCCCCAGCAGACGGAGCGACTGGGTTACCGATACACGATGCTTGCCGAGGCGCTGAGCGACGTCCTCGTGCGTGAGGCCGAACTCGTCGATGAGCCGGCGCAGGCCGCGAGCTTCCTCGATCGGGTCGAGGTCGGTGCGCTGCAGGTTCTCGATCAGGCCGAGGACGAGCTGCTCGTCGTTTCCCGTTTCAGGGCGGACCACCGCCGGCACACTCTCGAGGCCGGCGAGCCTCGCCGCGCGCCACCGTCGCTCGCCCGCGATCAGCTCATAACCGTCGGCGAGTCGCCTGACGAGAAGCGGTTGCAGCACGCCGTGGAGACGGATTGATTCCGCCAGCTCGCCCAGCGGCTCGGCATCAAATCGCGATCGCACCTGCTGGCGGGAGGGGCGGATCTGGTCGACCGCGATCATCTGGGGCACCAGGGCTTCGCCTTCGCTCGACATCGGAATGAGGGCATCGAGTCCGCGTCCGAGTCCGCGCGGTCTTGGTTGGCTCATCGTTCCAGCAGCTCCTTCGCGAGCGCGCGGTACGCCGCCGCGCCTCGACATGTGGGGTCGTATTCGATCACGGACTTGCCGTGACTGGGGGCTTCACTGAGTCGGACGTTGCGCGGTATCAGCGTTTCGAGCACATGGTGCGGGTGCGAGCGGCGAACCGCGTTCAGCACGTCCCAGGCGAGCGTTGTCCGCGCGTCAAATTGCGTCATCAAGATGCCGGCGATCGCCAGCTTCGGATTGAGGCGAGAACGCACCAGCTGGTGCGTGTACATGAGGTGGCGAAGACCCTCTAGCGCGAAATACTCGCATTGAGTCGGAATCAACATGCTCGTGGCCGCGACCAGGGCGTTGAGGGTGAGAAGGCCCAGCGAGGGCGGACAGTCGATGATCAAGATCTCGACCCCGGAGGGGATGGGCGACAGGGCCTTGCGGAGCAGGTGCTCACGGTCGGCCATCGTCGCCAGCTCGATCTCGGCCCCGGCCAGGTCGATGTTGGCGGGGATCAGCGTCAGGCCCGTCGCGCCGGTGGGCTGAGCGACCTCCTCGATGCTCGCCTCCCCGATGAGCAGCTGGTAGACGTTCAGCCGCACCCTGGCCGGGTCGAGGCCCAGGCCGGAGGTCGAGTTGGCCTGGGGGTCCAGATCGACGAGCAGGGTCGGGTGGCCGACCTCGGCGAACGCGGCGGCCAGGTTGATCGCCGTCGTCGTCTTGCCCACGCCCCCCTTCTGGTTGACCACCGCCATTACAGGCGGAGTAGTGGTCGCCAATATGTTGGGCCTGGTCTGGCTCGCTGCCTCTACATCTGGGGCCATCATGCGAAATTCTATGTCCGGGTCGAGCGGATGGCCACCCATCCTGTTAAGGAGTCCCAGCCGCCGCCGTCCGGCGCCGGCTGGTCCACAGACCATAGGCCGCGGCCGCGATCAGCCCCAGCTCGACAAGCATCGCGCCGTAAAGAAGCAGGCCGCCAAGACCGATGCCAGCCAACAGGTTGTAGCCGGCATGGCAGGTAGCCGAGGCGGTGGTGTTGGTGTACTTGCGGATGAGGCCAAGCCCGATCGCACTCACGAACACA
>Ga0209161_10002817_pt1 | contig 14198 bp, 10 predicted proteins | sample GraSoiAngelo_155_FD_186169 | JGI IMG/M metagenome (GOLD analysis project Ga0209161, IMG submission 186169) | Grasslands soil microbial communities from the Angelo Coastal Reserve, California, USA - 14_1009_13_30cm (SPAdes) (version 2) | ecosystem: Environmental > Terrestrial > Soil > Grasslands...
CACGGCCGAGGCGACCTACCCGCGCGGCGCCAAGTTCACCGATGACATGACGCCGGCGGTGCAGGCCCTGCAGAAGGCCGGCGTTGACGTCGTGCTGTGCACGGGCGCCTACCAGGGCTGTGGCGCCTTCGTGCGCTCCGCGCGCGACGCGGGGTTCCTCGCCCCGATCTCCAACGTCTCGTTCGTCGGGTCGGACGCGATGCTCAAGCTCCTCGTGCAGCACGGCAAGACGAACGGGCGTGACTACACGCGCGCACTCGTCAACTCGCAGGTCGTGCCGGCCTACGACGACCTCGCGCTGCCCGGCGTCGCCGAGTACCGCACGCTCATGGAACGCCACAACCCGGCCGTGCCGGAGGCGCTGCGCGATCCGAACTACGGCGTCCAGCGGGTGAGCTTCATCAGCCTCGAGGGGTTCGTGAACGCCAAGGTCCTGGTGGAGGCGCTGCGCCGCGCGGGCCCGCAGCCCACGCGGGGGTCGTTCCGGCAGGCGCTGGAATCGCTGCGCAGTTTCGATCTCGGGATCGGCGCGGCGCTGACCTTCGGGCCCGAGAAGCACCAGGGTCTCGACTCCGTGTACTTCACGCGCGTCGAGGGTGAGCGGTGGGTCCCGATCGCCGATTGGGCGGCAGCGGTCCAGGCTTAGGGGGAGCGAGCATGGGGAACGCGCGCACGCGGTTCGGCCTGTTGCCGAAGATCATCGTGTTCCTGGCGGTGATGCTGATCCCGCTCGCCGCCGTCACCTGGTACGCCTCCGTGCGCACGCTGCGCGCGCAGATGACCGAAGAGTTCACGTCGAAGGGGACGGCCATCGCCAACAGCCTGGCCTCCTCCGGCGTCGACCTCATCCTCAACCGCGACGCCTCGACCGTGCAGGCGCGCGTCGACGAGGTCATCTCGGGTAAGGATGCGATCAGCGGCGTCGCGTACGTCATGGTCTACGACCCGCAGAAGACGCTGATCGCGCACACGTTCCATCCCATCGTCCCGCCCGATCTCATCGACAAGAACCTCGTGCCGGGCGAGACGCCCAAGCAGGTGCGCGAGATTCACTACGCGCACCCCGTCACCGGCGCCATGCGCTCGATCATCGACGTCGGCGTGCCGATGCTCGCCGGCCAGCTGGGCACCGTCCGCGTCGGCATGGACAAGGCGATCATCGAGGCCGCCGCCGCGAAGCCGGGCTGGTACCTGCTACTCATGTTCGGCGGCGTCGCGCTCCTGGCGGTGATGGCCGGCGCCGTCTTCGCGCGCCGGATCACGCGCCCGCTGGGCGAGATTGTGCGCGCGGCCGAGCAGGTCGGCCGTGGCGACCTCTCGCACACCGTGCGCGTCCGCTCGCGCGACGAGATCGGCCAGCTCGCGCGCACCTTCAACGACACCGTCACGCGGCTCCGCTCCCAGGTCACCACCGAGACCGAGCGCGACGAGGAGAAGCGGCGGCGCGAGGACCTCCAGAAGAACATCGCGGGCTTTCTCGAGACGGTCACCAAGATCGCGCAGGGCGACCTCAGCCGCCGCGGCGAGGTGACGCCGGACGTCCTCGGCAACGTCGTAGACGCCGTCAACCTCATGGTCGAGGAGATCGCCACCCTTCTCGCCGACGTGCGCCACGCGGCGCTGCGCGTGGCCGGCAGCGCCAACGACATGCTCGGCGCCTCCGACCAGATGGCGAGCGGCGCCGAGAAGCAGGCGCGCGAGGCCACCACCGTCAGCCGCGAGGTGGAGACGATGTCGCGGTCCGTGCAGCTTGTCGCCTCCAACGCGGCCTCGGCCGCGAACGCCGCCGGTCAGACGCTCGACGCCGCCACCCGCGGCGAGGGCGCCGTCCGCGACAGCCTGGCGGGCATGCAGCGGATCCGCAGCGAGGTGCAGGTCATCTCCAAGCGCATCAAGAGCCTCGGCGACCGCTCGCTGGAAATCTCGGAGATCGTCGACACGATCGAGGAGATCGCGTCGCACACGAACCTCCTCGCGCTCAACGCGGCCATCGAGGCGGCGGGCGCCGGCGAGTCGGGCGTCCGCTTCGCCGTCGTCGCCGACGAGATCCGCAAGCTCGCCGAGCGCGCGGCCAAGGCCACCAAGGACATCGCGGCCCGCATCCGCGCCGTGCAGGCGGAGACGCAGGAGGCGGTGGTCGCCATGGAAGAGGGCACGCGCGAGGTGGAAGCCGGCTACAAGGTCACCATTCGCGCGGAGGAGAGCCTCAAGTCGATCGCCGGCATCTCGAAGACGTCGGCGGAGCTGGCGCAGGAGATCTCGGCGTCGTCGCAGCAGCAGGTGCGCGGCGCCGACGGCGTGGTGCGCGCGATGCGCTCCATTGCCGACGTAGCGGTGCATACCGAGCAGGCCGTGCTCCAGACGCGGCGCACGGTCGACGACCTGGTGAAACTGGCGGACGAGCTCACGCGAAGCCTGTCGCGGTTCAAGCTGGCGACGAACTGAGGCTCCGAATGGCCGAGCCGGCCGAGCAGGAGTTCCTCCGCTCCATCTTCCTGATGGAGGCGTGGGACACGGTGGCCGCCCTCGACCGCGCGGCGGCCACGCTGGAACGCGCCGGCGGCGTCGACGAGCTGTTCGTCGTCACGCACCGGCTGAAGGGCGCCGCCTCCCTGCACGGATTCTCCAAGATCGCCGCGCTGGCGGCGGAGCTGGAGGACGTGCTCGGCGCGCGCCCGCCCGACGCGCGCAAGCTCTCCACCCTCGCGGGTCATCTCCGGCGGGCGCTCGATGCGGTCGCGGACGGCGCGCCGTCGCCGGCCGGGGCCGGGGCGGAGGCCGCACGTCCCGCCGAAGCCGCCCCCGCCCCGGCTTCCCCGGGCGTGCCCACCGCTCGCTCGCCGCGGGCGGCGGCCGCGGCCGGCGCGTCGCGGATGTCCGCGGATCCGCTCCGCAAGGAGCTGGAGACGTTCTTCGCCGGGAACGCCGACGTGCTTGCGTATTTCCTGCCGGAGGCGACCGAGCACCTCGAGGGCGTGACGGCCGCGCTGAGCGCGCTCGAGCGCGGCCCCGATGCCGCCGAGCTCGCGCGGCTCTTCCGGACCGTCCACACGCTGAAGGGCGCCGCGTACGTCGTCGGCTGCGTCCGCGTCGGCGAGGTCGCGCACCGCATGGAGGACGTGTTAGTCACCGCGCGCGAGGGGAGCCGGCCGCTGACGCCGGCCGCCGTCGAGACCCTCTTCGCCGCCGACGGCGCGCTCCGCCTGATGCTCGGGCTGGCTCCGGATCCGCGCGCGAGCGTCACCGAGGTCGTCGCCGGCGTGCGCGCTCGGCTCGACGCGCTACTGGCCGGCGCGCCCGTCCCGACGGCCGCGCCCGGCCCCGAGCCCATTCCCGCGCCGCCCGCGCTCGCGATGCCGTCGCCCCTGGCGGCGCTGGCGAGCGCGCCGCGCCCGTCGCCGGCACGCGTCGAGCCGCGACGGGCTCCGCGCCAGACGATCCGCGTCAATCTCGAGCGTCTCGACTCGCTGATGGACCTCGTCGGCGAGATGGTGATCGGCCGCGAGCGCGTGGATCGGCGGCTCGACGAGGTCGATCGCCTTTCGGCGTCGCTCCTGGCGAGCCGCGCCCGCCTGGCCCAGTACGTCGCCGACTACGAGCGCCGTGAGTTCGACCCGCGGCACTCCATGCCGGGGGCGAAGCCCGCGCCCACGGTCGGCCTGTCGGTCGCCGAGCTCTTCGCGGAGCTCGAGTTCGACCGCTACGACGACGCCGGGATCTTCGCGCGGACGGTGGCCGAGATCGCGGCCGACATCGCGGAGCTGCAGTCCGAGCTGACGGCGGTGAGCCGCGCGCTCCGTGACGACATCGCGCACGTGCACCGGATCACCGGCGCGCTGCGCAGCGAGATCGGGCGCGCGCGTCTGGTGCCGATCGGCAGCCTCTTCGGCCGGTTCGTGCGGCAGGGACAGGAGGCGGCGCGGGGCGCGCGCAAGACCGTGCGCTTCGAGACGCGCGGCGAAGCCGTCGAGCTCGACACCTCCATCATCGAGCAGATCGTGGATCCGCTGCTCCACCTGGTGCAGAACACGATCGCCCACGGCATCGAGACGCCCGAGGAGCGCCACGCCTGCGGCAAGGACGCGACGGGCACGGTGACGCTGTCGGCCGCGCACGAGGGCGGGGCCGTCCTCGTGGAGGTCGCGGACGACGGACGCGGCATCGACCCGAACCGGCTGCGCCGACACGCGGTCGAGCAGGGTTTCGCTCCCGCCGCCGCCGAGCTCGACGACAACGCGGCCCTCGACCTCGTCTTCCTGCCCGGCTTCAGCACGGCGAGCGCCGTGACCACCGCGGCCGGCCGCGGCGTCGGCCTGGACGTCGTGCGCACGAACGTCCGGCGCCTGAACGGCGAGGTGGAGGTGCGGAGCGTCGTCGGCGAGGGCACGCGCTTCACGCTGCGCCTGCCGCTGACGCTGCTGGTCTCCGAGGCCCTCATGATCACCGTCGACGACGAGCGGATGGCCGTGCCGCTCAACGCCGCTCAGCTGGTCACGGAAGTGCGGCCGGACGACGTGCGGCCCGGTCCGCGCGGCGAGGCGATCGTGGTCGGCGACGACCTCGTCGACCTCGTCCCGCTCTCGAGCCTCCTCGGTCTCGAGCGCCTGCCGCGGCGGCCGCGCCGTCCCGTGATCGTCGTGCGCGGCGCGGGCCGCACGCTCGCCATCGAGGTGGACGAGATCCTCCACAAGCAGGAAATCGTCGTCAAGCCGCTCGGCGCCTTCCTGCAGGGCGTCGGGCCGTACGGCGGCGCCAGCGTCGGCGCCGACGGGCGCGTCACGCTGGTGCTGGACGCGGGCGCCCTGGTCGAGACGGCCGCCGGCGCCGCCACGGCCGCGCGCGGCGCGGCGCGCGCCGCCCGAAGCCGCGGAAACGCCGTCGCCGATGCCGGCCGCCCGCGTGTGCTGCTCGTGGACGACTCGGTCAGCGTGCGGAAGTTCGTCGGCCAGATGCTGGACAAGGCGGGCTTCGACGTCACCACCGCCGCCGACGGCGCGGATGCGATGGTCCGGCTGGCCGAGGCCGCCTTCGACGTTCTGGTGACCGACCTCGAGATGCCGCGCGTGAACGGCTACGAGCTGATCGAGGACGTCCGCCGCCGCGCGGCCACGCGCGAGCTGCCCGTGATCGTCCTCACCACGCGCGCCGGCGACAAGCACGTCGCGCTGGCCAAGAGCCTCGGCGTCGAGCACTACGTCACCAAGCCCGTCGAGGAGCACGCGTTCGTCAGCCTCGTCGCCTCGCTGGTGTCGGCATGAAGGCGCTGCTCGTCGATCCCGATCCGCAGCGCGCGCCCGTCCTGGCGGCGGCGCTGGATGCCGGCGGCGCCGAGGTCTCGGTCGCGCCCAGCGCGTCGTTCGCGCTGACGATGCTCGAATGGAACAAGCAGGACGTCATCATCAGCCGCGCGCGGCTCGGCGACATGGAGGGCCACGAGCTCTGCGCCATCGTGCGCAGCGACCCTTCCACCAAGGACGTGCGCTTCGTGCTCGTCGTCGGCAACGGTGAGGCGGCCCCGGCCCAGGCGGCCGTCGCCGGCGTCGACCTCGTGCTGCCGGACGCGCTCAGCAGCGCCACCATCGTCACCCGGGTCGTGCAGCTGGTGCGGCGACAGATGGACTCGACGGCCGCCGCCGCCGCGTCGGTGATGACGCCGGCGGTCACGGCGCCACCGCGGCCCATCGCGCCACTGCCGCCGCGGCCCGTGGCACCGCCGCCCATCGCGCCACCGCCGCCCATCGCGCCACCGCCGCCCATCGCGCCACCGCCGCCCATCACGCCACCGCCGCCCAAGCCCGTCGCACCGCCGCCGCCCATCGCGCCTCCGCGGCCGCGGCCCGTGGCGCCGCCGCTTCCGTCACGGCCGGTCGCGCCCGCCCCGGTGGTCGAGCCGACGCCGGTGGTGGCATCCGCGGCGCCGGCGGCCATGCCGACGCCCTCGATGGCCGGACTCGAGTCCGTGGGGACGAACGGCGGCACGCGCACGTTTCAGGGCGCGCTCGGCGTGCTGGAGATCGAGGAGCTCACGCAGGCGATCGCCGTCGGCGGCAAGACGGGACGGCTGGTGCTCGTCCTCACCACCGGCGGCGGTCTCGTCGTGTTCGAGAGCGGGCGCGTGACCCACGCGGAGTACGGCGGGCAAGCCGGCGAGCCGGCGTTCGGGGCGCTCGTCGCGGCCTCGCACCGCGAGCGCGGCGGCAAGTTCTGCTTCATTCCCGTTCATCCGAATGAGCTGCGCAGCCAGCCCAAAACCATCGTTCGCCCCGTCGATCAATTGCTGCTCGACGTCGCGAGGTCGATGGATGAGGAGAAACGCGCATGAGCAAGGTCCTGGTGGTAGACGATAGCCTCAGCGTGCGGAAGGTGGTGGAGCGCGCGCTGGCGGGGCGGCAGATCGAGGTCGTGTGCGCCGCCTCCGGCAGCGAGGCGATCGAGCGCCTCGAGCGCGATGCTCCGGACGTCGTGGTGTGCGACGTGGTCATGCCCGACCGCGACGGCTACGAGATCTGCGAGTTCATCAAGCGCCATCCGCGGCTCGCGCACACGCCGGTGTTGCTCATGTCCGGCGTCGTCAACGACGAGGTCCGCGAGCGCGCCGCGCGCGTGCAGTCGGCGGGCATCCTTGCCAAGCCGTTCGCCGCCGACGACCTTGTCCGTCACCTCGACAACTTGATGCCGCGACGGCCGGCGGCCCCCCCCGCCCGCGAGATGGCGGCGGCCCCCGCCCGCGAGATGGCGGCGGCCGCCGATCCCGTTGTCGCCGTCAGCCGGGAGGCGACGCCGATCCCCGAGGGAGCGGCCGCGGTGCTGGCGCAGTTCCTCGCCATGGACGGCGTGCAGTGGGCCGTGCTCGCGGACCGCGAGGGCTTCGTGGTCGAGGCGACGGCCAACGCGGGCGTGGACGCCGACGTGGCGGCCGCGCTCAGCGCGTGCCTCGCCGAGTCGTCCGACGGCCTGGGGCGCGAGCTGGGCCGCGGCGCGTTGCAGGGCGTGATCCTCGAGTACGAGAAGGGGATGGTCGTGCTGTACGGTGTCGCCGCCTCCGGCCTGCTCGCGGTGGGCATCGGCGAGCCGAGCGTTCTCGGCAAGGTCCGATATTACGCGCGGCGCGCGCTGCCCGAGCTGGCGCGAGGCATGTGACGTGGGGCGTTACCGCCCATCGCCGTTGATGCGCTGGCTGCACGCGCTGGGCGTCGTCGCCGCCTATGTCGTGATCGCAGCCGCGCTGCTGTGGCTGGACGTCGGTGACTTCGGGACCGCGCCGCCGTGGACCGTCATCGTCGCGCCGTTCTTCTACGCCGTGCTCTCGCTCGTCCTCGTGCCCCGCGCGACGCTCCAGCGCCGCCGGAGGTGGGTCGGCGGCGCCTGCCTGACGCACGTCATCCTCGGGCTCGCGGCCGCCATCGCGTTCTGGGCGCTCGTGGAAGTGACCCTGCTGTCCGCGCTCGCCCACGCGTTCGCGCGGCTCGGGCCCGTGCCGTTCCTGACCCTGCTGGCCACGGCGCTCGCGCTGGTGCCGTTCCACGGTCGCGTGCTCTCGCCGCGTCCCGCGCCCCGCGTGGAGCGCGGGCACCAGGCGGCTGCCGCCACGCCGACGCTGCCCGCCGAGACGCCGTTCGCGCGCGAGGCGCGACGCCGCGAGGGCGCCGCCGAAACCACCGCCCCGCCGCCGCCGATGCCGGAGCCGTCGGTTGCGGCGCCCGAGGTGCCGGGGGACGACGCGGTCGTACGCGTGCGATTCGAGCGCGTCTCGGGCCAGCTGCCCGCGGCCGCATTCACGCTGCCGCTCGACCGCGTTGCCGAGAGCCTGCGCGAGCCGCACTGGATCACCGTCCCCCGGCGCGTCGTCCTCGCGCAGCTGCCGGAGGGCGCCGTGCAGGTGGACTGGGCGATCGTGGCCTCGCAGTTCCCGTCGCTCGCGTTCGCCGTCACGGACGTGGAGTTCCGGCGCCGGTATCCCGGCCTGAAGCTGACGCTGCCGCTCGACGATGTGCTCCGTCAGCTGCCGCGCGGCGCGATCCCGGCCAGCGGGATCCCGAGTCAGATCGCCGGACTGGAGGCCTTTCCGGCGCCGTTTCAGCCGCTCTCGGTGCCGCGCGAGGGGCCGCCGGAGAGCGCGCCGGCGCCGAGCCTGCCGCCACGCGTCGCGGTCGCCGCACCGCCTGTGGCCACGCCCGCGCCCGTTTTCGCCCCGGATCCGCCCATGGTCGCGCCACCGCCGCCGCCCCCGCCACCTTCGCCCGCGCCGCGGATACCGGTCGCCGCTCCGGCGGCGGCCGCGCCGCGGCGCGAGGTCTCGCCCGAGGTGGTCAGTCGCGACGCGCTCGCGCGACTGGCCGCCTGCCTTGCCGGCGCCGGGACGTTCGACTCGTGGTCGGGCGTCGTGGACAACGTGCCGCTCGTGGCGTTCGTCTCGCCCAACGTCCTGCGCGAGCCCGTCGCCGCGGCCGCCGCGTGCATCGCGGGGCTGCTCGGCGCGGCGGCGGGCGAGCAGGTGACCGTGCGCACCGCGCGCGCGGCGATCATCGTGACCGCCGCGCCCACGCCGGTCGTCATCGCCGCGCGACGGCCGGGCGCGCCCGTGGCCCTGCTCGAGCTGCGGGGCGCGCGCGCCGCGGCGCTGGTCGGCCGTGCCGGCGAGGGGGTGGCGTTGCCGCCGCGCGCGCTATCGCTGCTGGCGGTGGAGCCGCGCGTTGCCGGCCTCGCGGGAACGCTCGGCGCGTTCGGCATCCTCGAGCCGGCCGTGCTCACGGATGCCACCGGGGCCGCCCGCATCTACGTCTTCCGCGAGCCGGGCCGCGAGGCGGAGTGGCTCGGCGAGCTCGCGCTGGCGGTGTGGGAGGGACTCGGGCGCGCGCGTGACGCCGACCTCGGCGCACTCGTGTCGGTCGTCTTCCGGCAAGGGCGGCGGCGCATCCTCGTGCGCTCGCTCGGCGGGCGGGGGACCGTGCTGCTGGCGGCGGCGGGACCGGTGGCGCGCCCGGGGCGCGCGTGGCGCGAGGCGGACCGCGCGGCCGCGGCCCTGGAGTCTCGCTGAGTGTCGATCATCAATTACGCCGCGAAGGTCATCAACTTCAAGCTGGTCTACTACGGGCCCGGTATGGCGGGCAAGACGGCCAACCTCCAGTTCGTGCACCGCTGCCTGCCTGACGACAACCGCGGCAACATGATCTCGCTGGCGACCGGCGACGACCGCACGCTCTTCTTCGACTTCCTGCCCGTGTCGGCGACGAGCGTGCGCGGCTTCACGACGAAGTTCCAGCTCTACACGGTGCCCGGTCAGAGCCGCTACAACATGACGCGCAAGCTGGTCCTGCGCGGCGTGGACGGCGTGGTGTTCGTGGCCGACTCCCAGTGGGACCGGCTCAAGGAGAACGTCGATAGCCTCCGCAACCTCAACGACAACTTGCGCGAGTACCGTCTCGACCTCACCACGGTGCCGTACGTCGTCCAGTACAACAAGCGCGATCTCCCCGAGGTGGCGCCCATCGACTACCTCGAGTACACGCTCAACCGCGGCGCGCGCCGGGTGCCGGCGTTCGAGGCGGTGGCGGTGACGGGGCAAGGGGTCTTCGACACGCTCAACACCATCTCCCGGATGGTCCTCCTCCGGGAATTCGGCCAGGTGCAGGAAGGAGCCTCGTGATGCGACACGACCTTGCGATCCACGAAGCCGACGCGGCGCGGATCGACGCCGTACTGGAACGGTTCCTCGGCGACTCGAGCAGCGCCGCCGTGTTGCTGATCGATCGCAGCGGCGAGCCGCTTGCCCTCGCGGGCGCGGCGCGCACCCTCGACACGGTCTCCATCGCCGCCCTCGCCGCCGGCGCCTTCAGCTCGACGGCGGCGCTCGCCCGGCTGCTGGGCGAGAGCGAGTTCTCGGTGCTCTTCCACGAGGGCGCCAAGGAGAGCCTGCACGTCAGCATCGTCGACGACGACGCGATCTTGCTCGCGATCTTCGACGAGCGGACCACGGTCGGCATGGTGCGACTGTTCGCGCGCGAGGCCAGCCAGGGCCTCGGCGCGATCCTCCTCGAGGCCCGCCGGCGGCCGCGCCGCACGGGTGTCCTGGCTGCGCCGCTCACCCCGGAGGAAGCACGGAGTGCGATCCGGCAGCGGCCCACATAATACCGGCGAAGAGCGCGAGCTTCGCGACAGCGCCGAGATGTTCGAGGCGGCGCTCGCGCAGAACCCTGCGGACCTGACGATGCTGGAGGCGCTCCGCGAGATCTACACGCGGCTCGGCGACGTCGAGCGCCTCATGGAGACCGCCGAGCGCATCGAGCAAGTCGATCCCGACCAGGGCACGTCGGGGCGTCGCCGCCGTCGTGGCGCCGCGCCGGCGGATCCGGCGCCGCCCGCGCCCATCGCCCCCGCCGCCAGGGCCCCGGCGCCCCCGCCCCCCGCGCGGACGATCAGCACGCCGCCGCCTTTCGTTCCCGCGCCGAGCACGCCCGTCCGACTCGCCACCGCCATGTCGTCGGCGAGCGTGCCGGCGTTCGAGCCGGTCGGTGGCGGCCGGTCCGGCGTCGCGCCGTCCGCCCGCAAGCGCGTGAATCGCGCGCGGCTCGGCGAGCTGCTCGTCTCCGAGGGCGTCATCTCGCAGGACCAGCTCCACGAGGCGCTCCGCGAGCACCGCCGGTCCAAGGAGCGGCTCGGCGCCGTGCTCGCGCGTCGCGGCCTCGTCACCGAGGAGCGGCTGGTGGAGCTGCTCTCCAAGGAGCACGGGCTGCCCTCGGTGGACATTCGCCAGCAGGCGGTGAGCGCCGAGATCGTGGCCCTCGTGCCGGCGCACCTGGCGCGCAAGCACGAGGTGCTGCCGCTGTCGCGCGTCGACGGCGCCCTGACCGTGGCCATGTCGGACCCGACCAACGTGGTGGCCATGGACGAGATCGCCGCGGCCACGCGGCTGACGGTGCTGCCGGTGGTCGCCGCCGGCGGGGCCATCCGCGCCGCGATCGAGCGCCACTACGCGAAGCCGGTCGGCAACTCGTTGTCGTTGGACGACGTCCTCACCGAGCTGAACGAGGCCACGGTGGAGGTCGTCTCCGAGGACGATGCCCGTGTCCAGACCGAGGTCGTCGAGCTGCGCGACGCGGCCGACGGCGCCCCGGTGGTGAAGTTCGTGAACAAGGTGCTGCTCGACGCGATCAGGCGCGGTGCCTCCGACCTGCACTGGGAGCCCTACGAGAAGGACTTCCGGATCCGCTTCCGCATCGACGGCGTGATGCACGAGATGGTGTCGCCGCCCAAGAAGGTGGAGGCAGCGGTGATCTCGCGGCTGAAGATCATGGCCAACCTCGACATCTCCGAGCGCCGGCTGCCCCAGGACGGCCGCATCAAGCTGCGCCACGGCTCGCGCGAGATCGACTTCCGCGTGTCGATCCTGCCGACCATCTTCGGCGAGAAGGCTGTGCTCCGCATCCTCGACAAGGAATCGCTCCAGCTCGACCTCACGAAGCTCGGCTTCGACGCGTGGAGCTACGAGAAGTTCACCCACGCGATCCACCAGCCGTACGGCATGGTGCTGATCACGGGGCCGACGGGCTCGGGCAAGACGACCACGTTGTACTCGGCGATCTCGACGATCAACGCGCCCGAGCACAACATCATGACCGCGGAGGACCCGGTCGAGTACAACCTCAAGGGCGTCAACCAGGTACAGGTGAACGACGGGATCGGGCGCACGTTCGCGGCCGTCCTGCGCTCCTTCCTGCGCCAGGACCCGGACGTGATCCTCGTGGGCGAGACGCGCGACCTGGAAACGGCGCAGATCTCCGTCCGCGCCGCCCTCACCGGCCACCTGGTGTTCACCACGCTGCACACGAACGACTGCCCGTCGACGATCGCGCGGCTGGTCGACATGGGCGTCCAGCCGTTCCTGCTCTCCTCGGCGCTGCTCCTGATGCTGGCGCAGCGGCTGGGCCGACGGATCTGCAAGGAGTGCAAGCAGCCGGTGGAGGGCAACGAAGAGGATCTCGTGCGTTACGGCCACGTGCCGCAGGGACGCGGGCCCGTGACGCTCTACCGCGGCGCCGGCTGCCCGACCTGCAACTTCACGGGCATGAAGGGCCGCGTCGCGATCTACGAGGTCATGCCCATCAGCGAGACCATTCGCGACATGATCCTCGAGGACGCCTCGACCGCGGTCCTGCGCGAGCAGGCGCAGAAGGAAGGCATGAAGACACTGCGCCAGGCGGGCATGGCCAAGGTGCTGGAGGGCGTGACGACCGTGGAGGAGGTCGTGCGCGTGACGCTCGCATGAGGCGGGTCGTGCCGTGACCATCTTGCGGAGGCTGTGGACGCCGCGGGACGGCCGCGAGTCGCTGTCGGTGCCCGACGCGTTGCGCCGGGCCGAGCTGCGGCGTCGCGAGGGCCGCTACGCCGAGGCCGGCGCCCTCGTGGCCCGCGCGCTGGAGATCGACGCCGGCAACCTCCACGCGCACCTGCTCGCCGCCTACCTGCACGTCGCGCGTCGTGCCACCGCGCCCGCCAAGGAGGAGTTCCACTGGGTGCTGGGGCACGATCCCAACCACGCCCGCGCGCTGCTCGGCCTCGCGCGCATCGCGTTCGAAGAGCGCGATACGCGCACGTGCCACGATCTCCTCCGTCGGGCCCTGCGCTTCTATCCCGAGTTCCCCGAGGCCAGCGCGCTGCTGGAGCTGGTGCGCGCGCGCGAGGCGGCGCCCCCGGCGCCGGTCGCGCCCGCCGCGCCGCGTGTCGAGCGGCTGCGGCTCCCGGGCACCGGCCGCGCGCTGATCATCGGGCGTACCGATGGCGGGCTGATCGCCTCGCAGCCCGTGACCGACGACGCCAAGGACGTCTCGGAGGCCCTGGCGCGCATGCTCCAGGTGGCGACGGCGGCGCTGCGCCGCGCGGCCCTCGGCCCGCTGCACAGAGCGATCGTCGAGGACCGTCGGGACGCGGTCTTCACGCGCACCGATGGCGAGCTCATCGTCTCGCTCGCACTGCCACGCGCGACGGATCCGACGCAGGGCCTGCTCGACGTGAATCGGCTGTGGTCCGCCACGCAGCACGAACTCGGACTGGCCGCCGGGCCGCCTGCCGCGGCGCCCTCATCCACGCCGGCGGATACGCCGGGGGCTGTTCCGACCCGGAGGATTTCATGAGCGGAACACGCCTCAAGCTCGCGCTCGAGCACGACGGCGCCTCGCGCGGGCGCCACGTGCGCGACATCGTCGAGGAGCTGAAGCGGCTGTACGGCGTCCGCGGCGCCCTCATCGTCGCGCCGGACGGCTTCGTCATCGCGGCCGAGCTGCCCGGCAGCGTGGAGGTCGATTCGCTGGCGGCGCTGGCCGCCACGCTCGGCCGCGAGCTGGAGACGAGCGCCACCCGTATGGGACGGCCGTCGTTCTCCACCGCGCTGTTCTCGGCCGACGACGGGACGATGTTCCTCGCCGCCAGCCGCATCGGCTACCTCGTGGTACTCGCCGAGGCGCAGGTGAGCGTGCAGGCCATTCGCGGCGCGCTGGCCGATGCGATCGCGCTGATCGAGGCGGCGTGGGCGCCGGGCGAGGCGACCGGTTGACGAGGAGCGCTCCGGGTGTTCCGGGGCGCTACGAGCGTGGGACGGGGGTGTCCGAGGGGGGCATAGCTGCCTTCGCTCGATCAGGCTGGGGGGCCGTTTCGGGGCCCCACACGTTGGCGATCTCGGAGAGGATGGCGGAGGCCGCGGCCTTGGGATCGGGGACCGCGGTGATCGGACGGCCGACGACGATGGCGTCGGCGCCGGCGCGAATCGCGGCAGCGGCAGTGGCCACGCGCTTCTGATCGTCCGACCGGTCGGCGGGCCGAATTCCCGGCGCCACGATCGTCCATCGCGGGCCCAGCGCGCGCCGTAGCAGCCGGATCTCCTGCGGCGAGGCCACGCAGCCGTCGAGCCCCACCTCCCGCGCACGCTCGGCCAGCCGCAGCACGTGCGCCTCGACGTTGCCGGTGACGCCGACCTCCTCGAGTCCCTTGCGATCCAGGCTCGTCAGCACCGTCACGCCCAGGCAGATCGGCCGCGCGACGCCGAAGTCCTTGGCGGCCTTCGTCGCCGCCTCCGCCGCCGCGCGCATCATCGCACCGCCGCCGCCGGCATGCACGTTCAGCATCGCCACCCCGATGCGCGTCGCCTCGCGCACCGCGCCGGCGACGGTGTTCGGGATGTCGTGATACTTCAGATCCAGGAACAC
>Ga0209161_10002819_pt1 | contig 14195 bp, 16 predicted proteins | sample GraSoiAngelo_155_FD_186169 | JGI IMG/M metagenome (GOLD analysis project Ga0209161, IMG submission 186169) | Grasslands soil microbial communities from the Angelo Coastal Reserve, California, USA - 14_1009_13_30cm (SPAdes) (version 2) | ecosystem: Environmental > Terrestrial > Soil > Grasslands...
GTCAGATGCTGGCCATCGCGGTAGAATGGGAGCTTTACGCGCGCACCCATTCCGCGACGTCTCTAGGCCTGGTCGGATTGGTTATCGCTGTGCCGGTAGTGGCATTGTCGCTACCCGCCGGCCATTTGGCGGATCGATTCAGTCGAAAACGTATTATCCTCGTCTCGCAGATCTTTAGCGCGGTCGCATCGGCAGCGCTCGCCCTCGTTTCTTGGAAACATCTTTCCATTCCTCCGGTCGCTGCTTTGCGGGAAGGTAACCGCGCGCTGGCGGCGATAGCCACAGTTTTTGAGCGGCATCATCCGGCGTTCCATTTCGATGATGCGTCTATTCCCCTGATTTATCTGCTTCTATTTATCGGCGGCACGGCGCGCACATTCAGTTGGGCAGCGCGGAGCTCGTTCTTCCCGACGCTGGTTTCTCGCGATTCGTTTGCGAATGCGGTCACCTGGAACAATAGCGTTTTTCAGATTGGATCAGTTGTTGGCCCGGGTATCAGCGGCTTGCTGGTCGCGCACATTGGATTTCCTTTTGTTTATGTACTGGATGCTTTGTGTGCGTTTTTGTTTTTCGTTCTGGTCCTGCCGATCCGTCGCAGCACGCAATCCCGAAATCAGATTGAGAAAAGCACATGGAAAAGTTTGATCGCTGGACTGCGATTTGTGCTTAGCAAGAAAGTGATTCTGGCAACGATTACGCTCGATCTGTTTGCGGTTCTGCTCGGGGGTGCGACCGCATTGTTACCTATTTTCGCCGATCAAATCCTGCACTGTGGACCTATCGGACTAGGCTGGATGCGGGCCGCGCCGGCGGTCGGCGCCTTCGTCATGGCGTTGCTCGTGGCGTATCTCCCTCCGATGAAACAAGCCGGGAAAGCGTTGTTTTGGTGTGTCACCGGTTTTGGAATTGCGACAATCATTTTCGGTTTGTCGAAAGCGCTCTGGTTGTCGCTTGGCCTATTGTTTCTTGTCGGAGCTTTCGACAGCGTCAGCGTCATCATCCGTGGTTCGATCGTGCAACTGGTCACGCCGGATGAAATGCGCGGCCGCGTTTCTGCGGTGAATAATATTTTCATCGGCACATCGAATGAATTCGGTGCGCTCGAATCGGGATTGACCGCGGCTCTTTTCGGTCCCGTTATTTCCGTTGTCGCGGGAGGGATCGGAACAATTTTGGTTGTGCTCGGCGTCTCGTCGATCTGGCCCGAGACGCGCCGGATCGGCGCGCTGGACAAGAGTTTGCGCTAAGATCGACATGTACGTGATGAAAATCGCCGCTGCCCAAATCTCCTGCGCGCCCGGCGATCTCCAGGCGAATCTTGCCAAGGTTCGCGATTTTTCTGCGCGCGCCAAAAAAGCCGGCGCCCAACTAATCGTCTTTCCTGAGATGGTCGATACCGGCTACTCGATGCCGGCGATTCAGAAAAACGCAACTTCCTGGAAAGAAGGTGCAGTTCCGAAATTACAAGCAATTGCGAAAGAATTGTCACTCGCGATCATCGCCGGCGTTTCGGACCGCGACGGGTCGCGTATTTACAACGCGCAAGTGTTCATCGATGGGCACGGCAAAGTCATCGGCAAATATCGTAAGACGCATCTGGTCACCGCGGCTCCGCTCGACGAGCGTCCGTGCATCACGGCAGGCGACGCGTTTACGAGTTGTGAGATCGACAAGTTCAATCTCGGACTAACGATTTGCTACGACCTTCGATTTCCTGAGGTCTGCCGAGCGCTGGCTGTCGACCGGCAAGTAAACGTCTTCATTAATTCATCCGCCTGGCCTTTTCCGCGCGTGGAGCATCTGCGGATTCTCGCGCTGGCTCGTGCGATTGAAAACCAAAGCTATCTCATTCTCGCGAATCGAGTCGGGACAGATGACGGAGTTACTTTCTGCGGGACATCCGCGATTATCGATCCGCTGAGATTTCAGAGGACGTGATCAAGTCCGTTCGAAGCCGAATGGCCGTCTTCGCACATCGGCGGAAAGATCTGTACTAATTACAACCAATTTAGGCGAGGAGACCGATCCACTAATGTGATGAAAACGAAAGGCCTGAATCTCTGCTTAACGACGTTAATCGCCGCGGCCTTCTCGTTATGTGCGGCGAGCGCAGCGTCAAACGAGGCCGAGACCTCGACACCGCAGCAGGTGTTCGATTCAATGCGCGAGAGCTTCAAGGCCGACAAGGCAAAGGGAGTGCATGCGCGTTATCAATGGGAGCTTAGCGGCCCGAACGGCGGTGAGTGGTGGATCGACGTGAACGACGGGACCTACAAAATGGGAAAGGGAAAGATCGACAATCCGAGCGTCACGTTCGTTACCAGCGACAACGATTGGGTTGCGATGTCGAATGGAAAACTTAAGGGCACGTGGGCCTATATGACCGGCCGCCTGAAAGTTCGCGGCCCGCAATCAGTCGCGCGAAAGCTCGACGAAATCTTCCCTTAAAATTTCGCTTCGACCTCGAACTTGACAAAGGGGGCAGGCCTCGTTTTGGCACTCGCTTCAGCCCGAAAGAAATCGAAGTCGCGTCTAACCGTGCAGCCGCCGCCGAGCGTGATCTCAAACGGCTTGAAGCCGGAGTAACTCACCTGTGCGCCGACACGGTCCTCGCTGTATTGAACCCATGCGTCGTGTACTTGCAGCTTCCTTTCTGGCGTTATGACATCCTCGGTGCGATAACTTTCGTAAAACAAATTTCCAAAGATGCGAAATTCCCAATCATCACTGGGATTATAAACCAAAGCAGGTTTTGGGAAGACGCCTTCCAGACGCAAGTGATCGGTGAAGAGCCAGATGATGCCACCGCCGGGAGCAACTATAGGAGTCTGGTTAAGCGCGAAGCCCACGCCAACCACGGCAAAGATTTTGTCTTTCTTTAGCGGAAACGTGACGAACGCCTTGGCTGGTATATCGAACGCATTGTCGGGGTTATTTTGGAAATAGACTCCTGGATCAATCTCGATACCCGCGCCGGCATGATCGTGTACCACATATTCAAACGCCAGTAGAGCGTGCGCGGTTTGGAGATGATCGGGCAAACCATTATCGGTGCCACCGAAATCAAATCGCTCGTATTCAACTCCTGCCCGGAAATACCACTTGCCGGTGACGAGGAAGCGATGCGAGTAACTAAAATCATTATAGAGCGAGGTGCCGTTACCAAAATCGCCGTGGACGTCGTAGAAATTGCTGCTAAACGTGTAGTCCATCTCATAATCGAACAGATTAAGGTGATTTTCTTCCGCTGGTGTGGGCGCGGGTTGGGCCTCGAAAGTTGGTGTGCCTGCGACAGCTGAGGCGGCGGCACTGAGAAACAGGCTGATAAAGAACAGTCGTATGTTTTTCATAGGTTAAGGTGCAGTCGATGTTGAATCGGATGAGCGATCTAATCCCGATGTATCGGATTGAAAATATTCTGGCAAGACATAATTCGAAAGAACTGCGAGGCGCGTCGCTGCGTTTTTTCAACCGTTGCTCGAATTCTGCAGCCGCTTTTTCCTGCCAGAGCCCCGGCTTGTCATGAGCTCGTTAGGTCGAAATTCGGATTGTGAACTCTCCCATGTTGATGCTGCTCTCTTTAGCCCTGCTGGTCGCGTGCGCCCATGAGCCGGAGTCGACCACTTTACCCAGGTTCAGCGCTTCATTGGCCGATCTACCGATTTGGGGATTTGAAATGTTTTCCCGTTTGACAGGTGTTAGATGGGCACTAGGTTCACTGGCTTTTTTGTGACAAATCCCCTCATTCTCCCCCAGAATTGCGTGGCCTTCGCCATGGTCAACCCCCTTGCCGGGCCCGATCATGAAGTTGCGGGATGGTTCCACGCGCACCTGACGCGCGCGTTTGTCAGCGTGCTGCGAGCTTTTACCGAGTTCGGTTCAAGCGAGTGGATTGGAGCTGTCCTATTCTGCGCGGTGTTGTTTTTTGTCTGGAAAAAATGGTGGCCGTCGCTGGTCACATTGATTGTCGCTGTGCCGGGCGGGATGCTGCTCAACGAGCTGCTCAAGCAGTTCGTCCATCGACATCGTCCATTTGTTGACGGGCCGTTCGTCGATTGGTCGGGCTACAGTTTTGCCAGCGGCCATACCATCGGAGCCACTTTGCTTTACGGGCAGCTCGCTCTTTTCATCCTGCCGGCAATGAAGGCGCGACACTGGCGGAGGCTGACAGTTGCTAGCGCGGTATTGCTGATCGCCTTGGTCGGATTCAGCCGCATCGCGTTGGGGGCGCATTTTTTGACGGACGTGTTGGCAGCAATCGTGTTCGGCGTTCTCTGGTTGGCGTTTTGTTTATTTGTCGGCAAGCCGATGCGACGAAGCGTAGTCCTGACCCCTGGAGCGCCCCTTGTTAGCGAACCTGTCTTGGTGCGCGTCGAAGAGACAGGACCACCTGCGCAAAGTCTCCTGAGCTGATCGGACGCTGTTCAGCGTAGATCTGCTCGCGTTTAGGATAGGCGCAACTTCTCACGCGCGCCCGAATTGTCTCGGAGAACGGATGAAAGCATTGGGCAAAATACACGTGACCGTATGGTTGTTTGGCCTTGCCGGAGCGGCGCTCTTCACGATCCTGCTCATCCGGCAAGGGCTGCCACAAGTCGGCGCAGCCTTCGCTGCTGCAGGTTGGGCCATTGCCGCAGTCGTAGCTTTCCATTTCGCAGTCCCAGTATTTCTCGACGCGCTTGCATGGTGGGTCCTTTTTCCAAAGGCCGAACGTCCCGCGCTGCGGCAACTGCTTTGGATGCGCTGGGTAGGTGAATCGGTCAGCACACTTGTGCCTTCCGCCGCAGTTGGCGGGGACATCGTGCGTGCGCGGTTGGCGGCGATTAACGGCACGCCCCTGCCGCTCGCGGCGGCAAGTGTGCTCGCGGACATTACGCTGGGGGTTTTCGTACAGATCGCTTTTACGCTGCTTGGCTTAGGCCTGATTGTCAGTATAACCGGACACAAAACCTTTGTCGGTCCCACCCTGGTTGGAGCGCTGATCGGGATCGTTGCCGTTGTCGGGTTCTATGTTGTCCAGCGACTGGGAATGTTTCGTTTCATCGGAGTGATCATCTCAAAGTTGGCTAATTCGCCGGAATGGCATTCGCTCGGGCAAAGCGGCGCCACTCTGGACCAAACAGTTCGAAAATTGTACGCGCGCCGAGGCGGTGTAGTAGGATGCTGTTTGTGGACGACTATTTCGCTCGTGCTTGGCTCGGGGGAAATCTGGATCGCTCTTCACGCAATCGGTCGGCACGCGACCTGGATTAACGCGGTCATTCTTCAAAGCGTTATTTTGACGATTCGCTCCGCAATGTTTCCCGTTCCGGGCGCGTTAGGAGTGCAGGAAGGCGGTTATCTTTTCGTCGGCAATCTTCTTGGTATCCCTGGAGACGCAGCTTTTGCCTTGTCACTAATCGCAAGAGTACGCGAACTCGCTCTTGGCATTCCAGGGCTCATTTCCTGGCAACTGATTGAGGCACGCCGCCTCTGGCGCGCCCGTTTGCCCGCAACGGCGCGGTGATGTCTCAAATTGGCGACCACGTCTCGAAGCTTCTCCAGCCGCCGTTTTACTTTTGCCGGATTCGCGAAGCTTGTGCGAACGCCCCACCAAATCCACGCCATGCCACTTGGAAGATCCAACTGATTTTTCAACTCGGCAATCACACCTAAGCTATCATAAGCGTTAAGAAACCTGAGTGCGAAAGGCAGCCATTGTTGGCCGGGAACTATTCCGACGATGTCGAGCAAAAAAACGAGCAGATCATCGGCGTGTCGCACCGTTGCCGGGAGCGACCTGTCATGGATAATTTCAAAGTCAATCAGCCGCGCTCGGCCAGTCCTTTGGTTGTAAATGACATTCGTCATGCCCGCGTCGCCGTGCGACCACGGGCCGTCAAACTCATCGTTCCAGAACTGATGAGCACGCCGAATTTCGTGGGCAGCTGCTTCCAGCATTTGCCGCGTGAGTGTGCCCCGATTCATATGATCCCAGAGGCTTTTTCCCGGTAGCTTTTCTTCGCAAACAGTTCGCTTGCCCGAGGCAAAGACGCGAAACCGATCACCGTTCAGCATTTTGAAACAGCCGGCTTCCCAGCGCCTCCAGTCGTCCACCTTGCTCCAGAAACGGATCGGTATGCTCGAGATGCGAAAATACAAATTAGCGAGATCGGCTAATTGCTCACCGTAAATATTGCGACGCTTGACCACTACTCGCCGGCGACGGCGAACTTTCTCCGAGACCGAGTTGATCTTTAAGGAGTCAACGAGCGTCGTTGCCGCATTGGACAGGCCGTCCGGTATGAAGCGCTCCAGCAGTGTCAGCCCATTCCCATTTTTCCCATTCGGCATTGTTTTGTTAATTCGACCTTATTACGTCGGCTGGCTGTATCCGTCGCTTGCGCGAGCTGATCGGTTTACTCTCAGTTGATTATTCCGAAAGCTCAATTGTTTCACCGATTTTCATTACGCGCAGATTGGCTTTGACGTCGCGCTGTTTCAATTCGCGATCGAACATTTCCGGAGTGCCAGTCAGCACCGGAACGTCCCATAGTGCATCGGAATGGCCACTCGCGGATCAACAAGCTTTACCGCATCGGCCGCACGCTTCGACCCCATTGTGAAATGATCGCCAATGCATACCAACATGACATCGATCTTGTTATATCGCGATACCGGCGCCATATCGGAAAACAAATCCGTGTCTCCCGTGTGATAAAGGGTTGGCCCGCCGCGGATCGCAATGATCAATCCGCCAGGGTTTCCGCCATAATGAGGCAGCGAATTTTCGTCTTTCTCTACTCCAGCGCCGTGCCACGCTGGTACAAACGTTACCGCGACCTCATGATCTAGCAGATTGAGCGTGCCACCGAAATGTCCTGTCGTCTTCGTGTCGGCTAACTCGGCCGGATAACCGAGCACCGCCGTCATGGCTGCTGAAGGATCATCCGTCGCTACTAGGTTCGCTCGCGTTCGTTTTCCGATCTCGACCGCGTTTCCGATGTGTTCGGAATGTCCATGCGTGACCAAAATCAGATCGACCCGCTTCAGGGCTGCGACTTCATCTTTGCCTTCCGCAAAAACTGGATTCGTCAGCCACGGATCGACCAGAAGGACATTGCCCGTGGGCGGGATGATTTTAAGTACCGGGTTAAGTGTCCTGAGTTCCGCACACACTGACCAAAATCGAAAATCGTGGCGCGATCAAAAGGTTTTCGATGCAATCCGCCAGGCGAGCTAGAGGGGAAGTATATCCTCCGTCTTGGCCGGAGCAGGAAATAGAGATCGTTGCTGCGCAGCTCACTGATCCCACCGGCGGATGAACTCGTCGCGCAGTGCTTCTCTTCCTTCCACGAGCTCGATCAGTTCCACCGATGCGTTTTGCAGCATGCCCGATACAACGTAACTATTCTTGGTTGTGGCGTGATTTGCGCCTGTCCAGCGCACCGTGTACCCCAGCGGGTGATGCATGCCAATGTCGCGGCATCTCGCCACCACGGGCCACAGGCAGACTTTACCCTCTGCACGACATCGCAAGTTCACGTCTCGGTCCCCATTTGGGGCGCCTCTCGTTTTCCCGAATTCAGCCCATTTGTGGCGAGTGGTAGCGAAGCAACTTGATGGCAGAAAATCATAGTAGACGAACCGATCGATTAGTCTCTGGCTCCGCGCCACATCCAGCGCTCGGCGTATTTCTTTGGATGAAGGCGCGTGTCGTTTGGCATCAAAAAATTTCGCCTCCCCGGCGACTGCCCACACAGCCGGATGCAAAAACCCGGGATGGCTCAATGCACGTTCAAACCACTGGATTGCGTCCTCCTCAAAGATAACGTCGTCTTCTGAAAAGATGACGGACTTGCTCGTTTCGAAGGCCTTGTTGATGACACGCTCGGCGATAGCGTAGGGACCATGGTTTTGATCTGCCTGCTGGAAAGAAAGTGAGAGGAAGTGCTGGCAATTGGCGACCGCCCAAGCCTCGATTGCTCTCGTCGTATCAGCTCGCGCTTCGCGATACTTCTCAGTACGCTTCGATCCAAAACACCCATCCTGCAGAATTAGTAGATCGTAATTCTCAGAGCCTCGACATCTGACGACCGAGTTCAAGGTTGCGAGGATGGTGTCGGCCTTGCTGAATGCCTGAATAGCGATGGTGTCTCCCACACTGCACTTTTGCGCCCTCGCAGTCCTGCTTCAAGTGGTGCGGGCAAACCTGGTTCCGATGAGCCGTATTGCAAAGCTGCTCTTTCTGGATCCAATACTCCGGTTCAATGAACTTGCCTGAACAATATCTCTCGGCCACTGATCCTCGAGTGGCGGCGCTTATCGCGCGATCACTTCGATACAACATCAAACCAGCTCCATTGATTCGCCCGTTTGACGCGCTGGCCGAATCAATCGCTTATCAGCAATTGAGCGGTAAAGCAGCGGCGACCATCTTTGGTCGCGTGCGCGCGCTGTATCCGCGACGGAAATATCTAGATCCGGAAAAAATTCTGGCGACGCCCGATGAAAGTTTTCGTGCGGCTGGCCTTTCCCGCAGTAAGATTGCGGCAGTCAAGGATCTGGCCGCGAAAACGATCGACGGTACGGTGCCATCCGCTCGCGCGATCGCTCGAATGAGCGATGAGGAGATCATCCTGCGTCTGACAGAGGTTCGCGGCATTGGCCGGTGGACCGTCGAGATGCTTCTGCTTTTTGATCTTGGCCGGCCCGACGTTTGGCCGGTCGATGATTACGGCGTTCGCAAAGGTTTCGCGAAAATTTTTGGTCGCAGAAAACTTCCCACCCCGAAACAGCTTATGAAGTTTGGCGAGAAATGGCGGCCGTATCGCTCCGTTGCCGCGTGGTATTTCTGGCGTGCATTGGACGTTCCGAAAAAGACGAGTCGTTTTGACCAACGGTAGCCACTCGGTTGCGGCCGGGCCGGTCTGAATCCAGTGGCGCGCAGCGTCCTGGCTACAGCGGAGCAGGTGAGGCGCGAAGGGGGCATTGACTTTCCTGCCGCGGCTAACTAAAACGCGAACATTATGGCAACCATCCACATTAATCGCGGCGGCACGAGTCTCGGCACATTTTCCGAAGAGGATGTGCGCGCGGGGCTTCGCTCAGGACGTTTTGCAGGAACCGATCTCGGCTGGCGCGAAGGGATGGCCAGCTGGCAGGCGCTCTCACAATTTTCTGAATTCGCGGCGGATATTCCGAGCGGCGTGCCAACGCCACCCCCATCAGCACCGCCGCCACCTGCAGCGTCAACAATCACACCTGCGCCTACTGGACCGACACCGGAAACTACCCCGGCGCGTAGCGGACTACCGTGGGACGAGCGACAAACCAAAGGATTGTTGAACGCGTTTATTGAAACGTTGCAGATGGTATTGAGGAAACCGGTTGCCGCGTTCACCGCGATGAAACGCGAGGGAGGTCTGGGCGAGCCGCTTCTCTACGCGGTCATTGGTGGAACTTTCGGCGGGGTATTTGCAGTCACTTACAATTTTGCTCTTCGATTATTCACACCATTTGGGGACAGGCAAGGCGCCGTGGCGCATCTTTTCGGCGGCCTCGGCTGGATTTTCCTCTTGGTCCTGACACCGCTCTTTGTGGCGATTGGAATGTTTGTTGCCTCGGCAATTCTTCACGTCTGCCTGGTGATCGTCGGCGGCGCAAAGCAGGCATTTGAGACTACGTTCCGGGTAGTTTGCTTCGCGGAAGGATCGGCCAGCCCGCTTCTTGTGATTCCGTTTTGTGGCGGACTGATCACTGGAATTTGGAAAATTGTCCTTTACTGCATTGGACTCGCGCGCGCTCACGAAACCGACACCGGCCGCGCCGTGATCGCCGTGCTGTTGCCCTTGATTGTTTGCTGCGGCGGCATTATTTTTCTCATCGCGATGATGTTCGGCGCGTTCGGCGCTTGGAATGCATCGCAGCACTGATTAACGGGAAGATGCAGCTTGGCTCTCGAAGGCTTGCTCCCGGTGAGATCGATCGCGAACTTATCTGGCTGAGCGTTTCGCTGGGTTCGGTGGTGGTGGCGGCAATTTGGTTTGCACTCGGTTTACCGTGGCCACGTTGTCTGTTTCACGATCTTACCGGTCGTCCCTGTATAACGTGCGGCATGACGCGATCAGCGATTCAATTTTTTCACGGACATTTTCTCGCCGCTCTGCAATGGAATCCGCTCGTCTTTGCCGCCCTGTCCGGATTGTCGATCTTTAATCTCTACGGATCCGTCGTTCTCGTAACACGCGTTCCGCGCTTGCGGTTGACAAATTTCACGCACACGGAAAAAAGTATCGCACGGTATCTAACGGTTGCATTGCTCGCGCTCAATTGGATTTACTTGCTGGCGCATTGGCGGAATTTCTAATCGTGGATCGAGCAGTCCCTTGCTCCCGCCGAAAGCGGCGGCGAAGCCGCGTTTATTGTTGCCTCGTCTTCGGAGAAGCCGATCTACCTAACGCTTCGTCGTTGATTCCTCATTCGCCTGGCAGGCCGTAGTCTCGGTGGAGCCGGATCATTCCGATTTCGTCATTTTATCTATTGGTGTTTATTCGTGGTTAATGAGGATTCTCGTCACCGGTGGCGCAGGTTTTATCGGCTCCCATCTTGTCGAAAAACTACTCGCGGCTGGGCACGAGGTCGCCATTCTCGATGACTTCAACGATTTTTACGATCCGCAAATCAAACGTGACAACATCGCTGCGGTTTCAAAAGATACTGCCATTCACCATGTCGATCTTCGGGACAGCGCCGCCGTCCGAAACGTATTTCACCGTGAAAAATTTGAAACGATTGTGCATCTGGCCGCGCGTGCCGGTGTTCGCCCATCGATTCAGTACCCACAGCTTTATTACGACACAAACGTCAACGGCACGTTGCATCTGCTCGACGCCGCTCGCGTAACTGGGGTTGAACGATTCATCTTCGCGTCGAGTTCATCCGTTTACGGCATTTCGAAAACCGTTCCGTTCTCCGAAGACCAACATCTCACTCAGACGCTCAGCCCCTACGCCGCGACAAAAATTGCGGGCGAATTTCTGTGTTCCACATTCTCTCATCTTTATCAAATGCGCGTGGTCGCGCTGCGTTATTTCACCGTTTATGGCCCACGGCAACGGCCCGATCTGGCGATCCATCGGTTCACCCGACGCATTTACGCCGGCCAGCCGATCGATCAATTCGGCGACGGCACGACCCGGCGCGACTACACTTACATAGACGATGTGATTCAAGGCACGATGGCTGCGTTGAACTACGACGAGTCACCTTTCGACATCTTCAATCTTGGCGAGAGCGAGACCATTCAGCTCAAGGATTTGATCTCTGCGATCGAGAAGGCGCTTGGGAAAAAAGCAAAGGTCAATCGTTTGCCCGAGCAACCGGGAGACATGCCGCTGACTTGCGCGGACATTTCGAAGGCAAGAAAATTACTCGGTTACAATCCGGCAACGCCATTCACAGATGGATTGCCGCGATTCGTCGATTGGTTTTTGCGGATGAAACATCGACAATTGTAGGATCGACGATTGCCATGCCTGCAACGCCCGAGAGCTTGCCGTTCGATCAACGCGCCTGTTTCGTAGCCGGTCAGGCAAAATCCGGTACGACGCTTCTGGTGGCGCTGCTCGATAATCATCCCGAACTTCTCGTGCTGCCGGAGGAAACTGCATACTTTCCCACCGTTCTGACAAAGTATGCGCCGCGCGGGCGCCGCGCACAGTTTGATTACCTGACAAAACAGTCACTTTCCAATGTGCTGTTCGGCGGGCCATGCAAATGGGGCAAGCGGAGTTACTCAGGGTTCCCACGCCAGAAATTTCTCGATACGTTTGAGCGTGCGGCCTTCGATCCTGCGAATGCCGAGGAAGATTTACTTGTCCTGATGGTGAAAGCGTACGCAGAAACGCTTCAACGCCCGCGTAACACGATCCGACGCTGGGTGGAAAAAACGCCGGCTAATCGCAATCACATTTCCGCGATTCTCGCCCGCTTTCCGCGCGCTAAGATTCTCGTCACGATGCGCGATCCGCGTGCAATTCTTGCGGCGCAAATTGCGCTGGAGAAGACAAGGAAAACGGGACGGTTTTCGACTTACTACGTGATCGCCCACTGGCGCGTCGCGGCCAGGCTCGCGAAGCGCGTGCGCGACGGCGATATTCCCGGTCTGGTGGTGCCGTACGAGCAGTTGGTCTTCGAACCCGCCAGCACGATGGAGAAAGTTTGCGGTTACTTGGAGATCACCTTTGATCCGCAAACGGTTCTGACCCCCACAAAAGTGGGACGTTTCTGGAGCGGTAACTCAGCGGCCCGGATTGATTTCTCCCAGATTAGCGCGGAACCGGCGACGCGTTGGCAGCGTGAACTTTCGGACGATGAAATCGGCTGGGTGGAATGGCATTGTCGCGATCTCATGCCGGCATTTGGGTATGAGCCGAGGCTGAACCGGCCGCGCGAGTTGCGATACTTTATCCGGCCAATTCGAGGCGAACGCCCGCGCGAGTATTTGAAATCACGCCTCTATTCTTTTCGCGACGATTGGATTCGAGGCTAGGATCGACGAGATAGGGATAGCGCTTCGCTGTTCTGAATGCCGAAGTGCTGCGTCGCCACATCGGGGGGGTGGTTCCGCTTGCAATCTCGCAGGCGGCGAGCCATAATCCCAGCGAAATGTCGGGAATCCTCTTCGATCCTCCGGGCCTTCGTTTTCTGCGACGATTCAGATTTTTTGAAACCATGATGCGAACTTTTGCATCTTCACTGCTTCGTTGGTTGAGCGCGCGGGCTTGCGGTTGGAGACAATTACATTTCCGGCTTCACGAGGCGGAGTTTTCGTCGGCGTCGCAAAGTGCTTGCAAACTGTTTGAATGGACCCTGGGTGATTCGCGCGCCACGGACTGTGCATCGATCGATGCGCTCCGCCCATCTAACAATTGGGTCAACCTTAAGGATCAACATGAACTCTTACTCATCCGGGAGACGCTCGCGCCGTTCGCGTGGCGGGTCCCGACGCCGGAGCAATGGCCGCTCGCGCTTTCGACAGGAAGAAACGAAAGCTCAGAAGAAAACATTCTGGCAGCGAGTCGCAGCATTTTTTGGAAATGGCAGCGCCAAAAAACCGGCAATGACAGCGCGCAATGGTGCGCAGCCGTCTCGATCGCCGCGAAAACCTGAAGCGGTCGAAGTCACTTCGCCGCGCCTGTACGTCGGCAATTTGTCGTTCGACGCTACCGAGAGCGATCTCTTCGAATTGTTCAACGGAGTTGGACAGGTTCAAAACGCCGAGGTCGTAAGTTACCGGCATAATCAACGCTCGAAAGGTTTTGCCTTCGTGCAAATGCAAACGATCGAGGAAGCAAAACGCGCCGTGCAGGAATTGCACGACAAGGAATTCCTCGGTCGAAGGCTCGTTGTCAGCGGCGCAAAATCCAGCGAACATCAGGTGCGAAGTTAACGAGATCGATGGTTGCAATCGGGAGGCGCGGTGCGAGTGCGCACGTCTCCCGATTTTGTTTTTGGAGCATGGGCATTCTGTCTGTGCAGCAAGCGGATGCCCTGTCCGCTTCTTGAATTCGGCGGAGCGTAAATCTGCTGGGCGCAACGACTGGAAGTCTATGTGCCGATTCGCTTACAATTTTGTTTTGTGAAAGCCGTTTTTTTTATCGTCGGTCCGACCGGGACCGGAAAATCCAAGCTCGCGGCCGACGTCGCACAGGAGATCGGCGCGGAGATTGTCAGCGCGGATGCGTTTCAAATTTATGACGGGCTCGATCTGCTGACGGCGAAGCCGGATGCTACAACGTTCGCGAAAGCACTCCATCATTTGATCGGCGTCGTACCGCTTCACGAAGAGATGAGCGCCGAAAAATTTCGGCGCGCTGCTGCGCGGACAATTGATGAGATTCATTCGCGAAGCAAGTTGGCGGTCGTTGTTGGCGGAAGTGGGCTTTACGTCAAGGCGCTTACGCATGGATTATCCTCAGTACCTGAGTCGGATCCGACATTGCGCGCGAAGCTCAACGCCACCGGCATTGAAGATTTGCGCTCTCAGCTGATCGCCCTGGATCCGCGATCCGCGCGCAAGATCGACATGCAGAATCGCCGCCGCCTCGTGCGTGCGGTGGAAATTTGTCTGCTGACCGGAAAAGCGGCTTCGACGCAACGGACCCAATGGAGATCTGCAGCTGGGGTCGCTGACACCGACTGGGCGCGGTCAA